>Ga0194050_1000600_pt1 | contig 12568 bp, 11 predicted proteins | sample SepL2310m_MetaG_FD_148657 | JGI IMG/M metagenome (GOLD analysis project Ga0194050, IMG submission 148657) | Anoxic zone freshwater microbial communities from boreal shield lake in IISD Experimental Lakes Area, Ontario, Canada - Sep2016-L239-10m | ecosystem: Environmental > Aquatic > Freshwater >...
TCACTGCCAAGATAATCAATTAAAACTTCATAAGTTTCGGGTTCTTTAAGCTCATCATCACCAAAGGAGTGGAGCAGATCAATAAATATCTCCGCCTGTTTTTTAGTGTAATGGCGTGCAGAAATAACAAACTCATAAAGCTTTAAATCTTGGCCATGCTTTCGACCAATCCAATGCCTAAGCGCAATGATGCCGTTTTCGATAACATCATAGTTTTTGGTACTTACAAAAGAATTGAAGAATAAATCGATCTGATCAGTTGCAAGCATCATGTTCACAGCAACAAAACGATCAGATTCCACTTCCGAAACAACCAACCCAGAAAGCACTTCGGAAAGAGGCTTACCAGCAAAAAACTGATCCCTAAACTTCAAAGTTGAACCCACTCTAGCACTTACAAGATTGTTGGAAATATCAGGAGGCAAAGTCCAGTCGGGAAGCTTATTAAGTTTTGATTTGATGGGGTGAGAACCATCTGCACTGTTCCAAGAAAGCATTGCAGGGCCAGGGGGAGCAGACATGAAGTGTGTCACGCCATGGTCTGAAACTTCGCTAGTACCCTTGAGAGCGACATATATTAAATCATATATAGGCTTTACTTCTTCCTTGCTTAAAGGATTAAAATGGGTCCCTTTAGGCCAACGACCAAGTTCTTCCATGGAACAAGTGGAACCAGGTTCGTTCAATACAACTTGACCATGATCTTCATCATCGAACAATGTAACGCTACATTTTACAGAACCTTTTTCTTTGGTATTAGAAAGCTCGATGCGACCGCGTTCAAAATCAACCGAGAAATCACAACCCTCTTTCTTGGGGAGCAGCTTGATTGCGGTTTCCCTGATTGGTAGGGGAGAAGTGCCTGCAATATCACCTCGGAAGGTGAGTTTAACCGTCTTTTCAAGGTTTTCGATGGAAACGCCTGCACCTGAAATAATTAAATCACCTGCAAAAAGTTCTTCTTCATGCTTGGCAGGTTTCCAAGTGGAGGAACCCTTGGCCAAAATAAGAAGAGAACCATCTTTGCCTAGGCAACGAGCAACGGAAACCCGTTTAGCATCATCCTTGGCTTCTTCGTAAACAATACGCTTTTTCTTAAAGAATTGTCTGAACTCTGCAAAGGCATAATCAGAAGATACGCAGACAGTAACCAAACCAACCAAGATAGATGCAAATAGCAGTCTGATTAATAAAGCTTTTCCAACAAAACCTGATCTGCAAGAATTCATAATTTGCCTCGCAAAAGAATCAACTTCTAAATTATACGCTTGAGCCAAATAAAAGAGAACTCAAAGCAAGAAACTATTTCACTTGTGTAACTTCCAACGGAAGCTCCAAGGAAGAACTTTTGCCTGAAACCTGATCCATCACTTTAAGTTTGATGGTAAATTTCCCTGCACGATTTAAGGATACATAAAACTGCAAAGGCAACAAATCCAGATCCTCTGCCACACCTTTTGAAATCTCCGCAACCGGTGGCTTTTGCACCGTTGGCTTACCATCGGAATCAAGAATTTCCATACTTATTTTAAGATTAGGCTGCTTCGATTTGTCGCGTGCAAAACCAACAATCGACAAATTCAGCCACAAGTCTTCACCAGTAGAAAAAATCGCAGTTGCAACCTTTTCATCCCGGTCTGCGGTGGTGCGAATCCGAACAATTCCAAGTTCTGCCTTGCTTAGAATAAACTCTTGAACAACACTTGCTGTCGCCTTGGTTTTCTTTTCTGTAGCAGTAACTTTAACCGTGTATTTGCCATCCGGTTGATCCAACCCAATATTTAACTGGCTAAACCCGGGAAGCACATTCCCACCAAGGGAATCAATAGCATCAATATCTTTGGACTCGTGTTTAAATTCCAGCCTGCCATCCACCATGACTTCTGTCAGCAGGGAATAAGAAACTTTGCCCTCTGCATCACTTTTTACACCTTTGATATCAAAGGCTAAATAGAAGTTATCACCATGCGCAAATTTATTCGAGGCACGGGGCAAGCCCGGTACACCATATAACAACCTAGGGTTCTCAATAGAAATTTTCCCGGATTGCTCGGGTAGCATAGCCAAAAGACAGGTCAAACCAACAGTTACAGTCCACATGCGAAAAGTCTCCGCACAAAGCATTAGAGGTAAAGGAAAACTATACTAGAAGGTACACTTTATAAATAATTTTCTCTAGTGGAATTATAGAATCGACCCATGATTTTTGCAAATCAACCTGCCAAGGTTGGAGCAATCCACACAATTTTACAGGGTTCGTCAAACTTCCTAAGAGTTAATCTCGGCAAAGGAATCACGGGCAGCCTTAAGGGTCAAATCGATGATGGCATCATCATGGGTAATAGAATTAAAGGCGGCTTCGAACTGACTGCAAGGCAAATAAACGCCCCGATCCATCATGGCCCAGAAAAACTTGGAGAACATTTTGGTATCAGACAATTTAGCGGAATCATAATCAGTAACAGGAGTTGAGGTGAAAAAAAGAGTCCACATACTACCAACCCGGTTGATAACATGGGGTATTTTGGCAACAGAGGCAGCTTCTCTGAGCCCGTGCTCTAAACGGTGAGCTAACTTTTCAAGTTTCTCGTAGGGCGGGTTTTTCTTAAGCTCCGTGAGGGTCGCAATTCCCGCTGCCATCGCCAAAGGGTTTCCTGAAAGTGTGCCTGCTTGGTAAACGGGCCCCGAGGGCATGACCTTCGCCATGATTTCTTTTTTCCCACCGTACGCTCCAACAGGCAAACCACCCCCAACAATCTTACCCAAGGCGGTAAGGTCGGGCTCAATCCCCAGCAATTGCTGTGCGCCCCCCGCAGAAAGCCTGAAACCAGTCATCACTTCGTCAAGAATAAGAACAGCCCCAAACTGCGTAGTAAGGCTTCTAAGCTCTTTCAGAAATCCGCTCGAAGGAGGAACCAAACCCATGTTACCCACCACCGGCTCTAAAATCACACAAGCAATCTTGTCACCCATCTTAGCAAAAGTATTTGTAAGCTCTTCAATATCGTTATAACGAAGAACTATAGTATCTGCGGTGCATCCCTTGGGAACCCCAGGGCTACTCGGTACCCCCAGCGTCGTTGCTGCGGAACCCGCCTGCACCAAAAGGCTATCCACATGGCCATGATAACAACCAGCAAACTTAATAATCAAATCACGGCCTGTATATCCCCGCGCAAGCCTCAGGGCACTCATCGTTGCCTCGGTGCCAGAATTAACCATTCGAACCATTTCGATGGAAGGAACCAAGGAGATGATAAGTTCCGCCATCTGCGATTCCATCTCCGTAGGCGCCCCAAAACTACTTCCTTTGATAGCAGTTGTTTGGATAGCTTCCACCACCTTTGGATGCGCATGGCCTAAAATCATCGGGCCCCAAGAACCAATAAAATCGATGTACTTGTTGCCATCGATATCAAAAAGATAAGGGCCCGCAGCGTGATCGATAAATATAGGCGTGCCCCCCACTCCACCAAAAGCCCTTGCAGGACTATTAACCCCGCCCGGAATAAGCCCCTTGGCCCTGTCAAATGCACTCTTGCTCTTCGATCTTTGCATCGCTACTTTTCCCTTAAAATAAGAACAACTACTGTTTAATCTCCGCATTAATTTTTTTAAGAATGGCATTGGCATCATCAAGATACTTCTTAATGCCTTTCTGATCCGAATAAACTGCAAGTATATTCAAACAGTTAAACCTGCCATCAAGAAGAAGCGACATGGGCGAGGCAGCGTTGGCAAGCGTCTTCTCAATAAGCTTGTTTCGTTCAGCCTCGGGATCGCCTTTTACCAACCCAGCCAACTCCTTGATTTTACGATTACAAAGCAGATAAGGCTGCCTTAACGCTGGATCAAACAAGCAAGCCCGATCCGTATCTTTTTCAAACTTCTCCTTGCATTCTTTATACCGGGCGATGGCCAAAGCGTTGTCGCCTAGGAATTCAGTACGAAAAGCTAAGAAGGTAGAGGCAAGCGATTCAGGCATATCCGGGGTGCCCCCCGAATCCCTGATGGATCGAATAGAATCGGTCCAGATTTCCTCGAACCTAGGCTGCGATGCGAAAAGCTTGCGCCTGTTATTAGCAAGCACCACCCACCTGCCTTTATAATTCTGAGCAAGTGCAGCCCAAGCTTTATCTGCATCCTCAAACTTACCTTCTGTCTCTAAACTAATAGCCTCAAAAGCCTTGCCTTCCACTTCTTCCTGAACCCCGAATTTGAAGTTCTTAGCAGTGATCTTTAAATATTGCCTTAGTAATGCCTCGCATTGTTCCACATCAATTTCATCCGCAAGGCTCTTGATTTTCTTTGCGCCCTCGTCATTCAAATCTGGATAGTATTTAAGATAATCAGCAATTGGGCCTTCCCGTGCCTCACCTCTGAACTTGGCTTTTGTCGATTTAACCACAGAATCAATTTCATCTTTCTTCATAGAAGCTAGGATCAATTTATCCATTGAAGCAATAATCAGTTTATCCGTAGAAGCTAAGATCAATTTTTCCGCAGAGGCTATGAGCGATTTTGCAGAAGGAGTACGGATGAAAATCTCGTACATAGTCCAACTGAAAGCAAACATGACTGCAAGCATCATGATGGAAACAAACAGGCAGGATCTAAACCAAGGAGTGCCCTCTTCTTTTTTTCCTATGCGTGCTAAAAGCTTTCGTGCCTTCTTGCGCTCTGAAGTCTTGGTAAGTCCAGAGCCATCAGCATAACTTTTTGCAAGGTCTTCACCCACGCTAGTCTGGGCTAATATTTTAACCCGGATCTCCTCTAATATTTTTGCAACCACACTAGCACTAGGCGGTCTATCTTCAGGCTTCTTTTCCAACAAGTGCAAAACCAAAGTATCTAAAAACTTGGGAATCTCTAAATTAATCCGGGAGGGCCTTTCGGGTTTGGATTGCACATGATGCAAAAACAGTTCCACCGCATTATCACCCCTAAACGGCCTCTTCCCGGTCAATAATTCAAATAACACCACCCCCAAAGAATACAAATCCGACTGCCCCGTCACCTTGCTTTCTCCCCTGCATTGCTCAGGAGACATATACGCCGCTGTTCCTATCGCACAATTCGCACCCGTCAACAAAGTACCATCCAAATCCTTCGCTATCCCAAAGTCGGTAAGCTTCAAAATCCCCTGCTTCGTAACCATCAGATTCGAAAGCTTTATATCTCTGTGAATCACCCCGTTATCATGTGCATGCTGCAGCGCATTACATATCTGCTTCCCAAGGTCAATCGTTTCATCCCAAGAGAAAGCACCCTTTCTGAGAAGTATTGCTTCCAGCGTTTCCCCATCGATCACTTCCATCGCGTAATAACGCAAGCCTTTGAACTTCCCTATGCCAAACAATCTAACTATATTAGGATTATTAAGATTTTTTAATATTTCTGCTTCGCGCTCGAAACGCGCCACGAGCGAACTACTCGCATTGCTGTTGATTGCAGACGACATTATCTTAATCGCAACACGGTGGTTGTTTTTGATATAACGAGCAAGGTAGACAGCACCCATGGCGCCGCTACCCAGCTCCTTTTCGATCAAGAATGGTCCGAACTCCTGTCCTGCAAGCATGGGCAACCTCATGGTAAGGAGAGATAAGATGCCTGCGCGCTACGCCCGAGAACTAAGCCTTGGCGTAATAGTTATTGGCAGCACCAACAGCAGCACCTGGGTTAACCTTGACACCCTGATTGGCAAGTGCCTGTTCTAAAGCAGCCAGTGCTAAAAGCACAACTGAAGGCTTGCTGTTATAACCCATCAAGCCGATGCGCCAGACTTTGCCTTTGAAATCACCCAACCCGCCTCCGACTTCAATACCGAATCTTTCAAGAAGGAACTTCCTTCCTTTCAGATCATCAACACCCTCTGGAATGCGAACTGCATTCAACTGGGGCAACTGGCAGGAAGCATCAGCAGTGTAGTGAAGGTTAAGGGCTTCAAGCCCGGCTTTCAGCGCTTGATGGTTGTGCCAATGCCTTTTCCAGCGATTTTCAAGACCCTCTTCAAGCACCAGCCTAAGCCCCTCATGGATTGCATAAATCATGCTGATAGGAGCCGTGTGATGATACACCCGATCCTGACCCCAATAACTCATCACCGTGGTCATATCAAGATACCAGCTTTGAACTTTGGTCTTTCGGTTTTTTATTACTTCTACCGCACGTTCACTAAAAGAGATGGGCGACATTCCCGGTGGGCAGCCCAGACCTTTTTGCGAACAACTGTAAACAGCATCCACACCCCATTCATCAATATCCAATTCAATGCATCCAAGCGAGGTGACTGCATCAACTACTAAAAGGGTGCCATGCAGATGACAAATATTTGCGATTTCTTGAATGTTGGCTTGCATTGCCCCGGTAGAAGTTTCTGCATGAACAAGCCCTAAAACCTTCGGCTTCACCTTTGCAACTGTTTCGCTAATTTCATCCACTGAAAAAGTCTTACCCCAAGGCGCTTGCAAAGTGGTTACCACCGCACCGGTTCTACCAGCAACATCAATCATGCGCTGACCAAAGAAACCCATTGCACAAACAACAACTTTATCGCCTGGCTCTAACAAATTAACTAGGCAACACTCCATTCCCGCCATTCCTGTTGCACTGATAGGCAAAGTCACTTTGTTTTTGGTTTTCAAAACCCCTCGAAGCATTTCCTGAACCTGAACCATGATTGAAACAAATTCTGGATCAAGGTGCCCCATAAGTGGATTGACCATAGCCCGAAGAACTGCGGGGTGGGCATCACTTGGGCCAGGCCCAAGAAGGATTCTTGTGGAAGGTTGTAAAGGAGCTGGAATTTGCATAGTTTCATCCAAATTTAGATTGTTACTTGTTTGATGAGGCATTCCCTTGGGGGCCAATCTGCCTCATTCTTTCTTGAACCATTGCGCTGATTTCTTTAAATGCAGGGTTGGCTGCTGTTTCAAGCCACTCATACACACAAGTTTCTGAAGTTACCAGAATCGCACCCGCCTGCTGCATTCGCTTTAACGCAATCTTTACATCAATAGCATATCGGCTTGAGACCGCATCGACACATACAAACACATGAAATCCTTGGTTTAAAAGATCCAGAACAGTTTGCATGACGCAAATATGAGCCTCAATCCCCACCACCACTACCTTAATTCGGGCATCAGATTTCAAATATTCGAGCGCACCACCCTCGCCCACCGCAGAAAAAGTCTTCTTTTCCCAAACCTTTGTCAGCATTCCCCTTATTGGTTCTACCGTTGGCCCCAATCCTTTTGGGTATTGCTCTGTACCAAGCACAGGAACCCCAAGTACTTTTGCTGCATTTACTAAAAATGAAGCATTCCGCACTACCTCATCAGCATTAGTTATTTTAGGCAGCAACTTTTCCTGCATATCTACCACCAATAAAGCGGTATCTTCAACTTTCAATCGATATTGATGATTCATGAATAGTCCAATGCCTCGCTTGTGAATCCCAAAACGAAAATCTATCACCCTACTTGATTCGATTATTCATACCAACGCAAGAAAAAGCGCTCCACCCACCATATTAACAACGCTAGGCTTCGATCATTATCATCCCGCGAAGGATCAAATTCACTAAAGCCTACCCCCACGATTTTCTTAGGCTCGATCGCTTCCATAATCCTAGTCAAATACATAGGCGTCAATCCCATCGGAACAGGCCTACCTGTTGCAGGGAAAAAAGCTGCATCCATCACATCACAATCGATATCAATAAATATTCGCTCCGCCTTATTTACTGTTGCCATGATTCGTTGAAATGCAAGCTCCGGATTAACCGCTATATCAATTGCTGAAATATTATCTTGAAAGAAGGTGTCTATGTGATCTTTGGTAAGTAACTGCTCGCGATGCCCCACATTGACAATAGGCAATAGCGGGCGTTTCGCAAACAGCACAAAATTACCATGCGAAGGAGTATCCAAGGTGTTATCAAAGTGGTGGATATCCAAATGTGCATCAAACTGAAGCACCAGAGTATTGGTCTCGCACAAATGATCGTAAACAGGAAGGCAGGCAAGATGATTGCCACCCAGCCAAATGAACTTCTGGTTTTTAGCCCTGATGGAGTCGAGGCATTTCGATGCGGTTAGCCGCCAGTTTTTCAATTTGGAAAAATTATCGAGCGAAATCTCTCGCAGTCGGATATGGTCACGCCATGCAAGAGCACGAGTCGTGACTGTTTCACGAAAAGAGTCTCTGAGGATTTCGCGGATTTCATCCGCTAAAATCTTGGCACCTTCCGAGGCCCCGGAGTTGCCAAATAGATCAAAGGGAAAAACAACCACCCGGGTAGACATTGCTGTAATTCCTGTGCCATGATAAATAAAAGACCCAGACCCGGTTATTTTAGTGTTTCCTTTTCCTTTCGCCATGATTGTTTACATTACCCAAGGACGCTTACCCATGGATGATCACTTTTATGTTGCAGATGATGCGGTAATCACAGGCGATGTAACAATCGGGAAAAATGTAACTATTTGGTTTCAAACCATCATCAGAGGCGATGTTGCACCCATCCGCATAGGCCAAGGCACCAACATTCAAGATTCGTCCATGGTTCATTGCGAATACCAATGCGAACAAGTAATCGAAGAAAACATCGTGATTGGGCATAAAGCAATTCTCCATGGCAAACAAGTGGGCGCAGGCACCCTGATTGGCATGGGTGCTATCCTTCTTTCAGGCAGCATCATTGGCGAAGAATGCATCATCGCTGCAGGCGCAGTAGTTCGCCAGAATGAAAAAATACCACGAAGATCTATGCTGGCAGGCGTTCCCGCAAAGATCATCCGGGAAGTTACCGAAGAGGATCTTAAACTCAGCAGGAGTATTTCGCTTCGCTACATCGAGTTGGGGCAAAAATATGCCCAAGGGCAATTCCAATGGAACGACCGAAACCATCGAATGACCGCTTATCCTGTGAAGGGTATTTAAAATCCACCTCACTTCACTTATGATGCCCTTATGAACAGCGAAGATAACACCCCCACCATTCAAACCAAAATTTCTTCTCTCGTTGAAGAACGAGGCTGGAACCAAGAGGAATTCGCACGCACCACCAGGCTTCATAGGCACACCATCAGAAAGATTCTACTAGGCCCTCCCTTCAAGCTTCGCAATGCAACAATTGAGTCCTGCGCCCGAGCCCTAGGCATCTCTGTTCATGATCTTCATCATCGGCCACTCGACCTTCTTCTACATCAAATCAGGCAATCTAATGTCCCCGAATTGGGCAAACACTTTCAAAGGCTCCAAGATCAAGCCTATCAGCCTGATCTTAAATCTTGGATCGAACGAAACCCAGAGCGCGCAAGAACCCTTTCCTCCAAGGATGCAGATGAACTAGTGCTGTTCCAGAAAACGGGCAATTTCAACACCTCATCGTTAGAGGCTTTTGTAATCCGTCTCGAAAGAAAACGAAGACTGCTCGAAAAAATCAATCATCTCAAGAGCAGCAAAAACCTTGAGATTCTCGAGCAAATGGTTGACCTTATGCACCAGCAATCACCCAGCAAAAGTGAACAGGCATGAGCGAACCAGTAGCTCAAAGCCCTGATAAGCAAAGCACAGGCGCCTTTTGCTCCCTGAAACACAAGAACTATCGCTATTATTTCTTTGCACAACTTCTTTCCCTTACAGGATCATGGACCCAAACCACCGCACTCATGTGGCTTTCCTATAGCTCAGAGCAGCAATCGCTTTGGCCCTCGCTAATCGCAGCTTTGCAAGTCCTACCCGGGTGCTTCCTAGGCCCACTCGGTGGCAGGCTCGCTGATCAATACCCCCGAAAAAAGCTCATCCTCATCACCCAGATACTATTTTCGCTGCAAAGCCTATCTCTCTTTCTTGCTGTCTATCTAGGCTTCACCTCGCCCTACATCCTGCTTTGCTTTTCCTTACTTTGGGGCGTGATCAATGCAATCGATCTCCCCGCTAGGCTTACTTTCCTAGTAGAGATGGTGGGGATGCAGGATTTGTTCAACGCAGTTGCACTCAACTCGCTTCAATTCAATCTTGCAAGGCTCGCAGGCCCGGCTATAGGCGCGCTACTCCTTACAAATTATGGCCCCGAAGCATGCTTTCTTCTCAACACAATCAGCTACTTAATATTAATTCTTGCATTGGGAATGATGAACCAAGCCACGATGTTTCAAGAACCCTCGCAGAGAAACAATGCTTCCTTATTTGATGGGATTAAGTTTATCCTTGCCCGATCCGATCTGGTTTTGGTCATCAGCATCGCAGGAGGCATGGCTCTATTAGGATGGCCCTTGCTCGCTCTATTACCAGGCTTCGTGGAGAAAGAATTAGCATTAGGTCAAGAAGCCTATGGAACTTTGCTAAGTGGAGTTGGTGGCGGTGCCCTAACCTCTGCGTTAATCCTTGCGATATTAGGAAATAAAGCCTCGAAGGGGATATCGCAAGCGTTGGGAATGCTGCTTGCAGGGGCGGGATTATTTACTTTGGCCGTATCTAACTCGATGTTATTTGCGCTTCCTAGCACGATTTTATTTGGCGCGGGAATGATCTTATTTTTTGCAACAAGCCAAGGGTTGGTTCAACTAGGCGCAGGCAATACGCATCGTGGCTTAGTGCTAGGGGTGTGGAGCATGATGCTTTGTAGCATGGTTCCTATGGGCAACTTTTTAGCGGGCCCGCTTGCAGATCTTTTCACCGTTAGGCATGTGATGCTTACCCAGGCGGTTTTAATTTGGATCTTACTGTCACTGTTCATCCTAATAAAAATCCGACCTATTCTTTCAAAGCCGGCAGCATGAGCGATGGTTTCTTTCCTGATTTCAAAAATTTCCCCTTCGGGCAGATCTCTTTTTTTCAGCGCTCGCCACCATACTCAGATGAAGTCAGCGGACTGAATTAAGCCTTTAATCGCAGAAACCTATAGGAACCACCATCTTTTCTTCAAAGCAAGAATGGTGTTGATTTAGGCACTATGCCGAAAAAGAGACCTGACCCTTTTTCTTTCTCCCATTCTCCATTCGGTGACTTGCGTCGAGCTTATTTGCCTACCGGTTCGAACGGAAGCGACGACTTGTGGACACACAACCGAAGCTTACCATCGGAACAGCGACGGAACACGAACGTCTTATCCACCATTACTTCTTCACCCTTGCTGTTCGTAAAGTAGACATTCCCCATCGTGATGGCGAGATCGCCGTGGATTTGGATGCCGTTCTCGGCTGCATTGTTATCGTAACGGGCCTTAACCCAATTCTTAAGTGCGAAGCCGGTATCTTCCGGGTAGTCTTTATCACCACCGATGAAATAGGAGAGAGCAGCTTTCTTGCTGCTGCGGAACGTGTTCTTTCCAAATGCTAAAGTCGGCTTGAAGAATACCTTGCCCTCCTTGTAGTCGTACAAATCGTCGATCAGAGTGCTGGCAATCGCACGGTAATCGCCCCCTTCTTTATGGACTTGTGCAATTTTCAGGAGTCCATCGCACCATGCCTGCTGAACCGCATTCACTTCAGCTTCAGTGATCGGCTTCGGCTCGGCGGCATAGGCGGGAATTGTTGCGATCAGCGTCAACACTAGGAACGAGAAATTGTAGGTCGATTTCATAAAAACCCTTTCTTTCGGAAACTCAGATGCGCAGTGTTCTATTCTTCACAATTGAGCAAGCATCTAAGCCGGTTCTGGTCGGTTTGTCAACAAATAATCCACCACGATTCATGCGTACTAAATGTCCATTTGGCGATGGACTGACAGCAGATTTGCAAACTGAATTAAGCCTTTAATCGCAGAAACCTTAGGAACCACCATCTTTTCTTCAAAGCAAGAATGGTGTTGATTTAGGCACTATGCCGAAAAAAAGACCTGACCCTTTTTCTTCTCTTCAAATTTATTTTAAATTAACAACCCAATACTTACCCGCTTTTCCAATTCCAATTTCACGGTATTCTTTGCCCATCAACCCTTCACGATGAGGCTTGCTCCCCATCCATGCGTTGTAAACCTTCTTAGCATCTTCTCCTTCTCCAATACATTGCGCCCCATCAAATCCGCCATGGACAAGATCATTTGTTTTCTGCATGTGTTCTGCCCATTTTTGGGCAGCCTTATCTTCACTCTGGCCAAGTTTCAAAGGCTTTAAATCATTTTTTTTCCGCCCCTCATTGATCAGCTTGATTAATTCTTGCTGCTCTGAATTTTTTCCTTTTTCAGCATAACTTGGCGTTATGAATACAAAGGCAATTATTAATAAAGAAAAAGAATACAAAAGCGAAATGGAATTGGTATTGTTAACTTTCATCGCAAAATCCTTATTTAGAAGAAATAAAAATGACGACTCGCCAATAGATTATCTAAGCTTATGATAATCCTAAACTCAGATAACAAATAGTGTTTATTTTACATCTTTTAGTAAAGAAAATAAAATGGCATGGTTGTTCCCACCGTCGCTTACGCATCCGGCTCTGATCAATTCCCCGGGCGTCATCAAGGCCGTTATTGCTACACGATCTCGCTGAATTCGCCAGCGTTGTCAGCGAATTTTCGAACTGGGAAGTCCAAGCGCTGAAGCATCGTTACAAAT
>Ga0194050_1000601_pt1 | contig 12567 bp, 15 predicted proteins | sample SepL2310m_MetaG_FD_148657 | JGI IMG/M metagenome (GOLD analysis project Ga0194050, IMG submission 148657) | Anoxic zone freshwater microbial communities from boreal shield lake in IISD Experimental Lakes Area, Ontario, Canada - Sep2016-L239-10m | ecosystem: Environmental > Aquatic > Freshwater >...
AAGGCGGGCGAGATCTGGTTCTTCGGACCGATGTTGATTCGTGGCTACTGGAACCGTCCAGATGCAACCAAGGAAACAATTGTTGACGGCTGGTTGCGTTCAGGCGACTTAGGTCGTGTTGACGAAGAGGGTTTTGTCTATGTGGAAGATCGTGTCAAAGACATGATCTTGCGCGCTGGCGAAAACATTTACGGCGCCGAAGTTGAAAGCGCTATTTATGAGCACCCTGCAATTCACGAAGCAGCAGTATTTGGTGTGCCACACGAGCGTCTTGGTGAAGAAGTTGCGGTTGCCATTTACCCCAACGACAACACGACAATTACTGCTGAAGAACTATGGGCGTTTCTTGACAACAAGATTGCCAAGTTCAAGATTCCTACACAGGTTGTGATCATCAATGAGCCTTTGCCGCGCAACGCTGCAGGCAAGTTTTTGAAGCGCGACTTGCAACAGCAGATCGTTAAGGGAACTCTCGTTCCTACAAAACGATAATTATTGCTCTTCGGGCGGTCGCACGTTCCGAAACTGGGCGAGTAATAGCAAGTCATAGATGATCTTGAATGCCGCGCATGCAAGTAGCGGCCATCCAAAATTGGATTGATCGAGCATCCATCCTGCGGCAATAGGGGGAAGTGCTGTTGCGAGGCTGCGCGGCACATTGGTGATGCTGGCTGCAGCTGCACGCTCCGGCGGAGTCACTACTGCCATCACATAGCTCTGACGTACTGGCACATCCATTTGTGAGAGCAGGCCGCGCAAAATAAACAGTGACATTGCAAGCCAAACATTTGGCATAAACACAACGCCTACGAGCAACAAGCTTGCTGGAATATGTGTGAAGACCATGGTGCGTACAAGACCAATGCGTTTGGCAATGCGCACCGAAAGCAACGAAGAGAATGCAGAGAGCACTCCAGTTGCAAAGAAGATTGCGCCCAATGTGCTGACGGCAAGATCAAATTTGTGAAAGACCCACAGCGCGAAGATTGCTTGTGTGGCAAACCCGCCACCGAGTGAGTCGAGACTAAATAGCGCGGCAAGTTTGTATACGACACGCCGTGACTCGGTAAGTGCATGTGCACTATTAGTTGGGTGAGTGTTGGCGTGGCTGGACAATCGTTGATATATGAACAGCACAACAACTCCTGCAAGTGCATACATCACGAACGTAGATCTGTATCCGGTGAGCGAACTGTGGTTGTAGCGCAGGGCAATCCACAATGGGATGCCGGCACAGAGCGCGCCGACCGAGCCCACAAGCGCACCATTGAGGTTGTAGAGAGCAAACATTGCAGTGCGATCAGTATCTGAAACCGATTGCGAAACGGCTGCCTGCTCTAGTGGCAAAAACATGCTTACGTCGCCAGCCGATGGATTCATTGTGCCCAAGAATCCAATAACAAGTAGCGCAACGAAGCTTGTTGTAGCACCAAATGCAAAGCCGGTTGCAATCATGATGCATGATGCATAAATGAGCAGACGAGCTGGTGCAATTCGGTGGGCAATGAGGCCAGTACCAATTGTAAAAATGGCAGAGCCAAAAAGTGATGCAGTGATCACCGCGCCAATTTGAACACCGCTGAAGCCAAGTGCCAACAGATATGCCGGCAACATCACGTAGACCATGCCATCGACGAAACCACGAATGCCACGTGTGCCAATGATCATTCGGCCATCGGTGGTTGCGCTTGCAGGTATGGAAAGCCAACCAGATCTCACATATGCACGGTAGTTGCTTGACCAACTAGTGTCTTGTCACGTGCCACCAATTGATCTGACCCGTGACGACGGGGTTCGTTACGACGCTGTTGCTATCGGAAACGCATTGGTAGACGTGATCGCTGCAGTTGAAGATCAGTTTCTCGACGTTGAGCAAGTTGTGAAGGGCTCGATGACGTTGGTGGATGCCGAGCGCTCGGCGCACCTGTATTCGCGTATCACCAAGCCAACACAAACAAGTGGTGGTTCGGCAGCCAACACTGCGTACGGGCTTGCGAGTCTCGGTGGGCGAGCGGGATTTATTGGCAAGATTGCCGAGGACGATTTGGGTCGCGTATTCGGTAACGACATGAAGACAGTAGGCGTTGGGTTTCACCCTGGAGTCACATCGACAACTGAACCAACAGGGCGTTGCATCATTGCAGTAACCCCAGACGGTCAGCGTTCGATGAGCACATTCTTGGGTGCTGCAAGTTTGCTTGACCCTGCAGATATTTCACGTGAGGCAGTTGCATCTGGCGCCGTATTGTTTCTTGAGGGTTACCTGTTTGACCGCGATCTAGCAAAAGAAGCATTTCGCACAGCATCAAAATATGCGCATGAGGCTGGCCGCAAAGTTTCACTCACACTTTCGGATTCATTTTGTGTTGACCGCCACCGTGAAGACTTCATGGCGCTCATTAAGAACGACATCGATATTTTGTTTTGTAACGAATTTGAGTTGCAGTCGCTCTACCAAACAAGTTCGTATGAAGAAGCACTCAAAAAGTTGCGCCACGATTGCGAGTTTGGCGCTGTTACTCGCGACAAGCGAGGCTCGGTTGTTATCAACGGAAATGATGTTGTGCACATTGAGCCAGAACCTGTAGATCAGGTGGTTGACGCAACTGGTGCTGGCGACATGTATGCAGCGGGCTTTCTGTATGGCTTTACGCGAGGCATGAAGATTGAAGACTGCGGAAGACTTGGTTCACTTTCGGCATCAGAGGTAATTACGCATGTTGGTCCGCGACCATTGGTGCAACTGAGCAGTCTGATTCCAAACCACCTACGCTGATACGTATGGCAACTGATTCGCACGACAATCTGACAGTTCTTGGCTCGACAATTCGCCATGCCATTGACCACGTAGAAGTGTTTCCTGCACCAGCCCACGTGACGTTGGTGCGATTTACGACTGATGAAGTGACATCGATTTGCCCGGTAACTTCGCAACCCGACTTGTCGCACGTAACAATTGAATTCAAACCCGATCAACTGTGCATCGAGTCGAAGTCGCTTAAGTTGTACCTGTGGCGCTTTCGCGACATGGCCGTGTTTGCCGAAGCACTTGCTGCCGAGATTGCCAATGAAGTGATGACCACTGTGAAACCAATGTGGGTCAAAGTCGAACTCACGCAGCGACCACGTGGCGGCATTGAAGTACACGCAGTTGCCGAGCGCAACCGCTAAATAACTACCCCTCTTCGTCGGCTGGTACAAACTCCAATTTGAGGTCGCCAAGATTGATCAACGTTGAGGCAACCCAATGCCCAAGTGCGCCAAAGTGGTCGTCGAGCACAGCGCTTGTGCCATCTTGCAAAGTTTCTTCCGCCAATTCGTATTCGCCTTCATAAGTAATTTCGAGCGCAAAGTCGGTGTTGTCGCTAGAAGTTGGATGACTCATTTCGATCGTGATGTTGTCGCGCTCGAGTTTGCCATTGCCAACAACTGGGCTGTACATGACCGCCACATCGTCGACAACTGAAGGGTCTGGTTGCTGTGCGAGTCGCTGAATGCGAAACACAACTTCAATCTCGATGGATGGATTGTGGTCGAGCACTTCTTCCACATACCAACTGCGATAGGCGGCTTGGCTGCGACTAGGCCAATTGAACGTGATGTGCGCAACTACCCGCGGTGGTTGGCCTTCGCCGGGCAAGCCGTAACTCGTTTCCCACACCAAGTCACCGAGCAAAATATCGGACTGTAGATGTTCTTCAAACGCTTGACGTTCAAGAAATGCATTGCCAAAAGCGTCTCGAAGAGCACTGATTGCATCGGTGAAGACATGGTCGAGCATGCGTATTTAGAGTAGTCGCTAACCTTGAGCCATGGCATTGGTCTTACTTGATATTGCAGATGGTGTAGCAACACTCACACTCAACAACCCAGACGAGCGCAACACAATGACTGCGCCGATGGTTGCCGAAATCGTTGCGGCAATGGACCGCATCGAGAGCGACAGTGCAATTGGCGCACTCGTGGTGACTGGGACCGCCCCAGCTTTTTGTGCAGGTGCCAATCTTGGCAATCTGGCAGAAGCCGACGGAGAATCTCTCGGCGTGATCTATGAAGGTTTCCTGCGCATAGCGCGCAGCCCGTTGCCAACGATCGCGGCGGTCAATGGTGCTGCAGTTGGGGCGGGAATGAATTTGGCACTTGGTTGCGACGTGCGCATTGCTGCCAAGCGAGCCAAATTTGATACGCGATTTTTGCAACTCGGCATTCACCCCGGCGGCGGACACACATGGATGCTGCGTCGCATTGTTGGACCACAAGTGACTGCAGCAGCGGTGCTGTTTGGTGAAGTGCTTGACGGCGCCGAAGCACAACGGGTTGGCCTCGCGTATCGCTGCGTTGAGGATGCCGACTTGCTTGCCGTTGCACACGAAATGGCCGCCCGTGCCGCAAGCGCACCACGCGAACTTGTGATTGAAACCAAAAAGACTCTTGCGGCAATGGCCGATGTGCGAACACACCCTGACGCTGTGGCGCGCGAACTTACCCCGCAATTGTGGAGCACCCGCCAACCCTGGTTTGCCGAGCGTTTGGCTGCGCTGCAAGCAAAAATTACAAAAAAGTAAGTGCAAGTAGCTGATACCGCGAAAGAGCGCATGTCGGCCCAAAGTGGCGTCAGTGCCAATAGTAGGTGTACGGTAAAACCAAGGGGAGCTAGCAGTGTCGAATTCGTCAGTATCGAGAGATATGAAAGGCGGGGGAAGCAATGAGCAAGCGTCATAAACACCGACAAGTGGTGTTGCCACCAACAATTGAGACTCGGGCACACGCCCACAATGAGCGTCACCGAGTGAACTCAGAGTTGCATCTGGTGACCAACATGGTGAGCCACGGAGTAGAGCCCGATGATGTCATCGAACCTGGTCCTGCGTGGAAACCACTGCATCATCACGATGCGGAAATTGGTATTGAGCATTCGCGCAAGCAAGTCATCAAGCATTGGAAGACAAAAGCTTGGAAGCGACGCAAGGTTGTGCGCAAACAACGAGTGCTCGAGATTGAACATCTGCGAGACATCGCGTAAATATTTCTAGAACTTAATTTTTATTGCAGCCACTCAGCGCTCAGCTGGTCGCGGCGTTGACGCCATTCTTCAATGGTGAATCCGTAACGCACGTGGTCTTCCCACACGCCATTGATTTCTAGAAAGCGTTCGGCCAAACCCTCTTCGCGAATGCCAAGTTTTTCCATCACACGGCGACTGTTGTAATTGCGCGGAATAATGCAGATCTCCATGCGATGCAAGCCGAGGTCTTCGAACGCATATTTTGAAACCACGAGCACTGCTTCTGACATGAAGGCACTACCGGCGCGAGCCTCATCAATCCAATAACCAATCGTTCCGCATTGCATTGCACTGCGTACAACGTTGTTGATATTGACTTCGCCGGCGAATGAGCCTTCAATAAAAATACCGAATGCATACGAGCCGCCAGACTGGCGCTCACGATCGCGAGCAACACAGCGATTGTTGAACGCATCGCGATTGGTCGAAGGGTCTGGAAGGTGTGCAGCCTTGATGGGCTCCCATTTGCCGAGCCATTCGCCGTTACGGTGGCGAACTTCGCTCCATGCTTCAAAGTCTGTTGCTACGAGTGGCCGCACAACAATGCGTTTGCCATACAGACGCAGTGGTACGCCTGCTGAAGTGACGACGCTTGCTGGGTGCAACTGGTGACTAGATGGCGAACTCATTGTGGATCCAGTATGTGTTGCACAACGCCGTCAAGCAAATTGTGCACAGACACCGTGATGGAGGGCAGGCGAAGTCGGCGCATGATGCCAACGAGTGCGCAACAGCCACCCACGATGACATCGGCTCGCTCGGGTGGTAGCCCGGGGTTTGATTTACGGTCGGCCAAAGACTCGGTGGCAAGAGTGCGAAAAACATCTTCGGCGGCTTCTCGTGTGAGCGTCATGCCATGCAGCGCAACAGGGTCGAAACGTGCAATGCCCAACTCGACAGCAGCGATGGTGACAATGGTGCCTGCAACACCAACAACCCTGGTTGCGTCAAGCACTTGAGGTTGCTCGCGTACAAGATCATCCATGAAGTCGGTAACAAGGCCGATTGCATTGGTGAGTTCTTCTGGGCGAGGCGGGTCGCGGTGCAATTCGGTTTCAGTGAGCACAACTGCGCCAACCGGAAAACTGACAGTGTGTTGCAACTCGTTACCGACACCGATCATGACTTCGGTTGAGCCACCACCAATGTCGACAACGATGGTGGTTCCATTGTGCGGTTCGAGTTTGCTGAGGGCTCCGCGATATGCGAGTTGCCCTTCCAGGACACCTGAGATGATCTCGGGTCGCTTACCCAAAACGGTTTCGGCTTGATCGAGAAATGTGTTGGCATTAGATGCTCGACGGCATGCCTCAGTTGCAGTGACGCGAAAAGTTTCGACATTGTGTTGTTTGAGAAGCGATGCATAGACGGCAAGCTGCTGAACAGTTGCAGCAATCGCGGTGTCGTCCAGCAGTCCAGATGTAGCGACACCTTTGCCGAGCCGGGTCACGTTTACTTCACGAACAATCTCGTTACCTTGTGGATCAACAATCAATAAATTGGTGGAGTTGGTGCCGATGTCGATTGCTGCAACGGGCGAAGTGAATACGGGGCGAGTGCGCTGCTTATTCACGACTACGTAATCGTCTCGCGAGACATCTAGTTTGTCGGCCACCCATTGACCCACCGGGTCATCACCAACTGCGAGCCACCAACCGAAATGTGCATGCAAGCATTTGACTCCTACACGCGTGCCACCAACACCGCCGAAGGGTCGAGGGCCAGTGTGGGTTGGGTCAATCGCGGCGTCGCGTTCGGCTGCGTAACGATTGTGCGTTTCTTCGAGAGCTGTTGGGCCGATGTCGGCTTCGGCTTGATTGACACCACCGCTTGCTTCGAGTCGTCCAACAATTACAGTCTCATGTTCGCCCAATAGCCAATAACGCGTTGGCATTGGCGTTCCGTCATCGAGAAATGGCGCGTTGCGCAACACAACTGGGTCGCCACTTTTTGTGCGGACAACTATTTCAAATTGTCCTTGGGGAACGCGACCCAAAAGCTCGCCGACTCTGGCAATGTCGGCGGGAGTCATGGGCTATAAAAATTTGATTGCGGCGATCACAACCGCAACGAGTGCAACGACAACGGGAATTGCGCGCTTGAGTATTGGTGCACCCGCAGTGCCGAGTAGATCGAGTGGCGCAACTTCGGCGCTCTCAATCTTGCGAATTTCTGGAGTTGCAGCTGCGGTCGCAGTAGTTGCCGCTGGCGCACTGGCAATCAACTGGTTGAGGTTTTCTGAAAATTGTTTCAGCAGTTTGTCGCTCACGTCGGCAAGTGCACCACGACCAAACTGTGCGACTTTGCCCGAGATGGTGAGGTCGGTGACCACGGTGCATTTTGTAGAGGTTGGTGTCACCGAAGTGAGTTGAGCAGTGATGATTGCAGACGCCGTGCCCTTGCCTGTGGTGTCACGACCTTCCCCTTTGAGCGATGCAGTGTGAGCCGCATCATCGCGCGACACAAAACTTGCCTGACCCTTGAACTGAGCAACGATCGGACCAACCTTGACCTTGACTTGACCGCGGTAGGTATCACCCTCGACCTCGGTGAGTTGCGCACCTGGCAAGCATGGCGCGATGCGCTCGAGGTCGGTGAGAATTATCCATGCGTCATTGACTGGCACATTGACGATGAATTCGTGATTCAGATCCATTACACAGTTCTCCGAGATTCGACAATAAGTTTGCTTGCTTGTTCGAGGTCTTCAATCGTGTCGATGTCGATTGCTGACCCAGTACAGGATACTTCACTGACAAGTTGATGATGAGAGCGCAATAAGTTGCGCGCGCCTTCGTCGCCTGTTGTTGGCAAGTGCGACCACATCTCTGCATGCAACTTGACTGGGTTGCCACGCTTGGTGTCGTATGTTGCTACAGCAAGTGGGGAAGTGCTGCTTGCAACACGCTGCCACGCACTCGGTGGTACGCACGGTTGATCGGCGAGACCGATGACCACTGCCTGTGCGCCGAGCGATGCGGCAAACTCGATTGCGCACTGAACCGAACTTGCCATGCCGGTCGACCAATTGGGATTGTTAATTGAATGTGGCAGACCCCATTTTGTGATGGACGCCTGCGCCTCGTCACTAAGGGCAAAATCGAGCGGCAGCGGCGTTTTGCCGGTCACCACAACCACTGGTCCGACGTTGGCTTCGATGGCTGATTCGACCGCCCAGTGATACACAGGGCGCCCCTGAGCGACGCTCAGCAGCTTGTGGGTCGATCCAACGAATCGGGTTCCACTGCCTGCAGCGAGCACTACAGCAACGGTGAGAGACCCTGTCATACCCAATGTCTACTTGGGTTTTGGGGGATCCCCAAATATTACAATTAGATGACATAAACTGTTACCTAGTTGACATATGGCGAGTAATCGCCCCCGTGAACTCCACCGCCCCCCGGTCGAGTCAGGGCCACCCTGTCACCCCAAAAACCATGACCTCAACACATCTATATCCGTATACCCACTTGGTGGTTAGACGACCGGAGCGCACTCTGGGCTTCAGATTTGCATGCCGAGCGTTCGTTGCCGCAGCGCTTGTCGCTGTGGTTGTGATGTTTGGGGTGCCTCAACAAGTATCTGCCAAGCCGATGCCACAAAGTCAAGAGCGAGTGATCGCGCAATCTGCACAAGAAGCAGTTGCAGTTTTTGACACTTTTACCGAACTCGGTGCGGTGGATCGAAATGATGTTTTCTCTGCACTTGTTGCCGACATTGCAAGACAGGCAGCATTGTTCTTGGGACTAGATGTGCGAGTGATGCAACAGTCTTGGTTGCGTGCAGATATGTCGCACAAACTTGCATTGATTAACGGACTCACGCAGCTTGGCGTGCCCTACAAAAATAATGCTGCAATCGAAAACGTTGCTTTTGATTGTTCGGGACTCGTTGCATTTGCGTGGGGCAAAGTTGGCGTTGATATGACGCACGGATCGAGCGCACAATTTGCGAGTGCCACACGAGTCAAAGTTGATGAAGCGCAACCGGGCGACTTAATTTGGCGACCTGGTCACATTTCGATGTACTTGGGAGTGCCAAGCGCAGTTTTGCAAACTCCATATTCGGGCAGAAGCGTTGAATTGCAAATGATGAACGAGCGCATTACCTCGTGGGTGAAATACGCAAATCCGTTGATCTGATTTTTTGTAAATTTATTTGTGAATTGGTCCGTTACTGTCGCGCAGTGATGGTGCACCTCGGCCTGTGCGCCGAGCAATAATCTCTCCAACAATTGAAATTGCTGTTTCTTCTGGAGTTCTTGCACCGATGTCAAGACCAATTGGAGACATGAGTCGAGCCAGTTGATCTGCGCTTGTAATGCCCACTTCGGCAAGGCGTTCGAGCCGCTTTGCGTGTGTTTTACGGCTGCCCATCACCCCGATATAACCAACGTTTGTGGCAAGAGCACCCTGCACTGCAGGAACATCAAACTTTGGATCGTGAGTCAAAATACATACAGCATCGCGAGAGGTGAGCGCCGCGCCGCGCTGAGTAAATAATGGAGCAGGCCACGAGACCAATACTTCGTCGGCCATTGGGAAACGACGGCGAGTAGCAAAAACTTCGCGGGCATCGCACACAACTACGTAATAGCCGAGCACTTTTGCAACCTTGGCAAGTGCTGCAGTGAAATCGACGGCACCAAAAATCCACATTGTTGGTGGTGGCGAAAATGCTTCGATAAAAACACGAACTGTTGGCGTGTCTACTAAATCTTCTGGAGTTGTTTGACCCTGCGGACCATAGTGACGCACGCCTGTGCGTCCGGCTTCAACTTCGCCTAGTGCATCGCGCGCAACTACTCGGTCGAGTTCAGCCTCACCAAGCGTGCCCACTGCGTCTGTCGACGGCGAGACGAGCATCGTCGCGCCAACATGTGGACCATCAATAACCGTGACGAGTGCAACCGGAATATTGGAGCGAACTCGTTCGGCAAATATTGGGTAAAGCGACATTGGTTGGAGCGTCATGATTTACCAGGTGAGAGGGGAGATGAAAAGATGAATGATGCCGCCGCAAGTGAGACCCACTGCAAATGCTTCGTCGTCGGAGTAACCAAACTTGACAAGACGAGGCTGTTTGTCGCCGCGCAATATCTCGAGTGCTTCAGCAACCACTGCGCCTTCGACGCAACCGCCACTCACAGAACCAACAACTTCGCCATCTTCATTAACAGCCATTGCGGCACCAGGATCGCGTGGGCCTGAACCTTCGATGTCGACGACGCGAGCAACCGCAATCTGTTTGCCGGCTTGCTGCCAGCGCTCGATGTCGTTGAGTAGTTCACGCATGGGTATCAGTCAATCGCGAGAAATCACTCGAGTGAGATGCTCGAGAGCCTGTATGGAATGGCCCTCTACAAAATCGTCTACATACGGAAGCGCTGCAGCCATGCCCCGAGCAAGCGGTGCATAACCAGGAGTGACTTTGAGAGGGTTGACCCACACGACCCTGAATGCAACTCGTTGCAAACGCTGCATCTGCTCGGCAAGAACCTCCGGGTCACCTCTGTCCCAACCATCGCTGAGCACAACGACAATTGCGCCGCGGGCCATTCCGCGCACGCCCCATGTTGCATTAAATTTGCGCAGGCTCTCACCGAGTCGTGTGCCTCCGCTCCAGTCGGGTACTTGTGCGGCAGCACGAGTAAGTGCCTTGTCCGGGTCGCGGCTGTTGAGTTCTTTTGTTAGCCGAGTTAGCCTTGTGCCAAACGTAAATGCCTCTACGCGTTGTCTGCCGACAACGGCTGCGTGCATAAAACGGAGAAGCGCTCGCGTGTATGGTTCCATGCTGCCCGAGATGTCGAGAAGCACAACGAGTCGACGTTGGCGCTCACTTGGTTTACGCCAGTGCAAACGAGCAGGCTCGCCACCAAACGCGAGAGATGCTCGAACAGTGCGACGCAAGTCGTGTCGAGAACCGCTGCGTTTTGCATGTGTAAGGCGTAGTGATTGTCGGGGAGGGCCAGCGAGACGTAGTTGATGCATAAGTCTCTGTGATTCATATAATTCTTCATCGGTGTATTGAGCAAAATCTTTGCTGCGCAATGATTCGTTTGCGGTAAAGCGCATTTGTAATGTCTGATTTTCATCTTGCGCATCAGCATTGTTTTCGTTTGGACCATCTTCGTCGTCGAGCAACAGTGTGATTTTTTGTGGTGGACCGTCTTCGTCAACGTCTGTCGCATTACGGCGTTCCCAAAAAACTGCAAATGCTCTGTCAAACAGTTGCTGATCTTCTGGTCGATGCACCAATGTGGCCCGCCCTGCCCAATACACATCGTCGCGCTTTGTCATCGATACAACATCGAGCGCTTGCACAAACGTAATCACCGAATCGATGGGAACGCTGATGCCCGCACCGCGCAACACGCGCGCAAACGAAACTGCCATTTCATCTGCCGATGAGCCAGCAGGCTGCTTCAGCGCTGTCGACATAACCGATGTGCTCTAGTTATGAGACAAGCCGCGGTCGAAGGCTTGTTTGACGAGATCGGCAATACCTGTTTCACGAACACGTTCGTGATCTTCGCGGTACTTGAGCACTGTGCCAAGCGTTGCGGCAACACTGGTCTCGTCTAGTTCAAGAATCCCCAGTTGACCAAGCGCGGTTGCCCAATCAATAGTTTCGGCAACACCAGGCGGCTTGTACAAATTGAGACCACGCATTGCTTCGACTGCTGCAGCAACTTGTCGTGCAAGTGACTCGGCGATTTGCGGAACACGTAGCCGAACGATGGCAACTTCGCGTTCAAAATTTGGGTGTTCAACCCAGTGGTAGAGACATCGACGCTTTAATGCGTCGTGCACATCGCGCGTGCGATTGGAAGTGAGCACCACGATTGGTGGGGTAGTTGCACTAAATGTGCCCAGTTCGGGAACCGTGATTTGAAAATCGGAAAGTATCTCGAGAAGGTATGCCTCAAACTCGTCGTCGGCTCTGTCGATTTCGTCGATCAGGAGCACAGCGGGAGTGGTGCGGTTGTCGATGGCGCGCAATAGTGCACGCTTGATCAAAAACCTTTCGTTATACAACTCACTTTCAAGCAGTGAAGTGTTTTTGGACTTTGCTTCACCCGATGCTTCGGCTGCGCGCAGGTGCAACAACTGACGCGAGTAGTCCCAGTCGTACACGGCCTGTGATGCATCGATGCCTTCGTAACACTGCAGACGAATGAGTTCGCCACCTGTCATCGCTGCAATCACTTTCGCTAATTCAGTTTTACCAACACCTGCTTCGCCCTCCAATAAAAGAGGGCGCTTGAGCGACAACGCCAAAAAAACTGCAGTCGCAAGGCCTTCATCGGCCAAATAGCTTTGTCCACCAAGAGCGTTTCGTACTTGGGCTACCGATGTGAGTGCGGGCAAACTCATTGACTCACTGTAGAGGCACGAGGGTTACGAGTCGAAGCCCAAACCCAGCCGGTCGAGGGTGCGTAGCCAGAGATTGCGTTTGCCCGTGCGGTCTTCACGGCTCAGTGCCCAGCGCGTTGTCTGAAT
>Ga0194050_1000603_pt1 | contig 12551 bp, 10 predicted proteins | sample SepL2310m_MetaG_FD_148657 | JGI IMG/M metagenome (GOLD analysis project Ga0194050, IMG submission 148657) | Anoxic zone freshwater microbial communities from boreal shield lake in IISD Experimental Lakes Area, Ontario, Canada - Sep2016-L239-10m | ecosystem: Environmental > Aquatic > Freshwater >...
CTAATGAAGTCAACCTCCCTGAAAATACCGAAGACTTTTGGAAGTGTAGGGATAAAAGATATTTGGCACGAGCCGTTTTAGTTTCTGATTACAGGGCCCAGATGCGCTTAAGAAGCACTAGTTGGCGAACCGTTGATTTGCCTGGCAAAGTTTTTCGCTCTTTGGTTAAGCCTCTTCGATATTTTCTTGAACTTCCTGAAATAGAGGAAGAGTTTGAAACAGACTGGTAACTTTATGAACCGTTGTAAATTTGGTGTGAAGCTCGAATGTTTTGGGGTTCCTTTGCGCAAGGCTCTTTTGCTTGCTGCTCAAGCAGGGGCGCAAGGCGTGCAATTTGATGTCACAGGCGAACTTTCCCCTGATAAACTTTCCGAGTCTGGGCGCAGAGAAATTTCTTATCTTCTCAGATCTTATAATCTTCAGCTTGCTTCCATCTTTTGCCCGCTACGCAATGGGCTCGATGTTGCACTCGATCAGGAACAGCGCATACTTCATCTTAAAAAAGTAATGGATCTCGGGTTTGATCTCGGCTGCAGCGTGCTTGCACTTCATGCAGGTCAGATCCCCCAAGAAAAAGAAGATAAACGCATTGCTACTTACACTGAATCGCTTTCTTATTTAGGCGCACATGGCGACCGAATAGGCGTTTCTCTTGCTTTGGAAACTGGGTTGGAATCAGGCAAAGTGTTACTAGATTTCCTTTCTCAGATTGATTCAGGCGCTTTGGGTGCCTCTCTAAATCCGGGTAGTTTAACGATCAATGGCTTTGATCCCCTGCAAGCGGTTCTTGATCTTGGCTCACGAATCAAACTAGTTCATGCGAGGGAATTCCAAAGCAATGGGCCGGGCAGAGCTGCACGCGAAGTACCTCTTGGTCATGGAAATTTTGACTGGAATTCCTTTATGGTTTACCTCGATCAATCTGGCTATCAGGGCTTTTTGATTTCCGAAAAAGAAGAGGGAGATGACAAAGCTGAACAATTGGTTCATGGCCTTCGATTCCTTAAAGCTTTGGGCAATATTGGTTCTTGAATTCCGTTCCCTACTTTGCGATCATCAGTTCATCTAAACTTCATTTCTAATCAGGGGTTTATTATGAATCGTCGAAGCTTTATCGCTACTACAGGCGCAAGTGTCGTTTCTTGGAATGCTTTTGCTGCACCATCTGAAAAAGTAAATATTGGCATCATGGGTGCAGGGGGCAGGGGCACTGCACTTGCAAAATCATTTTCTAAAATCCCGGGCGTACAGATTGGGTTTATCGCAGACCCAGATTTCAATCGTGCTACCAACGCTGCAGGAGAGGTCGAGAAAATCTCTGGCAAGGCTCCTAAGATCGATAAGGACTTCCGAAAAATCCTCGATGATAAAGATATCGATGTTTTTGTTTGTGCAGCTTGCAACCACTGGCACGCCCCTTCTACTATTCTTGCTGTAAAAGCGGGTAAGCATACTTATGTCGAAAAACCTTGCAGCCATAATCCTCGCGAAGGCGAAATAATGGTTGAAGCTGCTGCTAAGTACAACAAACTTGTGCAGATGGGTAATCAAAGGCGTACTTGGCCTAAAATTCGTGAAGCCATCGATCTTGTTCATAAAGGTGAAATTGGCGAAACTCACCTCGCTCAATCTTGGTATTTAAATAGCAGGCCTTCCATCGGCAAAGGTATTGAAAAGCCCGTACCCGCTGGCTTAGATTTTGATTTATGGCAGGGCCCTGCTCCGCGAAAAGCTTATAAAGATAATTACCTGCATTATAACTGGCATTGGTTTTGGCACTGGGGTAATGGCGAATTAGGTAACAACGGCATTCATATGATTGATGTTTGCAGATGGGGCCTAGGCGTCGAATTTCCCACTTCCGTTCATTCTTCTGGTGGAAGGTATATGTACAAAGATGATCAGGAAACACCTGACACCCACATGGTTGAATTTAATTTTAACCAAGGCAAGCATATTCAATGGCTTGGTCTTAGTTGCAATCGCTTGCCCGAGGGGAATACGCCAGATATTCTTTTCGTTGGCTCTAAAGGCACTCTTGCCATTAAAGGTAGCGGCTATATTGTTTATGATTCTAAAGGGAAAGAAACCAAGAAGGCGACTGGCGATGGCGGCGAAATTGAACACCTTACCAACTTTATTTCAGCAGTTCGTGGGAATGGTAAGTTGAACTCTCCTATTCCAGAAGGGCATAAGAGCACTTTGCTATGCCATTTGGGCAATATTTCGCAGCGGGTGGGCCGAACTCTTAAATGCAACCCTACTAATGGGGTCGTTTTGAACGATCCTGAATCTATGAAACTTTGGACAAGGGAATATGAACCGGGTTGGGAACCAAAACTTTAGAGTATTTTAAGGACCACTTAATTTAGTTTTAGTCATACCATTGTTTATTTAAAATTAATGGGAGTTCAAGATTGAATTACTCTGATTATTGTGATAAATTAGTTTTGTTCTGTCTGGCATTGCAAAATGCTGTACAGGACTCATTTCCCCGGGTTGCTACCTAGAGCGAGCAAGGTCGTTAAACATCTTGTTACGGTTGCAACCCACTCTTATTTATTTCCACTGGTTTTTCTAGTGCTTTCCAGCACTTACCAACTAACTCTGCCTTTGCGAACCATAGGTTTACTTCTTCGGGTGAACTCGTTGCAACTTCTAATGGTATTAACATGACTCTCGAGAAATGAAAATAAGAAAACACAATCAATGTTGCTACCAAGGCTAGATTAAATGGAAGACATAATACCGGCAAACCTACCAAGTTTAATATTGATCCAAACCATCCCCATGTAGTTACCATGCCTATTGCCAAAACCGCTGTCCATAAGGCTGTCTTTAATCCCATACGCAGATATTGGCCCCCAAATGCTAGGAACAAAGCAAGCAGATTAAAGAACAAATTAATATCAGAGAGAGACTTCCCCACACTGGGCACTACCCAAGTAAAAGTGAACAGGATAATAATTAGAAAAAGTGCGACAAAGAAAGAAGTGCGGGAATGCCAGAGTATGCCCATTAGAAATAAAGCCCAACTAAGTATTTGAATTGAAGAAGTAGTTTGCATGATGGGAGATATATTTTTTCCTATCCAAGATGCAAGTTCTGTAAGCCATGAACTATACTTCGCGGATTCTGTTTGAAATGCGATGCGGGAAAGCCCGAGATAAGCATCACTATTCAGCGGAGTGGAAAGTATGCACTTGGTAAAATAGGACCTCGCTTCTTGATATTCACCTTTGCCTAAATGTATCCATCCCAAACCGTTCCAGATACTTGCTACCTTAAACAATAACTCTGCTTGTTCATAATGGCCAAGATTGAACTCGCACCAACCCGCCCCACTGTAAGCATCAAAAAGCTTAGGTTCAAGTTCGATGGATTTTTGAAACTCCTCTAATGCAGATTGGTGATGCCCAAGGTAATAGTTTGCCCAACCCAAACCATCATGTTGATACCAACGCCCACGAATGGACTTAGGGCTGGATTCTTCGAAAAGAATTTTCGCATTCTCCGGTTTCCGCATTGCTAGCGCGTTCCAACCACTCATATCAATAGGCTCATACCATCCCGCAGCACTTACAATGAAAACATTAAGCCATACTGCAAAAATATAGGGAAAGGCAAACAAGGTTAGTCCAAAGCGCATTCGCTTGAAAAATTTAATGCTCGAAAATAAAAGTGCTACGATTATTACTGAACCAAATAGTGTTAGAATTAGTTTTCCAATTGCAGGAACTTCAGGAAACATCAGCCAAGACAAACCAAGTAATGCGCCGTTAACGCCAAACAATCCCGATTCCATTTCCGCTTTCATTCCTATAATTTTCGCTAACAGCGTGGATGCACCTGCGCCCAATAAACTCCAGGCAGCATTCGCAGGTGAAAGAATCAACAATGCAATGAAAAATATCATGCCCGAGGTTATGTTGTTGGCAAGAAACATCTGCCCATAACCCCGCATGACAAGTTTCAAAATGCTAAAAGTAAATACTTTCATTGATCTTTTCTAAATGGCGGTAATAAAAAGCGGAATACTATATCGCAACAGCTTCGATCACCGAGTAAAAAGCATCATCGAGCATGGGGTATACTTTGGCGATTTTAAAACCCGCATCGTTTAGCAACTTACGATAAACATCAAGGGGCTTAAACATGGCGCGACCAAAAGTGTCGTAAAAAATGTAGCGGAATTCCCAAGAAATACTGTAATCAAGATTCCCTTCCACAAAGGCCTCGTTGATCACTAACTTCCCACCCGGAACAAGGGCCCTGCGGGATTTTTCGAACAACATACGGCATACCGAGGGTGTCCAGTCGGTGAGTACTCTGCTAAAGAGAATACGATCAAAACCACCAGGCAGCTCGTCCTTCAAAAAATCACCCTCATGCACATTGATTCGTTCGGGTTGATTTTTTACTTTTATTACTTCCCGTGCAAGCGCAGCAGATGCAGGCAGATTAAATACGGTAACATTTAATTCAGGGTATGCTTGAAGCATTGCACAACCGATGGTGCCATCGCCTCCACCAACATCTAGCAACCTTTCTCCACCGATCATTACATTGGAAGCAAGGATTGATTTAATCGCGCCTAGGGCTGTAACCCGCATCCATTTTTCCAAATGTTCTGCAGCTTCTGGAGTTGCAGGCGGCCATCGCACTGCATCGGGCAAAGGCAATCCCTGAAGCACATCAATCAAAGGCAGGCACGCAACATTTTTCCAGAAATTTACAAGATCACGAAAGAAGTAACCTTGTGCCCCATCCTCTCCAAAATATTCTTTAGCTTGCTTAGATAATCCAAAGACTGCATCATCTTCGCAATACAATCCCTTGCTTTCTTGCAACAAACCGCTTAACGCAAGTAAGTGAAGAAACTTCCACCCTCGATCGAGAACCAAGTTTAATCGTTTGCAGATTTCCGTGGCAGGCAGCGGGCCTTCTTTGCCTAAAAGTTCTGGAAGTTGCAAATCTAAAAATGTTTCAAGCATTCGCATCCGGGCGCCACCACCCAATATTTGATAATATCTGTTATCCCGGTCACGGGGGGTTCCGGGAGTTGGATCTAATAAGCTTGAATACATCATTTCATTCTTTCGGGTTATGGGAAAAAGGTTTAGTGCAAATGCGAAACGAAACCCAGTGAGACTACCAATGGGATTTTATGTCTGTTGTTTTCCGATTTAATGGTGCTTACAAATTCCACATTAATGATCATGGAAGGAACAACTTTTTTCAGCGCATCATGCACCGATGTTTGAACATTTGCTTGGTTACTTCGGCTTAAAATATCGTGAATGATGCGAATTTTAAGGCTGTTTTTTGATGATTGAACTATCTGAAACTGATAGATCCCTGGAATTTCTTCAATACCATCGATTAATAAATAGGGCGATATTGATTCACCCTCTGGGGTTACAACCGAATCAGAAATCCGCCCTTCGAGAGCTTTGATTGATCGGTGAGTGGTGCCACATTCGCACTTAGTATGATCCATCTCTGCATAATCTCCCAAGCCACAATATCTGATTATGGGGGTACAATGATTGATTAGATCCGTCACCACACTTTGGCCAACTTTATTGGTTGGGTTACCATCATTATCAAGTATTTCAAACAGTACTTCCGTTTCAGCAATATGAAATCTGGAAGGATGGGTACCACATGAATAAGCAATCAGGCCTGCCTCGCTTGAAGTGTAGGTCTCGACTATTTTAGCATAGGGAAAAACAGTGCTAATCAGCGATCTGGTAGTTTGTTCAAGCATTTCGGAAGTAAGGTGCAGAAGTTTGAGTCCCTTGAATATTTTGCCGCATCGATGCATTGCGATTGCGATGCTGCGAATGGTGGAAGGGTAAGAAGAAATGAACTCTGGCTGAAAGAGTTCGATTGCATGAATCAATTCTGGGGTGGGAAGACTACTTCCGAGAATGCGTTTTTCCATCACGGTGGTTTGCAGTAAATCAGCAAGGGCAAAATCAATTGATCCAGCAGCAAGGTCGGTGATATAAAGAACATTAGCAAGGGGTTTTCCTGCACACCAGTTTTTATATACAACCAAACTCCGTGCCATGAAATGCCATAGTGCTTGTTCTTCTCGATATACCCGGGAAGGTACCCCCGTTGATCCCGAGGAAGATATAAGCCAAACGGGTTCTTTTCGTGCGAAGTTTTTTATCGCCCTTAAGCCAGCATTTCGAAGGTCTGCTTTGGTAATAAGGGGGATGCGATTCAAATCGCGCATTGTGTTTAAAGAGGTGGGATCAAACCCCGCTTCATGGTACTTTTTCCAATACATCGGAACATTATGATACGCTTCAGAAACCAACGATTTTAATTTTTCGAATTGATACGCTTGCAATTCTTCTTGATTCAATTTGTCAAATGCAATAACTCGTTCTATTGCAGAAAGTAGTAGTTCACCCCTTTGCTTAATGTTCTTGGGTGATTGTATTTGCGAAAAACGCGAGGGGTGAGTTTGAAACATCATTTCTCCCAATTCGCTTGAGGAAATGGCTCTGCGCGTTCTTGAACAATTCGCCAATCATTACCGTGATACGATGCATTTAATTCTATGATTCCAAGATTTGGCGAAAGAGTGATTTCAATATTAGTGGGGAATCGATCATCCGCGTTAATCACGGTGGTTTGAATAATGATTTCATCGGGTTTGTTAGAAGGCAAAAATCTGGATTGTAAATGTAGGAATGGCAAACCACTAATGGGTTGTAACAAATCAGAAAGTATTACATTTACAGGAGAAATCCAAGGTCTGCATGCTGCATAATCTTCCCACATAATGCTGCGATTCTTACTGAAAGGTACTGATCCCAACCCCAGGGAAAACAAACGCAATATACTTGCGGAAGAGTTTTCCAAAGTATGTGAGATATAGGTTTCATCAGAGATTGATGCAGATAATCTTGCACCATGTTCAACCGAACGATAACTGATTTCCCCCCATCCCAACGAAATGGTTCGGATGGTTTCCCATGCGATGGTCTTACCTGCTTTTTCGATCCGATAGCGAATCGAGGTACCAATCTGCCCAGAAAAACAGGCGATTAGATCGGGATCAATTTGCAACGGTGAGATCAAATCACCCTCTCTAGGAATTCCAGTTGTTAAAACTGTTTCACCCGAGGCATGGTGGGAAATAAAATTTCTAATGCGAAAGGGGATAGTGGTTGCTCCGGGAAACCATGCTGCCTGCACTTGGAGATGCAAATGAGGCAAAGGCGATCGCCCTGAATTTCCACAGTATCCCAGTAATTGCCCCCGTGTTACCCGTTGGTTTTTGTAAACGATAATACCATCTCTTTTAAAATGGCTCAGCAATACATACCAGCCCAAGTCATTTAATACGACAACTAGATTTCCCCAGTTCTGCAGCAGATTCTCTTCGCCAAGTTCATTGTCTACAACATCAGATACAACACTTATTACTACCCCGTCGCAAGGTGAAAGTATTGCAGTTCCATAGGTATAAGCATCTTCTAATTTTGTCCTTTGATCTGGATGAGGCTTACCCGACTCATCCAGTATTTCAAAATCAAGTGCATGGCACCAAAGTGATTTGTGGGTGTAATCGCCATTGAAACCCTGAGTCACTACACGGCATCCTAAAAAAGGAAGAGAGAGCGTGGGGGTATAGAAATTGGGGAAGCGCTTAAGGTTGGTAAGGAAGCGCAGCACATTTTGTTCGGGGGAGCCATCTAAATAGGGCGATTCAAACAGCCATAAAAACCGAGAGCGCTGCCTAAGAGCGTAGGTAAACATGAAGAGTACAATAAGAAAAGGAAAAGAAAGAGGCGGAATATTGTAACTGCGAAGAAAAGTTCGCATACCGATTGCTATCAAGGTAGAAAGTATAGCGCCAAACCCTGCAAGCAAAAGCGAACTTTTCGAAGTGATGAAATAGACGCCGCCTAGGCCCATACCGCAGTATAAATAATTGGTGCCCATCCACCCTGCGCCGAAAGCACTAGCATTCAACCCGGTGAGTTGCAAAAACCCATAACCAACTAAAAATCCAAACATACCGAGAGCGATTTGAAGAGGCGAGTGTATGAAAACAGCAAAGCAGGCAATCATTCCGACAACTACATTTGGGATAAAGAGGGCAGCACTAAAAGCAAGAAACCATTCAGTTAAAATGCTTGGGAGAAATGAAATCTCAGGCAATAAAGAGGGCGGTGGTGCCCCGATTACTGGAGTTGCAGTAAATGAATACATCAGCAGATAATTAAAAATCGTTACGATAACAAAAGGCAGGCTGTAGGCGCCCATTCCAAATAAACGAAGCATTACCTGGGTTAAAGCGACAGATAAAACCATCGCAGCAATTGCAGTTACAGGTAACAAAATCATCAGGAGATAAACGGAAAGATTCTGCTGATTGGTAACATACGCCAAGCCCATTGAAGAAATTAAGGAGTTGCAAAGCAGCTCCCCACTGCGAATACGAGATGCAGGAAAATCGAGCATTTTTGTTGCTGCAAATGCAGTTATAGTGCCTGCCAGCCCAAATAGTCCGAAGGTTGGGGAAATGAATGTTGCTGCAAGCAGGATGCCGCCCAATCTGGAATTACGGCAAAAGTATATCAATGAATAAGCATTGAAAATAGATTCGAATGCATCATAAATAGGTGCATTATCAGAATCGTTTTCAGTATTTTTCGGAAAGCTATCCATGCGTTACTTGTTTTCTGGTGTCAATAAACGGCAGGTTCTTTCGGTCGGGCTTTAGTTGTAATTGTTCAGGAAGTTGCTCGAGTTCTTCGATGTAATTGAGGTTCTCTCGTTCGCGGATGATTTCAACATTTCGATTTGATGTAATCATCACAACTCTTGGGCGATAGGTAATAAACTGCATTGATTGCGTGATGTTGTATGCACCTACAGGATGAATTACCAATTGATCGCCAACATTCATGTTGGGCAATGGAACCACTTGGCGAATCACATCGATATTCATGCAAAGGCAGCCATAAAGAAGGCGCTCGGATTGCGTGCCATTGTTTGGTTTTGCGGGGCGCACATTAAATTGATACCAGGCAGAGGTGTGAAGCAGATGGATTCCTGAATCAACGAGGTAACCAGCAGCGCCATGATTTGGGTTGGATCGATTTGCACTTTTGTCGCGAGCAGCTGGCGCAGAGATTCCTGCAGAAGGGCCAGATGCATCGGGGTTTTGCTTAAGTGCAACGATCGTGGTGATCATGTAGCCCGCTTCGTCAACCAAGGCCCGTCCGGTTTCAAGGTAAAGCTTGGGTAAAGGCTTCCCATTGGGCCAGCGGTTTTTAATCGTGGAACAAATCGCTTCTGCATAGGCATCAAATGAAGGTGTAGTTGCACCTTCAGAAAAGTATTGATAATGCAAATGATTGCGCGATGCGAAGCCGCCACCTAAATTCAGATAAGTTATGTTAAACCCATATTCCTTTTCTGCACTCATTGCCAATTCAATCATTTTCTCGGTTGCAACCCGGTAAATGTTTGGGTCGAGAATGAAAGTCCCTACATGGGTATGTAAGCCCACCAGCTTTAGATATTTACTAAGATGAATCCGCTTGATCGCCTGAAGTGCTTCCGTTGTATCACTGTTAAAACCAAACTTTGACCAGACAGGCTTTACGCCACTATCCATGTAAATTCGAATCGCAACATTGATGATTTGTTGTTTTTGCTCTGCGATATGAATTAGATTAAGCAACTCATCCATATTGTCGATTTGGATTTTCGCCCCTTCATTCACTGCTCTTTCAAGCGCTTCGGGTTGTTTATAAGGCCCGTTAAAAATGATATCCTTTCCGGGTATTCCCATGGCGCGGGCTTTTTCATACTCAAAATCTGATACTACTTCTGCGATGGCACCTTCTTGATGAAACACCGCACAGATCGCTTTTAAATAATTGGTTTTGTACGACCATGCCAACTGCACATCGGCATAGCGACTGCTGAAAGCCTTGTGTAATTCTCGGTAGCTTTCCCTTAAGTTGGATTCCGAGAATACATAAAGAGGGGACCCGTGCTGTTTTATTAAATCCGAAACTGCAACCCCATCGATCGCTTCACAAGCATTTGCAGATTGGCCATGGGCTTGTGCATTCATGTGCCCGTGCTGATGGCGGGTGATCCCCGGGGTGTTATATATTTTTTTGTTCATTGCGGTTTTCTCTTTTGTTCCCAGATACCTTCGGTCATTAGTTGACTAAGTTGCGAGATGGAGCCAATGGTTTCTACTTGATGCCTGAGGTAAAACCAACCTGGAGAAAGTGGGTTCATAGGTTCTGAAGCGCTTTGGGTGATTAGTGAAATAATTTGTGCGGGGAAGTTGAGCCCAAGTGCAGATGGAAAATCCACCCATGCTGGAAAGCGAGGGTTCATCTCAATCAGCTTATAAGAATCGGACAATTCATCATGAATGAATTCAAGTTCGAAGGGGCCGCGCCAACACAACTCTGCAATGATTCGATTTGCAATTAATTCCAAGCGAGGCTCTTGCACAATGATTGCGCTGATCCCTTTGCCTTTGCTTGAAAGAATTGTTTTTCTTACAGAGCACAAACCTGTAACCCCTCCTAAACCGTCACCTACTCCCATTACATTTAGCTCCGCACCCGAAATAGATTCTTGCACTAATACCGGGGTACCCCAATCGTGAATGGTTTCTTGAAAAGCCCGCGTTAGCTCAGTTTCGTTTTGCACTTTTCTTGCATCGTAGAACTGCCCTTTGATCATAACGGGGTATTCAATAGCATCTGCGGCATCTTTTGCCTCGTTTAAATCGCGGGCGAGTTTTGTCAGAGGAGTCTGGCAACCACAGGCTTCGCACAGCTTGGGTAATTGAGATTTTGCACGATTTTGAAAAGATTCGAGGCTGGGCAGAAAGCTTTGGATTCCACGACTCTCCAGCTCGGGCTGAAGCTTGATCATTAATTCCATCTCGGTGTCTAGCGTGGGAATTAAAATACTGAAGTCATGCCGTTGTTTGACGAAATCCAACCGTTCAAGCAACGCTTTTGAACCCGCTGTTGGATAAGGGATGGTGTATGCCCAATCCGGGCCATCTGTTGCGAAGATCCCGGATTCCATGGCATCATAAATGAGGCCGACTATTTTCATATCGGGGTATTTTCTGCGAAGGCTACAAGCCACCGCATATCCGGGCTGAGGGTTTTCGCCTCGGTTCATCCCTGTTATTGCAACCATGGGGATATTCATATTAGTTGATACTTCTTCATGGTATTAAGAAGGTTTTCTATATCGAATTCTGCACTTGGTAGCGAGATTGCATATTCTTCCGCAATCTTAATGTGCAAGTTTTCTTCAGGGCATCCATTTTTAAGCAAAGTGATCACTCGCAGTCCAGTTTCGTTCAAGGTGTAAGAAATCCCTTTCGCAGGATCAAATACAAATCCATTATCATCAATCTGAAGAGAGAAAAGTTTTGTGTATTGATTCATGATTTTACGCCCTTTTTGGTTCCTTGTTTTGCAGATTCGCAGAGATTCCAACCAAGAAGTGAAGAGGTATGTGAAGGCGCCGCTGTTAGAATTATCCCAAATACCTTCCGTGCCTCTTCCACCCTGCCTTGATAATAAAGGCACCAGGCATATTGGGCTCCGATGTCTAGGTCTTCAGGTGTCAACGACAACATTTTTAGATAATAAGTTTCAGCCATCAGGTATTGCTTGGAAAGAATATACAACTCTGCCAAGCGACGATTAGCACTTGGGTTCATGGGATCAATCACTAGCACAGCCAAGCTTGTTTTGATTGCTAGATCGGTTTTTCCAAGAGCGATGTAAGAGGAAGCCATGGAGTTGAGAGGCGCAATGGCTCCGGGGGCTAGGGTGCTAGCCTTTTGATAAGATTCAAGTGCAGCGGCATGATTTTCTTTGAGAGAGCATAAACGGCCCGCCCGGTAATTAATCAGGTAGTGATTTCCATGGCTTGTTTGAATTGCATGATTAATTGCAAGGGCCTCATCATAACGGCCATTCTTTTCGGCTTCATCCATGGCCAACCATAATTGCTGGGCTTGCGTTGGTTTAAAGTCCGCAGTGGTTACGGATGGGTTCAAGGTGGTTATCGAATTATTACTCTGGGGGTTTGAGGATCTCGAATAAGAAGCAGTCAAAACCAGTGTTAAAGCAAGTAGCGCCGACCCTATGATGAATTTGTTTTTATGATCAACCATGTCAAGAACTTCCATAAAGATATTGCAAAAGCGGGATTTAGTGGCTGGATCTGATTCGATTTTTATTAAAATTGAAAACCACCATCCCCTAGCTATCATAGTTCGAACATATTAAGGGAAGATTAAGTTAATACCAGTACTGAAAAAAGCTTCATTGAATGCTGTTTCTACAGGCCTTAGTTATTGTTTATGTAAAAGTTGGTTTGTTACTTGCAGTATAAGTTGGACAGTTGGGTTCAATTGGTATTGGATCATGCTGATTTAAAATCAATGGCTTCATGAAAGTAAAAAAGGTTAATAAAGAGTTTAATGATGTTGGCTACTGGCTTGGGGGCTGCAAGTT
>Ga0194050_1000612_pt1 | contig 12501 bp, 14 predicted proteins | sample SepL2310m_MetaG_FD_148657 | JGI IMG/M metagenome (GOLD analysis project Ga0194050, IMG submission 148657) | Anoxic zone freshwater microbial communities from boreal shield lake in IISD Experimental Lakes Area, Ontario, Canada - Sep2016-L239-10m | ecosystem: Environmental > Aquatic > Freshwater >...
AACCCCAGCTCGGTGATTGCTTTTTTGGCTTGTTGAATTGCAATCTCACCCTTGGCGGGTTCAACTGCGCCCCAACATTGAATGACTCGATTGGAGTTTCGTGTCCACATCCCATGCACATACTCATTCGTACAGGGCGCAGCGGCCACCGTGGTCTCAAGGTCCAAGGCCACCAAACACGCCTCAACACCGGCTTGCGTAAACTCGGCAATCACATCCTCTTCACTTTTGGCCACCCAATCTCGTTTCCAGTAACGGGCCAATTCAGCCGGATAAGGCCCTTGTGAGTCAATCCAAGTTTGCGTCCCAGGGTAACAATGCAGGTCAATGATTCGCATGGTGTTTCAGTTCAAATAAGTATCAGTGAATAAAAAAAGGGGTTTAAAGGTTTTCAATGTCTTTGAAAGCGCCAACCATCGATTCAATGCGCAGTTTCCTTGGAGAGCTTGTCAGCGATCAACTCGCCCAAAGCTTTCTTGGAAACCTTCCCAAAAGTAGAGACAGGAAAATCACCCAAGATCTCAAGTCGTTCAGGCAATTTAAATTTTGCAATTTCTTTGGTCAATAAAAACTCAACCAAGGTTTTGAGATCCAAGCTTGTGTTTGACTTTAAAATCACGAACGCACACATTTTCTCTCCCATATTGGGGTCGGGCATGGGCACGCAGGCCACGTTTTGAACGCTGGCGTGCATGAGGATTAAATTTTCCACTTCCTCGGCTGAAATTTTCTCACCACCTCGGTTGATCAAATCTTTTTTTCGCCCTTCCACCACATAGTTCCCAGATGGATGCATGCGCATCAAATCGCCTGAGCGGTAAAAACCATCGCTGGTGAATTGACGTGCATTGTATTCAGGCACGCCAAAGTAACCCCTTAGGGTGTAGGGGCCTCGCACAGTCAACTCGCCCACCTCACCCATGGGGACTTCACGGTCCTCTTCATCCAGCAGCTTCACCTCGTCATCCTCACACACGGGTCGGCCACAGGTCTGCATCTTGACCTCATCAGGATCCGTTGTTCTTACAAACATCAACGTGCCTTCAGACATCCCGAAATTTTCTTGCACAAAAACGCCAGGAATCAAGGCTCGGGTCTTTAAACGAACCTCAGGCTGCATGCGTTGGCCTCCACTTTGAATGAACTTCAAAGAGGACAAATCAAATTGAGTTGCACTGGGGTCATTGATCAAGCGAATCAACAAGGCGGGAACAACTTTCAAATGCGTGACACGGTGCTTTTGAATCAAGGCAAACATCTCCGCTGGGCGCGTGTTGTGGTGAACAACTACTTTTGCACCATTGAACATAAAGCCTTGAATACCTGGGCACGCGAGGGGCAAATTGTGTGCAATTGGCAGCACCAAAAGCAAGACTGAATCTGCATTGACTTCGCACACAGACGCTGCCACCTTGGAGTTGTAGGCGTAGTCGTTGTTGGTTCGAGGAATTAACTTTGGAATACCGGTGGTTCCACCTGAGAGCTGAAAGATACATGGGTCCATCGGGTCAATTTGGATTTCTTTCAATCGTTGAGGATCCAAACTTGCAGGACGCTCAATGAGATCTCTCAAAGAATATTCGCCTGGCTTGGCTTGCCCCAAGACGATGCGAATTTTCAAGCAAGGATTTTGCTCTTGAACGCGTGCAATGATGGGGGAAAATTCAAATTCGCTAGCCCGCTCTGGGTAAACACAAGTGCTGGCCTGTGAGAGTTGAGTGAATTGATTGATTTCAGCAAAACGATGCGTCACAAGGGCAGCAATTGGTATGGCACCTATCTTTTGCAATGCGAAATACAACAAGACGAATTCGTGCACATTGGGCAAAGTTGGCACAACTCGGTCCAAAGGTTTTAAACCAATCTCTAATAAATTCAATGCCAAGTTGGTGGTGATGCGATCAATTTGGGTATAAGTGAACTCATGCTCCCCATCAATGAGCGCTGTTCGATCATTGAATTGTCCATACACTGCACTGAACTCTTGCGCCAAGGACTTGTCTCTCCAGTAGCCCTTTTGGCGGTATTTGGCGACAAACTCGGCTGGAAACGCAACAAAACCTTCTAACATATCAAACGACTCCCAAAGAATATTTTTGATTTAGGTTGAGCTGGTAAAGCCACCATCGATCACAATAATTTCACCTGTGACAAAGCGATTGGATTGAATTAAATTCATCATCGTCTCTGCCACATCATCCGCTGTCACGCAACGCTTTAAGGGCGTGGCCCGAGCACGCTTGCCCATCAAGTCATCGTATTTATCACCTAGCATCCTTTGCATCCAGTCACCCTCCATCCAGCCTGGTGCAACCGCATTCACACGAATTTCAGGTCCTAAATTCCAAGCCAATGTTTTGGTCATGTTCACCACAGCCGCCTTGCTAGCTGCATACGGCAAGGGCTGAGGTCCAGGACGCAATCCAACAATGCTGGCTGTATTGACGATACTTGGATTCGTCCCCTTTTTAAGTAAGGGCACAGACGCGCGAACCACTTGAAACAATCCTTTGACGTTCACCGCAAAAGTTCGATCCCATTCATCCATGTCCAAACTCTCAAGGTCTTTGACCTTCCATTTGGCAGTGGTTCCTGCATTTGAGATCAATGCATCTAAATGCCCAAATGACTTCTCTACCTCAGCAAGCATCGCTCGGACCGCTTTTTCATCGCTGACATCACACTGAAGCAATAAAGTTTGCGCACCCAGTGCTTGAGCCTCTTTTTGCGTATCTTTGGCCGCCTGAGCGCTTGAAGCGTAATTGATTGCAACGTCGTAACCCGCCCGAGCAAGGGCCAACACGGCACTTTTGCCTATTCCCGTTGCACCACCCGTGACCAGCGCTTTTTTGCGTTCTGACATGACTTAACACCTTAATGAATAACTGAGATAAAAAATACGTTTAAGTGATGCATTAAAAAAAAGTACCCATGAAAACCAAAAGCTTTCATGGGATTTTAGATTATCTATCACCGTCAACACGGACCTTGAAAAGGACTTAATTTTAAAGTAAAAATCAAGCCAGAAACGAAGGTTTTATTTGGCCGGTGCGTATTTACCTGTCAGTTGATCATTGATCACAGACAAGCCTTTTTGTTCGCGCTCTAGGCGAGTCTCACGTGTCCATGTTCTGTGCAAGTCATCATGGACTGTGATCTCCAAACGACCCAAGCCTTGAACTTCCAACTCCACTTTGTCATTGTGTTGAAACGCATTCAAACCACGGTGGTTGGTTCCTGTTGCCAAAATATCTCCTGGCAGCAAGTCATGGATATGACTCACCCATTCAATGCAACGAGGAATTTTATGCGCCATGTCATTGGTGTTGAAATTTTGTCTCAAGTTGCCATTGACCCAAAGTTGAACTTTCAACTCTTGGGGATCTTTGATCTCATCGGCCGTCACAATGTAGGGACCAATGGGTGCAAAAGTTTGCCTGGACTTCATTTGATAAAAGACATTGGTATCAGGTTTGACGCCACGGGCTGATCCGTCGATAAAATTGACGTAACCAAAGACGTGTTTCATTGCATCGGCTTGTGAAACACGGCTTGCACGCTTACCAATGACCAAGGCCAATTCGGCCTCGCCCTCAAACACTGAGGCAGGCATATCTGGCAAAACCATTTTCTCACCAGGCCCAATGATGGCTGTGGGAGATTTCAAAAAAGCATTGATCGGTGCGGGCTCACTCTTGGTGCCATCTTCCATATAGTTCACAGCCATGCAATCAATGGTCGTGGGTTTTGGCAACGGGGGGCGGATTTTAAGGCCCGCGTAAGGTACACCGGTCTCTTTCGCAACCATGGCTTCAATACGAGGCCTAAAATCATCAAAATGCTCAATCACCGCATTCATCAAATCGCCTGGACCCGAATGTGGAAGATGCTCCACCAATGAGGTCACGTCAACCACATGATCGCCTTTTAAAATACCCAACCTGAAATCGTTGAAATAGAGAATCTTCACATCAGTCCTTTTGTCATAAAAAATAAGTGTTAAATCAATTTTTTCTAATAAAACATTAGCAATTAATTCGATCCCGATCTTAATTGAAATTTCCTCTCCGGCGTATGGGTAAATGCACTAAAAGTGCATCTCTCGATCTTCAAAAAGCTCCCAAACCTGGCAAAAAACCTCTAAAAAGAGTATTCACCGCCAGAAACGATCCCCTTGGAGCTGCTAGAGTGCTTTTTGCTGTGCAAGCTAAGGGCTAACGATGAGGGATGTTCAAGGCAGGCTTTAAGATAATGCAATCTACGAACTTCATGTGCTGAAACAACCTCTTTTTACCTTACAACTTGATCTATGAAACAAGCCTTCTTAAGCCTCTTGCGTGTTTTATTCTTATTTGCATGCACTTTTAATGTTTGGGGACAAAATACCGCAAACGACTTTCCCAACCGACCCATGCGCTTTGTAGTGGGGTTCCCTGCTGGGAGCAGCACCGATATCGTGAGCAGAATGCTCGCTCAGCGGATGTCTGAGCGTTTTGGTCAACCATTCATCGTTGAACAAAAGGTCGGCGGCGGGGGATCGATTGCCAATGATTTTGTTGCCAAATCAGCACCTGATGGACTCAATATGGTTTTGCTCACAGGTGGGCACCCCTCTTCGGCGGCCATGATCAAAAAACTCCCCTATGATCCGGTCAAGGACTTTGGCATGATTTCAACCATAGTGACTTACCCCATGGTCATTTCCGTTGCCAAAGAATCTGCGATTAAATCCTTGACTGAGATGATCGCAATGGCCAAGGCCAAGCCTGGTCTGCTGAGCTTTTCATCAAGTGGGGCCGGTAGCTTGCATCATTTGCTTGGAGAATGGGTGAGCATTGAAGCTGGGATCAATATGCTTCATGTGCCATTCAAAGGAGGCGCACCAGCCATTATGGAGTTGCTTGGCGGCAGGACAGATGTGATGATTGAAACAGCCACATTCACTTTTAGTCAAATCAAGGGGGGAAAGATTCGAGCCCTTGCAGTTTCTTCTGAAGCCCGGTCACCATTTGCACCGGACGTACCAACCGTTTCAGAAATCTTGCCCAACATCGAGTTCAGTTCTTGGCTTGGTGTTGCTGTGTCCCCTGGGACACCAAAACCCATCGTAGACAAGCTCAATCATGAAATTCGCATCATTCTTGATTCGTCTGAAATCAAACAAAAATTCTCTGACTTTGGGGGTGCCCCTACACCGTCAAGTCCAGAAGAAATGCGCGCCCGTATAGATCGAGAAATCATACGCTGGAAAAAAGTCGTTGATATTAAACGCATTGAGAGACAATAATCTAACAACCCATGTTGTTCAAACCACTAAAGGATCCCTTATGACACGACCACCGAACGTACAACTTACCCATGTTGGCATACAAGTACGAGACCTAGACCAAATGGTTGCTTTTTATCAAAAAACATTGGGCTTGGTTTTGACGGACCGAGGAGAGTATTACCTTGGTGGAGAGATCGCTTTTATGAGCCGAAACGCAAGCGAGCATCACCAATTGGTGGTGGCCTCAGGACGCAAGGATGATCCAGAGACAACGCCCATCAATCAAATTTCCTTTAGAGTCGACAGCCTTGAAGATTTGATCACGTACCATCAAAATTTATTAGCCGAGCAAGTGCCCATCCAACGCACAATCACGCATGGCAATGCTTGGAGCATTTACTTCTTTGACCCAGATGGAAATCGACTTGAGCTGTATTGCGTGACGCCTTGGTATGTTGAGCAACCCTTTGGCATTCCAATCGACCTTGGTGCGCCAATTGATGACATCATGAAAATTACAGAAGATTTGATCAAAGACAATCCCACCAAAATTTCTCAAGAACAATGGTCCAAAGAATTAAAAGCCAAAATATTCAATTGATTTTTTGAATTGAATTTTCCAACTCCTGCAACCTCACTCTTTATTGGCGTTTGAATCAAATGAAAAATACCTTTATCAAAGTCCTCCCTCTTTTAAGCACACTCTTGATGGCATTGGCGCCATGCGTTGATGCAACGGCACAAGAGTTTCCGTCTAAACCGATTCATATCATTGTCGGTCAAGGTGCAGGCGGTGGTGTAGACATGATGACTCGAGTGATCGCGCAAAAGCTCTCGGTCAATTTGAGCCAGGCAGTCATCGTTGAAAACAAGGCTGGCGCTGGTGGCATCATCGCTTCGGAATTTGTAGCAAAGTCCAGCCCTGATGGATACAACCTGCTCATGGGGCCTTCTGGAAATATGGTCTTTACCCCCATCTTGATGCCAAAGTTGAAGTACTCCCCCACCAAAGACTTCATACCAATCAGCATGATTGCCAATTTTCCACTCATCTTGCTGGTCAACGCAAAATTGCCCATTCAAAATATGCAAGACTTGATCAACTTTATGAAAGCCAATCCAAGTAAGTCGAACTATGGAGGATCGGGCCCATTGTTTCAGTTTTCCAGTGAACTCTTTAAACTTAAAACGGGCACACCGGGCGAATTCATTCAATTCAAAAGCACCACGGAGTCCATCAACGCCATGATGTCGGGTGACTTGCTCATGACCATGTCAGACCCAGGACCTGCTTTGCCTGCGCTTCAAACGGGCAAGGTGCGAGCCATGGCCGTGACAGCACCTTCTCGTATGCCAAGCTTACCCAATGTCCCCACCATGGCAGAGGTTGGCCTCTCAAGCGTCGAGTTCAAGGTATGGACAGCCCTTTTTGCCCCAGCGGGTACACCTGCAAATATCATCAAAATCTTAGAGACAGAGGTCAACAAAGTCTTGAGACAAGCCGACGTCATACAAGCCATGAACATCATGTCAGTGCAGGCATCGGGAACCACCTCCGAGGAGTTCTCTAAAATTCTGAGAGAGGACCTTCAAAAGTGGGGACAAGTCGCTGAAACAGCCAAAATTTCTCTTCCAGCACCCTAAAATTAATTATTATTTACACTATAAGATTATTTATGTATACTTAATAGTTCATAAGTAATACATAGAGTAAATTTTGAAAGAATTCCTTCGAGAAGAAAGTCAGCATTCTGAAGCGGCCTACTTGATCAAGTTCAATGAAATGGTCAAGCTGATGTATGACTCGCTTGAAATGTTGATCAGACTAGACCAACAACTCAACACCCTGCAACCGGTGCACAACGGGCGACTTCGCATCCAATGGCATACCTATAAAGCAGATGAGCTGCATTTCACGGGCGAGCGTTATCCCATGTTTGTGCAGTGGAATAGAAACTTTACTTTGGGCTTTTGGCGATCTAAAAGAGTTCCCCTCACTCGAGTTTTGAAATTCCAACACAAGACCCGAGGTTTTATGGTGCATGCAGACAAGGCACGTGAATTGCTGATCAATATGCGTGAACTCATTTTGATGTATAGGCAAGCTCGCAAAACCTTGGCGCAACTCAGGGGCCCAAGCTCTCAATGGGTCAACACAAACAAAAGCCGGCTTCAAAAAATGCAGGCGCTGTGCGCACCTGTGCATCAAGGTAAAGAAGTGCCTTGCACCTGAAACTAGACCTCTCGAGGATGACATCATGGCTAAGCAATCCTATCCAAGTCATTTGGCTGTGGTGTGCGCCATTTGGTGGGTCGTTTTGATCATCTACGACCTTTTCGAGGATGTGAAAAAGGGGGGTGCTTTAGACATGCAAAGTGGGATAAAAACCATTCAAGCATCTGCTGCACTGCTTCTCTTTGAAATGTTCATCGCTCTCTTGCTTCTATTTTGGAACTTAAAAAGCAAGCTTGCGTCCCGTCAAAACCAATTGATCGCGCTTAGAGAACATGTGCACTTTGGCCTGCACTGCACTATGGGTGAGCTGACAAGCATCTTAAAAAGCCCAATTCCTCTCAAAGCTCTCGGCAACGGGATCCCAAACTGGCTCCTCCAAAGCCAAGACTATGAATTTGCTCACTTGATCATCAAATTCATCGAGATCACAAAAATTAATGACCCCCTCATTGCCTGTGCGATGACAAACTGTTTGGCACTGCTGTGTCAATACAAAGAGTACCCATCATCGAGCATGAACTCAAGTTCATGCTCAGACGAAAACGCACAATTAGCGCCTGAAGTATCCACAGTTGGCATGAACAACCCCCATGGACATTGCAGTTTATTGGACCACTCTCTTCGTGTTGCAGCTTATGCATTGATTGAAAGAAACCGATTCATCTACCGGGGGTTGGATACCGGGCTCTCGAAAGTGCCTGCAGCCAATCAAAAATTCGAATTTGATCCAGAGGATCCACTCTCGATCTTGCTTGCTTTGGTTCACGACATAGGAAAGATCAAAACATTTCAACTCAACGAGAGAAATGAAGTCATAAGGGTCAATGGCCAACACGGCCCTGTTGGTGCAAGCTTATTGACCCATCTTGAGTGCATCCAAGCGCTCCCTATTGAGGACCGAAACGTTTTGTATAAAGCCATGCATCACTATCACGCGCCATTTCAATACGCATTGAAAGAAGATGGCCTTGTAGACGATGATCGAACAGTCGCATGCATGATGCTGCTGATCAGTGCAGATAAAAAGGCAAGCCGCGCTGAACGCTTTGGGAAAAACCAAGAACATGACCATCAGTTGTTGAATCAACTTGGCATTGAACTTGCGCAAAACAATGAAGCCCCAAAAAAAAAGTTCAAGCACTAAATTTAGGAGCGGTGATTAGCTGAACAAACCATTTGGTCTGTCTGAAATGAAAGCAAGAGTCTATGCCTTACTCAGGCGAAATAAAGGGGCAGATGCCTTAGAAAGCGAATTCGAATTTGGCAAGCTTCATATCTCAATTTTCATTTGAATGATGCAAAATGCAGCCCGTTCATCTGACTTCTTTCAAGTCGACTTTGTTCGACTGATTGAACTAGGTGCAAAGATTGAACTTTAATTTACAAGCCAGAGCTGATCATTCATGCGACCCATAAGCTTGAGTTGCCCATATTGTCATCAAAAACCAAGCTTGAAAATATTTGAAAGCAAGGTCAATACTTGTAGTTGCAAAGCAGTAAACTCTTTTTTAGGTTTAGGTTTTAAGGGGTAAAGTATTCAGGGCATGCTTTTTCATGTTCAGGGTTTTTGTTTTTTGTATTGCTGAATGCTTTTCTTTAGATCTTGAAACTCTTCACAGCCAAAAAAACAGGCCTTATCTAGCCGAGCGAGCATTTTTTCAGCCCCAACTAGGTCATTTTTAATTAAAAATAATTCGCCGTAGTATTCAAGTGCCCCTCTGTGAGTGGGATCCAGCTCCAAAGCTAAGATGTAATATTTTTCAGCTTCATTAAGATTGGGAACTGTTTTTTTTCTTAAGCTAAAACCCATCAAATTGTGCCAGTCAGCTGATTTTTTATGATCAACTTCTGTTAACAATTCAATGGCTTTCTCATAATTACCAGCCTTGATTGCATTTCTCGCTGGCAAGAGAATGTCTGTAACAGAATTAGAGCCAGTTTGAGTTGGTGGCGGTGTATCTACAGCCCACACATAAAACGAACAAACGAGTAAAGATCCAATAAATATTTTTTTCATAAAACCTCGAATTTGTTGAAAGAAGCACTAAAAAACTAGACCATTGATAATATGATTTAAAACGAAAAACATTTTTTACGTGGGGAAATTGCTGTCTCGCAAAAAAGTTCTTTTTTCTTTTCTCTACAGATTATCTTAACATTGACTGAGATTTAAAAGAAAACTAAAGTATTTGTTAGGGGTGATACTTCGATGATCGTATTAATTTAGACTGAAACAAATAATCTAATTTCAGTTTGGATATTAGTAGCTTGATTTTTAAATTTAACCAACTGAACTAGGCTTAGTTTGTTATGTTGCTTGACATATCTGTTGAATTAACTTTGAAGTTGACTATGAACAATAAATTCCTTACTGTTATTATGGCTTTCGTTATCAGTTTTTCCAGCTTGAGTGCTGAAGCCGCAAAACGTCTTGGCTCTGGAAATTCAGTGGGCCATCAGTCAAACAATGTGTCGCAGACGCAAGGCGCTTCAAAACCCACACAAAATGCCACTCCCGCCATCCCTTCTGCTTCGCCTCCAGCCGCTTCACACTCAATCATTTAAAAATTCTCGTCATTCCCCAACATTAGATTCAACTTGGGCTGTTTTTATCCATTTAATAACCGCCTTTGAAGAGACCTCTTCCCGACCCTCAAAAGAATGATAGTGGCCACCACCACAAACATCACCATTTGGCACTCCACCTTTTACAGTTACTAAATTATTTTTTGAGTATGCCAAGACAGTTGCGTACGGGGTGTAGATACATTGATCGCCCCCATGGTGAATGTTAAGAACTGGGGCCTTTAATGAGGCCATATCAAATGACTCGGTAGAATAGCCGTAGGTTCGCATACGTGGGCTCGCCACAGTTTGAGCAGCTGAATGAACACTACCTTGAATTTCATTTCCTAGGTTTTTAGCGAGCCATTTTGATGAGATGGCTCCATAACTATGGCCCATGACATAAAACTTAGTTAAACCATACTTTTCTTTTAAGACGGTCATAATTTTTCTGACGTCATCGGCATGTTTTATGGAAGAACGAAAGTCGTCATTACAACCCAGCGGAGTATTGCCACCTCCAACGCTATTTTCATCGCTTGGGCAGTCCATCACAACAAGGGCAATACCTGCTTGGGCAAATAGCTCTGTATTGCTTTTAAGAAAATTTAAATTTCTATGCCAATCATTTTCTGATTTTATATTTGCGATTCCAGACCATCCGCGATAAAAGAGCAGGGCCGTATCTGATGGGATCGATGGCTTAAGTAAGATTGCCCTTTGAACAACTGGAGATTTTGAAAAAATCCCCGACTCTCTACCAACATCTACCTCCAAAAGAATGGGGGTCATTGTTTGAGCTGTCACAACCTTAAAACAAACTAAGGCGCAGATACTAAATAGCCATTTCATTTCAAAATCCCGAGGTTATAGGTGTATAGACTTAACCGACTATTAAGCTTTATCCTATTCTTGCGTCTTTTTCTAAGCGGCCCAAATAAAAAAACCACCCGAAGGTGGTTTTTGTGTTTCTTGGTGGCCCGGGGCGGAATCGACCAGAGCCTAGGATAGTCGATCCTAACGTGAACTATTCCCACTCGATAGTTACATTATTTAAAAGCTTATTATTATCAATGGGTCAAAACACGCCAACTATTCGCGTGTAACTTTTATAAAACAGTTTTATTTAGGCGTGTTTTATTTAGGCGTTGACTATTTGTATCCAAACAGATACAATTGTAAAATGTTATATATGATTCAACAAACTGAGTTATTTGAAAAGTGGCACGATTCTGTTAAAGATTTGAAGGCAAAAATTGCAATAGCGCGTCGAATTGAAAGGGCTGAGCATGGGAACTTAGGCGACGCTAAAACTTTAGGTAATGGCATTTCCGAAATGAGAATTGATATCGGAGCCGGCTATAGAATCTACTTCACAATGCGAGAAAAAATCATCGTCATTTTGTTAGCCGGGGGAACGAAGAGCTCACAACCATCAGATATAAAAAAAGCTATTGATTTAGCAAAGGACTTTTAATGGCAAAAACACAAAAACTAAAAACTTTTGACATTACACGTTATCTGGAGAGCGAAGAGGCAATGGCTGAATATTTGTCACAAGTTCTTGAAGACGGTGACAACAACGAACTTATTCGCGCGCTAGGCCATATAGCTAAAGCCAAAGGTATGGCTATAGTTGCTAAAGAATCAGGTTTAGGTCGTGAAAGTCTTTATAAAGCACTATCAGAGGGCTCTCAACCGAGATTCGAAACCATCACAAAAGTGATTAATGCTCTTGGTTTAAAAATCAGCGTACACGCTTAATTTGCCTCTTCGTCAGATTATTCCCACTCAATCGTAGCTAGGGGTATGCAAAGAAATTAATAAGCAACCAGCATCATATTGCCAACCTCAGCTTTTGATGGTCGAACTTTGATTTCAATGTCATAGCCAAGTCTAGTTAGGCAATCCATTAACTTCCTTTCCGACAGGTTATTGAAATACCCTCGCATCATCTCTGAAACCTTAGGTTGAGTAATACCCATGCGTTTTGCAGCTTGTTGCTGAGTGAGTTCTTGGGTTTGTATTGCTTTAATAATTTTGATAACGAGTCCGGTCTTAATCTTTAGTCTTTCGGAATCTTCAACTCCAAGATCAGCATAAATATTTGCTGTTCCTGTTGTTACTTCGATACCGTTGATTATTTTAGTTTTCATTTTCTTAACTCCTTTGAAATTTTTTCAACAAGCTTGATTCGACTTTGGATGATATTCATATCCTCCTTAGGTGTTTCAATTCCAGTTTTACTCTTTTTCTGGAAGCAATGAAGTACAAACACTGTGTCTAAAAACTTAATCGTGTAAACAGAACGGTACGTCCCTCCTTTGTCATTCTCAATGACTTCCAGAACTCCAGCACCACTGAATCCTTTTAATACCTTGGCATTGATGTGTTTTTCACCAAATTGAGCTAGTGATAAAGCAAATCCCCC
>Ga0194050_1000615_pt1 | contig 12488 bp, 12 predicted proteins | sample SepL2310m_MetaG_FD_148657 | JGI IMG/M metagenome (GOLD analysis project Ga0194050, IMG submission 148657) | Anoxic zone freshwater microbial communities from boreal shield lake in IISD Experimental Lakes Area, Ontario, Canada - Sep2016-L239-10m | ecosystem: Environmental > Aquatic > Freshwater >...
TCATCACTGTGGCGATCATTCCCATATAGTCGGCTTGTGCTTGATCCATTCCTTGACCAGCACCTTTGAGACCTCGCCAGAAGTTTCCGCCACCTACGACTACAGCAATATCTACGTCAAGGTCGCGACGCGTTTCATGCACCTCAGTTGCAATTTGATGCAAGACATCGCTATCGAGCCCGAACCCAGTTGACTCAGCAAGTGCTTCGCCCGATAATTTTAAAACCACTCGCTTCCAACGAGGAGTTCTTGACGCCGCACCTGCCATAGGTAATTAGCCTATTTCAACCTGCGCAAAGCGAATGATTTTGGCAGAACCAATAATCTGGGCCACTGATTGCTTGTCATCTTTGGCATATGGCTGCTCTAGCAAGCAAATGTCTTTGAAAAAACCAGTCACTCGACCATCAACGATCTTGGCGATCGCTTGTTCTGGCTTTCCTTCGTTTCGCGTTACGACTTCGAGAGTTGCCCTTTCGGCAGCAACTACCGAATCTGGCACATCTGTCTTGACGAGATATTTGGGTCTTGCGAAAGCGATGTGTACCGCGACATCGTGTGCGAGTTCTTCTGTCGCACCAGACATTTCGATTAACACACCATTGATTCCGCGACCACCCTGCAAGTGAGAGTACGAACCGATGATGTTTCCGGATGCGGCTTCAAATCGAACGACATCTCCGAGTTCTATTTTTTCTTTCAGCAAGATTTTCAGATCTTCAAGTTGCGTTGCTCGTTGTGAAACTGCTGCTTCGCCTTGTTCAACGACAAGAGCGGCAAGTGCATCTGCCTCGGCTTTGAAGCCATCACTGCTTGCTACGAAATCTGTTTCACACTTCAACTTAACCATCGCTCCGATGTTGCCTTTGATCAACATCGAAACAAGGCCTTGCGCATTGTCTCGATCATCACGTTTGGCGCTGGCCGATAATCCTTTTTCACGAAGCCATTGCTTTGCCGCTTCAAAATCTCCGTTTGCTTCTTCAAGTGCTTTTTTGCAGTCCATCATTCCGGCACCAGTTGCCTGACGAAGAACTTGTACTTCTTTTGCTGTAAATGCCATCGTGATCAGTTCTGCCTATTTCGTCTCTGTTGTAGGTGTAACTCGAGCATCACGCTTTGCCATGTCGGCTGCTGCCTGAACTTTTGCAGATTCTTGTTGCGCATCAAATGCTGCTTGCTCTGCTGGTGTACGTGTTACTGGCGCCGGTGGCACTGGTGCTGTTGAAGTTCCTGTTGCTGGTGCCGTGCGCGGTGTCATTTTTTCTGCAATGTAACGACCTTCGATAACTGCTTCAGCAATAACTCGGGCCATTAACTCATTGGCGCGAATTGCGTCATCGTTACCCGGAATCGGATAATCAATCACATCTGGGTTGACGTTTGTGTCAACGACTCCGATTACTGGGATACCGAGTTTGCGCGCTTCAGTAACCGCGATGTGCTCTTTAAGAGTGTCTACAACGAAGATTGCATTTGGACGACGGCTCATTGAGCGAATGCCCGACAAGTTGCGCTGCAACTTCTCAAGTTCGCGACCGATTAAAAGCGCTTCTTTTTTTGGCATCAATTCAAATTCACCAGTGTCACGAAGTCGCTCGTATTCTTGCATTTTGCTAACGCGCTTTGAAATCGTGTCAAAGTTCGTCAACATTCCGCCCAGCCAACGCTCGTTGACGTATGGCATGCCGCAATGGTCAGCGAAAAGTCGAACAGGATCTTGGGCCTGCTTTTTTGTACCAACAAATAAAACGTTTCCACCGTTGGCGACGAGGTCGCGAACGAATCTGTAAGCATCTTCGATCCGAACGAGAGTCTGCTCAAGATCAATGATGTAAATGCCGTTGCGCTCTCCGTAAATGAATCTCTTCATCCGCGGATCCCAACGGGCTGTGCGATGACCGAAGTGAACTCCAGCCTCAAGCATCTGACGCATGCTGATAATTGCCATAACTGTTTGCCTTTCTGTGGTTGAGTGCATGGTCTCCCGCGCCGAAGCGACCACAGGATGGAAACCGTGCAATTTAATAGTGGGATAAAAATTACAGTATAAAATTACAGTATAAAATTACGGTATAAAAATTACGGTATAAAAATTACAGATACTTCTATTAGCAGACAAACTCTAGCGGTTTAGATGCTAAAACGGCTTCAGCAGGCTGAGTCACGGTCAACTTGCTCGGATCTAAGACTGGCACCCGAGACCAAAACTGCGCGACTTAAAAGCTGATTATTTTGAGTTAAATACTTCGCAGGATCAACATAAATATCGCCCAAAGCACTGCTTTCGCGCACGCCGAAATAGAGCATATTGCTTGTTGTACCAATAATCTGACCCGCTACGACTGAATTGCCAATGCGCAAATCGCTATTCAAAATTGACCCGTAGGTCAGTCGCCTGCCAGCAGCAGTTCTGATTACAAGATATTTTTTATTTGCAACGACACCCGAAAAACTCACTACGCCACTCGCCCCGGCACTGATCGGCGTACCTGGTTGCGTTGTGTATTCGATGCCCCGATTGCCTGCACATCGATCACAAATTGGCTGGCGAAACGGATCGCTAATTGTGGCTTTGTAAACCACAGAAATTGGCGCTAAGAGTTTGCAAGAACTTAGATTTTGTGGCGACAGCCCAGCCAAAATTAATACGCTAGACACGAAACTAGAAAAAAACAAAACGCTATTTAGCGAATTAAATTTTTAAGCGACTTCAGCAGCCGTCAGCCGCCAACGAAGTTGCAATACAGCCTTGGTGTGAATTTGCGATACACGACTCTCGGTAACACCGAGCACTTGAGCAATTTCGTCCAAAGTTAAATTCTCCTCGTAATACAACGCCAGCACAGTGCGCTCACGCTCTGGCAAACGTTTAATTTCATGACGCATAATTTTGCGTAATTCTTCGGCTTCGACAACCGAGTCAGGACTCGGTACAAAAGACGCACCACCATGTGTGGATGCTGGAGTGTTGTCGGCAACGACATGATCTAACGGGCCGACCGCACACGACGCGATTTCGGTTAGCCACTTTTCTAAATCAGCGCTATTGATTTTCAATTTTGCGGCAATTTCATCATCTGTCGGTGAACGCTTCAATTTGTGTTCAAGATCAGAAATCGCATTTTCTACAGTTCGTGCCTTTGATCGCACACTTCGCGGCACCCAATCTAAAGAACGCAAACTATCTAAAATTGCTCCACGAATTCTTGGGATCGCATAGGTCTCAAATTTGAAACCAAGCGCAGGGTCAAACCGATCTATCGCATCCATCAAACCAAACACACCAGAACTAACCAAGTCGCCGATCTCAACTCGTTTCGGAAAACCTGCAGCAAGTCGACCTGCAACGAATTTAACGAGTGATGCATAGTGAACAACGAGCCATTCGCGCGCAAGTGGATCTTTATTGCCGTGCCATTGCTGCCACGCTTGATCAATCGTTAGTCGAACAGGTAGTGCGTTCATGCGCGTGGGTGCGATGCTCCATAAGCAGATTTCAAACGCTCTTTGCTTACTTGGGTGTAGCGCTGCGTCGTCGCAACATCAGAGTGCCCCAGCAACTCTTGTACCGCACGCAAGTCAGCACCGTTGTCAAGCAAGTGCGTTGCATATGTGTGGCGTAATGCATGCGGATGAGTCGGAGTAAGTGCGCGCTCGTCAATAATTCGGCGCACATCGCGCGGCGCCAACCTGTGACCGCGAGCATTTAAAAATAATGCAGCTGCATCAGAAACAATTTCAGCGCCATTGCGCGTTTCTTCACTTACGACTTCGTGGCGAAACTTTAGCCAATGTCTAACAGCCAACACACTTGGTTCGCTGACAGGTATTTGTCGTTGTTTAGAACCTTTACCCATAACGATCACAGTGTTGTTTCGGTCGTTAATGCTGCCTATATCTATTGAACAAACTTCACTAACGCGAAGTCCGCTGCCGTAGAGCAACTCAATCAATGCAGTATCTCGCGAAGACTTCCATTCCGGAACATCTGGGTTGCTACATGTAAGCAATGCGTTGAGTTGTTCTTTAGTTAATACTTTTGGTAAAAGACCTGTGCCAGACGGTGTGCGAACGCCAGTTGTTGGATCAGTTTTTAATGTTCCATTGCGAATGTGCCAGGCAAAATACCTACGAATGGCAGCAAGTTTGCGCGTCACACTTCGCTTTGCTTTCTGGCTGGTCGTCAAGAAACTTATATATTGACGCACTAAATCGCGAGTCACCAACTGCGGAGTATTTATTTTGAGTCGTAAGATCCATTCTTCGAACTGCTTAACATCGCTGGCATATGCACTCGTCGTGTTTATTGAAGCGGCAGTCATCGACCCAATGAATTCGTCAATCTTCCATGCCGTCGCCATATCACTGACAACGGTAATCGCTTAATGCAGCGGCTGCCTGACTTCAATTACTTCCCACCAGCCTGCGTTTTCAACGATCCAACCCAGTGCTTCAAGACGCCCAAGCGACACTGCGGCATCAATAGTCGAAAGACGGCTAATCAAGACAAAATTGTCAAGTGTGAATGGCGAGCCAGCCATCATTGAAACGAGGCTTTGATCGCTAGTGCTTAAACGAACTCTAGGGTCATAAATATTTTCTTGCGCTCGGCGATTGTCAAGACCGAGTGCGACGAGCACATCTTGTGCGCCAATAATCGGCAGACAACCTTGCTGAATTAATTGGTTCGTACCATTCGAAGCAACATTGCGCGGCGAACCAGGCACAGCCAACACCGTCACATCTCGCTTTTGTGCTTCATCAACGGTGATCATCGAGCCGCCAGTGTCGCGCGATTCAACTACAACTAAGACTTCGCTGAGCGCAGCCAAGATGCGATTGCGCAATGGAAACCGAAATGCTTCAGGCGGCGAACCTGGTGCAGATTCACTAATCAACGCGCCTTGTCTAGCGATCTCTTGCCACAGTTGAGCGTTTTCTCGTGGATAAACAACGTCGAGGCCAGACGCGACAACGCCCACAGGCCGACCGGCTAGTCGACTGGCTGGTCGATCAGCTAGTCGATCAACTTCTTGACTTTCTAGTGCGCGCAACGCACCGCGATGAGCCCACGCATCAATCCCCCGCGCCAACCCAGAAACAACACAGACATCGTTTGTCGCCAAGTCATGAGCAATATGCGAAGCAAGATATCTGCCTGAGGCTGTGGCACTGCGAGTGCCGACCATTCCGACACGACGATTATTTAAAGCAGATAAATCACCAAAATAAAATAAAACTGCAGGCGGAGCCAAGTCTGCAATCAAAGCATGCGGATAATTTTCATCACCAAAAATAGTTATCTTGATGCCTGCTCTAATGCAGCGTTGTTCAATCTGATCTTGCAAATCTTGAGTCGCACGATGGCGCAATAAAGTGACAAGCCCTTCGACACGCAACATTGCAGCAACAACTTCGCTCGGTTTCGCACGACCTTGCACCACCGCCCACGCGGTTTGCGGGTCATGATGCTTCAACAGAGTCATCAATCGTTTCGGGCCAATCTTTGGCAGCGCACATAATGCAGCGGCTGCAATTTGATCTTTTGATAAAGAATTTTTGAAAGCCGAATTAACAGAGTGCATTTTAAAACGACATCTCTCGCGTGCGCAGACCAGAGGCGAAATTAACTCGCAACATCAGAGCCAAATGCAAATGCGTCTCATCGATCATTTGCGGAGCACCAGTTAGATCGGCAATGGTTCGCGCCACACGTCGCACCCGGTGGTAACCCCGACCAGTCAGATGCCCAGCCTCTAGTTCTTTGCGCAATAACTCCTCTGCTTTTTTCGTTAGTGGCGCCACGCTGTCAAGTTGTTGGCGAGTCAACGAAGAGTTCGTGCCACCAAATCTAGAAAAAGCAAGACTTCGCGCTTTAGTAACTCGCGCTGCAACTACACATGTTGGCTCGCCAGCAATGGGCGAAATTAAGTCAGTCGTATTTGGCCGCGAAACAGCAACTCTTAAATCAAAACGATCAAGTAGCGGCCCAGAAAAACGCCGAAGATATCGTGCCCGCGCCGCGTCATCGCAAGTGCATGCCCCTGGTGTGCCTTCACCACATGGGCACGGATTCGTAGCCGCGACAAGTAAAAACTCCGCCGGCATCACAACACTTGTGCGCGCACGGGCGAGATGCACAACTCGTTGCTCAAGTGGTTGACGCAACGCATCTAACACTGACGGTGCAAATTCGCCCAGTTCGTCAAGAAACAAAACACCGTGGCTAGCAAGAGAAATTTCGCCTGGTCGCATCAACGCTGTGCCACCGCCGACCATCGCAACCATTGAAGATGAGTGGTGCGGTGCGCGATACGGCGCATCTCTAATTAATCCGCTATTTGAAAATTCGGTTTGCACCGACGAATGAATCATCGTCGCTGAAATAGCTTGCTCGTCATTCAACGAAGGCAAAAGACCGACGAGTCGTTCGGCAAGCATTGTTTTACCAGCTCCAGGTGGGCCAACTAGAAGTAAGTGATGTGAGCCAGCAGCCGAAATCTCTAACGCTTGTCGCGCAACAGGTTGGCCCTGCACATCTGCGAGATCAGGCGCAAGCTTAGATTTACTAATCAAAGTTTGTTTCGAGAGCACTTTTCGCCACTCGATTCGACCAGACAAACATTCAACAACTTCAAGAAGTGTTTTCGCTGAAAAAACTTGAGTGACTGTTGCGGCACTGGCTTCACCAAGGTTCTCGAGTGCGACAACAGTTTGACGATCAATTGTTGCCAAGACAAGTGGAGTTGCGCCCCGCACAGGTCGCAATGAACCGTCTAATCCCAACTCAGCGATGAACGCGTATTGCGTGAGAATTTCGACTGGCAATAGACCTTGAGCCGCGAGTAAGCCAACTGCAATCGCCAAATCTAAACATGCTCCAGATTTCCGATCGCCGCTTGGTGCAAGATTTACTGTGATTCTTCTCGTCGGCCACGGCAAATCGCTTGACAACAATGCTGCACGCACTCGATCGCGGCTCTCGCGACAAACTTCATCTGGTTGACCAACAACGGTGAACCCTGGCAACCCGATGCCTGCGTGTACTTCGACATCAACTCGTGAACCACGAACACCAAGCAAAGTAGCTGACCGAACTGATGCAAACACTCGCCCAAACCCCCGTTTCTAAATTGCTATTTCTCGTTGACGCCGGTCGATATCTAACACCTGAGATACTTAAGGAAGATGATTTTCAAAACGACAGTGAGATCTAACTCGTTTGACGAATGTGTACACGGCAACGAGAAACTGGCTACGCAATTCGAAATCAAAAAGTCGTTAAAAAAATCGCTAAAAATGTTCACGCTTTTTTCTTGTCTTGTGCTTTTAGTTAGTGCGTGTAGTGAAACTCCACGAACTGCAACAAATTTCTGTCGTCAGTTAGCCATTGAGGCCCCGGCAATTGGTTACCCACCAGTAACTGCGGCTGATGTCGCTGCAATGCTGGCGAGATATGAACGTCTCAGCAAAACCGCGCCACTGGTAATCGAAGACGAATGGAAGTCACTTACCGAGTTACTTGCAGTCGCTTCTCGCGTTAAATCAAATGATCCCGAGAGCGTTCAGGCAGTTATTGAAATGGCTTACTCAACAGAAAAAGAATCTGCGACAGTTGCAAAATGGACGCGAGAAACTTGCGGAATAGATATTTCAAACGGACTTAAAGTCGCGCCGAAAGGTTGAACTATTTAGCGCATTTCTCCACGCTTGACAATTACTTTGTCAACCAAACCATAATCGCGGCCTTGCTCTGCGGTGAACCATCTGTCACGCTCCGAGTCGGCTTGAATTTGTGCAAGTTCTTTGCCAGAGTGATGTGCAGTTAACTTGGCCATGCTCAACTTTGTGTATGCAAGTTGCTCGGCTTGAATCGCAATGTCAGAAGCTTGACCACGTAAACCTGCCAATGGCTGATGCATCATGATTCGCGCGTTTGGCAGTGTGTAACGCTTGCCTGAAGCGCCAGCGGTCAATAAGAATTGACCCATTGATGCTGCAAGACCTAAACAGACTGTGGCGATATCGCAAGACACGAACTGCATCGTGTCGTAAATCGCCATGCCAGCGGTAACTGATCCGCCAGGACTATTTATATATAGCCAGATATCTGCTTTTGGATCTTCGCCTTCAAGAAATAGCAACTGCGCACAAACTTGGTTAGCGATTTCATCATTTACATCGGTGCCGAGCATGATTACGCGACTCTTCAACAATCGCACAAAAATGTCGCTGCGAGAGTCGAAACCACCCTCAAGGGCTACAGGAAGAATATTTGACATGACTTGCAGGCTAGTGCCCGACGAACTACTGCCGACGGACGCCGCTAAAAATCACAATCACACGCTCGTCATCGGCGATTTCGTGGCGTATTGCTAAAAGCCCTGCGAGGCCAGAACTTCCAGTCGGACTGACATCAATATTTGTCACACGATGAGCAAGCGCGTAACTTTCGTGAACTTGTTGTTCGGATGCAACGATTGGATAACCGTCGCTGTCGGCCATCGCGTTGCATGCACCGATCCAGTCATAAGTTTCGTCGTCGAGAATTCCGTCGGCTAAAGAAACCGGCGTTGTCTCCCACGGCCACATGCACTGTGACCATCGCGAACCTGCATTGCGCACGCCTCCGGTTGTATTAGCAATTTCAAAAGCCCGAGCTAGTGGCGCACAGCCTTGTGTTTGCACTGCATGAACTCGTGGCTTAGTTGCGCCTGCGAAAAATCCGCTCGCCGCACAAGCCACGAATGCACCGCCACCCGCTTGCACGAACATGCGGCTAATCAAAGAACCCAATAACTCTTCGGCGACAACTGCCATCTCAAAACCGATTGTTCGACCACCATCAAGACACCATGCATTTTCTGGGCCTTGAACTCCAAACGGAATACAACCTTGTTCGATGGCTTCGCGAAATCTAAATACGCACGGATCACCAGCTGGATCGGTTGCGACTCGCGGACAACGCACAATATTTGCATCTAACGAATTTAGAATTTTTATCGTTGCTTCATCTGCATTTTGTGGAACGAAAACTTGAATTGGCCAGTCGACTGCGCGAGCCAGAGTACTGGCCGCAATTGCTGCGTTACCGCAAGACGCAATCGCCAATGCCGGTCGTTGCGTTGGCGACTTCCATGGTGCACGACCGACAAGTTCGACAGTTACAAGATGTAACAACTCAGTAAACAAGTGCCTAGCTTTTTGCGAGCCTGCGACATTATGCGTCTCATCTTTTATCCACACACCACCAAGTTTGTTGAAACCAAGCGCATCAGAAAGCGCGTCGTTGCGCGCGAACGGCGTCGTGCGAAAACCAACACCGGCAATTTTTGCCACAGATTCGTCGAGATCGCGAATGATTTTGGTTCGTGCTACAAAGTCGAGACCGAGAGTTGCAGCAAATGCATCCCATGCCAAGTATCGCTGAAATGCGATATACGGATTCGCGTCTCCATTGCTGCGTAGTGGCGCTATCGAATTCTCAAGTTCAAGCACATGATGTCGATCAGAACTAGTCGAATTGGGGCATCGCCAAGAGAAAATTTCATCAATTGAAACTTTTGTATTGCATACCGAGCAACGCCAGCCAGTAACGACCGGGGTGTCTTGCATTTGATTTATTTTGCGGCAACAACCCGACGGTTGAACTCGCCAATGAGTTCGTCCCAGACGGGAAGGTACTTGCGTAAGTCACGCCAAAACGACTGCGAACGACGAGCTTCAAACATTGCCAGCGGCGTGCCTTGTTGCTCTACCCATGTGTAATAGCCGAGGTTAAAAATTCGTGTTCGGTCGCGTTCGGTGCAATCAATCATCGCATCAGTGCCGACAGTTGCTAAGTGTTCGGCGAAAACTTCAGCGGCGTCCATTTCGCTGAACGAGTTGTTAAATCGACGAGCCAAAGTTTTGACTCTCTCACTTGGGTACAAATCTGCGCCGTCGGTGGCGATCGTGATTAGCGCATCGTTTGCACCAAGTCCAAGAAGTTTGGCAGTTTTAATTGCGGCAATCACATTGCAAATCGCCGAGAAACCAAAATGCTTGAGCGTCTCAACAATTTCAACTGGCACACCTTTGCGCTCAGCTAAATATTTGCAACCAGCTTCAGTGTTAAACATCACGTCAAGTTCATCAGTTGCGCGATCTGAAACCCCGATTACAACGTCAGTGTTCATCACGTTATGAATCAACGGAATATGTTTGTCGCCGATGCCCTGAATGTTGTGCTCACCAAAACCATTTTCTAGCATTGTCGGACACTCAAGTGCTTCGACCGCGACAATTTTTGTGCCGTAGTCGTCTTTAAGTCTGTCGCCTGCACCAATCGTGCCAGCTGAGCCGGTCGCAGATGTAAATGCGGCAAGGCGTATTTTGCCGTTGCGTTGTTTGTTGACGTGTTCGAACACGCTTGACAACGCACGACCGGTCACTTCGTAGTGCCCCGCATAATTTCCAAATTCACAAAACTGATTGAAGATGAAATTTTTCGGGTCTTTTTCCATCTCGTTGCAGGCGTCATAAATTTCTTTGACGTTGCTTTCGGTGCCCGGTGTTCGTACAACATCACTTGGGTCACTCACCCATTTATCAAGCCAATCGAAACGCTCTTGTGACATACCGGCAGGCAACACCGCGACGCCACGCGAGCCCATAATTCGACTGATCGCAACTCCGCCTCGCGCATAGTTGCCCGTCGATGGCCAAACTGCGCGATGTCGACTTGGGTCAAACTGCCCAGTGATCACTCGCGGAGCCAAGCAAGAATATGCAGCCAAGACTTTATGTGCCGTAATCATCGGAAACCGATCGCCGAACATCACAATGATCGGACTCTCGATGCCAGTCAATGAAGTTGGTAAGACAACATGGTCAGGTACATCAACGCGATCACCTTGCATATTGTTGTACCAATGCACACGAAATAAGTTGCGCGCATCGGGTGCATTTTTGTCGACACCTTTTGAATAGTTTGCGGCAATCAACGAAGGATCTGCGAGTTGGGCGAATGTCGGCAACAGAACATTATTTTTGGCACAAAGCGCAATGCTGTTAGCTCGTGCTTGCTCGTCAACAATCGTGTCGGCTAGGCCAAGTTGACCTGCCATTGCCGATGCATCTAAAACGCCATTTGTCCCATTAGAAGCCGTAGTTGTTGAAGTCAAGGTTTACATTATGTCAAAGAATGCTCCTGAACCACTACTCTTACTGCGCAAGGCCGACGTAGCCCAATGGCAGAGGCACGGCGCTTAGGACGCCGCCAGTGCGAGTTCGAGTCTCGCCGTCGGCACAAATATGAACCCGCGTAAAACTGTCGAACTAGCTACGCCAGCACTAATAATTGACGTTGACGCGCTTGAAAAAAATTTGTCTGTAATGGCAGAGCGTCATCCTGGTTCAAAATTGCGACCACATACGAAAGCGCACAAGTGCACAGAGATTGCGCGCCTGCAATTAAGTCACAGTCATACAAATTTCACTTGCGCCACACCTCGCGAAATTATTGGCATGGCTGCAGCCGGCATTGGCTCAGATTTTTTGCTCGCCAATGAAGTTCTCAACACCGATCGACTGAGTGCACTCGCAAAAGTTTCAGAAAATGTGCGCGTGACAATCGCTGTTGATTCTTACGAAACTATTGATGCTGCTAATCGTGCAGGTTTGCATGATGTGTTGATTGATGTGAATGTTGGATTGCCGCGTTGTGGTGTCGCGCCAGAACTTGCTGGCCAACTCGCCGACACCGCGCGAAAAGCCGGCATGACAGTTCGTGGTGTCATGGGATACGAAGGCCACTTAATGATGGTCAGCGGTGATGACAAGCGAAAAACACGTGTTGCTGAGTCGATGAAGTTGCTTGCACGCGCCGCCAAAGATGTTGGTGGCGAAATTGTTTCTGCCGGTGGAACTGGAACTTGGGATATGCACGACGAAACGGGCATCAACGAATTGCAAGCCGGCTCATACGCGTTGATGGATACGCACTATGCACAACTAAAGATTCCGTTTGCGCAAGCTTGTTTCGTACTTGGCACTGTGATCTCGCGTAGTAATGACTGGCTGGTAATTGATGTCGGTCTTAAATCTTTAGCCACAGATCATGGCAACCCATCAGTCGACGGCTACGACGTTTTGTTTTGCTCCGATGAGCACACCACGCTGGTCACGAAAAAAGATTCAGCAATCGGGCTTGCAAATATCGGTGAAAAACTTTTGGTACGACCTTCGCATATTGACCCAACTATGGCGATGCATTCGATGGCTTGGGTAACTCGGGCTGATGAAGTTTTAGAGTGCTGGCCAATTGATCTACGCGGTTGGTAAATCTTCAAGACTTTTTGCAAGTGCCCTAAAAGCAAGGCCGCGATGCGATAACAGATGTTTTTCTTCAATGCTCATCTCGGCGAAAGTTCGTCCGTCGCCAAGACTTGGAATAAATATTGCGTCGTATCCAAACCCGCGCGCGCCTCTTTGCAATGTCGCAA
>Ga0194050_1000620_pt1 | contig 12434 bp, 9 predicted proteins | sample SepL2310m_MetaG_FD_148657 | JGI IMG/M metagenome (GOLD analysis project Ga0194050, IMG submission 148657) | Anoxic zone freshwater microbial communities from boreal shield lake in IISD Experimental Lakes Area, Ontario, Canada - Sep2016-L239-10m | ecosystem: Environmental > Aquatic > Freshwater >...
CAACGGGCGGTTCACCAAATCGCTTATTAACATGGACCGTTAAAGGCGCAACCGCAAACGATATTTCGGTTATGAATTTGTGTCTTAACAAAAAGGTTTCAGAGATTTCTGGAGCCACCGTAACCATCACAACAAGTAATGGCGTTGTAACAGTCGTTTCAGCCGATCCAGCTAATGAGCACGCCTGTGTTTACGTGCAAGTTGGCCCCGAAAAAATATTGGGTTAGCGCAGTGAGGCCATCCACACTTCAATCTCATCTGGGTGATGAGGGATGTTTTCAGACAAGTTGATAAATCCATCCTCTGTTACTAAAACATCATCTTCAATACGGATACCAATTCCACGGTATTGAGCCGGAAATAGTTCATCATCGAGCTGGATATAAAGTCCTGGCTCAACAGTCAAAATCATTCCCGCTTCTAAGATCCCGTCACGATATTGATCAGTTCGCGCTTGCGCACAGTCATGAACATCCATTCCTAACATGTGGCTAACACCGTGCAGAGTCCAGCGCTTGTGTAATCCAACTGCTGGATCCATAGCTTCTTCAAGGCTCATCTTGATAATTCCCATATCAATTAACCCTTGAGCTAAAACAGTATGGCTGGCACGGTTAATTTCAAGGAAAGGGATTCCAGCTTTTATCGCTTCAATTCCAGCTTTTTGTGATTCATAGACCAACATATAGAGGGCGCGTTGAGCTGGTGAGAACTTTCCACTAATTGGCAAGGTGCGAGTGATGTCTGCGGTGTAGTAAGAATCAACTTCAACACCGGCGTCTAGGAGTAACAGATCTCCAGGTTTAACATCGCCACCATTGCGATTCCAGTGCAACACACATGCATGTGAACCAGAAGCTGCAATGGTGTTATACCCCAAATCATTTCCTTCAACACGAGCACGACCATAGAAGGCGGCATCAATTACACGCTCACCACGTGGTGTGGCAACTGCTGCAGGAAGAACTCGGATGACATCGCTAAAGCCACGATGCGTAGCATCAACAGCTTTTTGCATCTCACGGATCTCGTATTCATCTTTAATAAGACGAGCAACAGAGACGAAATTAATTAACTCTTCATCGCGTGCATGCTTTTTTACCTTTGCATCAACGATTTCGTCGTAGCCATGAAGTGCAACAGCGGTTTTACCTTTTAGGAAAGCTTCAAGTTCACTTACTTCACGCACTTCAATGCCATAACGCTGGGATGCTTCATCAGTTGTGAAACGTCGACCAACCCAGAGCTCACCATTTTTAGCATCGCGATAGAAGGCATCAGTGTCTCGAGTAGAGCGCGGATTAATAAAAAGAATAGGTGTGTGGCCTTGCTTCGTTGGCTCCATTACTAATACAGAACCAGGTTGTGCTTCAACTCCTTGCACGCCGGTGTAATAAGCAAAAGCGCTATGAGGGCGGAATTGGTAATCAGTGTCATTACTTCGTTGCTTTAATTCACCACCTGGCAATACAACTCTTAAGCCAGCAAAAGCAGCTGAAAGATCTGTTCTGCGTGAAACGCAGTAAGGAATTACTTCATCCTGTGTAATTCCTTCTAAAGGTGTTGGCGCCCAACCTGTTTTCATGAACTCGCCAAACATCTCTGATGGCGCAACGTCATAAACGCGCTTGCTGCCGGTATCCAACGCTTTGTCTGAATTTTCCATATGGTGAGCGTAATGGTGAAGAGAATAACTGTAAATTCTTTTTCATCTTATTCCTGAGCCAACTAAGCGCTCATAGAGTAAGTACGCTCTAGCCGCACTAATCTGTTATGTAGATAACGCCATTCTCTTCACGTACAACCACACGGTCAAGTGCATAAGAGGCGGGACCCCGCAGAACTGCTCCATTCTTCGGATCAAAGAGAGCATTATGGCAAGGGCAGAGCAAACCTTCTGTGGCTATTGCAACCGTGCAACCTTTATGAGGACATGTCGCCCCCATTGCGATTAACCCTTCTGAATTTCGGGCAAGGATGTATGTGGACTCGCCCCCATTACTATTTTTTGCTAAAAAAGATTTCGTCGAATTAGCGGGAACTTCTGAGGACTTAGCAACAGGAATTTCAATTTTCTTTGCGACGACCGGTTCACGTGAGATTGTCGGTAAACTAGATGGTGAAGGTGTCGGAGTCTGCGATGGAGTAGGGGAAGCCGTAGGGATAGGTTTTCCTGAATCCCACACGAGAACTGCCTTACCCTTACTTTTGCCTTTGATGCAGGTGTATCGCTTTCCATTGAAAATAGTTGTCTGGCCAAGAAAACGACACTTGACTGTGGGAGTTGGAGCGGCAAAAGCAGGAAATACTATTGAAACGAGAGCTGAAATTAATCCAAAACCGAGGATTCGCCTAGATATAACACTCATCCAAAAACCCTAAATCAGGAAAGTAAACACAGAATGAACTTAATCCAAATAGGACGGAGGAAAACAAGCAAATTTGTTCACTTTGAGTTATTTAAATCTTCGCTCATAGAACACCTTTACTCTACCTGCTAAAGACATCATTTCCCACTAAGTAGCCTCGAGAGAGGGCTGCACCTATAACTCATCAGACAGGGAAAATAAATGAAAACTCGTTACAAGGTCGTGGCTGGAGTTGCTGTTCTTGCAACTGTGGCTGGATCAGCAGTAGCAAACTCAGTATTAACAAAACCTGAATACATAACAGCTGTATCTAGTGCAGCGAGCATTAAAACTCTTGCATATGCAGGCGATCAAATTACAGGACTTACAATCAGAGGTATTCCAGATGGAATGGGTGCTTATCGCAACGAAGATGGAACAATTACACTTCTTTCAGTGCATGAAGTTCCTTCATACGCTCCAATCGGAACACTTGCAAAAGCTGCAGATGCAGCTAAGCCTATTCAAGGCGTATCTATTTCAAAGTTAACCTTGAACCAAGATGGTACACGTGTTAACAGAGCCTCAGACTTTATTAAGTCATGGAGTTTCTATAACTACAACACAAAGACATACCAAGCGAGCCCTAAGGGTGCAGCACCAACAACTCAAACTCTAGGTATGGATACCTTCATCAGCCGCTTCTGTTCAGCAACTCTCGTCCAAGCTGGCAATCTTGCATTCAAGGATGGGTCCACGACGTATGGCTATAACGGAGCTGTATTTCTAGCGGGTGAAGAAGATGGTGACAGTGGATATGGAAGAGCTTTCGCATTTGATATGGATGGCAACGGAATCAATCTTCCAAGAATGGGATTAGCATCATGGGAAAACTTGATGCCAAACCTCAAACCAGGAAAGAACACTGTTGTGATGGGCAATGAAGATGGCTCAGCAATAGATTCTCAACTCTTTATGTATGTTGGAACAAAGACAACCGAAGGTACTTTTGCTGACAAGGCTGGACTTACAAACGGTGATGTTCATGTTATGACTATCCCAGATATCGTCAACGACAACGCTTTCCGCGCAAAATATGGAAAGAATAAGGCTGTTAATGTGACTTTCACAAAGACGATTTGGGATGCTGACATGAAGACCCAACAGGTTGATCATGCGGCAAAAGGCACGGAAATGTCACGAATTGAAGATGGTCAATGGGACCCAACAAATCCAAACGTCTTCTACTTTGTTACAACTGAATCAAACAAAGATCCAGGTGCAACAAAGCCAAATCCAGCAGAACCAACCGTTTCACGTGATGGTGGCGGGTTCTGGAGACTCACATTTGTTGATGGTCAAAAGCCTGAACTCGGTGCAAAGCTCGAACTACTACTTGATGGTACAGAAGAGCCTTACCTTAGCAAGCCTGACAACATGACAATTACTTCCGATGGCATCGTCTTGTTACAAGAAGATCCAGGTAACAACGCACATGTTGCACGTATCGTTGCATTTCGTCCTAAGGATGGAAAGTTGGCAGTTGTTGCGCAGTTCAATCCTGAATACTTTGCAACAGGAGCGCCAAGCTTCATGACAATTGATGAAGAATCATCAGGAATCATCGACGTTACCTCAATGCATGCCAAGGCTGGGGATACGAACAAATACTTCTACTTCAATGCTCAAGTGCATACGACTGGCGGATACACAGCGCGTCCAGACCTAACCACAAAGAGCAAGAGTGGAATTCTTAAGTTCAACCAAAAGACACTCGAAGGTGGTGCGTTCTACAAACTCACTATCTCCGATTGGAAGACCGTATTCGGCTCATAAGTTAAGCAATTAAATAGAAATACCCTGCTCTGTATAGGGCAGGGTATTTCTTTTTGCTTGAAGCAATAATCGTGCTATCTCAAGGATTTCCTGTAGGGAGTGAGCAAATAGTCGATGTCCCGAGTGATGAGATTCAGCCCACTTCAAGTGAGAACAAGCTACTTCCCATTAGCCTGATCTTTCTCCTGATTATTATGGTTGGAGGCTTACTTTTTAGGCTTCGAAGAGGCAAGTAAGTCGCTAGCCATTGGAGGTTGTATTCTTTACCCGTACTCGGAGACGTCGCATAGCCCGGTCGAGTGCGCCTCACTGCTAACGAGGTAAGGGGTTAAACCCTTCAGGAGTTCAAATCTCCTCGTCTCCGCCAGAAAGATGATTAAGGGAGTTGGCCGTGCCAGTGTTTAAAGTAGCAATCGTTGGCGCAGGCCCAGCGGGCTACTTTGCAGCGCAAGCATTACAGAATCAACAAAATGAAGATCGCACGTTTGCAATAGACATGATTGAACGTCTTCCCACACCATGGGGATTAGTTCGAAGCGGTGTTGCACCAGATCATCCAAAAATTAAGACAGTCTCTAAAGTCTTTGAGAAGATTGCAGCTGATCCTAACTTCCGCTTATTCGCAAACGTTGAAATTGGTAGTGAAATAAGCGTTGCCCAACTACAAGAGAAGTATGACGCTGTAGTAATTGCAACGGGCTCCCACCTAGGAAAAACTCTTGGAATCCCAGGGGAGAACCTGCCTGGCTCTTTATCGGCCGCAGACTTTGTGCCTTGGTATAACGCGCATCCAGATTATGTAGATGTGAAGGTTCCAATGGATTGCGATACTGCAGTAGTTATTGGCGCAGGCAATGTTGCAATGGATGTTGCACGTATGTTGGCGTTGGAACCGAGTGAGCTAGATCCAACAGATACGGCAGATCATGCAATTGATGCCTTTAAAGCTAGTGCTGTGCGCGATGTTTATATCAGCGCTCGCCGTGGTCCAGAGCATGCAGCTTTTACTTCCCCAGAGCTTCGAGAACTACCAAAGCTTGAACACACCAATGTTGCTATTAACAAAGAGGATATTGATGCTGCGATTGTTCGCGCAGGAGCAGAGCCTGAAAAAGATGTGAAAAGTAACCTGGATGCAATGCTTTTGATTGCCCAGTCACAAAAGAGTGAACACGAGCGCACCATGCGCTTCCTTTTCCAACACACACCTAAGCAGATTCTTGGCACAGATCGCGTTGAAGGCGTGCTGTATTCAACCCCTAACGGTGATGTCACTGTTAAATGCGGCTTAGTTATTACCGCTATTGGCTATCAAGCAGCTGGTATCGATGGTGTGCCATATGAGAATGGGAAAGTAGTTAATTCCGACGGTCGCGTGAGCGAGAATTTGTATGTAGTTGGTTGGGCTAAGCGCGGCCCATCAGGAGTCATTGGTACTAATAAATCTGATGCAGCAGCAGTTGTTGAGTTAATGATTGCTGATATGAAATCCCCAAAGAACGCTGGGGATATTGCTGATCTGTTAACTAATCAAGTAGTTGTTGATCAAAGCGCGTGGCAGAAAATCAATGAAGCCGAGGTCGCTGCTGGTGAGCCATTAGGCAAACCACGAAAGAAGTCACTGGTCCGGCAAGAACTACTGAAATTGGCCGGACGTTCAATTAATTAACCTGTTAGTCACCAATCCGTAACCTTTTCAACGAGCCCCTGAGACGTGCTCATACTTAGATTAGGTCATGAAAAATACAAAACGTAGAACCCTCGGCCTGGGCTCATTAGCCCTTGCTACATCGCTACTAGTTTCATTACTAGTCCCAACAGCGCAGGCAGCTACATACTCACTGCCCAACGCACCGACAAATGTCACCTCTTATATTGGCGCTAGAGGCGTGGTTGTTCGCTGGACTCCTGGCGCAGACGTAGACCCAGGAATCACCGGTTATGTTGTTTCAGCTGGCGCCGGTTCATGCCCAATCTTTGTGCCGGTAGCAAACCACACTGTTGTAACAATGCCAGTTGTTATTGGACAACCGGCAGGTACACCTGTTGTACAAGCTGTTAATGCCTATGGTTTCTCAAAGCCAACTGCTTCTAATAAGAGCTATACAAAAGATCAACTAGCAACCGTTGCGCAATCGGCAAACAAGAACGTTCAGCTATTGCAGCTCAGTGACTTACACGGTGCAATCGAAACCGGTTCATCATTTGGTACAGCTCTATTGGCAAGTAACTGGGCCGCCGATCGAACAGCATCCGCTGCAACATTTGCATTGTCATCAGGTGACAACATAGGCGCTGCCCCTCCAATATCTACAGAGTTTGAAGAGCTTCCAACAATTGAATCTCTTAACTTAATCAAGCTCGATGCTTCTGCATTTGGTAACCACGAGCATGACCGCAACTTGACTCACGTTCAAAAAGTTATCGGTGCTTCAGATTTCCAGTGGGTAACTGCAAACTATGGTGCCGAGTCATTGGCTGTTCTAAAATCAGGCGATAAGGCTGCAAAGGCTTACACAATAATCGATCGTGGTGGTGTAAAGGTTGCGATTGTTGGTGCAAACACACCAGAGACAATTGAACAAGTATTCCCAGGAAACCTTGACTACAAGGATGCATCAGGTGCTAAGAAGACTATTCAGATTCAGCCAGGTGTAGATGGAATCAATCATGCGGTAGCTGATGCTCGCGCAGCGGGTGCCGAAGTTGTTGTTGTTCTAATTCACCAAGGGTGGACCGAAAACTCAGATGGCGTAGCAAAGGGTCTATATAACACCCTGGCTGCAAGCATTAAGGGCGCAGATGTTGTCTACGGCGGCCACAGCCACCAGACATTCTCAACCTTAATCAAGGGATCAAAGCGCACATCTGCTCCAGTACTTCTTGGTGAAGTTCGTAACGCAGGTGTTGAGTACACACGTTCACAAGTATGTCTTCGTTACGGAAAGGTTGTTGGAACTTCACTGCAACACGTTCTGAAGGCTGCAGCGCCAACAATTAACACAGGTGTTGTTAGCACTGTCACTGCTGCTGATGCAGCAGGTGCAGCCCTCGTTAAGAAGTACAAGGATCAATTAACAGGCAAGCTTGACGTGAAAATCGGTTCAGTATCTGGCGTATTCCCACGTGGCGGTACACCAGCAGTTGAGCGTTCAGGTGAAAACCCAATGGGTATTTACATCGCAGATCTTCTACGTGCTAAATACAAGACTGACTTTGCAATTTCAAATGGTGGCGGTATCCGCGACACATTCCCTGCAAAGACATACATCCCAGCTAACACCGCACTTGTTCGCACAGGAACCGGTCCACTAGATGTCACTCTGGGTGATGCACTCACTGTTTATCCATTCGGTAACCAAGTAGCAACAACTGTTGTTACAGGTGCAAACCTTTGGAAAGCACTTGAAAACGGTGTGGGCGGAAACTACCCAGCAGATGGACGTTTCCCTCAAGTATCTGGTTTGAAGTTCTCATTTGATTCTTCAAAGCCAGTTGGAAGTCGAATCGTTTCTGTAACAAAGAACGATGGAACTGCAATTGCTAAGGATGCAACTGAATACACACTCACAACCCTTGACTACATCATTTATGGTGGCGATGGTTATGTTGATGTGTTCTCACCTGCAAAAGCCAAGGTTTATGGCGCTCTACTTGATGTATTTGTAGATGCACTAAAGGCCGATATGGCAGCAGGAAAGGTCACCCAAGTTCCAGTCCTAGATGGACGTGTGAAGAAGGTTGGCTAAGTAAGTAGTAATCACAAAGGGCGCCGGTTAATTCCGGCGCCCTTTGTGCTTTAATTACGCTGGTTTGAGCATTTTGGTGCACAAAGAAAAGCAGGTAAGATGCGCAGGCTGTACAAAACTACATAAGCGCGCGTAGCTCAACGGATAGAGCATCTGACTACGGATCAGAAGGTTAGGGGTTCGAATCCCTTCGCGCGCACAAGTTAAGCTCTCGGTGCCTTTCACACCGGGGGCTTTTCTTCTTTTAGTAAGTGATACTTCATCCATGTCCACAATCCTTGTAACAGGCTTTGAGCCTTTTGCTACTTCTTCACTTAACCCTTCAGGTGAGATTGTTAAGGCGCTTATCGGTGATGATCTTGTAAGCGCGATACTGCCAGTAGTTTTTGGGCAGGCAAGTGTGCAGTTGCGTGAACTCATTGATCTACACAAGCCAACTGCGGTGCTGTGCTTGGGTCAGGCAGAGGGCAGAAGCATGATGACGCCTGAGCGCATTGCAATTAACTTAGATGATGCCCGTATTGCAGATAACGCTGGTAACCAACCCAAAGAGCAGAAAATTATTGCTAACTGCGCCGATGGCTACTTCTCAACGCTACCTATAGAGCAGATGGTTATATCAATGAAAGCAGCAGGAATTCCTGCTTCGATATCACTGAGTGCTGGAACATTTGTGTGTAATCACATCTTTTATGTGATGCAGGATTACTTAAAGGATTCCTCCATTACAAGCGGGTTTATGCATGTGCCCCTGATGGATGAACAGCGCAAAGAGTATCCAACACTTCCAACCATGCCTATTAGGCAGATGATTGCCGGTGTGCAGATATCTTTGGATATATTACGGGTATAGACCACGTAATCTGTGGGCTTCGGCAACACGTGCAACACCGATCATGTGAGCTGCTTCTCGCCAAGAGACCTTTTTATCTTTAGCCATATGCTCAACTTCTCTAAATGATTTCATCATGATCTCATTGAGGTTTTGCTTTACTTCATCAGCGCTCCAGAAGTAGTTTTGCTTATCCTGGACCCATTCAAAGTAAGAGACGATTACACCGCCTGAGTTAGCCAAGATATCTGGCACAACCAGAATCTTCTTATCGTTAAGAATCTGATCTCCACCAGGAGTTGTTGGAGCGTTAGCGCCTTCAACAATGATTTTTGCTTTGATTCCACTGGCAGTTTTCTCAGTCACAGAGTCAGCTAAAGCTGCTGGGATAAGAACATCAACATCTAAGTGAAGTAGTTCTTCCTGTGTGAGCTTGTCTGTGCCAGGCATATGTAGGTTGCCGTTGGCTTGGAAGTATTTCCACAAATCTTTCACCGATGAGAAGCCTGTAACACCACCGCTGACATCACTGACTGCAATAACTTTAAGACCAAGGTTTTCAAGTGCAATTGCCGCCCAATAACCCACTTTGCCAAAGCCTTGAATTGCAACAGTCGCACCTTTGGGATCAATGCCTTTAACTCTCAGCGCTTCTATTGTGGAGATTGCAACACCATCACCGGTTGCAGATGTGCGACCAAGGGAGCCACCTAAAACTATTGGTTTGCCGGTAACAACTCCAGGAACAGAAAAACCTGCATTAACTGAATATGTGTCCATCATCCAGGCCATATTGCGCTCATCAGTTCCAACATCTGGTGCTGGAATATCACGCTCAGGTCCAATGATGGGCAAGATCTCTGAGGTGTAGCGACGTGTGAGGCGCTCATTTTCACCTAGAGAAAGTGAGTGTGCATCAACTGCGATGCCACCTTTAGCACCGCCATAAGGCAAGTTAGTAAGTGCGCATTTCCATGTCATCAACATGGCAAGGGCTACGGTTTCATCCATATCTATATCTGGGTGAAAGCGAACACCGCCCTTTGAAGGACCACGCGTTGTGGAGTATTGAACGCGAAAACCTTTATACATCTCAACAATGCCATTATCGCGCCTCAGTGGAACAGCTACTTCAAGGATGCGACGAGGTGTGGAAAGGGTTTGCCAATCATTTTCGGTAAGTTGAAGTAGTTCAACGGCCCGACGCAGCTGCGTCCGAGCGGTTTGAAGAGCTGACTCCGTTGTCATTTTCTTCTTCCCGTTAGTTTTTATGAACGCAAAGCTTTAGCAAAGGATTCGAAATCTTCCACCAAAATATCAACTTCCTTTTGACCGTGAGCTAAAGAGATTAACCACTGCTCATCTAGGCCCGGAGGCGTAATGATTCCGCGGTTAAGTGACCATAACCATGAAAGCTCAGCGAGAGCAAAATCTGTGGCTTTGTAATCACGGTAGTTACGAACAGGCTCTGTTGACCAAGTAATACAGCCCTTCACACCAAAACCAACAGTGTGTGCAGGTAGTTGGTACTGCTCAATGATGACACTGATGCGATCGAGTGCTTGTTGGTTAAAGCCTTCAGCCTTTGCAAGTGATTCTTCGGTAAAGATCACATCTGCTGCGCGAACACCGGCCATGGCAAGGGGATTACCGTTAAATGTTCCAAAGTGGGCCATTTTTCCATTAGTAACAAAGTCCATGTACTTCTTCTTGCCACCAAAGGCTGCCAAAGTAAGTCCGCCGCCAATTGATTTTGCAAGGGTAATTAAGTCTGGAGTAACACTTAAACGCTGGGAAGCACCTTGATGTCCTGCAGTTAATCCTGTTTTAACTTCATCAAAGATTAAAACAACGTTGTATTCATCGCAGAGTTCACGCACTCGCTCTAAGTAACCTTCATCTGGCAAGATAATTCCTAGGTTTTCTAGAACTGGCTCAAGGATGAAACAAGCAATAGAAGATCCGTGCTTTTTGAAGGTGCGCTCTAAAGAATCTGCATTGTTATAAGGAACTACATACATCTCACCTGGAACAATTCCTTCAGGTGTGTAAGCAATTGGATCTTCGGCATCACCAATCTTGTCCAATGGTGGCTTAGTTGAAACCACAAATGGGTCATAGCTACCGTGGTAACCACCCTCAATTTTAACTATCGCATTCTTATCTGTTGCAGCGCGTGCTGTGCGCACGGCATACATTGTTGATTCAGTTCCGGAGTTAGTGAAGCGGACCTGTTCAATACCAAAGCGACGGCAGATGCGCTCTGCTGCATCGGTTGAAATAGGAGAAGGGGTGACAAAGAGAGTTCCACTCTCGAGTGCCTTCTTTACTTCCGCAACGACTACTGGGTTCAAGTGACCTGCCAGCATGGCACCAAAGCCCATGGAGAGATCTAGGAGCTGGCGACCATCAACATCTGTCATCCAGGCGCCCTTAGCGCTCACGATGGAGATTGGATATGGGTCCCAGTGTTGAAAGCTTGAAGTTACACCCATAGGCAATGACTTAAGGGCCCGCTTACTTTCTTCGGCGCTCTTGCCAGTTTGCTTGGTGAATAACTCCCATTCAGCTTTCAGGAGTTCGGCTACTCGCTCAGGTGAGACAGGAGTAGATGTTGAAGGAACGAATCTAAATGTTTCTCTGTGATTAGTTTGGGTAATCATTGTAAAACTTGTACGGCAAAGGTTTCAGCTTTTGAAACTCGTTTGAGAAGTACTCTCCCGGTTCATTTTTTAGTCCCTCTGGACTAAGGCTTAAGTATCTCATGCCGTTTTTTAAAAGCAACCCCTGAAAAACCCGGGTGTGTCATGCGGGAAAAAAGGATTTTATTTCATAAAAAGTGCGTTTAAGCGTTTTGTTGTGAAAAAAAGTCCAATAACTATCATTACAACAAAATAGAAAGCATGGCCTAATAAAGCCCATTCCAGGTTACCTAAGCACAATCCGCGGACTAAATTAACTGCATGTGTTAATGGCAATAAATTAACGGTGAACTGCAGCCACTCTGGAAAGACGCTGATGGGATAAAAAGCCCCAGAAAATAGAAACATTGGCAACAAGACCACTGTAACAATTTCTAACTGCTGAAAAGATTTCATATAAGAGGTAACAGCCATACCGCAGGCAGCAAAACCAAATGCGATGAGTACTGCAGCAGGGATAGCTAGCAAACCCCACACACTTTCAACTAGACCAAGGGGCGCAATCACTGCCATAAAGGCGCAAGCGTAAGAAAAACCACGAAGCAAAGCCCAACCGATTTCACCTAACGCAACATCAAGTGGTCCCATAGAAGTTGCCAACATGCCATGGTAGATACGATCGTGATTGAGTTTAAAATACACATTCATTGTTGAGTCATAAATAGCGCCATTCATGGCACTTGTTGCAAGCAAGGCTGGGGCAATAAAAGCGGCGTATTTAATGCTTTCTCCGCCGACCGCAATTGTTGGTAGTAGCTTTCCAATGCCGTAACCAAATGAGAGCAGATACAACACTGGCTCTATAAAACCAGAGATAACGATCATGTATGTGGAGGATTTGAAAGCAATAAATCCACGTTCTAATAACTGAGGTACTCGACCAGAGTAAACACGCTCACCACGTTTACCAGCACGGGCATCGGCGATAGCAACAGCCATAGGGATAAACATCTACTTCGCCAATCGC
>Ga0194050_1000633_pt1 | contig 12350 bp, 9 predicted proteins | sample SepL2310m_MetaG_FD_148657 | JGI IMG/M metagenome (GOLD analysis project Ga0194050, IMG submission 148657) | Anoxic zone freshwater microbial communities from boreal shield lake in IISD Experimental Lakes Area, Ontario, Canada - Sep2016-L239-10m | ecosystem: Environmental > Aquatic > Freshwater >...
GCACGTACCGTGGTCAAGCGAGCGCAAGACTTGGGTGTTGACATGCCCATTTCGCAAGGTGTGCTGGCTTTGTTGGATGGCAAGTTAAAGCCCTCTGAAGCTGTAGCCGCCCTCATGGGTAGAGGCGCAAAAGGCGAGAATTAAACCGGCGTGAAAGCCAGTCGCACATAGATGGGTGCGAAGGCTTCAGCTTGCGTAATTTCAATGAGCGTTTCTTTGGCCAGCTCTAGCAGCGCAATGAAAGTGACCACCAAGACGGGTGTGCCTTTGCTGGGGTCAAACAGATTTTCAAACTCTACAAACTTGCGACCTTGAAGTCGCTTCAAGACAATGCTCATGTGCTCACGCACACTGAGTTCTTCGCGGGTGATTTTGTGGTGCTGAACCAGTTTGGCGCGCTTCAAAATATCGCGCCAAGCTTCTTGCAGTTCAATCAAGTGCACATCGGGAAAGCGCGGCTGCAAGCTTTGTTCAATGTAGACCTGCGCCTTCAAAAAGTCGCGACCATATTGAGGCAAGTTGCCCAATTGCATGGAGGCCATTTTCATTTGCTCGTACTCGAGCAAACGGCGAACCAACTCGGCGCGAGGATCTTCAGGCTCTTGGCCCTCAGCCACCTTTTTCGGTGGCAACAGCATGCGTGATTTGATTTCAATCAGCATGGCAGCCATGAGCAAATATTCAGCTGCCAACTCGAGGTTGTGCTCGCGAATTTCATCGACATAACTCAGGTACTGCCGCGTGACCGCGGCCATGGGAATGTCAAGGATATTGAAGTTTTGCTTGCGAATGAGGTACAGCAACAAATCCAAAGGGCCTTCGAAAGCCTCGAGAAAAACCTCTAAAGCATCTGGTGGGATGTAGAGGTCGTTGGGCATGGAAAACAAAGGCTCACCATACAGACGCGCCACTGCCACGTGGTCGATGACCTCGGGCAGGCCGATCGTGTTTTCAACGACGGGCAGAAGCTTCGTGGAAGCAGTGGTATTTTCCAAAAGACTCAGCCTTTGGTTTGATACACGTAAGGTTTTTGGTCGACACGGCCTTCGTTGAATTCTTTCAACACATGGCGGTCGACAGACGCGTTCCACAACAGCCCACGCGCTTCTTTTTGAGCCGCCTCAAGATGGGGCCGATCAATTTTCAGCTGATCGATGAACTGTGTGGTGTCCGAACGGTAGTCGGGACGACGGAAAAAATGCAGGAGCGACATGACAAAGCGCTTTCTAAAGAACTAGGGTTATTTTAGCGGGGCTGAGTCAGGATTTTTCTGACAAAAAGGCTGATTCGAGGGCAGAAGTCCAATCAGCACAAACAGAGTTGCCCACTAAATCCAACAATCCCGTTCGTTTTGCAATGTCCAAGGGTTGGTGGTTGAGACCGCAAAGCATCAGTTTCACGTGCTTTTTTTGGCAAACTTTCGCCAAGGCCACCAACGCGTCTGCCCCAGAAGAATCGATGTAAATCAGGTTTTTCAGGTCCAAAACAACTGCTTTTTGAGGCAATTCGTCTTCAATGGCCTCTACCATTTTCACGTCTCCAAAGAACAGAGCACCATAAAAACGGTAAGCCCGCACGTGCCCTTGTTGATTTAAAAGAGAAGCTGAGTCTGTATCTTTCAGTTCTTCAACGCGACTGAGGCTGGAAATTCGATAGATGAAGGTGATGCATGCCGCAAACAAGCCAAATTCAACGGCCACCGTGAGGTCAACCATGACCGTTAGCAGAAACACCGCCAACAAGGTGATGCGATAAGGCGCGCGAAATTGTTTCAAATCAGTAAAGGCATGCCATTCGCCCATGTTCCACGCCACAAACATCAAGATGGCTGCCAAAGTTGCCAATGGCACGTGGTTGGCCAATGGGGCTGCCGCCCAAACCACGCCCAACAAAACTAGCGCATGCACCATGCCCGCGACGGGAGAGCGGCCGCCACTTTTGACATTGGTAACCGTGCGCGCAATGGTGCCTGTGGCTGGCATGCCGCCAAAGAAAGGCGTGACAAAGTTGGCCACACCTTGCGCCATGAGTTCTTGATTGGGGTTGTGTCTGTCGCCAATGAGGCCATCGGCAATGCGAGCACACAGCAAAGACTCGATGGCGCCCAGCAAAGTGATGGTCAAGATGGGGAGGCTCAAATGCTGCAAATTGGCAAGGCTAAATTCAGGCCAAACAAAACTGGGTAACTCGGAAGGTATGCCACCGAATTTGCTGCCAATGGTTTCAACTGGCAGATTCAATTCCAATGCAATCAAGGTGGCTGCGATGAGCGCAACGATGGAGCCAGGCACCACTTGCAAAATACGCCGAAGACCTTTGGTGCGGGCTTGGCCTTGCTTGGCCGAAAAAACGCGCTGCCACATCACAATCAAAGCCAGTGAGCCACAGGCCAACGCAAATGCGGGGGCTTGAAATGTGGGCAGGGCTTCATTCAGGGTGCGCAAAATACCAAAGAAATCTGCAGGCATGATGTTGACCTTAAGCCCCAGAAAATCTTTCGCCTGCGACAACATGATGAGCACTGCAATGCCATTGGTAAAGCCAATGACTACCGCGACTGGAATGAACCTAATCAAGGAGCCCAATTTGAGCAGGCCCATGATGAACAACAACACGCCTGAAGCGGCCGTGGCAAGGATCAGATTGGGCAGGCCGTAGCGCTCCAAGATGCCATACACAATGACGATGAAGGCACCGGCAGGGCCGCCAATTTGAACCTTGCTGCCGCCCAATGCAGAGATGATGAAGCCTGCAATGATGGCAGTGAACAAGCCCGCTTCCGGCTTAAGGCCTGATGCAATGGCAAAGGCCATGGCCAGTGGCAAGGCCACCACGCCCACTGTGATGCCGGCCGCAACGTCGGCGCCCAAATGCTCTCGTGTGTAACCCTGTAATGAGTCAACGACCTTGGGGCGAAAGAAAAAGGCCATGTGTCAGTGTAACAAGGCGTTTTTCAGCTGATCTAATGCAGGTCAGTGAATCCGCATGCCAGGTTTTGCACCGGGCCATGGATTCAAAACGTAAATGCCAGGTTCGACTTTTTCATCGGCGTGGCTGGCTGCCAGCACCATGCCTTCAGACACACCAAACTTCATTTTGCGTGGCGCCAAATTGGCCACCATGACGGTGAGTTTGCCCACCAAATCTTCGGGCTTGTAAACACTGGCAATGCCGCTGAACACATTGCGGTGTTGGCCTTCACCCACATCCAAGGTGAGGCGCAAGAGTTTGGTGGAGCCTTCAACCGCTTCGCACTGCACAATTTGCGCAATTCGCAAATCAATCTTGGCAAAGTCGTCGATGGAGATGGTGGGCTCAATGGCTTCACCACCAGGCAAGGGCACCGCCTCGACCACGGGTTCAGGTGCTTCAAACAAAGCATCCAACATGGTGACATCGACACGCTGCATCAGATGCTTGTAATCGTTGATTGCATGGCCTGCGCCAAGCGATGCCTTGACTTCTTTGAAGTTCATGGCATCGATGTTCAAGAATTTTTCGACGCTGACAGCGAGCGAAGGCAGCACAGGCTTCAACATGAGGCTAAGCAAACGGAAGGCTTCAATGCAAGTGGTGCAAACATCGTGCAAACGTGCATCCATGCCTTCTTGTTTGGCCAATTCCCAAGGTTTGTTTTGGTCCACGTATTCGTTGATGCGGTCTGCCAGCAACATCACTTCGCGAAGTGCTTTGGCAAAATCGCGCTCGTCGTAAAGTTTGGCGATGGGTGCCACACCATCGTGCAATTGCTTGAGCAATGCTTGACCGTCTTCAGACACAGTGCCCAATTTGCCACCCAAGCGCTTGGCAATGAAGCCCGCTGCGCGCGATGCAATGTTGATGTACTTGCCCACCAAGTCGGAATTCACGCGAGCCATGAAGTCTTCGGGATTGAAGTCGACGTCTTCGTTTCGGCCATTGAGTTTGGCGGCAATGTAATAGCGCAACCACTCGGGGTTCATGCCCAGTTTCAAATACTTGAGCGGGTCGAGGCCGGTGCCACGGCTCTTGCTCATCTTCTCGCCGCTCACGGTTAAGAACCCGTGCACAAACACGGCGTTGGGCGTTTTTCGGCCGCTGAAGTGCAAGGTGGCGGGCCAGAACAGCGTGTGGAAATATGTGATGTCTTTGCCGATGAAGTGGTATTGCTCTACATTGGGGTTATTGATGTAGGTGTCGTAATCCACACCAATCTTGCCCAAATAGTTTTTGAGCGAAGCCAAATAGCCAATGGGTGCATCTAGCCACACATAGAAATATTTACCGGGTGCATCGGGAATTTCAATGCCGAAATAAGGCGCGTCGCGGCTGATGTCCCAATCGCTCAAACCGCCTTGGCCGTCTTCGTCTTTGGTAAACCACTCTTTGATTTTGTTCAGTACTTCGGGCTGCAAGCGGCCTGCCTCGTGCGTCCATTTTTCAAGGAACTCAAGGCAGCGAGGATCAGACAGTTTGAAAAAGTAGTGTTCTGATTGTTTGAGGACCGGAGTGGCGCCTGACAAAGCCGAGTAGGGGTTCTTCACTTCGGTGGGGGCATACACCGCACCGCAAGATTCGCAACTGTCGCCGTATTGGTCTTTGGCACCGCACTTGGGGCATTCGCCTTTGATAAAACGGTCCGGTAAGAACATCGACTTTTCGGGGTCAAAAAATTGCTCAATGGTTTTGGTGGCAATGAAGCCTGCTGCCTTTAAGTCGCGGTAGATCTGCTGGGCCAGTTCGTGGTTTTCTGGACCGTCGGTGGAATGCCAGTTGTCAAAGCCAATGTGAAAGCCATCGAGGTAGGGCTTGCGTCCGGCCGCAATGTTGGCCACAAACTGTTGTGGGGTGATGCCTGCTTTCTCGGCGGCAATCATGATGGGAGCACCGTGCGCATCGTCGGCACACACAAAATGCACCTCATGGCCTTGCATGCGCTGCGCACGAACCCAGATGTCGGCCTGGATGTATTCCATGATGTGACCGATGTGGAAATTGCCATTGGCATAGGGCAAAGCGGTCGTGACAAAAATTTGTCGCTGGGCTACGGAAGGGTTCGAAACAGACGAGGCAGACATGAGGAGGCTATTTGTAGGGGAATCAGTGATTTTATGGGCTTCAACCCTCCGATGTCGCTAAACTGCCGCCCAAGCCTCGAAAGTTTCACATGTCGACCCCAGAACAACTCCAAAAAGCCCTCGAATCGGTCATTGACCCCAACACGGGCAAAGATTTCGTCTCCACAAAAGCCCTGAAGAACCTCGTCGTAGATGGCGGTAATGTGGCCTTTGATGTCGAATTGGGCTATCCCGCCAAAAGCCAAATTCCTGCATTGCGCAGTGCATTGATCGCTGCGGCCAAGCAGGTGTCAGGCGTGACCAATGTGTCGGCCAACGTCACCATGAAAATTGTGGCGCACTCAGCTCAGCGTGGGGTGGCTTTGCTGCCTCAGGTGAAAAACATTGTGGCTGTGGCCTCTGGCAAAGGTGGTGTGGGCAAAAGCACCACGGCCGTTAACTTGGCGTTGGCGCTTGCTGCAGAAGGCGCCAGTGTGGGCTTGCTCGATGCCGACATTTATGGCCCCAGCCAACCCATGATGATGGGCATTGAAGGCCGACCCGAAAGCGAAGATGGCAAAACCATGGAGCCCATGGAGAACTATGGCGTTCAAGTGATGTCGATTGGCTTCTTGGTCAACCAAGACGAAGCCATGATTTGGCGCGGTCCTATGGCCACCCAAGCGCTAGAGCAATTGCTGCGACAAACCAACTGGAGAGACCTTGATTATTTGATCATTGACATGCCACCAGGCACCGGTGACATTCAACTCACCCTGAGCCAACGCGTGCCCATGACCGGCGCCGTCATTGTGACCACGCCGCAAGACATTGCATTGCTAGATGCCAAGAAGGGCATCAAGATGTTTGAAAAAGTGGGCGTGCCCATTTTGGGCATTGTTGAAAACATGGCGGTTCATGTCTGTACAAATTGCGGCCATATCGAACATATATTTGGCGCCGATGGTGGCAAGAAAATGGCTGAGAACTACCAGATGGATTACTTGGGTGCACTGCCTTTGAACATGCAAATTCGTTTGCAAGCCGACAACGGCAAGCCCACGGTGGTGGCCGATCCCGATGGTGAAGTGGCGGGTATTTACAAATCGGTGGCGCGCCAAGTGGCCATCAAAATTGCGGCCAAGGCCAAGGACTTTTCAGCTAAGTTTCCAACCATCACGGTGTCCAAAAACACCTGATGGCATGAAGCGTCCCAGACCTTGGGCTACTTTTCAAAGGCTTGAAATCTTCAAGCCTTTTTGTTTTCTAAATCGCGCAAACGAAAACGCTGAATTTTGCCGGTAGCAGTTTTGGGAAGCTCAGTGATGAACTCTACAAAGCGGGGGTATTTGTAGGGCGCCAATCTTTCTTTCACAAAGGCTTTGACATCTTCTTCTGTCAGGCTTTGTCCTGACTTCAAAACGATGAAGGCTTTGGTTTTGGTCAGGCCATCGGCGTCAACTTTGCCGATGACGGCCGCTTCCAAAATGGCAGGATGTTGAACCAAAGTCGATTCAACTTCAAAGGGCGACACATAGATGCCACTCACTTTGAGCATGTCGTCGTTGCGGCCCGCATAGGTGTAATAGCCGTCTAAGTCGCGTGAGTATTTATCGCCACTCTTGGTCCATTCGCCTTGAAAGGTATCGCGCGTTTTTTCGCGATTGTTCCAATACATCAAGGCAGCTGTGGGGCCTTTGATGTACAGGTCACCAATCTCGTTGTGGCCCATGATCACTTCGCCTTGTTCGCCGCGCAATTGCACTTCGTAGCCAGGCACTGCTTTGCCTGTGGTGCCATAGCGCACATCGCCGGGCGCATTGGACAAGAACACATGCAACATTTCAGTGGAGCCAATGCCGTCAATGATTTCGCAGCCAAAACGCGCGGTCCATCTTTCTCCAATGTCAGCGGGCAAGGCTTCGCCAGCGGAGGAGCACAGACGCAATGCCACCTGATCCTTGGTGGGTAAGTCAGGGCTTGCTAACATGCCGCCGTAGCCGGTAGGCGCCCCATAAAACACAGTCGGTTTGTAGTCCATCAGGCGCTTGAATGTGGCTTGTGGGGTGGGGCGTTCAGCCATCAAGACCACGCTGGCGCCCACACTTAAGGGAAAGGTGAGCGCGTTGCCCAAACCATAAGCAAAGAACAACTTGGCCGCAGAAAACACCACATCCGTGGACGTTAAACCCAACACGCCTTTGCCGTACAACTGAGCCGTCCAATACAAGTTGCCTTGTGTGTGAACTGTGCCTTTGGGGTTGCCGGTTGAGCCAGAAGAAAACAACCAGAAAGCAGGTTCGTCGGCATGGATTTCAGCGGGCAAACTGGGGCCCGTGCCAGATGCCAGTAAATCTTTGAAGTGCGTGTGAACAGGGGGCAGGTCGCCCTCGTGCTTGGAAACCACCACATGTTTGATGCTCTTGGTGCCTTGTGCAATAGCGCTGGTCAATGTGCCCAAAAGTGCCGAAGACACCAAGGCCGCTTGAGCGCGACTGTTGTTGATCATGAAGGCATAGTCTTCAGGTGTGAGCAGTGTGTTCACGGCAACGGGCACAACACCGGCATACAAAGCACCCAAGAAGGACACCACCCAATCGGTGCTGTCATGCATCAACAAAAGAACACGCTCTTCCCGCTTGAGGCCCAACTTTCGCAAACCTGCAGCACAGGCGCGAATTTGATCTGCCATGCCGCCGTAGGTGAGTGTGCCCACATCGTCAATGAGCGCGATCTTTTCTTTGCGGCTGTTGTTGGCAGCAATAAGGAACTGCGCAAAGTTAAATTGCGCCGGGGGTGCAGAAGGCAGTGCCATGGTGATCTCCGTGATCAGATCAAAAAATTTAACGTGTCTGCATTAAAACGCTTGGGATTTCTGGCAACAAGCGGTATAAATGCACTATCTTGCTTGCTGACAAGTATGCAGTAAAGTGCATGTTTTGTGGGCGTTTAAAGTTCAGGGTTTTCCCTTGGATTGAATGCCGTGCTTTGGCGAGTCCCATGTTTTTGGAGTTATTGGTGTCCGATTCATCGACCGCATTTGTTGAAGTTGGTGGCTCACTCGAGCCTTTGCGCAGCCCATTTTTAATGTCGCTGGGTGAGCGCGTGCGCAACTTGCGTTCGCGCAAAGGCATGACACGCAAAGCAGTGGCATTGGCCGCCGATGTGTCTGAGCGCCACTTGGCCAATTTGGAATATGGCACAGGCAATGTGTCAGTCTTGGTCTTGCTCCAGGTGTCTCATGCACTGCAGTGCTCTTTGGCTGAATTATTGGGCGACATCAGCACCAGTTCGCCCGAGTGGTTGCTCATTCGAGAACTCTTGGGCAAGCGCACAGAGTCTGATTTAAGACGTGCCCGAGTGCAGTTAACAGAAATGTTTGGTGAAGGTGGCGATGCCGCCGCTCGCCGCACTCGCATTGCACTCATTGGCCTCAGAGGCGCTGGCAAAACCACACTTGGCCAGCGTTTGGCCGATGATCTGGGTTTTCCTTTCATAGAGCTCAGCCGCGAAATCGAAAAATTTGCAGGCTGCCAAATCAGCGAAATTCATAACCTTTATGGTGCCAATGCCTACCGCCGATATGAACGCCGTGCGTTAGAAGAAGCCATTCAAATTTACTCAGAGGTGGTCATTGCGACGCCAGGCGGCTTGGTGTCCGATTCGGCCAATTTCAATTTGCTACTTTCGCATTGCACCACCGTGTGGTTGCAAGCCGATGCCAATGACCACATGGCTCGAGTGGCTGCGCAAGGCGACCTGCGTCCGATGGCCGCCAGCCCCGAAGCCATGGAAGATTTGAAGCGAATTTTGCAAGGCCGTTCGGCTTTCTATTCCAAAGCCGACATCAGCATCGACACCAGCGCGCAAGATGCGAATGCCAGTTTCATGCGCTTGAACACGGAAGTACGCAAAGTGATGCAATGGGTGGAGTGAATTTTGAAGGGACATGTCATTACATAGGGTAAATACTTATTATTTGCACTAAGTTGCATGTTGAGTGCCTCGCCTTAATGCAATAAACTGCATGTCATAGGCCCAGTCCCCCAAATTTGGAAACGCACATGACCGCAACACCCTTCGTTGATTACCAAACGACAGTCGACAACTACAAGCACATTAGCTTGTCGTATGAAGCGGCTGTTGCCACACTGTCCATCAACATCGACGAAAACGCTGGCATTCGCCCAGGCTACAAACTCAAGCTCAACTCCTACGACTTGGGTGTCGACATTGAATTGCACGACGCTTTACAGCGCATTAGATTTGAGCACCCCGAAGTTCGCACGGTCGTGGTCACCAGTTTGAAAGACCGCGTGTTCTGCTCTGGCGCCAACATCTTCATGTTGGGCGTATCGACCCACGGCTGGAAAGTGAACTTTTGTAAGTTCACCAATGAAACACGCAACGGCATTGAAGATTCCAGCAAATACTCGGGTTTGAAATTTGTGGCCGCATTGAACGGCGCATGCGCTGGCGGTGGCTACGAGTTGGCTTTGGCCTGCGATGACATTGTGTTGGTAGACGACCGTTCGTCTTCTGTGTCATTGCCGGAAGTTCCTTTGCTGGGTGTGTTGCCCGGTACCGGTGGCCTCACCCGCGTGACGGACAAGCGTCACGTGCGTCACGACTTGGCTGATATTTTTTGCACCAGCGTTGAAGGTGTTCGCGGACAGCGTGCTGTGGACTGGCGCTTGGTAGATGCCATTGCCAAGCCCAACCAATTTCAACAGGTGGTGCGCGAACGCGCCGACAAATTGGCTGCACAAAGCGATCGCCCTGCTTCTGAAAAAGGCGTGGCCCTGACACCCATACAGCGCAACATAGAAGCCGACCGTATCAGCTACAAGAATGTGAGCGTTGAAATTGACCGTGCAAAGCGTTTGGCCATATTCACAGTCAAAGCGCCAACATCGGCACAAGCTACAGACATCGCAGGCATCTTGGCTGCTGGCGCTCAATGGTGGCCTTTGCAAATGGTACGCGAACTCGACGACGCCATTTTGCACATGCGCACCAACGAACTCGACATCGGTACTTGGTTGCTTAAAGCCGTGGGCGATGCACGAGCAGTTTTGGCCAGCGACGCCACGCTGTTGGCACACAAAGACCATTGGTTCGTGCGCGAAACCATTGGCCATTTGCGCCGCACCTTGGCACGCTTGGACGTGTCTTCTCGCAGCATTTTTGCCATCGTTGAACAAGGCACTTGCTTCGTGGGCACGTTCGCTGAATTGGCGTTTTGTGCAGACCGCACTTACATGTTGGCATTGCCCGACGACGAAGCCAATGCGCCGAAGATTCAACTGAACGAATTCAACTTTGGCTTTTATCCCATGGTCAACGATCAGTCTCGTTTGGCCCGTCGCTTCTACGAAGAAGTGCCCGCCATGGAAGCTGCGCGCGGCGCTATCGGCAAGGCTTTGGACGCCGATGCCGCCATGGCGCTCGGTTTGATCACATTAGCCCCCGATGACATCGATTGGGACGACGAAATTCGCATGTGCTTGGAAGAGCGCGCCGCCATGTCGCCCGATGCCCTGACAGGCTTGGAAGCCAACCTGCGTTTTGCCAGCCATGAGAACATGCTCACCCGTATTTTTGGTCGCCTCACGGCATGGCAAAACTGGATCTTTCAGCGCCCCAATGCAGTGGGTGAAAAAGGTGCCTTGAAGGTTTATGGCAAAGGCGAAAAAGTGCAGTTCGACATGAACCGCGTTTAAGCCTTAAAAGTCCAAAAAGTTTTTTGAAAGTGTTGTGCAGCAGGGTTCCCGGTGGTCTTTGCTGCAACCCAAATTTGATCCCACCGTTGCTTTAATTTCTGGAGACACTCATGTCCGGTATCAACTACAGCGAAAAAATTCCGAATAACGTTAACTTGTCTGAAGACCGTACGTTGCAACGTGCGCTTGAACAATGGCAGCCCAACTTTATTAACTGGTGGGACGAAATGGGCCCCGAAGGCTCTAAGGACATGGACGTGTACCTGCGTACCGCAGTGAGCGTTGATCCACAAGGTTGGGCACAGTTTGGCCACGTCAAAATGCGCGACTACCGATGGGGCGTGTTTTTGAATCCTGGTGATCAAGAGCGCAAGATTCATTTTGGCGACAACATTGGTGAAAAAGCTTGGCAAGATGTCCCTGGCGAACACCGCGCCAACCTGCGCCGCATCATCGTGACCCAAGGCGACACCGAGCCAGCATCGGTCGAGCAGCAACGTCATTTGGGCCTCACAGCCCCCAGCATGTACGACCTTCGCAACTTGTTCCAAATCAATGTGGAAGAAGGCCGTCACCTGTGGGCCATGGTTTACTTGTTGCACAAGTATTTCGGCAAAGATGGCCGTGAAGAAGCCGATGCTTTGTTGCAGCGTAACAGCGGCAACGAAGACAACCCCCGTATCTTGCAAGCCTTCAACGAGAAGACCCCTGACTGGCTGTCTTTTTTCATGTTCACTTACTTCACCGACCGTGACGGCAAATTCCAGTTGTGTGCTTTGGCCGAATCTGCCTTCGATCCTTTGGCGCGCACCACCAAGTTCATGTTGACCGAAGAAGCGCATCACATGTTTGTGGGCGAATCTGGTGTCAGCCGCACGATTCAGCGCACGGTGGATGTCATGAACCAACTCAAAACCGACGACGTCGCCAAACTGCGCGCCGCCGGTGTGATTGATTTGCCCACCATTCAGCGCTACATCAACTTCCACTTCTCCGTCACCATTGACCTGTTCGGCGCCGACCAGTCTTCTAACGCCGCCACCTTCTACAGCTCCGGCCTCAAAGGCCGTTACGAAGAAGGCAAGCGCGCAGATGATCACGTTTTGAAGGGCAACACCTACAAAATTTTGGCGGTTGAAGAAGGCAAGTTGATTGAAAAAGAAGTGCCCATGCTGAACGCATTGAATGAAGTGCTGCGCGACGACTACATCACCGATTCCAAAGGCGGCATTGATCGCTGGAACCGTGTCATAGACAAGGCTGGCATTTCTTTCAAATTGACAGCCCCACACAAAGCTTTCCACCGCAACATTGGTTCATTGTCTGGCTCCAAAATCACGCCCGATGGCCGCGTTGTGACCAGCGAGGAATGGATGGCCAAAGTGGGTGAGTGGCTGCCAACCAATGAAGACCGCGCCTATGTGGGCAGCCTCATGGGCCGTGTGGTGGAACCAGGCAAGTTTGCCAACTGGATTGCCCCGCCTGTCATGGGCATCAATCGCCAAGCGGTAGACTTCGACTACGTTCGTTTTAGCTGAGATCTCAAGCAGATCCAACACACTTGCCATGACCTCAGAAGCCGTCTTAATTC
>Ga0194050_1000646_pt1 | contig 12230 bp, 9 predicted proteins | sample SepL2310m_MetaG_FD_148657 | JGI IMG/M metagenome (GOLD analysis project Ga0194050, IMG submission 148657) | Anoxic zone freshwater microbial communities from boreal shield lake in IISD Experimental Lakes Area, Ontario, Canada - Sep2016-L239-10m | ecosystem: Environmental > Aquatic > Freshwater >...
CCTCTCCCAACTTCTTTGTGTAACTTATTATTATGATGGATTTGTTCTTTTCCTCACCATTTTCAAACAACATTTGAGATTTATCATGAGATTATCAACCCTTGCCATAGCATGTTGCACTCTCTTTTTAATGAGTACCAATCTTCATGCTGCCAAGGCTCCGAACATTATTCTTTTCCTCGCAGATGATCTGGGCTGGGGAGATCTTGCCTGCTTTGGTAATAAACTTTGCAAAACCCCAAACCTTGATGCCTTTGCTAAGCAAGGCGCAAAATTTACCCAGTGCTATAGTGCAGGGGCTGTTTGTTCCCCTTCCCGTTCTGCTTTATTGACTGGCCGCACTCCTTATCGCAATGGCGTCTTCACTTGGATTCCCGAAAATCGCGAAATCCATCTCCGTAAAAGTGAACTTGCACTCCCCCTTCTTCTTAAACAAGTCGGATACACCACATGCCATGTGGGCAAATGGCACCTCAATGGGCATTTCAACAAACCTACTCAGCCTCAACCTAACGATCATGGTTATGATCATTGGCTAGCCACCCAAAATAATGCAGGCCCTAGTCATGCCTTCCCTGTTAACTTTGTTCGAAATGGGCAGCCCGTTACCATGACGGATGATCACTCTGCACCTTTTATTGTAAAAGAGGCCATTGATTGGTTGGGTAACAAGCGGGATAAAGACAAGCCTTTTTTCTTGGCGGTTTGGAGCCATGAACCTCATTACCCGATTGCAGCAGCAGATCGGTATAAAAAAATGTACGAGGGAATTGAAGATAAGGTGCAGCTTGAATACCTTGCTGATGTAACTCAGATGGATGATGCATTCGGAAAATTGATGAAGTCATTGGATGACATGAAGCTTGCGGAAAACACCTTGGTACTTTTCACTTCTGATAACGGCCCCGAAGGTGATGGAATCAAATCCCCAGGCAGAGGCACCACCGGTGGGTTGCGTGGTAGAAAGCGTGCAGTTTACGAAGGTGGCATTAGGGTTCCAGGAATTATTCGTTGGCCTGGCCATGTGAATGCCAACATTACCTGTGATGTTCCAGTTATTGGCTCCGATTTTTTTGCAATGGCTTGTAATGTTAGTGGCGCAAAGCTTCCTCAAGATCGCACCATCGATGGCGGTAATCTCCTCGATGCAGTAACAAAGTCTGAAGTTAAAAGGGCTAAGCCTTTATATTGGCACTGTGATATTGCGCCTGGGGTGATGAAAATTGCAATGAGACAGGGAGATTGGAAAATCATCGCTAACGAAGAAATGACCAAATTTGAACTTTATAATCTCAAAGAAGATCCTAGTGAAAAAGAAATGGTCAATGAAAAGCAGCAGCCAAAACTTTTAGAGATGACGATGGAAATTAAAAAGCTGACCAAGGAAATCGAAGCTGAAGGCCCCGACTGGTGGAAAAACTATAACAAAGGTGGCGAAAAGAAGGCCAACAAGAAAAAGGATTCATGATGCCAAGATCTTGCTTTCTCTTTTTGTTCAGTTTCCTTTGTTGTGATCCACTTAGTGCACAACAATTAAAATTACCGGAAGGATTCATGCTGAAACTCAGCGAAGAGCAAGCCACAAAATTCGCAGGCTTGGCACTTAAAAACATTCACCGGGAATACCCCAATAAACCTGGTAATGTTCTTGAAGGCGCCAAGGATATTCTCAGCCCTAAACAACTTTATCCTGCATTTTATGGGTGCTACGACTGGCATAGTTCGGTTCATGGCCATTGGATGCTGGTGAAGATATTAAAGGAGTTTCCTCAATTAAAAGAAGCAAAGGAAATACGAAAAGCTTTGGCAAAGAATATCACCAAAGAAAACTTGTTAGCAGAAGCTGCGTTCTTTCTGAAACCTGAAAGCAAATCTTTTGAAAGACCTTATGGTTGGTCATGGTTTTTAAAACTTACTTTGGAACTTCGCTCTTGGGAAGATCCTCTGGGAAAAGAACTGGCACAGCATCTGAAACCGCTAGAGGAAATCATAGTCGGGCGCTACATACAATATTTCCCAAAGCAAACTTACCCTATTCGTAGTGGGGTGCATTCGAACACGGCTTTTGGATTGACATACGCTCTTGATTATTCGAGACAGATGGAAAACAAGGAACTCGAGCAATTGATAATAAAGCGGGCTCGGGATTATTATCTTAAAGATGAAATGATTCCTGCAAAGTGGGAACCCGATGGCGCAGATTTCTTTTCTCCAAGCCTGATGGAAGCTGATTTAATGCGCAGAATTCTGCCTCAAAAAGAGTTCTCAATCTGGCTTGATAAGTTTTATCCTAACTTGTTGCAAAATGAACCTGCCAGCCTTTTTAGTCCTGCTATTGTTTCTGATCGTACAGACCCGCAGATTGTTCATCTTGATGGTTTAAACCTTAGTAGGGCATGGTGCATGAAAAATATTGGGCTCGCGCTTTCAGAGGGCGATCCCAGACGAATGATTTTTTTGCAAAGCTCCAAGAAACATGCAGAGGTTTCCCTTGGGCATGTTAGTAGTGGAGATTACGCAGGCGAACACTGGCTTGCATCGTTTGCAGTCAATTTGTTATGCAATTAGCGATATGTTCTAGAATTATTTCTTACTATAGCAACCATGAGTTATTTGTTAATATGAATAGAAGATTTATGATTTCGATAATGAAATAGGAACTCATGAAAATACCATTGTTGAGTATGTACCGTCTTAGAACAGCACTGTTGATTTGTTTTATTGGTTTGACTTTGTTTTCTGGCCTGACAATCACTTTGTTAAGTCTTAGGCTTTCTTATACTGCCCGGGTTAATTACACCCAAGAGGTTGGGCATTTGCTTACGCAAGCGGTGACACTCAAGGTTGAAAATTTCCTTCAAGAAGCTGAAGATGTTATTGAAGTGATAGATCGTTTTTCATTCAAAATAGAAAATGAAAAAGTAAATTATGCGGTATTATTGAATAATATTGCTCATAGCTTAATTGTAAATCATAACCTTGGGACCACCATTTATACGGAAGAAAAAACAGGATATACACTTAGACTTTCGCTGGATGAAAAACCTGGATTTAAATATGATATAAGAAGCTCTTCGCGATTTAGTGAAAGTTCAGTTTATACTGAAAAAGATGTCATTATTCAGGAAACAATTCCAAATCCTTCAGGCACCTTTACTTTAAAGACTTATTCTTATCCTGATTTCCCAAATAAACCTTTGTCGGTGGATGAAAACGGCGGATATGACCACAGGATAAGGCCCTTCTATGTTCAGGGAAAATCACAACCTGTTTTTAAAAAAGGGGAATGGACTCATTGTTATGCTTTTTTGAAAAGCTCTGAAATCAGAACGGGGTTAAGTTATTCGACAGCCCTAGGGGATGACAAAGGGGAATTATTCGCGGTTTTGGCAATGGGTATCAGTACCGAATGGATCAGCGGGTATCTTAATGAAGCGATGAAGGAAATACATAAAAAAGGGCTTAGTGCTTTTATTTTTGAAAGTCGTCCTGATAGCACGAAAATAGTTTTGGCCCATTCTCTTATGGCCGATGTTTTTCCTAAGGATCAAGAAGGGAATACTCTTTATTATGCTCTGCCAAAAGATATGAAAGATCCTGCAGTCGAAAAAATGATCTTGTCGGTGCCCGATTATTTGTTGAATGGTTTAGAATTAAAAGGTGATTTCGAAAAATTGTTTCACTTTGATGTTGATGGGTCTGATTATGTAGGGATTATTAAAACAGTTTTACCAGGAACTTCCCCTGATTGGTATGTGTGCCTTTATGTTCCTGAGAAAGTGTTGTTTTCAAATGCTTACTGGCATTTTTATTTGGCCATTGGCATTTTGGCGGTGGTGATGATCATAAGCGTGGTTCTTTCGATTATACTTGCACGCTCGGCATCTAAACCTATAGAAAGCCTAGTTCTGTTAGCGAAAAAAATCGGGAAACTTGATTTCAGTCATAAAGTTCAAGCAGATTCAAAAATCATAGAGATTAAGAATTTATCGAATTCTATGAATCTAATGCAAATTGGGCTTCAAGCTTTTACCCAGTATCTGCCCAAGGATGTGCTTAAAAGTTTATTTGATGCAGGAACCGGCGCTATTCCAGGCGGCAAAGAAAAAGATGTTTCCATCATGTTTGCGGATATCGTAAACTTCACCCATTACTCTGAAAACCTTTCTCCTAATGATTTAGTGCTTCAATTAAACGAATACCTCGGCTGTTTTTCTTCGGTGATCATAAGAAACGAAGGGACGGTTGATAAGTATATTGGTGATGCAGTGATGGCATATTGGAATGCCCCGCGCAATTGCGATAACTATTCATTTAAAGCTTGCAAAACTGCAATTCAAGGCCTTCAAAAGCTATCTTTTTTACAGGAGAAATGGGTTAGATTGAATAAGCCGATATTCAAAGCTAGAGTTGGTATTAATACAGGTAATGTGGTCCTTGGAAACATTGGTACTGAAGAACACCTAAGCTATACCGTAATTGGCGATAACGTAAATCTTGCAAGTCGGCTTGAAGGATTGAACAAGGTTTATGGTACGACGATTATGATTTCAGATGTCACTTTAAATGCTTGTGGCGACAGGTTGGTCACTCGCCCAATAGATCTGGTAGGTGTGAAGGGGAAAGATAAGAAAATCATGGTACATGAACTTCTGGGTATAGCAGGAGAAACATCAGAAAGTACGATTAAGTTTTGCGTAGAATTTAAGATTGCTTTTGCTGCTTATATTAAAAAAGACTGGTCAGTTGGGTTGAGCTTATTCCAAAAGTTAGCCAGTGAAAATCCTGATGATAAGCTGTGTCAAATTTATGTGGATCGGTGCAAGGATTATCAGCAGAATCCCCCTGATGCCTCATGGGATGGCGGCTACCAATTCCATGAGAAATAATTACAAGAGTGATTTAGATGTAGTTTGAATCGTTTGTTACATTCTGGCGGGAAGCATTTTTGATCAGGGGTTCAGTCACTCCAATTGTCATATTTAATGTTTTTGTTTTTGGAATAATAGCGGCGTTCATCTGTGTAGCGGATCATTACATTGAAGAAGTTTTTCAGGTGAATCTTGGATTGGAGGTGGGGCCACATGAAATAGCGGGCGCTGCTCTTGGCTTGTTGTTGATTTTGCGAACCAACGCAGGTTACGATCGCTGGTGGGAGGGAAGAACCTTATGGGGAGGGATTGTAAATCAAAGTCGAAATTTAGTTGTTGAATTACTTGCTTATGGCCCCAAAGACAAAGTATGGCGCACTGAGGTTGCTACTTGGGTGATGGTTTTTCCTTACGCAGCTAAATCCTCATTGAGATCTGAAAAAGAATTGGGAAAGTTTGAACAGTTGGTGGGAAAAAGTGAAGCGGAAAAGTTGATTGCATCAAGTCATATGCCTTTTTATGTTTTAATTAAAATAGCGGGATTGCTTCGTTCAGCGTTAGATAAAGGGTCTCTTAATTCGTTTGCATTTGCTCAGATGGAAAGGGAAAGATCTTTGTTGATGGATCACATTGGAGCGTGTGAGCGAATCTTGAAGACCCCTTTGCCTTTGGTGTATTCTGTTAAAATCCGTAGATTCATTGCAATATTTCTCGTTACATTACCTTTTGCAATGCTTCATCAAATGGAAACAGACTGGCTTATACCTTTGGTGATTATGTTGGTGGGATACCCTCTGGTTTCCTTGGATCAAATCGGGATTGAGTTGCAAAACCCTTTTTATAAATCCAGTTTGAATCATCTTCCTTTAGATGAAATCGCTGAAGGCATTGAAAAAACACTCCAAGAAATGCTCGCTTCTTCTGACAACCAAGAACTCAAATAACTTAGGCCCGGGGAGCTAATTTTTTCATCGAGCTGCGGATGAGCTAAAATGAAGCATAGCCACGGATTAACACGGAAAAGAAGAAGACTTATCATTCAGAGCCGGAAGCGTGAGCGACGGTATGCAAGTAGGGGCACCCGCTATTTTCTTGTTGGCACTCACCAGCGGATTAACATCCGCCGCTCAATAATAAATGGAAAGAAACTGGGGAAGCAACCGTCGCTTACGCATCCGGCTCTGAAAGAAATTGTGGGCCCCTTCGGCAAGCTCAGGGACCTTTATCTCATCCGCCGCTCAATAATAAATGGAAAGAAACTGGGGAAGCAATCGTCGCTAACGCATCCGGCTCTGAAAGAAATTGTGGGCCCCTTCGGCAAGCTCAGGGACCTTTATCTCATCCGCCGCTCAATAATAAATGGAAAGAAACTGGGGAAGCAACCGTCGCTTACGCATCCGGCTCTGAAAGAAATTGTGGTACTTCATCAATTAGTGTAATAAGTCAGCATTATTCTTTACTTTAAACTGATAACTAACCAGATAATCAGAGAAATTGCGATGATAGTGCCCGCGCCCACCACATAGTAAACCCAGGATGGGGTGCTAGATTTTGATCGATTAAGCTCGGCCATGGTTTTGGCAGGTTCTGAGGTGGGATTCGGCACTGGGTCGGCTGACTGGGTTTTAGAATTCGGCGTGGAGTTCGGCTTGGTCAGGTGGACTGCTAAATCTCTAAATTCAGGGAACACCTTCATCTCTTCAAATGGGCCTTCTACACTTTTAGCCAATTTGTATTTTAATGGGTCTTCCAAAATACCGTCTTTAAAGCTTCTTCGAATAGCCTTGGCGGTCCCCTTTACCACATGCTGTTTGCCTTGGTCATCGATATAAGCCATGAACCAAATTGTTTCTATAGGTTGTTTGGCTTCTGTTTTATCTAATGCTGGGGTAGTAACTGCTGATTTTCGGGTACTCTTGCCCACAAGATCTTCGACAAATTCCCTGCAGCTTGAAGGGCGGATATCAGGATCACTATCCATGGCTCTACGAATTGCCCAGTCGGTTCGTTCTGAAATGCGGGGATTCAGCTCTCGGGGGGTGGGCAAATCGTTTTGTACCTTTTTCATCCAAGTTTCGAGAGGATTGACTGATTTATAAGGCAGTTCTCCTGTCAACATGGTGTAAAGGGTGGCTCCCAGACTGTAAATATCGCATCGAATATCTGCGTTCTTGGCATCTCGGAATTGTTCTGGAGCCATGAAGTTTGGCGTTCCAAGCCCTCTTCCCGACCGAGTCAGGTTGAGGTCCCCCACCAGTATTTCTTTGACCAAGCCTAAATCGGTCAACTTGGCTATCCCGTTTTTCCCTACAAGAATGTTGTCTGGCTTCACATCCCGATGGATTAGCTTATCTTTATGAACTTGGTTTAGGGCCTTGGCGACTTGGGCAATGATTTTTATCCCTTCCAATTCTTCAAATTTACCCTGCTTGTTAATTATTGCTCCTAGGGATTCCCCATTAACAAATTCGAGTACGAGAAAAGGTAGCTCGTTATCGGTGCCAAATTCGAGTGCTCGCACCAGATTGGGGTGATTAAATTTACTTGCAACTTTGTATTCCTGTTCGAACCTCTTTAATAGCACAGGGTTATGAACATAAAGGGGCGACATCACTTTGATAGCAACCACTGATTTATCTTTGGTGCTGCGTGCCATGTAAATCGAACCCATGCCACCTTCTGCTATTTTCTTAAGCAGATCGTATTGGCCGATTTTGCCCAAGGGTTGTATATACCCTTGAGGTTTAACGGGATCAGGAGTTTCAGAAGGATTTTTCATAGCGTCATCTTATCTTAGAATAAACAACAAACGATTTAAGAATAAAATCTTCACTAATTTTTAAAAAAGAGGCTAGGAGTAAGGAGTGGTTGCATTCGGTAAATCCATATTGATCGGTTTAATAGATACAGCTTCGCTTAAATATCATGAACATTTTATTGGCCTAACACCTTATTATGGGGAAAGATATAGTTAAGAGATGGATTCTCTGGTGCAATCCATCCCATGGAACAAGAGACAGGTTATTCGATGTCCCTACTTGGAAAAATCTTTGCGCTGTTAAACACCCTGCTGGCCTTTGGGTTGGGCGTTATCTTGGTTCAAGATCTAGGTGTTCGCAAGAACTGGACTTACCTTGTTTTCAGGCAAGATATTGTTCTTAATGGCTTACCTTATGATGAGGATGAAACCACCAAGGCAAATATAAACATTAAATCTAATCTCGATGGCCTTAATGATGATGCATTAAAGGGCATTTTCAAAGATGCGGGTGGGCCTCTGAAATTAGACAACAGGGTTGTTTTAACTCAGGTTGATGAAGTTAAGCGCATGCACAAGAAGTTTGATGATAAAGAAAAAGAAATCGAAGGTAGTGATAAAAAGGCACAGTTTCTTTCGAAGTTGCTTCTTGAAAATGCAATTACTTATGTAGATAGGCGTAAGTACGATGATTTGGTCAACAAGGCAGACCCAAAGACTCTTGCAGATGAGTACACTTCGCTTCGGGAAAGTGTGGATAATTTATTCTTATCATCAGAACCACGCGAAAAAAACAGGCTCCCACAACAAGCGCATATTATCAGTAAATCTGAATCCCGAACTGCAATCGCTGCGTTGTTACTTTCGCTTTATCAGGTTGTGGATGAGGGTTCGGAAGAATCGATGCGCAGACTTTTAGCGGTGGTTGGCCCGGATTACGCTTCTAAGGCGTTTAATGGCCATGCGGTGGTGTTGACGCGCGCCTTCGATGATCTAGAAGCTCATCTTACCAGAGAAGAGGCGGTATTCGTGACCGAGCATCGTGAACTGCTTATCGAGATGGGTCGCAGGTACAAGCGTGCCAAGCAAATCGAAGGGTTCAAGCTGGAGTATGATGAGCGTATAAAAACCCAGAAAGCTCTTTTGGAGAAAGAGAAGTTGTTGCTCGCAAAGATGGAAAAAGATCTGGAAGAACAGCGGGATCAAACCAGCAAGGTCGTTAGTAATTTTCATTTGATCAGTGAACGCTTGTTTTCGGTGCATAAAAAACTTCAAGGGTATAGGGTGGGTAATGAGGATCAAGAAAAGAAACTTCGTGCGGTAGAGGCAAACCACTAGACCTGGATAAAGTTCAAAGGAAGCCATGGCTCTTAACATTGGAAAAAAGATGGTCTACCTGCTTGCGTTAAGCAGCTTCACCCTTGCAACTTGGGGTATATCACTTTTTTCTACTCCGGTTCTTACGCCTGTAATCGGAGCCGATGGTAAACCCAAGGATGGCTCTTGGCAGGAAATTGATCAGCGCAAGGCAAAGATAGACTTATGGTTTAAAGATCCTAAGGAAGGGCCTCCTAGTCCGATTCAGATTGCTGCAAACCGTTATCATGCGAGCCGTGATAAAATGCAAAAGATTGAGTCTCAGATAGCAGATTCAGAGAAGTATTATTTAGAGCAGTTGGAGTTTCTAAAAAGCAAGGCATCAGAGAAAGATCCCGCCAAGAGTATTACTTTGAAAAATGGTCAACCAGTTCGCTTAACTGCAAAGTTTATTCCCTTGCAATTTGAAGAGATAAAAGACATCGATGGAAATACTTTTGAGAATCTTAGTGCGCTTAGGAAAAAGATTGATGGCCTCGATGATGAAATACGGGCAATGCAAAAAGTGCTTGATGCCACTTCCAAGGAAAACAAAAGATTGGTAGATATCCAGGCTGATCATTTTGAAAAAGATGCGGATGGCAAGACTGTATTGGGACCCGATGGCAAACCCAACGTCAAGGACAAGGGGCTGCAATCTAAAATTGAAGATGAAAAGTTAAAGCGCCAAAAATTCTTAGAAGAGTTTGATGCAGTCGAACAAGCTTATGTCAATTTAACCATTGAACATTTCGATTTGACCAAAAGACGCGCAGAACTGGATATCCGATTTAGAGAGTTACGCAATTTTGGCTTAGTTACCCTTCCCTAAGTTACTATTCTTCCCTCACTTACCCTGTTTTTGTAAACACTTGCAATTATTGCTGGCCCCTTCGTTTGGGGTGAGATTGTTGCAGTTGACAAGGCTTGGAATACAAGGCATAGTCCCGCCCGGATGTGAATATTACTATTGTCAAGATATATTGCTAGGTTTCTGTTATGATAAAGCAATGGTATTTGACTGAAGAAAGTCCAAACATTTAAGTGAGGATCAAGCCATGACACCTGTAGGAAAAATTCTGGTATTTGTGAATCTGGTATTTAGCTTGTTCGTAGGTGCAATGGGTCTGATGGTATTCACCGCAGATACCAATAAGAATGCTGAAATCGTAAAAGTACAGCGCGAACGGGAAGTGCTGAAAGCCAGCAATACCACTTATCAGGAAGAAAATAAATCGCTTCAGGAAGATAAAGCTTCTTCTGGTAAGGAAAAAGAAGTTGAAATTGCCAAGCTTAAGGCAGAGGTGGAAGATTTTAAAAGGGTGAAGGATGATTTAGATAAGAAATATAATGAAGCATCTAAAAAGCTGAATGAAAAAGATATCGTGCTGCAGACCGCGGTTGCAGAATCAAGTCGTAGGCAGGAACAAAACGCCCAGATGAGTGAGATTCTGAAAGCTGAAGTCAAACGCAACGCTGATATTTCCAAGGACTTGGAACAAACGAGGGCGAAGGAAATTTCCGAAAGAATCTCTGCCCAGACTTTCAAATCAACTAATGAACGATTAGAAGTACAGTTGAGGGAGATGGCAAAAGATATGGAGCGCGCCAAAGCGAGTGGGACCTCGGCTTTGACACAAGTCAACAAAGCAAGCAAGAATCCTCCACCAGACAATATCGAGGGCATGGTCAAGGTTGCTGATGCTAGTGGCTTGATCAAAATTTCTATTGGGTCTGATGCAGGCCTTACCAAAGGTCATACTCTTGAAGTCTTCAGGCTTTCTGCGGTTGCAACTCAATCCAAGTATCTGGGCACTGTTCGCATTCTCGAAGTTACACCTAATGAAGCTGTAGCGCAACCGGTTAAGCCGTTGTCGGATAAGCCGATTGCTGGGGATCGTGTTGCAAGTCGCATTCTAGGCAGCTAAGTTTAAAGCTAATTCAAGATTATCAAGGAGGGCATCCAATTATGGCAGCCAAGGCAAAAACAACTTCATCAGGCACACGCAGTGATGCATACACAGGGATTTTGATTTTATCATTACTTGCGCAGCTCATCGGTGGCGGATTTCTTTTTTGGGATTACATGAGGTTAACTACCCCCAATGGGCCGCCCGATTCAGTGGATAAAGTGATTGCAAGACCAGGTAAACTTGCAAAAGATGGTGCACCAGCACCTGCACCAGCGCCTGCACCTGCACCCGAAAACTAAGTAGCTTTCGAATCTCTTTGTTTGTTGCAATTGATTTTATAATCACGCTTTTAAAGCCCAATAGTTGTCGAAAGCACTTTCCTTACGGCTTGGCTTTATTGCTTTTTGGTGTACCAACATGAACTACCGATCTTTGTTTCTTCTTGGGGTTATTATCTCTTTATTAAGTAGCCAATCACTTAAAGCTCAAGGTCCTCCATTGAAATATCCAAGCACTAAAAAAATCGAACAGGTCGATAATTATCATGGAACTAAAGTTACGGATCCTTATCGTTGGTTAGAAAATGATGTTCGAAATTCTGCCGAAGTGAAAGATTGGGTTGAAGCAGAAAATCTTATCACCAACGCCTATCTGGCAGAGATCCCCGAGCGCGTTAAAATTCGCAAGCGCCTTGCAGAGCTTTGGGATTACGAAAAATTCTCTACGCCGGTTGTTCGTGATGGTAAGTATTTCTTCACCCGCAATGATGGCTTGCAAAACCAAGCGGTTCTTTTAGTCCAAGATGGACTAGAAGGGAAACCTCGTATTCTCCTTGATCCTAACACCATGGCGAAAGATGGTACTGTTGCTCTTTCCTCTTGGATTCCCAGTGATGATGGGAAGCTTCTCGCATATGGCATCGCTGAAGCTGGTTCTGACTGGCATGTTTGGCGCATTTTAAATGTTGATACTGGGGCACAGCTTACAGATGAACTTCGATGGGTCAAATTTGCAAGCCCCGCATGGACACCCGATGCCAAGGGTATTTACTACAGCAGGTTTGATGAGCCTGCAGCAGGCACTAAATTTCAAGGGCTTAATCTCAATCAGAAGGTTTATTTCCACAAAGTTGGAACAGCTCAATCAGAAGATAAATTAATTTACAAACGCCCTGATCATCCTGAATGGGGTTTTCAAACCGAAGTCACGGAAGATGGGAAATACCTGCTCATCACCACTTGGAAAGGCACGGATCATAATTATCGGGTTACTTATTTTGACCTGACTAAAAAAGATTCGCAACCCGTGGATCTGATCGATAATTTTGACCCC
>Ga0194050_1000648_pt1 | contig 12214 bp, 10 predicted proteins | sample SepL2310m_MetaG_FD_148657 | JGI IMG/M metagenome (GOLD analysis project Ga0194050, IMG submission 148657) | Anoxic zone freshwater microbial communities from boreal shield lake in IISD Experimental Lakes Area, Ontario, Canada - Sep2016-L239-10m | ecosystem: Environmental > Aquatic > Freshwater >...
CTATTGAGAATTACCGCAATGAGTACGCGGCTTACTTCGAGCGAAATAAGTCACACCTGCCGGAGGGTTACGTCAGTCACGGCAACGATCCAAAAGTGCTGCTTCTTCCTGGAGTGGGCGCGATCACCGCGGGTGCTACTCGCGCTGAAGGCTCCATGCTCGCTGATATCGCTTTCCATACGCATAGCGTCGCGGCTCGCGTGATCGATGCCTTCGGGAGCGCCTCCACCATTCCCGAGTCAGAGATCTTTCGTTTCGATTATTGGCCGATGGAACTTTATAAATTGCAATCAAAACCCGTTCCGGCGAAATTCGCTGGAAGTATCTTCATCGTCACCGGAGCCGGCAGCGGTATCGGTCGCGGGATCGCTCTTGAATTAGGAAGACTTGGTGCCAGCGTCACCTTGGCAGATGTCGATCGCAAGGGTCTGGATGATGTGATCGCTGAATTCGCAACGCAGAAATCTCCAGAACCACTCATGCTGCTAGGTGATCAATCTGATGAATCCACCGTGCAACGCACTGTCCGAGAAACCATTGCGCACTTTGGTGGACTCGATGGCGTGGTTATCAACGCAGGAATTGGGGTTTCTGATTCGCTCGCAGATCTTACGGCTGACAAATGGCGTCGCGGTTTGGAAATCAACCTCACGAGCGCATTCCTGCTGACCAAGGAAGCCCTCGGCGCCCTACGCACCCAAGGGATGGGCGGCTCACTTGTATACATTGCGAGCAAGAACGCTTTCGCGCCGGGCGCTGGCTTCGGCGGCTACTCGGTCACCAAAGCAGGAATGCTGCAACTGATGCGCATCACCGCGCTGGAAGCTGGCAGCGCAGGGATCCGCGCAAATGCAATTAATCCCGATGCAGTCTTTGATCACAGCAAGCTCTGGGAAGGTGGGGTGCGTGAACAACGCGCCGCCGCCCATGGCGTTGCACCGGAGAATCTAGAAGATTTCTATGCCTCACGTAATTTACTCAAAACACGAGTTCGAAGCGTGGACGTCGCCCAGACTGTCTCCTTCCTACTCTCAGATGAATCGTCACGCACAACAGGATCTGTAATCGCTGTTGACGGAGGTGTGGCGGCTGCTTTCCCGAGGTAGGGCCTCGAGAAATGTTAAAACCGGTTCGAAATCGAACCACTTACAGGAGGAAAAATGCGAGGAAAGAATGCACTCACAGTAATAGTCGGTATATCTGCGCTGCTCTTGGCCGCCTGTTCACAAGGTGGCACAACCAGTTCGGCTGCCGATGCTGGCACCACTGAGGCCGCAACAGCGACCATGCCAGCACCATTTGATGCTGGTCCCGTAAAGATTGCTCTCGTCCAGAACTCTGGCGCTGGCGATTACTTCCAGCAATGGACCAACGGCGCAAATCTACAAGCAAAGGCCATTGGCTTTGACATGCAAACTTACGATGCTCAGGCAGATAATGCTAAGCAAGCTACCGACATGGAGACCGCAATTGGTTCCGGCGTCAAGGGCATCATCGTGGACCATGGAAACGCTGACACCATGTGCCCAGGAATCATCAAAGCCGTTGCTGCTGGTATTGCAGTAGTTGTCTACGACGTTGATATCCGCAAGTGCGCCCCCACCGCAGTCTTCACCTCACAGAGCGATGAGAGCCTGGCCTCTCTTGTTCTCGCCCAGGCCGCAACCGACCTAGGCAAGGATAAGACGGTGGGCTACGTCAACGTTCTCGGCATCGCACCACTTGATCGCCGTCACGTTATCTGGGAGCAAGTCAAGAAAGACAACAACTGGACTGAGAAGTTCTTCGTCGGCAAGTTCACCAACTCTGTCGCAACGGACAATGCTCAGCTCGCTGACGCTGCCCTGAAGAAGAACCCAGGTGTTGCTGGCATTTTCGCTCCATACGATGAGCTCGCTAAGGGCACCATCTCGGCGATCTACCAGAACAACCTCCAAGCCAAGGTCAAGGTCTACGGCATCGACATCTCAAACGCAGATATCGAAATTATGACCAAGGCTGACAGCCCATGGACGGCAACCGCTGGTACGGATCCAAACGCCATCGGCGCTGGTGTAGTACGTGCAATGGCGCTCCAACTTGCTGGTCAGCTCAACAAGACTGAGGTCTCTTTCCCAGGTGTCTTGATTACCGCACAGTTCCTCAAGGACAACGCCATCAAGAACATGACTGACCTCCGCGCCAAGTTGCCTGAACTCAACTTGACCAAGGAAGTTACTGCCGACTGGATCCCCACGGTCGCGTTCAACTAGCAGATAGTTCCAGCGCTCGAAAGAGGTGAGTCAATGAGTACCCCAGTACAGGTGAAGTCGATATCGAAGTCTTTCGGCACCAACCAAGTTCTCAGAGGGATTTCTCTGGATATCCATCCAGGAGAAATCGTCTCTCTCATGGGAGCAAATGGTGCCGGAAAATCAACCTTGATCAAGATTTTGTCTGGCGCTTATCCAGAATTCGAAGGTGAAATCTGGATAGATGGCATGGCGGTACATATTGGCTCACCTCTCGAGGCGCGAGCCCAAGGAGTAGAAACCGTCCATCAAAAAATTGATGATGGAATCATCTCTGGCCTCAGTGTCGCGGAGAATCTTCTCTTCGACCGAATAGGGCTCAATCAAATTCCTACCTTCTGCTCGACAAAACGCATGGTCGCTCTGTCACGTGAAGTAGCTCAGAGTCTTGATCTTGACTGGACCGATTCTGAGTTGCGGGCCGATGTTTATCAGCTTGGAATCGCAGATAAGCAAATGCTCCTGCTGGCACGTGCGCTTTCCACCAAACCTAAACTACTAATTTTGGATGAGCCCACTTCTGCGCTTTCTGACAAAGAAACTGAACGGCTCTTTACCGTAATTAAGAAATTGCGCACACAAGGTGTTGCAATTCTTTACGTCTCTCACCGACTAGGCGAGATCGACGAACTCGCAGATCGGATTTTTGTACTTCGAGACGGATTAATTCAAAATGAACAGACTCCCCCGTTTAAGTGGGATGTCGCACTCCATGCGATGCTTGGCTCCGATGTCGCGCGCGAATTACAGCAACATAAAGAACGCCGTGGAAACAAGGAGCTTTTGAAAGCAGAGGGCGTTCAGCTCTTCGCTGGGAGCACACAATTCTCTGTCAGCATTCGATCTGGCGAAGTGACTGGGGTTATTGGATTGCTCGGTTCAGGAAAGAGTGAATTTGCGCGTGCAATATTCGGTGCGGAGCCACTTGTGCACGGAACTTTCACTCTTGACGGTAAGGCCTACCATCCACACTCCCCCACCGAAGCGGTTGCTGAAGGCGTCTATCTCGTTTCAGAGGATCGCGCGCTGGACGGATTACTAGAAGGTTGGAGTATCTCGCGAACGGCCAGTTTGCCCTTCCTGAAAAAGTTTGCTTCGCAAGGATTGCTCAACTTCCGTGCCGAGAGTGAACTAGGTAATGACCTCATCAAGAAGCTCGGAGTAGTAGCGCAATCGCAGAGCAGCCCAGTGGAATCTCTCTCTGGAGGTAACCAGCAAAAAGTGATGGTGGGGCGTTGGCTTATCCAAGAGCCAAAACTGCTCCTGCTAGATGAGCCATTCAGGGGAGTGGATATTGGTGCGCGCCGCGAAATCTCCCGACAGATCGGAAACTTGGCTACGGCCGGGAACGCCGCCGTCGTCTTTTCCGCAGATATAGATGAGATCCTCGAAGTGGCTGATCGTATATTTGTCTTCGTTGAAGGCGAACTCCGACTTGAAACCTATCTCAGTAATATAACCCGTTCGGAAATCATCCAAAAAATGTCAGAGGTGGCCTGATGAATAAGGAAACGCCCGCAGCAACTCGCATACAATCGAACGTGCGGGACATGCTAGTCAAATATGGGTTTATTGCTGTGACCCTGATTCTCTTCCTGCTGTTCTTCACCACACAGGATACCTTTCGGCTGTCCACCACCTTCTTTTCGATGCTCAAGTTCACTTCTGTCGTTGCTATCACGGGTCTTGGCATCACCCTCTCCATGGCTGTTGGAGGTTTAGACCTCTCAGTAGGAGCAGTCGCTGGAATGTCAGTCACGCTTTCTGCAATGACAATGGTCATCTACAACCAAACCGGGATTGTCGCCGTCGGCATCGTGTTGTTAGCAGGTGCTGTGATTGGCGCAGTTAATGCGTTCCTCATTGTGGTATTGAAAATTCCAGACCTACTTGCAACTTTGGCATCAATGTTTACTGTGATGGGTCTCAAACTGGTTCCAGTGAATGGGCAATCTGTTTCTTCAGGCATGACGCTTCGGGATGGCAGTACAGCTCAAGGAAAATTTACCGATGCTTTTCTCAAGATGGACACTGGCAAGGTGGGGCCCATTCCCTACCCAGTAATTCTCTTCTTTATACTCACTTTGATCACTTGGTTCTTCCTCACTCGCACCAAGTGGGGACGTGCAATGTATGCAGTAGGTTCCAACCCTGAGGCCGCACGGCTCGCAGGAGTTCGAGTGAAGCGCTATCGCGCTTTGGCCTACATTCTTTCAGGTATCTTGGCCTCAATCAGCGGACTCATCTTGGCCTCCCGAATTGGCCAGGGCGATATCAGTGCAGGAAACTCGCTCCTACTTGATTCGGTTGCGGTGGCGCTCGTAGGCACTTCTGTTCTAGGCCTTGGTCGACCAAACGCCTGGGGAACTGCGCTTGGGGCATTTCTGATGGGCGTCGTTATTACGGGTCTGACTATCGCAGGCTTCCCTTACTACGGCCAAGATGTAGTGAAGGGCCTGGTTTTACTTCTCGCATTAATCTTCTCTTTCACATTATCTCGCAAAAAGTCACGTTTTGTTCCAGCCGTATAATTCAACTAAGGATAAGAATATGAGTTCGTACGAGTTTCTCGATTCGTCGTCGATCGCAGATTACATTGCGGGTCGTCCCGAACTGAGTGGGCGCGTCGATCCCAAGAACCTTGTTGAAATCAAGGAGGTGGGCGACGGAAACTTAAACCTGGTCTTCATCGTCAAGGATGCCACGGGGTGCGGCGTCGTTCTCAAACAGGCACTGCCGTATGTTCGATTAGTAGGACCAGATTGGCCCATGACGCCAGATCGCGCGCGCTTTGAATACTCGACTTCGGTAATCCATGCGAAGGCTGCCCCCGGCCTTGTTCCGGAAATGTATTTCTTCGACCAAGCGCGCTTCATTATTGGGATGGAGGACCTTTCAGATCATCGAGTATGGCGTAGCGCTCTAATGGATGGCGAAATCCACCGAGGCGCAGCTGAAGCGGTCGGTGAGTACATCGCCCGGACAGCATTTGCCACCTCTCTCTTTGGCAGTGGCGCCAAGTTACATAAAGAAGAGATAGCTCGCTCGATAAACACCGAGCTTTGCTTGATCACCGAGGATCTTGTCTTCACGGAGCCGTACTTCGAAGCCGGTCGTAACAGCGTACTTGCAACCAACGAGATCGACGCACGTGACTTGGCGAACGATCAAGAAGTAGTCCGTGAAATGGGGATGCTCAAATTCGATTTCATGACCCGGGCTGAAGCCCTTGTCCACGGTGACCTCCACACTGGTTCTGTCATGGTTCGCGCCGCACGTGCTGATTCGCCCGCTTCTACAAAAGCTTTCGACTCGGAGTTTTCTTTCTACGGACCAATAAGTTTTGATATTGGGGCCATCATCGCAAATTATTACATCGCAGCAGCCCGAGCAGAAGCGCTAGGAAATAACGAACTCAAGGAATTTACGCTCTCCCTCCCCGAAGCGACCTGGGCGTCCTTCGCGAAGACCTTCGAGTCGCTGTGGAGCAGCCGCGTCGATAAGCGAGTCTTTACAGATGCTTTGGTTCATGACTTGCTTTCCGACTGGAAGGTCGACGCTATCGGCTTTGCTGCCGCAAAAATGGTTCGCCGTATTGTCGGTCTTGCCAAAACAGCAGATATCGAAACTCTTGCTCCAAATCTTCGAGAAGGCGCAGCTCGCGGAGTGCTTCGCGTGGCACGGCATTTCGCCGTAGCCCGCCACATGAACACAAATTTCAGTTCACTCAGCAATGAAGCTGCTGAAATCTTCACACAAACAGCGACTAAGTAAAGGAGAAATGGTGCCCACACCTCGCGATATCGCCACTTCATATTGGGCTGCAGAATGCGCGCGCGATATCCCAGCGATTCTTTCGCACTATCACTCCGATGCCATCTTCTGCCCACCAGGGCAAATCCTCGTAGGTCATAAGGAAATTGAGACTTTCTACGAGAGCTCTGGAGCAGATTTTCCAGGTCTCTCTGTTCAAATTCTTCACGAATTCACTTTGGGAAATGAAGCCGCGCTCGAATGGAAGGCAGAGTTGGTTTCGACTGCTAATAAGAGCTATACAATTCTTGGTGTAAATATCATCAAAGTACGTGACGGAAAGTTTGAATCTGTTCACGCATACTTTGACCCTACTGTGTTGAATAGTGGTGCTTAAATGTTGGTTAAGGTAACGGAAGAAAAAGAGATCGCGCGCATTGCGGCCGGAATAAGGCGACGCGTGCTGGCACATACCCTCTCGCAAAATGGTGGATATATGAGCCAAGCCTGCTCGGCAGCCGAACTACTCTCCTGCCTTTATGGTGGGATGCTCGATCTCGCACCTCTCTACTCGCCCATCGCACCACCAATGTTCTCTGGTGTGCCTCGAGTAGGAAGCGATGATTACCTCACGGGTGCAGAATTTCACGGTCGTCGCGATCCCAAGCGCGATCGCTTGATCATTAGTCCCGCACACTATGCACTCGTTATTTATGCAGCATTAATCGAAACAGGTCGCCTCCGCGAGGATGCACTCGATCATTTCAACAAAGATGGATCTACCGTTGAAATGATTGGTGCAGAACACTCCCCTGGGTTTGAAACCACCACCGGTTCACTCGCGCAAGCAATTTCACAAGCCGGTGGTATCGCACTCGCTCGCAAAATTCGCAAAGAGACCGGGAAAGTATGGGTCTTCATGAGCGATGGCGAATTCCAAGAAGGCCAAACGTGGGAGGCGCTGCAAGCAGCAAGTTTCCATAAACTTTCTAACTTGCGCATCATCGTCGACGTCAACCGCGCTCAATGCGATGGACCAATGGATTCCGTGATGACCATCGAACCACTTGCCCAACGGGTGACTTCCTTTGGCTGGAAGACCACTGTGGTGCAGGGCCACGACACCACTGCCATCTTGGAGGCCGGGCGCAAAAACACGCGCTCACCACACGCCATCCTCTGCTACACCGACCCCACTCGCGGACTGCCCATCTTGGCCGACCGTGCGCCCGTGCTCCACTATGTGCGCTTCACCAGCGAGGGCGAGAAGGCGCGTTACGAGCAGGCTTACCAGGAGATGGTCCGATGACGTACGAAATTGTGGCCAGGCCCCACCAACAGAATTTCATCAACTGGGCAAAAGATAAGCCAAATGTGCTCGTACTTTCGGCCGATCTCACTAACTCATGCGAAGTGGGTAAGTGGCGCGATACATTCCCAGATCGTTTCTTCTCAATGGGTATGGCTGAGCAAAATATGCTCGGCTACGCGGCTGGTCTTGCCCGTGAAGGTTTCGAACCGTGGCTGCACACTTTCTCGGTATTTCTTTATCGCCGACCACTTGATCAACTTCAGATGTCGATCGCTTATCCTGCGTTGAAGGTGCGTCTCGTTGGTTTCTTACCCGGCATCATGACTCCCGGTGGCGTGACCCACCAAGCGATCGAAGATATTGCCATCCTGCGTGCGATCCCCAATATGACTATCTTTGAAACGGGAGATGCCACCGAAGTGGAATCAGTACTTGACGTGGCACACGCGGTAAACGGACCAGTCTACATTCGAATGCTGCGCGGGGAAGTATCGCGCATCTTCCCAAAGAACGAGCCTTTCAAATTCAACACCGCACGTATTCTCTCTAGCGGCGATGAGATCACACTGCTCACCTCTGGGGTGATGACGGAAGAAGCGCTCCGAGCCACCACACTTCTTCACGAGAAGGGGGTATCCATCACACACCTGCACGTCTCCACACTCAAGCCCTTTACCGATCCAGCCATAATCAAGGCATTGAAGAAGGCTAAACACGGTGTCATCACGATGGAGAACCACACCATCATCGGCGGGCTTGGTAGCGCGGTAGCCGAGGTGATGGCGGAGAACGCGATTGGTGTTCCACTCCGGCGCATCGGGCTCAAAGATACCTATGCACATGGCGCTTCTCAGAAGTACCTCATGTCGGAGTATGGGATCGATGCAAAGTCACTTGTCACCACCGTCGAAGAACTGCTAGGAAAGAGTTTTGAGATCGCCGAGGAAGACTTGCAAGAGCAACGCTCGGTGAGTGTACATAGCAGCGCAAAGGTTGAAGCACTCTGATGACAGATCGCATCACCGTTGTCTACCGCATCACCGGAAATGATCCGGCTGCGGTTGCAGAAGCCATCCGCGTTGAGCAAACGATCGAGTTTCCACACGACTTAGCTCCCGAGTGGATCCAACACGAGGTGGTCGGTCGCGTGGAAGAAATCTCAGGAGATCAGGTCACCATCTCGTATGACCCTCGAGTAGCGGGCGGAGAACTTACCCAACTCCTCAACGTGCTTTGGGGAAATGTTTCACTCTTTCCTGGAGTGCGCATCGTAGATCTCGCGCTTCCTGAGAGCATCACCGCACGTTTTGATGGTCCGCGATATGGCATTGAAGGTTTGCGTGCACATTTTGGCGCCGCCACTCGCCCACTGATCACCACCGCACTGAAGCCCATGGGCACTTCATCGGCAGACTTCGCGGAAACCGCGCACACCTTGGCGCTTGCAGGCTTTGACATCATTAAGGATGACCACAGTTTGGCAAATCAACCTTGGTCAACTTGGCGAGAGCGAGTCACGCTGGTTTCCAAGGCAGTCGCAGAAGCCAACGCCATCACGGGCGGCAACAGCGCCTACGCCCCGAGCCTTAACCTTCCTGCCGATCAAGTGTTAGAGGCTGCCCGGAGTGCGCAGGAGCTCGGCGCTGGCGCCTTACTCATCCTCCCGGGTATCACCGGTTTTGACAGCCTGCGCGTCATCGCGAAGAACATTGAGCTTCCGATCATGGCGCACCCATCCATGCTCGGTTCTTACACGATTTCTCCCAATGAAGGAATTGCGCACGGAATACTCTTTTCAACACTCATGCGCCTTGCTGGTGCGGATATCACCATCTTCCCGAACTTCGGTGGTCGTTTCTCTTTCTCAAAGCAAGAGTGCCTAGAGATTCGCGAGGCCGCACTCGCCCCGCTTGGATCAATCGCACCGATTTGGATCTCTCCTGGCGGTGGCATGAGCCTTGAACGCATTCCTGAAATGATCGATTTCTACGGCAAAGACACATCGCTTCTTATCGGCGGCGCACTGCATCGAGGATCGCTGCGCGAGAATGCAGATCGCATGGCACACTTAGTAAAAGCTTATTAATTAAAGCCAGCCTGACTTCTTAAACTTACGCACTAAGAATAAGGTAAGAGCTCCTATGCAAAGAAGGACGGTTGGATAGGAGAAGGTCCATCGCAACTCGGGCATATGATCAAAATTCATTCCATAGATTCCCGCAACCATGGTGGGCGCCACGCCTAATGCAACCCACGCAGTAATCTTGCGCATATCTTCGTTCTGCCTCACTTGTACTTGTGCCAAATCTGCATTGAGTACGCTGCTGAGCAAGGTATCGAGGCCAAATGCTAACTCAGATGCGCGAGCTAAATGATCACTTGTATCCCGGAAAAAGGGTCGGATCTTCTCTGGGATCTTCAGGGTCAGATCAGAGGAGAGTCGATCCAGAGGTATTGCAAGTGGATCAACTGAGTGCCTGAATTCGATTACTTCTCGCTTAAGGAAGTAGATCTCTTGCGACCAAGATTTGCGGCCCGTTCCGAAGACTTCACTTTCCAAAATGCCCACATCGTCAGCGAGCTGGCTACCGATCTCCACATACGAATCGATCACTCGGTCGATCACTGAGTGGAGCACCGCGTAGGGTCCTTCTGCAAGGTGACTCGGACGATTCTCTAAATCATGTCGCACCGCAACGAGAGGTGCACCTTCACCATGGCGAACAATGACAACGAAAGCATCGCCTATGAAACACATAAGCTCGCCAGTCGAGATTTGGCTAGTCGATTCGTCGTAAAAAACGGTTCGAAGTACTACGAAGGTAATGGGTCCATAATTCTCAATCTTTGGTCGTTGATGAGCGTGCACCGCATCTTCTACCGCGAGCGGGTGTAGCTTAAATTCGTTTGCTACATCAGCAAACTCAATTTCACTGGGAGCCGAAAAACCAGCCCAGACAAAGCCACCCTGATCGCGAGCCATATCCACCAGGTCAGAAAAATCAGATGGTCCCACTTGGCGCACACCGTCGCGATACCACGCGCAATCTACAAGCATTGGCACTCCTTACCGAAGGGATTGGCTAGGAGTAACCTACGCCTACTTCTTCTTAAAACCGGCGGGGCATACAGGCTTAGCGCCGGTGACCTTCTTAGAGGTCTTACCCTTCACACAAGTAATAGTGGTGGTCGTTGGTGCAGCGGCCTTAGCCGCAGCAGTTGGAGCAGCCGTTGTGGCAGCCGACACTGCAGCTGCTGGTGCTGGCGTGGGCGCTGGGGTGGTGATCGACTCCTTCGCCTTTAACTTAATCGAAAGCTTTGCTTGACTAAAGGTGAAGCCCTGTGCGGTGAATTTGAAATATTGATCATCCAGTGACATCTCGGCACTAATGATTTTCTTCTCGCCGGCTTTCTCGATAGTCACAGTGACCGCGTCCTTGGCAGGAATCTCGCCAGCCTTGAGGTCCCACACACAGCGCGCATAATCAGTTGCTACGAGCAAGTCATAACGTCCAAGGAATTCGCTCTTGCCATCTGGCTTGTAATGCGGGCTCGAAATGGAGTAATCGAGCGTCCCGGTGGACTTATCGTAATTTGGCAGCGCACTCTTGTAGACCATCGCGTTAGATGACACAAAGCCTTGGAAGTTGCTGGAATCGCAAGTTACGCCATCAGCACGTCCCTTAGGCTGCAAATCCACCCGCCAGAGTGATTTTAATGAATCTGCAATGTCAAACGAAGGCGTAGTCGATGCTGAGGCACTCTTCTCCGCGGAAACTATGGAATTAAAAATCGAGATACTCGTCTTATCTGGAGGAAGCGGATAGGTTGCATCCCCCGCCGTACTCCACGGTGCACGTGAATCACCAAATGCGGTGGCGACCGTATCCCACTTCGACTTCTCCGCAGGTTTCGCTAAAGAGTAAGTGCGGTCAATCGTCTGTACATCCATCGAAGTGCCCTCAAGGGTGACAACAGTGCGCTTCTCGATATCGGTAGGAGCGGTGAAAGTGATTGACGGATCAACAACTCGACCGGTCATCCAACCCTGCGGGCGCGCAAGAAGTTTGAGAGAGACTTTGAAACGAGCGGCTTCGGCAAGATCACCAATCTTGTAACAGACCGAATCAACATCCGCGCCGTTTGCTGTGATGCACTCATTATCGTCGCCAGGATCCAAGCCAGCGACCTGATAGACCGGAAGAATGACAAGTGAAATGTCAGGATCGGCAGCTGTACCAGCGGTGATCCGCGTACTGACATGTGCTGTCACCGCAAAATCAGAGCCCTTAGAGTGCGTGAGGCCCGCAAAGGTAAAAACCTGAGGAAGTGTGGGCTTATTTACACGGAGCGCTTCGTTACGAGCAAAAGCATAATCGGCCCACTCGCTACCGCGAATCTTCGAATACTTACCTGCCACGAGTGTGCCGTCTGACTTCTTCCAAGAAACGGTATCGATGCAATCAAGAGTCTTTTCAGACTCGCAGAGCGGTAAGTAATTATTGACCAAGAGAGTAGCGCTCTTCGAATCGCAGAGGGGATCAGCAAAGCCCAGCACGCACGCGCTCGCTTGCTCAGCAGCTCCGACAGTCTTCAAGGAGTAGATAACCGTGCCGGGGAGTGCATCTTTATCTGCACGCCAATTTACTCCGCGTGTTTGAGTATCGGCTGCGCTCGCACTTGGCAGGATGGGCAGCACAAGCGTAGAGCCCAATATGAGGGCGATAAGTACTGTCAGATTTTTACGCCGCACCAAGAGCTCCTGTCTGATAGGCCAACGGTGTGCTCTTGGCCGCGATCACACCCGTTTTAGAAACAGTAATTGCCTTGCCCGATGGATCCTTGAACGACTTAGGCT
>Ga0194050_1000655_pt1 | contig 12161 bp, 8 predicted proteins | sample SepL2310m_MetaG_FD_148657 | JGI IMG/M metagenome (GOLD analysis project Ga0194050, IMG submission 148657) | Anoxic zone freshwater microbial communities from boreal shield lake in IISD Experimental Lakes Area, Ontario, Canada - Sep2016-L239-10m | ecosystem: Environmental > Aquatic > Freshwater >...
CCTTTTCACCACGCCCACACATGATACCTCGACCGCCAGCAATACCACCTTCATCATAAAGAATTCCTGAGTAAGTAGTACCAGCTTCGAAGTCGCCTTGGTAGCCACCAACCTTAGGCCCAAACTCGCCTTGGCCCATTACCTTGCTGCGATATTGAATACCAGAGTTACCGCCCACAATCTTGTATTTGCATTTGAATTCGAAATCGCTGACATCGCCACCTTTCCAAACCAAAAAAGTATTGTGCTTGAGTTTGTTATGGGGTTCGTTGCCTGTTTTACCAGTAATTGCACCATCTTCTACGGACCAAAGCTTAGGGTTTCCTTCCCAGCCGGTGAGATCTTTACCGTTAAAGATTGAAGTTGTTTCTTCTGCAGAATAAGCAGTAAGAGCAAATACAAAACCTACAAGCAAAATCGAAAGGATTCTCATGATCAAACTCCGGTAAAATACAAAACAAAGGCGGGAACTATCATAAAATAATAACACGACCTTACGAATCATTCAAGATAATGCAGTTTAAAATAAGAATCCAGCATAAGTTTGAAGATAATTGCAAATATTTTAATGCAGGCTTCGCAAGTTAAATATTGAACCATTATCGCTTACAATCTATGCTAAACATTGAAATCGTTTTCCTTTCGACATCATTAATATTTGTTTCAGGGGCAATAGTATGAGTGCTAAGAAGTGGAATGTAGCAATGGTAGGCTTAGGTTTTGGCGCAGAATTCATGCCGATCTACCAAAACCACCCTCTTGGAAACATTTATGCCATCTGCCAAAGAAACAAGGAAAAGCTTAACAAAATAGGCGACACCTTCAAGATTGAGAAACGCTTTACTAGCTACGAAGATGTTTTAAAAGACCCAAATGTAGATTTCGTCCACATCAATTCCCCCATTCCTGATCATGCGCCTATGTCCATCGCTGCACTCAAAGCGGGCAAGCATGTTATGTGCACCGTACCAATGGCAACCACAGTCGAAGAATGCAAAGTGATTGTTGATTTGGTAAAAAAAACCGGCCTCAAATACATGATGGCGGAAACAGTTGTTTACTCTCGCGAATTCCTTTTCATCAAGGAAATGTTCCAAAAGGGCGAACTTGGAAAAATCCAATATATGGCTGCTTCCCACCCGCAAGATATGGACGGATGGCCCGACTACTGGCAGAAAATGATCCCGATGCATTACGCAACCCATGTCGTGAGTCCATGCCTCGGATTGGTAAATGGTAAAGCTGAAAATGTTAGTTGCTTTGGTTCGGGCACGGTAAGGGAAGATATCCAAAAAATATCAGGCAACAAGTTTGCTGTTGAATCCTGCCATATCAAAATCAAGGACTCTGATATTGCGTGCCATATCTGGAGGTTCTTGTACGATACAGCAAGGCAATACCGCGAGAGTTTTGATGTGTATGGCACCAAGAAAAGCTTTGAATGGAGCTTGGTTGAGCACGAACCCCATATCATTCACACTGCTAAAAAGCCTGAACCCGAAATCCCAAGCAAAGTAACAGTACCAGATTTTGCACACTTGCTTCCCGAGCCCATTAGAAAGTTTACACTTCCTTCTGAAATTCATGATGCAGGGCACCTTTCTTTCTTGCAGGGTGGTGGGCATGGCGGTTCCCACCCCCACATGGTCAACGAGTTTTTGAACTCCTTAGCGGAAAACCGCGATCCATGGCCCAATGCTACTCAAAGCGCAAACTGGACCTGCGTCGGTATTCTTGCCCATGAATCCGCATTACAAGGTGGCAAAGTATTAAACCTTCCTGATTTCACACTATAAATTAATTAGAATTGATATCTCTCAATCAAAGGCTATACAACATGAAAAAGTTTACTTTCAGCGTTTCAATTCTCCTCGCGGTAACTCTTGGGATCACTTTAAATCCAGGGATCCGGGCGCAGGACACCAAAATCAAGCTGTTATTCTTAGGCGACAATGGGCACCATAAACCCAACGATCGCTTTCGGCAAATTCAGCCCGTTCTTGCAGCCAAGGGCATTGACCTTGTCTACACAGACAAAGTGGAAAGCCTGACCCCCAAGATTCTCAACTCTTATCAAGGTTTGGTCATTTTTGCCAATTTGACAACGCTTTCGCCTGAACAAGAAAAAGCAATGCTTGATTATGTTGAACAGGGTAATGCCTTGATTCCATTGCATTGCGCTAGTTACTGCTTTTTAAATTCGCCTAAATACATTGATCTTGTTGGCGCACAATTTTCAAAACATGGCACGGGCACTTTCCGCGTTGAAAACATTCTTCCCACCCACCCAATTATGAAGGGTTACAAAAGTTTTGAAAGTTGGGATGAAACTTATGTTCACACCAAACATAATCCCAAGGATCGTATAGTCCTTGAAGAAAGAAAAGATGCTTCAGGGTCTGAACCTTGGACTTGGGTGCGAACCCAAGGTAAGGGGAAAGTTTTCTATACCGCATGGGGCCATGATGCCCGAACTTGGTCCAACCCAGGATTTCAAAATCTTCTCGAACGCGGTATTCGATGGGCAACCAATGGCGATCCTTCTAAAGTTGCAGCTTTTTCTGATCAAACTCTGATGACTGAACTTCCTAAAAATCTTAAGCCTTTTGATTATGTTGAAGCTGATGTGCCCTTTTACCCTGCTAACAAACAATGGGGCAAAATGGGCGATAACATCAGGAAAATGCAAAAGCCCCTTGACCCCAAAGAGGCGCAAAAACACTACATCGTTCCCGAGGGATTCGAACTTAAACTCTTCGCCTCCGAACCTGATCTACAAGGCAAACCCATCGCGATGAATTGGGATGAGCGCGGTCGATTATGGGTCGCACTCACTGTTGATTACCCCAACGAATTACAACCCCAAGGCCAGGGCAGAGACAAAATCGTTATCTGCGAAGACACCAATGGCGACAATGTTGCTGATAAATTCACAACCTTTGCTGACAAGCTTAGTATCCCCACAAGTTTGATTTTCGCAAACGGCGGCGTCATTGTACATCAGGCCCCAGATACTCTTTTTCTTAAAGATACCAATGGGGATGACAAAGCTGATGAACGCAAAGTTCTTTTCACGGGATGGAGCACAGGCGACACCCACGCTGGGCCAAGCAATCTGAACTACGGCCTAGATAATTGGATCTATGGCATGGTTGGGTACTCTGGCTTTGCAGGAACCGTAGGCGATGAGAAGCAATCTTTCCGAACCGGGTTCTACCGTATGAAGCCTGATGGTTCTAAAATCGAATTTCTTCGCAACACCAATAACAATTCTTGGGGAGTTGGCCTCAGCGAAGAAGGGATTCTTTTTGGTTCCACCGCAAATGGTAACCCGAGTGTGCATCTGCCCATTCCCAACCGTTATTATGAAAAAGTTCGTGGCTGGTCTAGCAGCGTTCTCGAAGGCATTGCAGGCAGCGCCCCAATCTACCCCATCACCAAACAAATCAGGCAGGTGGATCATCACGATAAGTTTACCGCTGCAGCAGGGCATGCACTTTACACCGCCCGAAACTACCCCTCTGATTATTGGAACAAAACTGCTTTTGTAACCGAACCTACAGGGCATCTGGTTGCAACTTTCCCGATCACGCCTGAAGGTGCAAGCTTTACTTCGCGCAACGCATTTAATTTAGTTGCAAGTGATGATGAATGGAGTTCACCTATCGTTGCAGAAGTAGGCCCCGATGGAAATGTATGGGTCATCGATTGGTACAACTTCATCGTGCAACATAACCCCACGCCTGCTGGTTTTAAAACCGGAAAAGGTAATGCTTACGAAACTAATCTGCGCGACAAAAAGCATGGCCGTATCTATAGGCTTGTTCATAAAGAAGGCAAAAACAGCCCCAATGTAAACCTTACAACCGCGGACTCCAGCAAACTTGTCGAGACTCTTCGAAACGACAACTTCTTCTGGCGCAAACACGCCCAAAGGCTTCTAGTTGAAAAGCAAAGTAAAGATGCCATCCCCGCCCTTATAAAGCTTGCCAAAGAAACAAAACTCGATGGTGCAGGCTTAACTCCTTGCGTTATTCATGCGCTATGGACATTGAAAGGCCTAGGCGCCCTCGAAGAAGAAAACTCTCCTGCTACGAAAGTCGCAATTGCTGCACTTACCCACGGCTCTGCAGGAGTTCGGTTAAACGCTTTGAAAGTTCTTCCTTTAAAAGCTAGTTCGATTGATGCAATCCTTAAGGCAAATCTTTTGGGTGATACCAATGCGCAGGTTCAACTTGCAACCCTTTTGGCATTATCCGATATGCCCCCTTCAGAACAATCAAGCAAGGCAATTGCCCAACTGCTAAAGTCGCCAAAGCGCCCCTTGGATAAATGGCTGCTTGATGGCGTCACCACTGCTGCAGCAAACAATGATGTACTATTCTTGAATTCCGTCACCGATAAAACCGCCTTACCCTCTACCGAATTATTAACCATTGTTGAACGAATTGCAGAGCATCACGCCCGGGGCAAGCCAGACGAAAGTATTGCCAACCTGCTTGAAAAACTATTGCAATCAGAACCGCTGATTCAAACAGCCACACTAAAAGGTTTGGCACGAGGCTGGCCCGCAAACCAACCCCCAAAATTAGATGACAGAACTGAAAAAGCCCTTAAGGATCTCTTCGTTGTTCTCCCCATCGCAGCTAGGGGCCAACTCGCCCAACTAGGAAAAAAATGGGGCAGCAAATCCCTCGCAGAACAATCGAAGGTAATCGTACAAGGATTCTTAAAAGCCGCATCTGATACCAAACTTCCTGACGCAGAGAGAATCTCTTCAGCAAAACAAGCATGTGAGTTTGGCTCTTCTGATTCTTCTGTTGCAAAAGCGATTCTTGAACTGATCACGGCTCAACTTTCACCTGAAGTAGGGCTTGGAATGCTTGAAGCGGTATCACTTTCTGATCAATCAGAAACAGGCAATGTAATCGTTGAACGCTTCCCCGATTGGACACCTAACCTCAGACAAACTGCGATTCGTATACTTCTTTCCAGAGCAATCTGGACTGAAGCATTGATCGCTTCGCTTGAAGTAAACAAATTACGCATCTCCGAGTTAAGCCTCGATCAAAAGCAGGCCCTTTTGCAAACCGGTAACAAGAAAATAACCGATAAAGCAAAAGTTATACTTGCCCGTGGGGGTGGTTTGCCCAACGCTGACAGGCAAAAGGTTATCGAAGAATTCATGTTTGCAACCACTCAATCCGGGGATGCAAATCTTGGTAAAATCGTTTATAAAAACCAATGTTCCAAATGCCATCAGCATCAGGGGGAAGGCGTAAAAATCGGTCCGGACATGACAGGCATGGCTGCACACCCCAAAAAAGAATTACTCATCCACATCATGGATCCAAACAGAGATGTTGAAGGCAATTTCAGACAATATGTTGTTTCCACCAAAGGCGGAAAAATACTTACAGGTATGCTTGCATCAGAAACAAAATCCTCCATTGAGCTTATTGATACTGAAGCAAAAAAGCAGACTGTTCTGCGAGATGATATCGATGAAATCAAAGCTTCGGATCGTTCGCTCATGCCCGAAGGTTTTGAAAAACAACTTTCAAAGCCCGATCTCGTCAACCTTCTCGAATTCCTTACTCAACGCGGAAAGTTCCTTCCATTACCACTTGATAAAGTTGCAACCATCGTTAGTACCAAAGGAATGTTTCACAGTGAAGAAGCTACAGTTGAAAGACTGATATTCCCCGATTGGAAGCCCAAGGTATTTCAGGGCATTCCTTTTAATCTTGTCGATCCACATGGTGATAAATACCCCAATGTAATCATGCTGCATGGAACCAACGGCACCATTCCACCAAAGATGCCTAAGCAGGTTAAACTTGCATGTAATGGTCCCGCCAACGCTATCCATTTATTAAGTGGGATTAGCGGATGGGGATACCCTGCAACCCCAAAGGGATCAGTCTCCATGATTGTCAGACTTCATTATGCTGATGGAAAAACCGAAGATCATTTGTTGAAGAATGGCGAAGTCTTTGCAGACTACATCGGAAAAGTTGAAGTGCCTGATTCGGTTTATGCGTTCCCTTTAAGAAGCCAGCAGATTCGATACCTTGCGGTTCGTCCCAAAAGGCCTACTGAAATCATCATGGATATTGAATTTGTAAAAGGGTCAGATGGGACTTCACCAATCGTAATGGCGGTCACCGTTGAGGGTCCTGAAAGCAAAGATAAGCCTCAGTAAAAAAGGAGCTTTAAAGTTATTTGCCAACAGATTGCGCGAATCTTTTTCCATCTTGCGTTTTGATCATAAAAGAGCCTGACAGGGCAGACCTGACAGGCTTTTTATCTTGCGGAGTATACTCTGCATCAATTTCAATCGTATAGGAACTCTTGCTTGTTTCCAAAACTTTAAGGCTTACCTTAGAGCTAGGAATGGGGCCAATCATAGAAGGGATTTTTGCTACCGCGTCTTCCAAAATAAAACCTAACGCTATTTCTTGGGCAGACATCGCCAGATTTTGCACCTTCGTTTCCAGATTAATCATCTCAAACTTCTTTCGGGTGGAAAGTTCCTGAACAACAACTGCAATCAAAAGGGAAGAACTTAATGCCATCAAAACAATGCAAGTTAAAAGTGCAACTCCCTTTCTTTCTTTTCCAGAATGCTTAATCATTTTTGACCTCGATTTAATGCAGCACGAAAACTGAAGGTTCGCCCCTTCGACTTGGCCAAATCGCTTTTCTCTTCGTAATACAATTCCACCATCGACCCATTATCCTGAACAAGAAATGACATGTTCTCCACATCTACAACTCTTACCAAGCGCTGTTTTCCTTGAGGAGAAATTCGAACAAACACCCCATTTTCAACCTCATAGCTGATCTCTCCCCCAGATAACAAAGCTAATTTCAATCCCTTTGCTTTATTCTCTTTGCTGCTGGTGATTAATGCGGATGAAGCAACCCGAACATCACTTCTGAAAAGGTTTGCAAGAGCTGCAACCTCCATGTTCCTATTTCCCAATCGAACTTCCGAAGATGAAAATTGCATCAACCCAATGATCATCGCAGTCGAAATTGCCATCACAATTCCAAGCAATGCAATCACCACAACCATTTCAATCAGGGTGAAAGCGTTTCGAACTTTTGATTTATCTAACATCATTTTTCACCCTGCAACGCAATTGATCGAGGGGCAATGGAAGTAGAGAGAGTGCATTCTTTGGGATCAAAACTGCGCCCGGTTTCCCATCTCACTGTAACTTCAACTTCCTTGATTAGCTTGAATTCTTTTGATGGCACAACCTTCACTTTAATTACAGTACCCATGGGTAATGATTTGTACCGGTTCACATCTTGTGCCAACTGCGCCCACTTTTCATCCAGTTTTTCCCACGGGGCACTCCGTGCTTCTTCAAGAATATTTATGCACGCCTGATTGCCAAGAAATACATTGCTGTTGCGATGCCTTTCGTGGAAACACCAGGTGGTTGTCTGCGCTATCACCACCATGACGATTGCTAAAATAGAAAACGAAGCAACAATTTCCACGATAGTAAACCCTTGTCGCCTTTGGGTTATTCTGATTGGTTTTATGTTCATGACAACTCCACAATCATTTTTATCAATGGCATGAACATTGCAATTGCAATAAAGCCAATCATAGCGCCTAAAAGCAACATTAATAAGGGAAAGACAACCAAAGAAAAGCGCTGGGCAAACAAGGAAGCTAGGCGCAGTCTTTGATTCCCGATTTCCGTCAATGCCCAGGGAAGATTGTTTACTTTTTGGGCAGATTGGATAAAGGGTTTCATGGATTTGGGCAACCAACCGGAGCTACACAGACTTTCTTCAAGGGAACTGCCCAATTTGATGGACAAATTAAGTTTGATCAATTGTTTTTGCGCAGGCCCGGAAAAACAGTTCGACTCTTCCAGAAAAGTGAGTGCTTTCGAAATCACCGTTTGCCCCTGCAAGGTGATGCCCAACATTTTCAAAAAATTTCCCTGTAAGTGAATACGATAGATTGAACCAACGATCGGAAAATACCATCTAGCAGTCATGTTCCAAAAAGGTAGAGCTGCAAAAAAAGGAATAAGAACCGCAACAATAACCCAAATCAGCGGGCCGAATTCTGCGACGATATTTCCACGCTGACCAAAAGTAGGCAACCAATTAAAAATCTTCAAAAGTAGAAGAGTTACCCAGGGAAGGGAGTAATCAAAATCTTTAAAAATGCGCTCGAATTTGGGAACAATAAAAATCATGAAAAAAACTGCAACATTCAAAGTTGCAATCACCATAAAAAATAAGTAAGCCAAGCGAGGCAACACAATGAGCCAGAAAAGATCCTTGTGCCAGCGACCAACCATTGAAAAACAGGAAGAAATATTCCCTGAAGATTCCCCCAGAGAAATTGCAAGATACACTTCCTGTGAAACTAACCCCGGGTATTCCTTTAACGCCTTGGTCAAAGGCAACCCTTGTTGCAATAAGCTTATGACCCCTTCAACACGCATTTCAAAGCGCCAATACCTGTAATAAATCAGGTAATATGCAGGGTTCATGAAGGAGAGAAAGCAAACAATTATAAATTCGCGGAGATAACCTTTTGGCCTATCAATTAGATAGTTGGTAAGCATCGGAATGATCGGTTTATCAGCTTCAAAAGTTGATTGCAAAAGGTTTTGAAATTCTTCCTGCCTGACATTGCGGTAATAGAAGAAGGAAACCAAAGACCAGGTAGAAAAAGCGAAATACATCATAGCGTAATACAATGCAAAGACTTGAAGCTTCATTACGCACAACACGATAAAAATGAAGATAGGGAACAACAACCCTGCGAGGATCATGGTGATAAGTAATCGGATGTTATTGTTCGTTTTGTTCATTTGGATGTTAATTAGGGTTAAAAAAACCTTACTTACTCAACCCTTCAAGCAGACCTATCAAGGGAAGAAAAACTGCAAACACAAAAACCGAGGTAATAAATCCCGCACATAAAACAACCAACATAGGAGGAAAAACACTTTGAACCATTTGTGAGCGGACCGCAACCTGTCTGGAATACATTTGCGCAGCTTGCTTCAAAGTCTGGGGCAATGTGCCTTTTAATTCGCCCATGCCTGCCATCCATGAAACAACTTCTGGGAGGATCTTGTATTCTTTTAGGGCCTGAGCCAAAGAAGACCCCTGACGCAATTTTTCTGCGATTTGAATCGCACCAGTTTTTAAAATCGGATCTGAACCCGCTTGAGCAGCAAGTTCAAAAGCTTCGGGTAAAGGCATTTGATTTTCAACCAAGATTGCAAGCAGATCCGTAAATGCAGCCAGCCTTGCAGAGCGAATCAAAACCCCAAACACGGGCAATGAGTAAATTATTCTGGCCCAGATGCAACGCCCTGCCTCTGTAGCATTAAACACCTGGCGCAATCCAATTGCGGTTACCCCAATCACCCCCAAAGGGATACCCAGTGTTGGAATGGGATTTCGGCAAACATCAACAATCAATTGGGTAAAAAAAGGCAGGCGCATACCAAAATCACTAAAGATGGAAATAAACTGGGGCATGACAAATATCATGATCATAACGATCAAAAATACGGTTATCAAAATGACCATCATTGGGTAAAGCAACGCAGTATATACCACAGTCGATAAATCAGAAAGGGTTCGTGCATAAGTGGTAAGCAAAGCAAGAACATCGGGGAGATTTCCTCCGCGAATCCCTGCATTCATCAGGCTGGAGTAAAATTTTGGCATCCTGCCCTGCTGCGCTGCAATCGCTTCGGGAAGTGATTTACCCTGTTTTAATTGATCTGCGAGATGTTGGGTGGTTTGCTTTAAATTTCCCCGCGACATTTCCCTAGCTATAGACGCAAGCCCTTCTTCCAAAGGCAGACCTGCCCGAGCCATGCCTGCAATTTCTTCATTCAGATAAATCAATTGATCTGGGGTCAGTGCCCCGAACTTCTTTTCTTGATTATCCATACTCATCAATCACCTTGTTTGTTTTCAAAAACAGCAGAGCAATCTGCAGAACCTAAAACTCGAAGTATTTCTTCTCTGGTGGTCAGGCCAGCTTTTAATGCTGCTATCGCATGGCTTACAAGCGGTATTCCACCACTATTTACAAAAACACTTTCCAGCGTTGTACGATCTGCACGCTGTAGAATAGCGCTACGCATTTCTGCACTTAATATCATTGCCTCCAAAAGCAAAAGCCTGCCTTTATAACCAGTATTGTTGCAATCTGCACAACCATTACTCTTACATTTAGAGCAAATCTTTCGCAACAATCTTTGGTTTAGAATCAATCGAAGCGAGCTGGTCAACAAATAAGGTTCCAGCCCCATTTCCAACAATCGTGAAATAACTCCGCAGGAAGAACCAGCATGCAAGGTACTAAATAACAAGTGGCCTGAAAGTGCAGCTTCAATTGCAACCCTTGCGGTTTCAGGGTCTCGCATTTCACCCACGAGAATAACCTCGGGATCCTGCCTGAGCAAACTTCGCAAACCAAGCGAGAAATCAAACCCGGTACTGGGCGACACCTGCGTCTGGCTTACTCCCTCAAGAATTTGTTCTACGGGGTCTTCAAGGGTTACAATATGCCTTCTAGTTTTTTCAGTTTTAGCAATATGACTCAAACAGGAATAAATGCTAGTGGTTTTACCACTCCCGCCAGGGCCTGTAAAAAGAATCGCTCCTGTGCGCTCACCTATCGCATCTTTAAGATTTTTAAGCACTCCGGGTTCAAGCCCAAGTTCTTCCAAAATGAATTGCCTATTCTCGCGGCGGAACAGTCGGAGCGCTACTCTTTCACCATGAATGGTCGGAAATGTACTGACTCGCACTTCAATCCCTTCCAGCGAATCAACCTGAGCTATACGCCCTTCTTGGGGGATATCTTGCCTATAAGAAAGTAAGTTTGCGAGAAACTTCAAGCGGGCGATGATATTTGGCCCCAACTCTCTTGGCAATTCCGTTGCAGGCAAAATTACACCATCGACGCGAAAACAAACTTGAAGTTTATCCACCCATGGCTCGATATAAATATCGGTCGCCTTGCACTTATCGCTTTTTTCAAGAATGTTGGCAACAATCAATGCTACCCGTTCTGGCCCATGCTTTTCACCAGGGTCAAAATCTTTTAAGCAGATTGAGTGCGGAATATTCATGTTTATTAAGAATTCCAAATAGGATTTCGATAACATCTTGTATCAATTATCCGTGACAATAAAAGTTAAAAGTTTAATTTTCAGATTATGTTCGCCCTCTGGACGAGATAGCGTTTAAAATCAAGACATTGTTTTTTTGGACTAAAACTTATGCTCGACTATAAAAGCAGATCGCTTCTAAAATCCCTATTCTTGCGTACACGCAAGGCGTTGGAAGGGCGACCTTCAGGCCCGATGAAAGCCAAGATTCCCTGTGGCGGCATGGATTTTGTTAACCTACGCGAATACGAACCAGGGGATGAAGTCAGGCATATCGACTGGAAATCCTCATCGCGTTCGGGCAAAGTTCTAGTTAAAAAGTTCATGCATGATCAAGAGATTTCGATCCAGATTTTTGCATGCACTAGTGCAAGCATGCATTATTCAACCACTGCATCAACCAAACTTGAAGTGCTAGCAGAACTTGCAACGGCATTGGGTTGGATTGCAATCAACTCGGGCAACAGATTCTCTCTTTTGAAATTTGATAACTCGGTAAAGCGAAGCATCAAGGATGCAAATACAGAAAAACAAGTTCAAGCAATAAGTGCATGCCTGCTTAAAGATCAATTACCATTAAAGGGCCTAAGCGCAAACTTATGGAAAACACTTGCACAAAAGCAAACACCGCGAAGCATGGTTTTTGTTTTATCAGACTTTTACGAACCAATAGACCCTGTTCTTTTTGGAGCCAGCGCTAAAAAGCATGATCTGCACTTGATACGCATTCTTGACCCTAGGGAAATCACTCTGCCAGATACACCCGATATTCTTTGCAAAAACTTGGGGAATAATGAGCCAATATTAATCAGAAGCTCGGATAAAGATTTGCGCAATCAATACCTTCAACTATTTGCGGCACACGAAAACAAATTGCTTGGGTTATGCAAAAGTAATGGTGCAGGCTTTCTTCGCATCAGCACATCCGAACCCTATCTTTCAAGCTTAATTAGTTATTTCAATCAAACATTCAAAGGT
>Ga0194050_1000661_pt1 | contig 12135 bp, 6 predicted proteins | sample SepL2310m_MetaG_FD_148657 | JGI IMG/M metagenome (GOLD analysis project Ga0194050, IMG submission 148657) | Anoxic zone freshwater microbial communities from boreal shield lake in IISD Experimental Lakes Area, Ontario, Canada - Sep2016-L239-10m | ecosystem: Environmental > Aquatic > Freshwater >...
GGCCAACACGAAATCCCAAAAGGGAGAGTCATTTTACTATGCAAGTGATCCTTCCAATGAAACTAAGTGATCAAGCCGCCGAAACTCCGCGATCAAACCGCCGAACAGACCCAACGGTACATCGTCATGAACAAACTCGTCATCGCTAATCGATTGCCCATTGAAACACAGATTGCTAAGGCGTTCGGTGTGAATCTTATCAGCATGAGCGAAGCAACCAAGTCGCTGGAATTCCTTGGCATTGTCGAGAAGAAGGCGGAATGGCAAATCGGCATCGAGAGCCACCGTCGCCTGGTCGATCTGCTCGCCACGGCGCAAGTTGCAGAGGCGACAGAGGAACTGCGAAAGCATACGGAAAGACTTCTGTGCGTCGAACTAAAGGTAGAGGAGAAACATGATCCACGTTATTGCCACCATTGAACTCGTGCCGGGCATGCGCGAAGCGTACTTGGCCGTGTTCCGTAAACTCATCGCCGATGTCCGTGCCGAAAAGGGTTGCCTCGAATACGGTCCCGCGATCGACTCGCATACTGATCTGTCTAATCAGGCCAAAGTTGGCCCTGACAAGGTCGTCGTTGTGGAGAAGTGGGAAGATATTGCGGCATTGAAGGCACACTCGGTCGCACCACACATGGATGCTTATCGAGTCAATGTCAAAGACTATGTGCTCGGCGTACATTTGCTCGTTCTCGACCCGGCCGAATGAATGAGACCACCGCAATGACCATGAGTGCCCGAACAGCCATGAAGACGCGCCACACCCAAAGTCACAAGGACCGAATTTGATGCGCTATCGTCTCTTTTACTCGGTGGCGACGCTCGGCCTGATGTATGCCGCTTGGGTGAGCCGCTTTTATGCTGCCGATGAACCCGCATCGAAGACGATCTCGGCGAAAAGTAGCGATTTATTCGAGAAACAGATTCAACCGTTGCTCGTCAAGACCTGTGGGAAGTGTCATGGGCAAAAGCCCAAAAACAGTGATCTCGATCTTGTGAGCTTCGGCACCGCCAAGGCGATCCTCGCCAAACCCAAGGTACTCGCTGACATTGCTGAACGGTTGAATGCAGGGGATATGCCCCCCAAGGAAGCACCGCAGCCGAGCGTGTCTGAGCGAAAACAACTACTGGATTGGATTAAAGGGGCGCTCGACTCGGAGGCTGCTGCGCGGGCTGGAGACCCCGGGACTGTGACGCTGCGTCGGCTGAGCAACACCGAGTACGATAATGCGATCCGAGATCTCACCGGTGTGGACATGCGTCCGACCCGGGCACGCGAGTTCCCCATCGATAGCGTTGGAGGCGAGGGGTTCGCCAATGTCGGGGAGGCTATGCCGGTTACTCCGGGCCTAGTCGAACGTTACCATCAGGCGGCACGTGATGTCGCCGCGCGGGCGGTGCTGCTGCCCACTGGTTTCCGCTTCTCCCCATCGAGCGAACGCCCAGATTGGGTCGAGGATGCTCTCAAAACGCTCCGCAGTTTTCACGCCCGCTATGCCGGACCTAATGGAGAGCCACCGTTGGCTGCGCATCTCGCGGCGACCCTGAAGCATCGTGACAGGCTTACCCGCGGAGGGCCCGCCGCCATCGCCGCAGTGGCTACCGATGAAAAGCTCAACGCCACGTACCTTGCTACGCTCTGGGCCGGACTCAACGGCAAGTCAGACTCGGTAGCGGAAGTCAATGCACAGACGAAGCAATGGTCCGAGAAAGCGACTCAGATCGAGGCCGAGAATCAACGCCGGCAGACCGCTTTTCAATCGGCCAAGAAGACAATCGAGTCTCGCTGGGTTTCATCGAAACGAGTCCTTGCGGAGTCCAAAGTCGCGGAAGGTGGCACAGTTCCCTTCGAACGAAAGGTCGTCGTTCAACGCGGCGAACTGCTACTCCTGACTGTGCTTCCGAACGAAAATCACGGGGCAGACAGCACGCTCATCGAATGGACGATTCGCGAAACCACCGGTGATAAGCGAATTTGGAGCATCGCCGATCTGGTACCTAATCTCTTGAAGGGGAACCCGTGGTCGGACAAGCACGATGCCCGTTGGAGCTTTCTGGAAACGACACCCACTCCAGTGTTCCTATCCCAAAGGAACGACAGCAGCTCTGGACGGCCCGAACTGAAATCGTGGAGCATCGGTTCTGAACCATCGGTCTTTGTGAACTCGGCTGCGGAACCAATTAAAGTATGGACGACATTGCCCGCACGATCGGTCTTCGTGCATCCCGGACAGAAACGACCCGTGGCGGTCGCCTGGACGAGTCCGATTGCCGGTGAGTTGTTGGTCGCGGGTCGTATCGCCGATGCTCACCCGAGCGGTGGTGATGGTGTCTCTTTCGAGTTGTCGCATGTCGCAGGTGCGGACTTGGGTCAGGCACTGGCCGATCTCGGTAATACGCCCATGAGTCTTCCGGATGCTGGTTTGCCTCCCGACATGTTGTCTCTTGTGCGTACAAGGTGGAGAGAAGCCACCACCGATTCGGCACCGGTCCTAGCGGCTATCAAAGCAATGCAGGACCAGTTGTTTCAAAGCAACTATAGGAAGAATGCTGCTATAGCGGTCGGGAACGGCTTTCCCGCTTGGGAGGATGTGCGTCGCATCGTCGCACGCGAACGGGTTCAAGGCGCCGCCCGCGAACCGCTTTTCCGCATGGTAGCGCTGCCAGCCCAGCCCGATACGTTCGTGTTATGGGACCGGCTGCGACTGGAAGGTGGTGACGGGCCACCGCTGGTGTTCGCCGAGCATCCCGAATTGGGCGCGGCCATCGAGAAAGCCTCTGGGCTCAAATTTGGCTATCACCCCAAGGACCGCTCAGTGCCAAAGTCCGCACTGGTTACTGCATCCGGTGCCGAGATCGTCATCGATTTGAGGAAACTGTCGGCAGAGTTGCAGAAAGCGCTCACGCTGCCTAGGTTCCTCCGCGCTGATGTGAGCATCGACGAAGCGAGTCCTGAAACCGCCTCGGTTCAGGCATTCCTCATCGCTGCCACGGGTGGTGGTGGTAACCTTGCCGAGCCTGTCGCTAAAGCCACGGTGGGTGACCCGCTGGCTGCGCAGATCGTACATCCGCGCGTCGCCGCCAAAAGAGCACTGCCGGCTGCGGAGTTTCGTGCGTTGTTTCCTCCTGCCGTACTCTTCCAACCGATCATCCCACGAGACGCTCAAGGCAGCGTGTTCCTATATCGCCGAGAGGAAGAGCCGTTGCGTCGACTCTTGCTTGACGATGCGGGTCGTGCGGAGATCGACCGGCTGTGGAGCGAACTAGAGTTTGTCAGTGAACAAGCGCTCGCAACTCCAATTGCCTATGAAGGACTTGTGCAGTACTACCGCAAGCCGAATGACGGCGCGCGCATAATGTTCTTCTACATTCAAGAGTTTGAGCAACAGATAAAGAAGGAGGAAAAGGCATTTGTGGCGGTTCAGGTCGCTGCGGAATCACGGCACCTCGAGGCGCTGCTCGCTTTTGCCGCCCGGGCTTGGCGCCGGCCTCTCGCCGCCGATGAACTTTCCGCCATTCTCGCCTCCTACCAAGCCGATCGTAAAGAAGGCGTCAAGCACGATCCGGCTTTCCGTGCCGCTCTTGCGCGTGTCCTCTCGTCTCCTTGGTTTCTTTATCGGGTTGAACAACCGGCCTCTGTAGCACGCTGGGGACCGGTGTCGGGCAACGAACTGGCGACAAGACTAAGTTTTCTGCTTTGGGAGTCGATTCCTGATGACGAATTGCGTGCGAATGCCGCGAAGCTTCACGAGCCTGCGATCATGGAACAGCAAGTGCGCCGGATGCTGAAGGATGGCCGAATGCGTGGCATGGCCGAGGAGTTCGGTGCCCGTTGGCTCGGGGTGCGCGACTTCGTTGCCAACCATGGCAGAAACCTGAAGCACTTCCCCGAATTCACGCTGGCCTTGCGCGAAGCATTGGCCGAGGAGCCGGTGCGGTTCTTCGAGGATCTTCTAATAAATGATCGCCCAGTCGCCGATGTGATTGCCGCCGATGCGGTGGTCATCAACGAATTGCTCGCCAAGCACTATGGCATCCCCGGCGTGAAAGGTGCGGAGTGGAGGCGAGTTGAGAAGGTTGCCGAATACGGCCGCGGCGGGATGCTCGGCTTCGGCGCAGTACTCGCAAAGCAGTCCGCTGCCTCTCGCACGAGTCCCGTGAAGCGTGGGGCGTGGGTGGTTCAAATGCTCGGCGAGCGGTTGCCTAAGGTTCCGCCCGATGTGCCGCCGTTGCCGGAGATTCCTCCCGCTGGGCTCAGCGTGCGTGAGATCACAGAGCGTCACCGCAAGGATCCAAACTGTGCCGGCTGCCATATTCGCATTGATCCTTTCGGTATGACGCTCGAACAATTCGATGCCCTCGGAAGGCTGCGGACAGCCAAAGAGCTTAAGCCTGGCGATGCAAAAGCGACCACGCAAGACGGCACTGAAATCAATGGGTTTGCCGGCCTGCGGAACTATCTAGCTGGCCCTCGGCGTGAGGATCTGTTACGGTCCATTAGTCAAAAGCTGGTCGGCTACTCTCTGGGTCGATCAATACAGCTATCTGACCGGAAGCTGATTGACGATGTGACCAAAAGCATGGCCAGCGGTGGACGCTGGTCCGACGCCCTACTAGTAATCGTCAATAGCGAGCAGTTCCGCTGCATTCGGACCGCCGAGGCCGACCCAAACAAGTAAATAACTACAAAAGGAGTCTCCTTATGTTTACAAAATCAGATCCATTCTCGCGACGCACGCTTCTGCAAGGGCTCGGCGTATCAATGGCTCTCCCTTGGCTTGAATCGCTGTCATTCGCTGCGGGCGAGGGAACCAACGCTGCTAGCCTGCCGCCGACTCGTACGCTCGTTACCTTCACCGGTATGGGCTTTCACTCGCAGCACTGGTGGGCGAAGGGCGAGGGCGCCGGTATGGAACTTGGGCCGTGCCTGAAGCCGCTCGAACCGTGGAAGGAGCGATTGGTCTTCCTTCGCGGCCTGTGGAACGAACAAGCCAACAAGGGTGCCATCCATTGCATGCAGACCGGAAACATGCTTAGCGGCGCGCCGTTGTCGGGGGCTGAAGTCCGCACGGGCGTCAGTTTCGACCAACTGATGGCTCAGCGAATTGGCGACCGCACGCGAATCCCATCGCTGGTGCTGGGTTGTGAAGGACCAATTCCAGGCCTCCAAGACGGGCTTCCACTGCTTTACAGTTCGCACATTTCCTGGAGCACGGCGGTGTCTCCGACCTGGACCGAAACGCGGCCAGCATTGGCCTTCGACCAACTCTTTCGCACCGACCACAATCGCGGCGATCGTCGCGTCGTCGATGCGGTGCTCGAAGATGCGAAGTCACTCCGTCAGCGGCTCTCTCTCTCAGATCGGCAGCGGTTCGAAGAATATCTCGGCAGCGTTCACGAGATCGAAGGGCGCATCAAACGAGCCGGCAAGGAACGCGATGCAAACGGTTGGAAGCCAACCCGGGCCACCCCCGATCGCCTTCGACCCGCCGATGGAATTCCCGCCGACATTCCGGAGTATTGGAAGCTGATGACTGACATCATGCTGCTTGCCTTCCGCACAGACACCACCCGGATCGCGACCCTCAAGTATTGCAACGATGGCTCCGCCGAAACTCACACTCACTGCGGCGCCAAAGATCAACATCACCAGATGGCCCATACCCAGCCCAAAGAACTCGTTGTGGTCAACCAGTTCTTTATGTCCCAGCTCGCCTACATCTGCGAGAAGATGGCGGAAGTGAAAGAAGGCGACCGCACCCTGTTGGACAACACTACCATCATGCATTGTTCGAGTATGCTACACGGCAACCATGATGCGAAGCAGTTGCCGATTATCCTGCTTGGCGGCGCGGGCGGTAAACTCCGTGGCGGTCGCGTGCTCGACTATTTGAATTCCCCGAACCGCCGCATGTGCAGCTTGTTCCTCAGCCTGATGGAGTGGGGTGGGGTGGAACTCGACCGCTTCGGCGACTCAAAGGAACGGCTAACTGGCATCTAATGGGCTTCGATAAATATTTAAGGATGTACTGTCATGACGATTCTCAAGCGGGTACTAGTGTCAATGATATCGATCGGCGTTGCCGCGTTTGTGGTATGGTGCTGGCCAAACGCAACGACCCGTCCCGTGCTGGCTCAAGAGAAACGCTCCGGGAATGAAGCTGTATTTGAGAAAACAGTCCGACCTGTTTTGCGCGATTACTGCGTGACCTGCCATTCGACCGAGAAGCAGAAGGGGGAACTCGACCTCGAACGCTTCACTTCGGTCGCATCAATCAAGAAGCAGACCGAGGTTTGGGAACATGTTCTTGAGCAACTAGCCACCGGCGAGATGCCACCGAAGTCGGCCAAGCAGATGTCGGCAGATCAGAAACAGCAATTAACCAAGTGGATCCAAGAAACTCTCAACGAAGTTGCATTGGCGAACGCGGGAGATCCGGGGCCGGTGGTGCTGCGTAGGCTTTCTAATCACGAATATACCTATACGATCCGCGACCTGGTCGGAGTGCCTACTCTCGACCCAGCCCGCGAGTTTCCTGTTGATGGCGCTGCTGGTGAGGGCTTCACCAATGCAGGGGCGGCGCTCGTGATGTCTCCAGCGTTGCTACGCAAATATCTCGATGGCGCGAAAGATGTCTCGCGGCGCATGGTTTTGTTGCCTGATGGGGTCCGATTCTCTCCAAGCGATTCGCCTCAGGATTGGACGAACGAATCGCTTGCTCGGATTCGTTCCTTCTACGCAAAGTACACCACAACAGGCGGAGGTTCGCTTACAGTGCAACAGGGGATATCGCTAGATGTCGGTACGGGTGGAGGACGATTGCCGGTCGCTCGCTACCTCGATGCGCTGCAGGGTCGAGGCAAAGTCGATGGTCTGAGTTCCAAGTATCTCGAGTTGCTCCGCTCGGCCCTTTCGATGAAGGAACCGTCTATCCTGTTAGACCCACTCCGCGAGAAGTTCGCAGCCAAGCAATTGGCCGTCGCCGATGTCGAAGCTTGGCAGAATGCGCTCTGGAAGTTTTCCAACATCGGCCACATTGGTCGTGCGAAAGGATCGAAAGCCTGGCAGGAGCCTGCCTCGCCGCTCGTTTCTCAACAGGAACTCCGGCTCAAACTCGATGGCAACCGAGACCACACGGTCTACCTTGTCGGCGGAACCGCAGGCGATGGTGGCGATGGTGATAAGATCATCTGGGACAATCCGCGTCTCGTAGCCAAAGGCCGGCCCGACTTTCCGATCGCTCAATTGCCTGAACTGGTGAAGCACCTTGAAACGGAACGTACTAAAATCCTTGCGTCAACCGAATCTGCTCTCTCAGTATTGGCCGGTGGTAAGGCGGAAGTTGATGCGAGCATCCTTGCGCGCTGGCAAGACTACCTCGGGTTCGGTGGAACGAAACTCGAACCGCTGATGACGAAGAAGCTATTGCGGTCACCAGATTATGCCTTCATCAGTGGGTGGACCGGCGATCGCGATTTAAGCATATTGGCCAATTCATCTGATGGGCGCGTGCGGATACCCGGCACGATGGAACCCCACAGCATCGCCACGCACCCGGCCCCAGATCGGTCTTCGGTTATCGCTTGGAAAAGCCCAGTAGCCACTGACAAGCTCACGATCTCGGGCAAGGTCATGCACGCTCATCCCGAGTGTGGCAACGGTATCACCTGGGCCTTGGAAGTACGACGGGGAGCCACAACTGAACGGCTTGCTACTGGCGTTTCACAAGGATCCAAACCGATCCAGCTCGGCCCGTTTCTGAATGTCCACATCGAATCCGATCAAGTGGTCGCAATCGTCATAGGCCCTCGTGATGGGAACCATTCATGCGACATGACTGCGGTAAATCTCGCACTCACTGATGGCACGAAATCGTGGGATTTGGCAAAGGATGTTTCTCCGAACATTCTCGCTGGAAACCCCAACGGCCCCTGGCACTTCCTCAGTCAACCGGCCTCGCAAGATGTTGCCCTCAATCTGCCTACACCGCTAGCGAACTGGCGGAAAAACCCTTCGCCTGAACTCGCAGCAAAAGTGCGTGAACATTTCCAGAAGGATTTTCCACTATCGCACCCATTGCTGGCCGCTTCGATTCGCTCCTTCAAGGGTAATGGCGAAAAACAATCGTTGACGAGCCAAGCACCCGCGACGATTGAACTGGCGATCCCCGCCGCACTCGCGAATGGTACGGAGTTCGTCGTCACAGCCCGTCTCGATAAACCGGGCGCAGGAAGCGTGCAGGCTCAAGTACTCACGCAGAAACCAACCACTCCGATCAACTCGATAATTCCCGGAATCCCGATCATCGTGAACGAAGGTAGTCCGGTTCGCCAGCGGTTCGAGGCGAGCTTCGAGGAGTTCCGCAAACTGTTCCCGACAGCCTTGTGTTACATGCGCATCGTTCCGGTTGATGAGGCCGTCACCTTGACATTGTTCTACCGCGAAGACGAGCATCTTCGCCGACTGATGCTCTCGGATTCGGATGCGAAAGAACTTGATCGGCTGTGGGCGGAGTTGCTTTTCGTCAGCGAAGAGCCGATCAAAAAAGTGTCTGCGTTCGAACAGATCTATCAATACGCCACGCAGGATCGTCCTGATCTTGTAAAGGAGTTCGACCCACTCCGTGAACCGACGAAGAAAGCTGCTGACGAGTTTCGCAAACAACAGTTAGCAGCGGATGCGGTTCAACGGCAAGCGGTGATCGACCTAGCGGCGAAAGCCTGGCGTCGGCCGCTTAGCGAAGTGGAAATCGCCAGCTTGAAGCAAAGCACCCCCCGACTGATGCTGGCGCGGATCCTTACTTCTCCATCGTTCCTTTACCGTGGTGAACGCGTGCCGGATCGCACTGGCCTGGTAAACGATTGGGAACTAGCGACGCGGTTAAGCTACTTCCTTTGGTCTTCAATGCCCGATGAGGAACTGCGCCGACTGGCCGCCGAAAGTAAACTTCGAAACCCCGATGTGCTGGCCGCTCAAGCTCGCCGCATGCTGAAAGATGAGAAGATTCGCAGACTCGCCACAGAGTTCGGCTGCCAATGGCTGCATGTCCGGGATGTAGCGACTCTGAACGAGAAAAGCGAACGCCATTTCCCGACATTTGCCACTGTCCGCGAAGACCTGCAAGAGGAAGTGACGCGATTCTTCGTAGACCTATTCCAGAATGATCAGGATGTGTTGCAACTGCTCAACGCAGATCATACCTTCCTAAATAAGAACCTTGCAGATCATTATGGCTTGAAAATCACGGGCACAGACTGGCAGAAAGTGGAAGGCCTGCGTGAGAAGGGCCGTGGCGGTATCCTAGGTTTCGGGGCCACCCTCGCAAAACAGTCCGGGGCATCGCGAACGAGTGCGATCCTTCGCGGTACTTGGGTTACCGAAGTCTTACTAGGCGACAAGCTGCCCAAGCCGCCCAAGGGTGTTCCGATTCTGCCCGAAGACACGCCCACTGGATTGACCGAACGCCAGCTCATTGAACGCCACAGTCGGGATGCGAACTGTGTAGGCTGTCATAAACGAATCGATCCATATGGTTTCGCACTAGAAAGCTTCGATGCGATTGGTCGCAGTCGGAAGGCCGACACGAAAACGACCTTGATGGACGGCACCGCCATCGACGGCCTCGGCGATCTTCGCGAGTACATACTCAAGAACCGAAAGCGGGACTTCCTGAAGCAATTCGGCCGCAAGCTGCTCGGATTCTCACTCGGTCGAAGTGTTCAACTTTCCGATCAGCCGATGCTCGAAGCGATGGTCCAAGAAAAGGAACATCACTTCGGAGACTTAATTGAAACGATCGTCCGTAGTCGGCAGTTTCGCGAGATTCGCGGACAAAACGTTGAGGTTACAGAAAAGAAATAGGGTACCATTAAACTTTTATTGAAAGGGCAAACGATGACTAATCATCAATTTAATCGCAGGACATTTTTGCGTGGAGTCGGAGTGTCAATGGCACTACCATGGCTCGAATCCCGTAATGTCTGGGGTGATGAACGCCCTTCTGGTTCCAAAGCCAGTGAAGCACCGGTTCGGCTCTGTGTAACCTTCTCCGGAAACGGTTTCCATTCCAAGGAATGGTGGGCCAAAGGCGAAGGCGACAAGATGGAACTGGGGCGCGTACTCCAACCGTTGACCGAATTTCGCTCGAAAATGTTGTTCGTTCGTGGCCTCTATCACGAGGAAGCACGGAAGGGCAACATTCACAGTTCGCAAACTGGCAACATGCTCTCCGGCGCACCGATCGCGAGCGGCGGCGAAATCCGCTCCGGCACCAGCTTCGATCAGGTGCTTGCCCAATCCTATGGTAAGAGCAATAAGGTGCCGAGCCTCGTGCTTGCATGCGAGCAGTCGAACCCCTCGGTTCACAAGAACTATAGTATGCTCTACAGTTCGCACATCTCATGGAGTTCGCCGACGACCCCGACTCCGCTCGAACTTTATCCATCTTTGGCTTTCGATCGATTGTTCAAAGATGAAGCATCTCCCGAAGACAAAAGCGTCCTCGATGCGGTGCTGACGGATGCCAAAGATCTGCGAGGCAAAGTTAGCGTCAACGATCAGCGCAAGTTGGACGAGTATCTCGACAGCGTGCGCGATGTAGAGAAGCGAATCACCGATGCAGGTAAAAGCGGCCAGTTGCAGGGCTGGCGGCCTACGCTCGACAAGCCGAACATTAAGCGCCCCGCTGATGGCATGCCCCAAGATATTGCAGAACACATGAAGTTGATGATCGATATTCTTGTGCTTGGCTTCCAAACAGACACCACGCGCATCACCACCCTGAAACTCAATAACGATCACAGCGCCCTGCGATTCCCGAATCTGCCGAGCGTTCAGCAGAAGGGGCACGGCATCGACTATATGATCCACCACTTGCTGTCGCACAGCGACGGTGAAGACTGGTTGAAGGTTAACCAGTTCTTCATGGAGCAGATCGCCTACCTTGCTCGAAAGCTTGATGCGATCAAGGAAGGTTCGCGCACCTTGCTGGATAACACGATGCTGATGCACTGTTCAAGTATGATGGCCGGCGCTCTCCACAATAACGATCAGCTTCCAGTGATCATTCTTGGCGGGGCCGGTGGTCGCATCAAGGGCGGCCGTGCTCTTGATTACACAGGCAAACCCAACCGCCAACTCTCCCGACTGTTCCTCTCGATGATGGACAAGATGGAGGTGCGTCCGAAGTCCTTTGGCGATGGTAAACAGCAACTTGAAGAGGTCTAATGCTCGGAGAGCCAAGGATTTAGTTGCTGTTGCATCGGTGCCTAGGGAAAATATAAGAGAGAAATCAAAGGGGTCAGGTCTCTTTTCCCTTTGGTTTACCAGCAATTGCAAATGAAGCAGATAGGTTCAATTAGCAATTCAATCGCTATAATCTGAGAGTCAGCACCTATTCCTGGCCCGAAAAAGAGACCTGAACCCTTTGATTTATTCTTCCCCCCACTCCCAACCCTCTTATCATTGCCTTCAAGCCCACCCACTACGATGCTCACTCTTACCCACAAATTCTTTCAGAGCGGGAAGTAGATGAGATGGTGGTATGCAAAAAAAGACCTGACCCTTTTGATTTCTTGTGTTGCTGCCGCATGCCGAAGGGATGCCAGCCTTTAGCCGGTGGTTGAGCGCAGCGATACCCCCGGAAACCAAATCCGAAACCTCGCGCACCCTGACAAGGGTGCCAGCAAATTCTAAATATCGCTGATCTTATAAGCAGATAAACGGGGGATACTCTTCGCTTGCACCCTTTCAGGGTGCGGTTCATTTGGCACTCCATAGCCGGTGGTATCGCTGCGCTCAACCATCGGCTACAAGTTAGGATGCCTCCAGCATCCTAAGACAATCGCCGTCGCTAACACTTCCTGATCTGAAAGATATTACACGCCCAACAATACACAATATTTGTGGGTAACAGTGAGCACTGCAATGGGTGGATTACCTTTTTAACTTGCGTCATTCAAAAAAAAAGACCCATGGAACACAGTCCATGGGCTTTGAAGCCATTCATCAACCCAAATCAAAATGTACCTTCATTCCGTGGCTATTCTTATGCTTCTGCCTTATGCTTCTGCCTTTTGCTTCCTTCTGTTGCTAAGTCTTCTCCCTTTTCTTCATTCAGTCAATAAACCAAGGGGGAA
>Ga0194050_1000668_pt1 | contig 12102 bp, 10 predicted proteins | sample SepL2310m_MetaG_FD_148657 | JGI IMG/M metagenome (GOLD analysis project Ga0194050, IMG submission 148657) | Anoxic zone freshwater microbial communities from boreal shield lake in IISD Experimental Lakes Area, Ontario, Canada - Sep2016-L239-10m | ecosystem: Environmental > Aquatic > Freshwater >...
CCCCATTCGAACGTTCTCAATCCCTCTGGGCCATCTCTTTCATGGAGATGGATGTGAATCCTGCAGACATTTCTACCTCACCTGAAAAGTTCCGGGAGTATAGGTTCAGAGATTTTCCCAACAAGCGACTCCTTGCCAACAGCGTCAGAGTTCTACTTTTTCTTCGCAGATTAAAACATATTCTCAAAAAATTCACATTTGACAGATTCCTGAATTGGAAATGTCATCCGATTGGTATTCAGTCAAATTTCAATGTTCTACGCACTCTCCATAATCACTAAAGAGTCCAAAGACCAAAAGCCTCCTAGAAAAACAGGTTCCAATAAACGTTTGGCTATTGATCTTTCTGTGTAAAAACGCCTAAAAACCCTCAAAATCTTTGATTTCTCGATAAACAGAGGCTTTTGAGCCTCTGTTCAAGAGGGGCGTTCTGTGCTCTTTAAAACGCTTGACGAGCGAGGTTCCCTCCGTACAGTAAAAGGGTATTGAAGCTGAAAGATACATTTTTTCCGTTTTTCTCCCCAGTTACTTTTGGAGAGAATCGATCGGAGAGTTGGCTCGTACGGTTTTTCATCTGTTTCGAATCCATTTTTTTGAACACGTGTTTGGTTTTTTGGTCGAGATGCCTCGCTTTTGAATTTTTTATGCTTGTCCTTTCTCGAAAAAAGAACGAAAGCATTGTTATTAACAACGACATCACCATCGTTGTCGTGGAGATTCGTGGCGATAAAGTGCGTCTTGGAATTGAGGCTCCAAAGGAAATTCCGGTCCACAGGCGGGAAGTCTTTGATGCTATTCAGCGCGGGGACAGATCCGGCACTTCGACCTGCAAGGAAACACAATTCCATGAACTTTGGGTGGATATTGAATCGCCTCCCTGCATTGCCCCTTCTGGTGAAGAAATTCAGCCTTCGAAGACATCCGGCATCGTCGATTCTTCGGTTTGCGAAAGACCAGAGACACTTTAGATCGTTCTTGAAAACAGTGCGTTTTTAACCGTTTTTCAATTGACGCATCTTGACGAAATGCGTTTGTGGGATTAGATACATGTGGGTTCGAAGAGATCTGTTCTTTCTCGTCGGATCTCCGTTTGGCCCCGTCGTCTAGAGGTTAGGACACTGGCCTTTCAAGCCGGCAGCACGGGTTCGATTCCCGTCGGGGTCATTTTTTTCGATCCGGCGGGTTCAGGAGTGAAGCTATGAGTTTTCCCTCTGATTCTGCTGATGCGACTGCGTCGCGGTTGATTCATTCAACGCACTACGATGCCGTAGTCATTGTTTCTTTTGGCGGACCAGAGTGCCAACTCGATGTGCTTCCATTTCTTGAGAATGTGCTGCGCGGTCGCAATGTGCCACGCGAACGCATGCTCGAGGTAGCCGAACATTATCGGCACTGCGGTGGACGCAGCCCGATCAATGATCAAAACCGAATGCTTTTGAAGGCGCTCCAAGCCGAACTTTCAGCACACGGACCAGATATCCCTGTCTATTGGGGCAATCGAAACTGGCATCCGATGCTTGCCGACACCGTTCGACAAATGGCTGATGACGGGATTCGCAAAGCGATCGCTTTTGTGACAAGTGCCTACAGCAGCTATTCCGGTTGCAGGCAGTACCGAGAAAATATTGCGGCCGCCTGTGAACCACTCGGCGTGCGGGCACCGAGCATCGACAAGATTCGAGTGTTTTTCAATCATCCTGGATTTGTCGGTCCCATGGCGGATCGTTTGACTCGGTCGCTCGAGCATTTTGAAGCCGATGTTCGGAACACGATTCCTGTGCTCTTCACAGCTCACAGCATTCCAACGTCAATGTCGCAGTCATGCCGATACGAAGCACAACTTACGGAGGCCTCTCGGCTTGTTGCAGAAACTGCGGGAGTTGCGAACTGGCGATTGGTGTACCAAAGTCGAAGTGGCCCACCGTCACAACCGTGGCTTGAGCCGGATGTGTGTGATGCCGTTCGAGAGTTGGCGGCCTTGGGAAATAAACGCGTGGCGATTGTTCCCATTGGATTTATCTCCGATCACATGGAGGTGGTCTACGACTTAGACACCGAAGCTGCGGATGTTTGCAAAAGCTTGGGCATCGACATGGTTCGCACGCCGACCGTTGGCACCGATCCAATATTTATTCGAATGATTCGAGATCTGGTCGCTGAACGTGTTTGGAATCTTGATACACGACCAGCGATGGGATTACTCCCTGCCAATCACGATGTGTGTCCACTTGATTGTTGCCCCGCCGGACAACGCCCTCGAGGAGGTTCCGAACCGATCGCTGCGCAGACATGACGCTTAGACGAGGCGAGCAGGGATTATTCTCGGCGAGCACCTTGTTCATCGATACACTCTAAGGGATTCCGGTCGTTTTTGTGACAATTGCCACCGAAAGCACGCATCCCAAAAATCGGCTGGGAATTTTCTACCGTCTGATCCTCATGTGTGTGTGATACACAACGCCAGATCATGCAGCCACTCCACACATCGGCCATACATCAACCTTTCGTGGTGTTGGTGCATGGATTTTTAGCACATCGGATTTTCCTTGCGCTCCTTCAGTGGCGGCTGCACAAGCAGGGCTTTCGAACGCTCAACTGGGGATATGAAAGTGTTCTGCAGTCGATTGAGTCGCACGCAGAACGATTCGCGGAACGTCTCAAAATCCTCGACGCAGACCCCACGATTGAGTCGATCCATCTGGTTGCACACAGCATGGGAGGCATCGTGGCACGTTCTGCTTTAGATCGATTTCGTCCTAAAAAACTTCAGCGATTTGTAATGCTTGCACCACCGAATCACGGTTCGTTCATCGCAGCAATACTCTCTCCTTTGATCGGTTCGCTGCTCAAGCCTGTGGCAGAACTTTCGACCTCTCCAGGAAGTCGTATCCACTCTATTGGCATGCCCGAGAGTATCGAAGTTGGTGTCATTGCTGCCGGCTGGGATCAACTCGTTTCGATTGAAAGCACACGACTGCCTATACCTCACCAGCACGTGATTGTGCCCTGCATGCATTCCAGTCTTCTTTTTCGACGCGATGTGGTGGCCCTTATCTGCGAGTTTCTTACTCGAGGAACTTTTGTTGAAAACAGATCCGAGAGTCACGACACTCGTTTGTCACCTTCCTCCACTTCCACTCCATAAATTTCGAAGATTGTTCGATTTCATGCATTCACACTCCCAAAATCAAAGACGTCAACTCGGCCAAACCCAACTTCATGTTGGACCAATAAGTCTTGGCTGCTGGCCTCTGGCGGGCATGACTCGCGAAGGAATAACGCACTCGATGGCCGTTGACACGATTCTCGCTGCACTCGATGCAGGAATCACTCACCTCGACACGGCTTACTGCTACGGTGAATCTGGAGAGAGCGAACGGGCCATTGCACAAGCAATCATCGGTCGCCGTGATCAACTCGTCATTGCAGGAAAATGTGGCATTCACTGGCTTGCTGGTCGACAGCAGGTTGTTGATGGTCGGCCCCAAACCCTCAGAGCTGAAGTGGAAACCAGCCTCACCCGACTTGGTATCGATTTTCTTGATCTGCTCTATCTCCACGCCCCCGATCCCACTCTCGATATTGAAGTTTCGGCAGCAGGACTCTTTTCACTTCTTGAGCAGGGACTTGTGCGAAGCGTGGGAGTGTCAAATGTGAATGTTTCGGAACTGAAACGATTTTCAAACTGTTGTCCGGTGTCAGCCTGTCAGTCTCCCTACAACATGCTGCAACGCGGCATTGAGGTCGATCTTGTGCCATGGTGTCTGGAAAATCGTGTGTCTGTCATGGTCTACTGGCCTTTGATGAAGGGACTTTTGAGCGGCAGTATGGATAGCACTCGGCATTTTCCCGAAACAGACAGTCGGCACAAATATCCGATGTTTCAGGGGGAGGAGTTTTCGCGAAACCTTGCTTTTGTCGATTCTCTGCGCCCTGTTGCCGCAAGACTTCAAGTGAAGCTCAGCCAATTGGTACTCGCATGGACGGCTCAACAACCAGGCATTACGAGTGTTTTGGTCGGAGCAACAAATCCGCAGCAAGCCCGTGAAAATGCCGGAGCTCTTGGAATCGTTTTCAATCCTCTCGATCAAAGGGAGATTGCAAATGCCATCGCGAGTCGAGGAACGGCAGCATCAAGGCCTGCGGTAAAAACTCGTTAGCCCAATGGAGGATGAAGGATGGAGAATGCACGTTTTCCAGGAACACACTCTCACGCCGCTCCGATGGTGGCACCAATCGCCTGTGCGACACTCACGTACGACTGTCGCACTTTCAGACAGACCTGACGAAATGATTCTGGACGGCGAACGCCGGCGAGTCTGAGCGTTTCAATGGCACCGCGACGAAATACAAGGTCTCCTGCGGGATACCACGCCTGACCCAGACGCACATCGATATCAATCGCATCAAATCGATTCAGATCGACGAACTGTTCAACGCGTGGATTGATGCCACATTCGATGATCACACGACGATTCGTGAGTCGGTAACGTTGAATTGCCCAAGGCAATCGCATCGACAGATACAAAGGCAGCACCAGCGGAATGCTCGGTACCAGCGCGAGTCTTCCCAATGAAAATGGTCCAATTCCAAAACGAATTGAATATAATCTTCCGAGCCATCGTCCAACCGATGTTGCTGCAACCGATGGCCACACCGTCATGATCGTCACCTCCAATGAATCGGGAGGCGAAACTCCTGCAATCGGCTGAACTGTCATACGAATCCACCGTGTAAGAAACGTTGTTGACCGATTCTCTGCCGGGTAGATCTACGTTCCACGGCTTTCCTAAAATCCTTGCAGCAACATACTCCGGCCCCGAACTGTTCGCCACAGGTGTTCAAAATGCTCGTCTATATGAGCGAACCATAAACAGTGCGCATAAAAAACCCGTTGGGGCTCGGCCAAGAGCCCCAACGGATCCATAGTCATTTGAAAATTTTTGGCAGACTGACGCATTCAGGAAATTCCTAAATGAATCTTTCTCTTTCGGAAACAACGCGATCGTCTCCACAATCTGAATCCTAAAGCCATACGTACAACAAACCAAAAGGAACGTCATACGACAACTTCAGGGTTGTTGAAAAAAACCCGAGGGTTTATTCCAACGGTATCCTTAGAAAGGAGGTGATCCAGCCGCAGGTTCCCCTACGGCTACCTTGTTACGACTTAGTCCCAATCACAGAGTTCATCTTAGGCGACTGGCTCCCCATCTCCGAAGAGACAGGGTTACCTCGGCGACTTCGGATGCCCCCCACTTTCGTGGCTTGACGGGCGGTGTGTACAAGGCTCAGGAACACATTCACCGCGGTATGCTGACCCGCGATTACTAGCGATTCCAGCTTCATGCAGGCGAGTTGCAGCCTGCAATCCGAACTAGGGCACGTTTTTTGGGATTTGCTGGCTCTCGCGAGTTTGCGTCCCTTTGTACGTGCCATTGTAGGACGTGTGCAGCCCTAGTCATAAGGGCCATGAGGACTTGACGTCATCCCCACCTTCCTCCGGTTTAACACCGGCGGTCTCTCTAGAGTCCCCACCATTACGTGCTGGCAACTAGAGACAAGGGTTTCGCTCGTTAAGCGACTTAACGCGACATCTCACGACACGAGCTGACGACAGCCATGCAGCACCTGTGTATGTTCCACCCGAAGGCGTGGCCCTACTTTCATAGGGTTAATCCATACATGTCAAGACTAGGATAAGGTTCTTCGCGTAGCCTCGAATTAAGCCACATCCTCCACCGCTTGTGTGAGCCCCCGTCAATTTCTTTGAGTTTCAGCCTTGCGACCATACTCCCCAGGCGGAGCACTTAACACTTTCGCTACGACTGAAAGGCTATGGAGGACCCTTCAATCAAGTGCTCATCGTTTACAGCCAAGACTACCGGGGTATCTAATCCCGTTTGCTACCTTGGCTTTCGTGCCTCAGCGTCAGAAGAGACCCAGTGAGCCGCCTTCGCCACCGGTGTTCCTCAGGATATCAACGCATTTCACCGCTCCACCCTGAGTTCCGCTCACCTCTGTCTCCCTCCAGCACGGTAGTTTTGAGCGCAGTTCCTCGGTTGAGCCGAGGGCTTTCACACCCAACTTACCGCGCAGCCTACGCACCCTTTAAGCCCAGTGATTCCGAATAACGTTTGTACGGTTCGTCTTACCGCGGCTGCTGGCACGAACTTAGCCCGTACTTCCTCCACAGATAGGTCAAACAGGAGGGAGTACCCTCCTGCATTTCCTCCCCGTTGACAGTGGTTTACAACCCGAAGGCCTTCATCCCACACGCGGCGTCGCTCGGTCAGGCTTTCGCCCATTGCCGAAGATCCTCGACTGCAGCCACCCGTAGGTGTCTGGGCAGTATCTCAGTCCCAATGACGCGGGTCGTGCTCTCACACCCGCTACCCATCGTTGCCTTGGTGAGCCGTTACCTCACCAACTAGCTAATAGGATGTAGGCCCCTCTCTGGGTGGAATCACACCTTTGGTCCGAAGACATTATCCGGTATTACCTGCAGTTTCCCGCAGCTATCCCAGACCCTGAGGTAGGTACCTACACATTACTGTCCCTTTCGCCGCTGTCCCCGTATTGCTACGGTTCTCGCTCGACTTGCATGCCTAATCCACGCCGCCAACGTTCATTCTGAGCCAGAATCAAACCCTTCAATTTGTTGGTTTCAAGTCCGATGGTTGCTTTCGCTTCCACCGGTTCAAGTTTCCGTGACGAACTGTAATGTTCAATCTGTCTTCAATTCAATCAAACTTCCGAAAACCGAACAGAGAATCTTTGCAACGTGAGTTGCGAAGACCATGCTCGACTTCCGGTGCCGGTCCACGATCGCGTGCCGGCCAAAACCGAAAGAGAAAAATCTGCCGAATTGTCAAACAACACCACCAAAACCGGTCGCAAGCGATCGATCCTCGTGGAGAGGCAATGCTATCAATTTCAGGACAGCCGTCAACGGGCGATGAAAAACATCATTTTCTAAGAGGTTTTTGTTCAAACTACCGGCTGAGGACTATGCTGTTTTCATTCCTGAACCTGTTTCAAAAAAATCTTTTTTTCAGTGCGCGTTTACAAACGCGCAAGAATGCAGCCTTCTTCGGCTGTTTTTGCAGTCACACTGGAATAGAGTTTTTTTACTGAATTCTTTTGTATTCTTCAGCCATACCGAAGAACAATTTCTCGCTTAAAACCAGTCTCTATTGAACGTCTTCTTGCCCGTGGAATGCTCAACGAGCATACAGCTGCTTGCATGTTCAAAGGATGTGACACTAGTGCGATCAATCGTTTGTTTTTGCGGCATACGACGGCACCTCGCCACACCATGGATCAACCTCTTTTTTTTCATGGCGATTGGTTGTTTTTTGAACGTACAGATCGCTGTCGCAAGCGACGAATCTTCTGATCAAAGACCTGCGCCCTCTCTGATTATTTTGACTCCGAAAGATCGTGAGAACGAAAAATTCTTTGAGTCCAAAGTGCGTCCCTTGCTCGTCGCGCGGTGCGCGAAGTGTCACAACGAAAAAGTTCACAAGGGAAATCTCCGCCTCGATTCAAGAGAACACATGCTGATCGGGGGTGACTCGGGGCCTGCGATATTTCCTGGGAAACCGGATGAGAGTCTGTTGATTGAAGTGATTCGACACGAGTCTCTCGAGATGCCTCCTGATGGAAAGCTGGCTGATTCGGAAATCGATGCGATCGTCGAATGGATTGCCGAAGGTGCGACATGGACCGCACTGCCGTCTCTCGCCGGCGATGCACACATTTCTAAACGAGGGAAAATCACTGCCGAGGATCGCGCCTACTGGGCTTTCCAGAAAGTCACGCGTCCTGTGCCACCGGATGTGCCTCACACCAAAGAACATCGTGTTCACAATCCGATCGACCAATTTATCGGTTCACTTCTCGCAACAGAAGGACTCTGTGCGTCGCCTGAAGCCTCTCCTGCCACCCTTATTCGCCGGGCGTACTTCGATCTTCTCGGTGTACCACCGACTTCTTTGGAGATGGCGTCTGCTGAGGCGACTTTTCTCGAGGACTCGAATACCAATGCTTTTTCTCAACTTGTGGAGCAACTCCTCACCGACAAGCGATATGGCGAACGATGGGCACGGTTCTGGCTCGACCTTTCTCGATTTGCCGAAAGTGATGGATTTCGACAAGACGCATTCCGACCGTCGGCGTGGCGTTATCGAGACTACGTCATCGACTCTTTTAACAACGACAAGCCTTATGACCTTTTTATTCTTGAACAACTCGCAGGAGATGAGATCAACCCGGAGAGTTCTGAGTCGATCATCGCCACTGGTTTTCTTCGACAGGGACCTTACGAATACAACCAGATCGATGTTCCAAGTCAATTGGCAAACATTCTCAATGAGGTGACGGATGTCACTGCTGACGTGTTTCTTGGAATGGGGATGAGTTGCAGTCGTTGTCACGACCACAAATTTGATCCGCTGCTACAACGCGATTATTTCAGACTTCAAGCTTTTTTTGCGCCAATGATCTGGGTCGACGACACCCCGGTCTGTTCTGTTGCGGAAAAAAATGCTCACCGCGACTCCATGACGGCATGGCAAGCGAAGGCGTCAGGCATTCTCAACAAAATTGCGTTGCTCGAAGACCCTTTACGCCATGTCACCGTCGGACAAGGAATCGCTCGATTTCCTTCCGACATTCAGTCGCTCATTCGAAAATCAGCATCCGAACGCACTCCGTTAGAAGAACAACTCGTTGGAATTGCGGTGAGACAAATTCTGTTTAAGCCGGAGCAACTCGACAAAGAGACCCGCACACAGTACGACGCACTCCACAAAGAACTTGCGTCGATCGATGGATCGCGGCCCGTGCCTCTCTCCACAGCACTGACGGTTCGAGATGTTGGTCCCGTCTCGCCTGCAACCACGATTCCTGGCAATCGTAGCCAAGAACTTCTCAGCCCTGGATTTCCTGAGGTGCTCGTGCCGGAGTCGACGCATAGCACATTTATTTCAGACGCTCAGACCTCATCGACAACGACCGGAAGGCGGACAGCACTTGCGCGCTGGATCGCGTCAGCAGAAAATCCGTTAACCGCTCGCGTCATGGTCAATAGGCTCTGGCAGTGTCATTTTGGACGCGGGCTCGTCGCTAGCAGCAGTGACTTTGGCCGCTTGGGTGACCGACCATCCCATCCCGAACTTCTCGATTGGCTTGCGTCGGAGTTGGTTGACTCCGGATGGAGCCTCAAACATATCAACCGCTTGATTGTCACCTCTGCCACATACCGGCAACTCTCGATTGGAACTGCCACAATCGCTAGTATTGAAAAAGACCCTCTCAATAAATTTATATCACGACAAAATTGCCGAAGACTTGATGCAGAACAAGTCCGCGATGCAGCTTTTACTGTTTCTGGTGAACTCGATCGATCGATGTATGGCCCGAGCGTGCCGGCCACACAGTTGCGACGTTCTCTCTATACGAGTGTCATTCGCAATACGCGAGATCCGCTCGTGGAGGTCTTTGATGGTGCGGACCCATACTTGAGCACTGCTGAGCGAAACACAACGACAACCGCAAACCAAAGCCTGTTTATGATCAACGGCGAATGGATGCTCGCACGAGCAGCGGCGCTTGCCGAACGCATAGAACGCAAAGAACTACCCGATGATCTATCTCGTGCGCAAGAAACTCTTCGAGCGGTCACATCACGCACTCCAACCGATGCGGAGACGCGTCTGGCCTTGAAGTTCCTTCTCTCGCAACGGGAAAAACTCGGGACGAATCCATTGGTCGCAGCATCGCTCTCGACAGCTCCTATGCCGCAGCGAGAGGGAAAAGCTGCTGTTCTTGATCCAACAAAGCCCCTGCAGTTTCCATATCTTTCCGATCACAACGATCTTCCCTCGCTCGATTTTACGATTGAGGCATCGGTGGTTTTGCGATCCATTTTTCAAGATGCAAGTGTTCGCACGATTGTCTCGCAGTGGGATGGCGATCCACGTCATCCCGGCTGGTCATTCGGCGTTACAGGCGAGCAATCTCGTTTTGCTCCTCGAAGTCTGATTCTCGAGCTTTCTGGAGATGCGACAGACCCGAAATCAGGAAGGGGCAGTTACGAGGTCATTTCGTCCGGCATTCATCTTGAACTCATGCGGCCCTACTCGATTGCTGCAAGCGTACAGTTTGGCTCAAGCGGCACTCCTTCGGTCACATTCTTTGTTCAGGATCTCTCTGACAATGATGCTGCAGTGATCGTCAAGCGGGTTGAGCATTCATTTGTCTGCGGCTACGACAGTCAGGCGAAGCTCTTTCTCGGAGGACGTGATTCGTCAACGCCTACGCCGCAGGCAAAAGGGAGTTGGGATGGATTGATCGATGACGTGCGACTGAGTGCCAAGGCGCTTGATCGCGGTGAGATTCTGTTGAATGCAGGTTCAAATGTTTCGGAGTGTGTCGCTCGCTGGAATTTTGAAGAAACGCCAGGACCACTGGCCGATGCCTCCGGAAAGGGACACGATCTTCTGATTGGAATATCTCGAAATCCTGTCGATCGTATCTCGCACGAGGCTCTTGTTGATTTATGTCATGTCCTTTTGAATTCAAGCGGTTTTCTTTATCGAGACTGATTCCATGTCCATTCTGACAAAACTCCTCGGCATTTCTGATAACCAAGTGCCTCGCAGTCGTCGCAATTTCCTGCGTCACTCTGGGCATGGATGTGGCGCACTTGCCTTGACGGAATTTCTCTCTGGCGGTCCCCCCTGTGCTGCGGAGAAACCGGGTTCTTCTATCAAGCAGCCCCATTTTGAAGCTCGAGCAAAGAGCGTTATTTTTCTCTTTATGGAAGGTGGTCCGAGTCATCTCGATCTTTTTGACCCGAAGCCCGCTCTCAAAAATCTTGAAGGCAAGTCACTGCCAGATAGTTTTGGAACGGTGATTACGGCGATGGGCGAGTCCCGTTCTCCACTGCTGGCCGATCGCAGAATCTGGAAGCAACATGGCGAATCTGGAACTTGGGTCTCCGATTGGCTTCCACATGTGGCGAACTGCGTCGATCGAATGACAGTCATTCGATCCTGTGTATCCGATGGCATCAATCATTCTGGTGGGGTTTGCCAGATGAATACTGGAAGCCTACTCGGCGGGAGGCCGAGTCTTGGCGCATGGGTCACGTACGGTTTGGGAAGCGAAAATGAGAATCTTCCTGGATTCGTGGTTCTCCAAGACACCGATACGCAGGTCGTCAACGGTCCGAGAAACTGGGGGGCAGGATTCATGCCTGCTGTCTATCAAGGAACTCGGTTTCACAGTGGTGCCACGCCAATTCCAAATCTTCGAAATCCAAGCGGCATTACTGATGAACGGCAGCAAGGAAAGCTGGCATTGCTCAACGAACTCAATCGAGAACATGCTCTTGAGCGAACCGCTCAGACCGAACTAGAAGCTCGCATTCGTAATTACGAACTCGCCTTCCGCATGCAGGCGATTGCACCTGAAGTCGTCGATCTCTCAAAGGAAACTTTCGCCACGGAGCAGCTCTACGGTCTCGATCAAAAAGAGACCGCTCCATTTGGTCGCAATTGTCTCCTGGCTCGCCGCATGGTTGAGCGGGGCGTTCGTTTTGTACAGCTTTATCACGGTTCGGGAAGCAAGTGGGATGCTCACAAAGGAATTGAAAAAAACCACACCGAACTTTGTTTGCAAATGGACAAGCCGGTTGCCGGACTTCTCATCGACCTTGAACAGCGTGGGTTACTTGAAGAAACACTTGTTGTATGGGGAGGAGAATTTGGTCGCACGCCGATGAGTGAGCAGGGAAATGGCCGCGATCACAACCCGACCGGATTTACGATGTGGATGGCTGGAGCAGGGCTTGCCGGAGGCCGGGTCATTGGTTCGACCGATGAACTCGGTTTGCGAGCTATCGAAGATCGGGTGCACGTACACGATCTTCATGCAACGATTCTCCATCTGCTGGGGCTGGGACATATGGATCTTGTCTATCCATTCAAGGGCCGACCTGAACGGCCAACCCTCAACGAGGGCATGCCCAGCGGGCCTATTCTTGGTTGAAAATGCACTTTTGCTGAAATACCAGCAGTACGCGAACTCTTACGG
>Ga0194050_1000676_pt1 | contig 12027 bp, 15 predicted proteins | sample SepL2310m_MetaG_FD_148657 | JGI IMG/M metagenome (GOLD analysis project Ga0194050, IMG submission 148657) | Anoxic zone freshwater microbial communities from boreal shield lake in IISD Experimental Lakes Area, Ontario, Canada - Sep2016-L239-10m | ecosystem: Environmental > Aquatic > Freshwater >...
AAAATTATCTTGCTGTGTGTCGGTTTGCTTTTTGACGCACTGTTGTTTTGGGTGATGTGGTTGATGTTGATTCTTTGCACGATCACAGCAGTGCAGCGCTTTTTTAAAGTCTGGAATCAAGCGGCAATCGCGCCGGCAACGGCTGAACGGGTTGCATTGCGGCAGTCTCGTCGTGCTTCTCGTAGTGCTCAGCGTGCTGATCGACGAATGCGTTTATCGCGTCGTCGCAACATGAAGTGACATTGGCAACTCAAAAAAATCGTTCTGATTCGTTAGTTGTCATTGGCTGCCGTGTAGTTGCGGTGCTGGCGAGAACTACTCCAACTTTTGTCATAGCCGCGTTGACTGCGGTGCTGGTTCCGGTAGTGACAATTCCAATGCGCAAAAAACGTGCAGTTGTTTCAAGGCATATGCGGCGCGTTCAACCTGATTTCGGCGACCATCAAATTCGTCGTGCAGTGCAAAAATCTTATGAGAGTTATGCCCGCTACTACGTTGAAACTTTTCGTCTGCCATTTTTGAATTCAAAGCAAATTGAGTCTGGTGTCTCAATTGAAGGCTTTGAGCATATTGAATCTGGTCTCAAGCTAGGTAAGGGAGTCATTCTTGCGTTGCCTCACTTAGGTGGATGGGAGTGGTCAGGTAGGTGGCTAATACAACGTGGACACAAACTCAATGCCGTCGTCGAAAAACTTGAATCGCAACAGTTGTTTGAAATGTTTCTACAACTTCGCAAAAACTATGGCGTTCAGGTGATCCCACTAGATGACAATGCCGGTGTTGCCGTTCAACAGGCACTTGCAAGAAATGAAATCGTTGCACTTTTAAGTGACCGCGATATTCAAGGCACTGGCGTTGACATCGAGTTTTTTGGTGAGAGAACGACGATCCCGAGTGGTCCAGCTTTTTTTGCATTGCGAACGGGTGCCGCTCTCGTGCCCCTTGCTACGTATTTTTTGAAACGCCTAGATGGCCACAAAACAATTGTGCGACCGGCAATTAAAGTTGAGCGACTTGCGACGCTACGAGATGATATACAAAGAATTTCACAAGATCTGGCAATAGAACTTGAACTTTTAATTCGTCATGACCCTGCACAGTGGCATTTATTTCAGCCGAATTGGCCGAGTGATTTAATTTCTGTTTCAGTTTTTAGAAAGTTAATTTGAATACGCAGCAAACAATTCGGAGACTGCTTTAGCCTGACCGCCCGAAGTCGAAGACATCACGGCAATTGGCAGAACGCCGGCTTGTGACCAAGCCCAAAGTGCCTCACGAACCGTGTCACTGTCCCCAGAAATTGTGCAATCGCTCAGCCATTCAGTATCCATTGCTGCGACAATTTCTGCAGAACGGGTTTCTTTGTTACTCGACTCAAGTATTTTTTCGAATGCGTCAATCTGCTCGTCGTAACCGCATGAGCGCCAATAATTTCGATAATTCGGAAGTGAAACATAGCCAACCAAAGTTTTGCGATGTATTGCTTGGGCAGCCGCAATATCGTCGCTAATCACGGTCGGCACCATGTTTGCCAAAAACATTTCTGACCTGCGAGACGATTCAATATTTGTGAGTTGATCAGAGATATTGCTCAACAAAGCGTTTGCCCAAATTGCTCCTTGAGAAATTTCGGTTGCAAGATCCAGCATTTTATTGCGAAGTGCTGCCAAATAAATCGGAGGAAGTTCGCCCGAAAAACGTTCATGAGAACGCATCGTTGCGACGTAATTTTTTATATCAGCAAGTGGTGTAGCAGTTGTTGCTCCAAGTCGGTTGATTACTGGTCCATGACTAACGCCAAGGCCCAAGCTAAAACGATGATTTGAAACTTCGTATATATGTGCAGCAGTGTTCGCCATTTCGATTGCATGGCTGTAATAAATCGGTTGAATTTTTCCAAAACTTTATTGTGCTAGTCGCGTGCGCTAACGAAACACAAAATGCCATTGCGGCTCCCAGACTCGGACACGCAATGCCAGAGAACCCGAGCGTCTCGGCTTGTCGGGCGAGGTCTAGCACTGCGGTTCGCTTGTTGGCTGTTGCTACTAGCGAGATCGCTGGTCTGAAACTCTCTTGATTAGTCATAGTGCAAAGTTAGTTGCTGAGCAATGTCGTTCAATTAGTGATGTTTTAATTTCGACCATCGGTCGTACCGTGTAGTCAATGAATTCGGCAAGTAATCCGGTCAAAGCCAATAAGAACTTTGAACGCAAGAAGATGCTTCGGATCGGGTTGGTGTGTCCATATAGTCTGACGATTCCTGGTGGGGTTCAATCTCAAGTTCTAGGTTTGGCTCGCGAGTTGCGTCGAATGGGCCATGAGGCACGAGTGTTAGGCCCTTGCGATGGCCCGCCGCCAGAGCCATTTGTGACACCACTCGGAAATAGTCTGCCAACAGCTGCAAATGGTTCGACCGCGCCGCTTGCGCCAGACCCTTCGGCGGCACTTCGCACGATTCGAGCGATCAACGATGAGGCATTTGATGTTTTGCATTTACACGAGCCGATTGCACCTGGGCCGACGATGACCGCGTTAATGTTGCGCCTCGCGCCAATGATCGGTACCTTTCACGCCGCCGGAGACATCGCTTGGTACGGGCGCATCAACAAGGGAGTCAACTGGCTCGCTAATCATCTTGACGTACGAGTTGCGGTTTCACCACAAGCACAAGAACTTGCAAATCGTTATCTAGGTGGAGAATACGAAATTTTATTTAACGGCATCGAGAATGAATTGTACGCGCGGCCAAATATTTCGCGTAGTGCTGAAAAGATAGTTTTCTTTTGTGGCAGGTACGAGCCAAGAAAAGGACTTGCCGAGTTGCTTGAGGCGTTTGCCAAACTTTCGGACGACGTTAAGTTATGGATCGCATCAGATGGAGATGGTATTTCGTTGTTGAAGCAGAAATATGCACACGACGGTCGTATTTCGTGGCTCGGAAGAATCACTGACGAAGATAAAATAGTTCGGCTTGCGCAGTGTTCAGTATTCTGCGCACCCTCACTACATAGTGAATCTTTCGGAATAGTCGTACTTGAGTCAATGGCTAGTGGTACACCAGTTGTTGCAAGTTCGCTTGAGGGCTATCGCAATGTTGGTACTCATGATGTGAATGCTTGGTTGGTCGAACCTGGTGATATCGCTGAACTTGCCGAAGGCTTAACTCGAGTGTTGGCTGATAAAAAACTTGCACAAAAATTAAGTGACGGTGGTCTCATTAGGGCGAGTGAACTTTCGATGAGCCGACTCGCAAAAATCTATATTGAAATGTATTACGCAGTTCTTGAACGTGAGCAGTTATCACCTGACCATCATCCAAAAAGCCGAATAGTTCGCCTGTACTCAGATCGAGTACTGCGCAAAAATCCCCAAGTTTGATTCGCGCACTACAATAAAAGAAAGATAGTAAGTCGAGATAACTGGAGGACGTCATGGGAATTTGGATTGGTCTGGTTTTGGGTTTTGCTGTCATCACAATTCCTGTGATGATTTACAACTCTCTAGTCCAAAAACGCAACCAAGTTAAGAACGCCTGGTCGCAAATTGATGTTCAATTAAAGCGACGAATCGAGCTAATTCCGAATCTTGTTGAGACTGTCAAGGGCTATGCAAACTTTGAGCAAAAAACTTTGCAAGATGTAATTTCGGCTCGCAACTCCGCAATGTCAGCACCTGGTACGGCAACTGGTCAGGCAACTGCAGATAACGCGCTATCTGGGGCGTTGCGTCAGTTCTTTGCATTGTCTGAGGCTTACCCAGATCTCAAAGCAAACGCGAGTTTCTTGAACTTGCAAGAAGAACTCAGTAATACAGAGAGCCGAATTGCCTATGCTCGCCAGTTCTATAACGACGCTGTGCTTGCCTACAACAACTCGGTAAGTAGCTTTCCAACTGTTGTGATTGCGTCGCTTTTCAAATTTTCTGTTACTGATTCATTTGAAGCAACCGAGGCTGAAAAGACTGCGCCTAAGGTGCAGTTTTAGATTTAGTTCTAGAATCGGCTTTTCATCATGTACGACTTAATAGCTTCAAACAAACGGCGTTCGGTATTTTTGTTGGCTGGATTTTCTTTGTTTCTCGTTGTGGTTGGCGCCTCAGCCGGCTTAGTTCTGGGCGACCCGATTGTCGGCACAATTTTCGCGCTGATTGTTTCTGGTGTGATGGCGGTCATCTCATATTGGAAGTCAGACACAATTGCTCTAAAAGTAAGTCGCGCGATACCAGCCGACGAAGTCGAATACAAGCGTCTACATAATTTGGTTGAAAATTTGTGCATCGCTGGCGGGTTGCCAAAGCCACGTCTTTATGTGATTCATGATGAAGCACCAAATGCGTTTGCAACCGGTCGCAACCCAAAACATGCAGCGGTCGCGGTTACATCTGGATTGTTAGAAAAACTAGATCGTGTCGAACTTGAAGGAGTACTTGCACACGAACTATCGCACATTAAGAACTATGACATTTTAGTTTCTACTCTCGCCGTCACGCTTGTTGGCGCTGTTGCATTGCTGACCGATATTTCAATTCGAATGATGTGGTGGAACGGCGGGCGAGTCAGTCGCAGCAATGACCGTCGCAATTCTTCAAACCCTCTTGCGTTTATTGGCTTTGCGTTATTGATAATTGCACCACTCGTTGCGCGAATGATGCAGGCGTCTATTAGTCGTCGTCGTGAAACTTTGGCAGATGTGTCAGCATGTCAACTAACTAGATATCCGCCCGGTTTGATATCCGCTTTAGAAAAACTTCAAGCCGACAGCACCGTGACTCACTCAGCGAGTATGGCAACGGCTCACATGTGGATTGAACAACCTTTATCTGGGGTCAATGACTCGGGTAAACTTGCTGGATTCCATAAACTGTTTAACACTCATCCACCACTGTCAGAACGAATCGCACTATTAAGGGAGATATAACCAATGAAAAGCCAATCAACTCGTAAGCGCAATTTAGGTATTACTTCTGTCTTCGTCTTGGGTTTGTTAGTTGCCAGTTGTGGCGGCAAATCTGATTCTGCTTCGACTCTTCCGGCCGAAGAAATCGTCGCGACTACAGTTCCTGAAACTACGACCACAACAACAATTCCGGTGGTTGTTAACCCTTTGACTGGCGCTCCAGCAGCAGATGAGTCGATTCTCAATCGACCAGCGCTGGTCGTCAAAATTGACAACCATCCTCAAGCCCGCCCGCAATGGGGATTAAACCAAGCCGATTTAGTTTTTGAAGAAAATGTTGAGCAGTTAACTCGGTTTGCTGTGGTGTTTCATTCACAAGGAAGCGACCCAGTTGGTCCGATCCGCAGTGGTCGTATCCAAGACATCAATCTTCTTGGCTCGTTGAATCACCCATTGTTGGCATGGAGTGGTGGCAATCAACAAGTTACTTCAGCAATTCGTAAGTCATGGCTTGTCGATTTAAGTCATTCGGTCGCTAATGAAAAGGGTGGCTACCGTCGCGAGTCGAGCCGTAACGCACCGCATAACTTACTTGCGGAAACTACAAAACTTTGGTCGCTCGCACCAGCAGATGCCAAACCGCCGCTACCGCAATTTGAATATCGAAAAGCAGATGAGGCCGTAACTACAGCATCGAAGCCGGCTGCAGCCGTAAAAATTTCTATGGACGGTGTTGACGTAATGTGGGAGTGGAACCCAGATTTATTAACTTTTGTTCGGTCGCAAGATAATAAACCGCATGTTGACATGCAAGATGTACGTGTCAATGCGCAAAACGTTGTCGTTATTTCTGTTGTTTACTCGAAGAGCGGCTCAAGTCCAGTTGCGAAGTCTGTCGGTAGTGGAGAAGTTTGGATCTATACCGCAGGCGTTTTAGTGCAAGGCACATGGGAGCGTCCAGATCCTGAAATGCCATTTATCTACAAAGATATCAACGGCGAAATTATCAAATTGACGCCAGGTCGCACATGGATCGAAGTCATTCGCCCGAAGTCTGCGGTGAATATCGCGCCTGGTGAGGATGTTACAAAAGTCAAGTACCCCTGATCTAAGTCGTCACTCATTCGTTGTGTACGCTTTGGTTAACTACACGTTGGAGATTCAAAAATGGCAAAAAGTGAAGTGAACAAAACTGGCTCGATGACAGTTAAACGCGGTTTGGCAGAGATGCTAAAAGGCGGAGTGATCATGGATGTCGTTAACGCCGATCAGGCAAAGATTGCTGAAGATTCTGGCGCGTGCGCAGTAATGGCTCTTGAGCGTGTGCCGGCAGATATTCGTCGTGACGGTGGCGTTGCGCGAATGAGCGATCCAGAAATGATTGAGAAGATTCAAGCAGTTGTCTCTATACCAGTTATGGCCAAAGCGCGAATTGGCCACTTTGTAGAAGCACAGGTGCTCGAGTCGCTTGGTGTTGACTTTATTGACGAGAGCGAAGTTTTAACACCAGCCGACGAATCACATCACATCGATAAGTTTGCATTTCAACCGCCATTCGTGTGTGGCGCAACAAACCTTGGTGAGGCATTGCGTCGCATTAGTGAAGGCGCCGCATTGATTCGTTCAAAAGGTGAAGCAGGCACTGGCAATATTGTTGAAGCAGTGCGACACTTGCGATCAATCATTGGTGACATCCGAAAAATTACCCAGGCCGATTCGGCTGAATTATTTGAGTGGGCAAAGCGGCTTCAAGCGCCTTTGCCGTTAGTTCAAGAAATTGCTGAAACTGGCTGGTTGCAAGTGCCGTTATTTTGTGCCGGCGGAATCGCCACACCAAGTGACGCGGCCTTAGCAATGCAACTCGGAGCCGAAGCCGTTTTCGTTGGTTCAGGAATATTCAAGAGCGATGATCCTGCTCCGCGAGCCAGGTCAATTGTTGAAGCAACAACCCATTTTAGAGATGCCGCGATAATTGCGAAAGTCAGTCGCAACCTGGGCGCACCAATGACCGGAATCGGCATGGATAATATTCAAGAGCGTTTTGCCGAGCGTGGTTGGTGAGCGACTCGAGGCCTCCTGGTGGTTGGCGTCTCTCATAAGAAGTCTGCAATAAAAATTGGTGTATTGGCACTGCAAGGTGCATTTGAGAGACATCAAAAGGTTTTTCAGCAATTAGGTGTTGAAGCAGCTCAGGTTCGTATGCCTGCAGATCTCGCAAAAGTTGATGCTCTTGTAATGCCAGGTGGTGAGTCGACGACGATGTCGCAGTTGCTTGAGTCATCTGAATTGTTTGAGCCGGTCAGCCTTCGCATCAAACAGGGTCTGCCCGTATTTGGGACGTGTGCGGGGATGATTTTGTTAGCCAAGTCGATTATCGACGGTCGCGATGATCAGTTGTCTTTCGAGGCAATTGATATTGATGTTCAGCGCAATGCCTATGGACGTCAAATAGACAGTTTCGAGGCTGAGATCAAAATTGACTCGTTAGATAGTTCGTTTCATGCAGTGTTTATCCGCGCTCCGCGAATAGTTTCGCTTGGGTCAGGTGTTACTCCTTTGGCATATTGTGGAGATGATGTCGTGTTGGCGCGACAAGAAAACATTTTGGTCGCCTCATTTCATCCTGAGTTAGCAAACGATGTTCGGTTACATGAATTATTTCTGAAAGGGGTTTAGCAATGTCTGGTCACTCTAAATGGGCAACGATTAAACACAAGAAAGCAGCAATTGACAAAGTTCGCGGAAAGACATTTGCAAAATTGTCGCGACTACTCGAAGTTGCGGCACGCGAAGGTGGTGGCGATGTCTCCGTTAATGCGGCATTGCGAACCGTTGTATCGAAGGCAAAAGCTGCGCAAATGACAAATGACGCAATTGAACGCGCGATCAAACGCGGCATGGGCGAAACTGACGGAAAAGTTTACGAGTCAGTGACTTACGAGGCGTATGCCCCCGGCGGAGTTGCAATGTTGATCGACATTCTCACTGAACCAACGGCCGCCGATGTGCGAATAATTTTTTCAAAACAGGGTGGATCAATGGCGGCACCAGGAGCTGTCGGCTGGCAGTTTTCTCGCAAAGGCGTGATCTTGGTTGCCAAGACTGTCAGCGAAGATGATTTGATGTTGGTTGGTCTTGATCACGGATTAGAAGACATCACTGCCGACGAAGAAATGTGGCATGTAACTTGCGATCCAAGTCAAGTTTGGGATTTGAAGGCATCCCTTGAAGCAGCAAAGATGATCGTGAACTCAGCAACGACAACGATGCTTTCGGCGAACACTGTCGAAGTAACAAACCCGGATGAGGCAAAGGCGATTCTAAAGATTATGCACGAACTTGACGACAACGATGATGTGCAAGATGTATACGCTAATTTTGATATTTCAGAAAAACTAATGGAAGAGGTTGGGTAATGGCTAGCGAATCATCAATTGAAGTTGGTAGTCAGGCTCCAGATTTTTCATTGCCTGGCACAGGCGGTAAGAATTATTCGTTATCTCAATTTCGTGGCACCGCTGTCGTGCTTGTGTTTTATCCTGGCGACTCGACAGCGGTCTGCACCAAACAGTTGTGTTCTTACAATGACGAGCTTTCGCAGTTCTCAAATGTGGGTGCGCAAGTATTGGCAATTTCTCACCAAGACATGGCAAGTCATGACAAATTTGCGGCCAAACACAATTTTAAGTTTCCGCTACTGTCTGATCCGGATAAAAAAGTCCTAAGCGATTACGGAGTTGTCGGATTCGCAGGGATGCCGAGGCGAAGTGTCTTCGTAATCGACCCAAATGGTGTAGTCAAATATGTGCATCGAGCACTTGTTGGAGTCACCTTTAGACCAGTCAAAGAGTTGATTCAAGCAGTCGCTGACACCCAGACAGGTATCTAGTAACCTTGAACATATGTTCGCCCAGTCAACAGGCATCGTCGACCAGGTTCATCAGCGCAATACTTCGGTCGTTCTCGGCATTGACCCTGGTTTAACGAGATGCGGTTATGCGGTGTTAGAGGTTCAAGGAGCGACCCAGATAACGATGCGTGCGCTTGGCGTGTTGCGCACGAGTCCTGAGCAAGCATTGCCACAGCGACTCGCCGAAATAAGTTTAGAAATTGAAGAACTTTTAGACGAGTACCATCCTTCAGTTGTCGCTGTTGAACACATTTTTTTTCAATCCAATGTGCGCACAGCAATGAGCGTTGGTCAGGTGAGTGGTCTTGCGCTAAGTGCCGCTGCTCGCCGTGGTTTGCAAGTTGAGCAGTACACGCCGAATCAAGTAAAGCTTGCGATCACTGGTTGGGGAGGAGCCGATAAAGCGCAGGTGCAAAAAATGGTTAAACAACGACTCGGTCTTAATACGATTCCGAAACCTGCTGACGCCGCTGACGCCGCAGCGATTGCACTGTGTCATATCGCTTCAAGTAGTTTGGCGCAAAAAATTTCTGAAGCCAAAGTGCGGTCGGCATGATTGGTTCATTGCGCGGAACAATTTTAGAACGAACAACTGAATCAACAGTGTTGATTGAGACCAACGGCATCGGGTATCTAGTGCATGTGACGCCACGAACATTGGGCGAGCTTGAACCAACTTCTGATGCATTCATTTATGTGCATCACTATGTTCGCGAAGATGCTCAAACTCTTTATGGTTTTCTTGATCGCGATGAGCGACGGTGCTTCGAAATTCTGCTTGCTACGCATGGTGTCGGTCCAAATATGGCGATGACAATTTTGGCAACACACTCGCCAAGAGCACTCGTCGACATCGTTGCCAGTTCAGATATTCCTGCGTTGACACTGGTTTCTGGCGTGGGCAAAAAAACAGCAGAGCGACTGCTGATTGAGTTGAAGAGTCGACTACACCTGAATATTTTAGAATCCAGCAACACATTGAATGGCTCGTCAAGCATTGGCGATGTCCGTGATGCACTCTCGGGTCTTGGTTATTCAAGCGAAGAGATTCGCGATGTGCTTCGCGAGATGTCTGCAAGTAACGATTCTGAGGCGATGTTGCGTGAAGCACTAAATATGTTGGGCGCTCGTCGTGCGTGAAGAATTCACAGATCCGGCTCTGACTACAGATCCTGCCGATCATGACGATATTGGTCTGCGACCAAAGTCATTAAGCGATTTTGTTGGGCAACGAGAACTTAAAGAACATCTCGGGATTGTTCTTGAGGCCGCGCGCAAGCGAGAGCAGTCTGCCGACCATATTTTGTTGGCTGGACCACCGGGCTTAGGCAAGACAACGATGGCGGGCATTGTCGCTAGTGAAATGTCGGCCAAGATTCACATTACGTCGGGCCCAGCGCTTGAGCGTGCTGGTGACCTCGCGGCAATTTTAACGAAGCTTGATGTCAATGATGTTTTGTTCATCGACGAGATTCACCGACTGTCACGACAAGTTGAAGAGATTCTCTATCCCGCAATGGAAGATTTTCAAATTGACATCGTTGTAGGCAAAGGTGCCTCGGCGTCGTCTATTCGACTGACTTTGCCACGGTTCACGCTTATTGGCGCGACAACGCGAACGGGCATGATTACTGGTCCGCTTCGCGATCGTTTCGGTCTGGTCGCACGACTTGATTTTTATGAAGTTGACGAACTCGAACTGATCGTGCAGCGCACGGCGAAGATTTTAAGAGTGCCGATTAATGCAGATGGTGCGCATGAGATTGCACGACGATCGCGCGGAACCCCGCGTATTGCTAATCGATTGTTGCGGCGCGTTCGTGATCATGCCGAAGTTCGCGGTGATGGCCAAGTGACAGAAAAAAGTGCGCGTCAAGCACTTGAAGTTTTCGGTGTCGATGACTTGGGTTTAGACAAGGTTGATCGAGCCATCTTGTCGGCTTTGTGTCGACAATTTGGCGGTGGACCAGTTGGTTTATCAACCTTGGCAATTTCGGTTAGCGAGCAAACTGAAACTATCGAAGATGTCTACGAGCCTTTTTTGATTCAGCAAGGGTTACTCGCGCGTACACCGCGCGGTCGTGTTGCGATGCCTTTGGCATGGCGCCATATTGGCGAATCACCGCCCGCATCTGCGCCAGAATTATTCTAAAATTTTGCTGCCGTGCGACTAGAAGATTTTGACTATCAGTTACCCCATGAACTTATTGCGCAGACACCGTTAGAGCCGCGCGATTCTGCGCGACTATTAGTAGATCAAGGTGATCGCGACCCAAGCCACAAACATGTAAGTGACTTTCTTGAGTTTTGTGGGCAAGGTGATGTTCTTGTTGTAAATGATACGAAGGTGATTCCGGCAAGGCTCCGGCTGTTGCGTCAATCGGGTGGTGCTGCTGAAGTGTTATTGCTTGAGCGACACGGTTCAGCACCAGAAACTTGGGAGGCCTTAATTCGACCAGCCAAGCGATTGAAACTCGGTGAGATTTTGTTTGCAAGTGACGGAACTGCACTTATTCGCATCGGTGAGCGAACCGCTGCGGGCGATACTTTTTTGGTGAGTTTGTTGGTGACAAATAACAGTGTTGAAGAATCACTTGTCAAATATGGCGAGATGCCTTTGCCGCCATATATAACGACAACGCTTTCGCAACCGGATCGCTATCAGACGATTTATGCAAATAGACCAGCATCAGGGAAATAGACCAGCATCAGCAGCGGCGCCTACAGCCGGATTGCATTTCACTGAAACTTTGTTAGAAGCTCTGCGCAATAAAGGTGTAAAAATATTGACAGTTGATTTAACTGTTGGCTTAGACACTTTTGCGCCAGTAAGCCATAGTGATCCGCGCGATCATCCAATGCACACCGAAAGTTATCGCGTTGGTGCTGAAATTCTGGAGCAATGTCAATTGGCTAAACGTGTCATCGCAGTGGGCACGACCGCCACACGAGCACTTGAGTCGGCAGCAACTACTGGAGTTCTAACTGGCAGAACAAATATGTTTATTTCTCAGGGCTACGAATTTAAGATTGTCGATTTGTTGCTGACTAATTTTCATATGCCGCGCACAACTTTATTGATGCTTGTTGATGCGTTTATCGGCCCGCGTTGGAAGTCGCTATATAAAATTGCAATTCAAGAGAAATATCGAATGTTGTCTTTTGGTGATGCGATGTTATTAGACCGGAGACTTTAAACAACTAATAATTTGAACTCGCCCG
>Ga0194050_1000679_pt1 | contig 11993 bp, 9 predicted proteins | sample SepL2310m_MetaG_FD_148657 | JGI IMG/M metagenome (GOLD analysis project Ga0194050, IMG submission 148657) | Anoxic zone freshwater microbial communities from boreal shield lake in IISD Experimental Lakes Area, Ontario, Canada - Sep2016-L239-10m | ecosystem: Environmental > Aquatic > Freshwater >...
GGCGTGGGCTTGCCACAACATCGCTGTGATCTAGCCACTGCACATCTGCTAAAAGTAATGCTGCGCCATCTTGCCAGGGCACATAACGCAGAGTATTTGTATCTGGCATCATCGCCATATCTGAGTAACCGCGCTCCCAAGAGCTCATCTCATAACCAGGAACAGTATTCATCTCAACATCAACTGCTAATAGATAATTACATCCTTCAGTGCCATGCTTAAAAACATCACTTAAGAAGAAATTAGCATCAATTCTTTTGCCAACTAAGCGGCCCTGCATATCGGTCATCGCAATGACCACAGTATCTATCTTCTTATCTGCCACATCCTTGCGCAGCTGCTCAACTGTTAGCGGGAACATGTGGGCAAGTATTCCACCAAATCAAGTAATTAAAAACCCACCTAAATTTGATAACAAAGGGGTAATAAACAAAAAAGGCCCGCGGCATGCGGGCCCTTCTTGCTTTGAACTTCTTCGTTAGATAGTCCGCTTAGGACCGGTGAACCACTTTTTTGCCCCCTAAATTTGATAACAAAGGGGTAATAAACAAAAAAGGCCCGCGTTATGCGGGCCCTTCTTGCTTTGAACTTCTTCGTTAGATAGTCCGCTTAGGACCGGTGAACCACTTTTTTGCAGATAGTTGCCACCAGATACCAAGGATTAACAATGCGCCACCTGTAACAATTGGTGCGTAGTTAACTGAGGTCCAAGTGAAATCCTTATTACCAGGAGTTCCAGTTGGCGTGAAAGGCAGAATGAAGTAAACCGAGATAATTACAATCTCAGCTACTGCAATTGTGCACATCCACTTGTACTTAGATCCAAGTGTCCACTCACCAGCTTTAAATGATGAGCCAGCTTTTAGACGTAAGTAAATTGGAATCATAAACGCAAGGTATAGAGAGATAACACAAACTGATACCACTGCATAAAACGCTGTTGGTGCACCAGTTGGGCTCTTCCACAACGCAGGAAGTGTTAATACCACTCCAGCGACTGCAGATGCCATCACAGCATTTACAGGTACGCCATGGCTATTAACTTTCTTCCAACGATTTCCGCCAGGAACTGCGCCATCACGGCTGAATGCATACATCATGCGTGAGCATGATGTTAGACAAGCAGTAACACAGAAGATCTGGCCCACAGTAGTAATAATCATTACCAACTTGAATGCTATTCCTCCACCTAAAGCTGAGAACAACAAAGCGATGATCTGGCCACCACCATATGGGTTTACCGCTGGATCAAATGAGTTGATGTAATCAGTATTTGAAGCTGCATATAAAAATGCCATCAGCAGGATATATCCACCAATTGCAGAGTATGCAATTGATTTCCAAATTCCCTTAGCTGATGAAAGGTGAGCATCCTTGGTCTCTTCAGAAAGGTGAGCAGATGCATCAAAGCCGGTGATTGTATACTGGGTCAGTAAGAAACCAAGTGGTAACACAAAGTACCAATATGCATGATCGCCAAAGCCTGAGTTATTGATGTGGGTGGTAAACATCCAGGAAACACTCTGATGCTTATCTGGCACAATTACCAAAATTGCAATAATCACTACGGTGCCAAATACGTGCCACCACACTGAGATGTTATTAAACATTGAAAGCAAGGGACCTGAGTAGATATTTATCAAAGTTACTAACGCAATAACTATCAAAAAGAGTACGAACTGTTGCTTTATGAAATCTCCACCCATAAAGCTGGTGGCATAACTTGGTGAGTAAAGACCAAGCAGATTGTTAATAAAGCCAGTCACACCGTATCCAACCGATGCGGTAACAGAGACAAGACCAATTAAGTTAAGCCAGCCGGTGAAGAAACCAGCTCTAGCTCCACCTAACTTTGCCGCCCACCAGTAAATACCACCGCTGGTTGGATAGGCAGAGGCGAGCTCTGACATACATAAACCAATAATTAAAATAAATAGTGAGATCAGTGGCCAACCAAGGGATATTGCAACTGGACCACCATTGTTCCAAGCCTGACCAAAGGTTGTGAAACATCCGGCCAGGATGGAGATAATTGAGAAAGAGATCGCAAAGTTAGAGAAGGAGCTCCAACTTCTATTCAGTTCTTGCTTATAGCCAAGATCGGCTAAGCGTTTCTCATCTGAGTTCATACTCATATATTCATGCCCTTCTTTTGATGTTGCTGGTGGGGAGACCAGGTAATGCCTTAGATCACATCCGCTAGTTTGCGCCTGATCGCAGCAGTTGGGAAGAACCTGAGCGCCCTTTTTTAGGGAAATTTTTAGAGAATCTCAGCAAATCACGCGTAAGGGATAAAAATAATTAGACTTACCTCTATGTGCCGCCTCCTGGGTTACACCTCCCCAAACCCCACCACCTTTAATGATGTGGTTGGCGCTAACTTTGATCAATTTGTAAACCTTGCCAATGATCACTGTGATGGTTGGGGCATTGCTACCACATCTAACCACAAAGCTGATCTCTACAAAGAGCCGGTAGCAGCAACAAAGAGTGCGCACTTTAAAGAACAATTAGCCAGCCATAAATCAAATGCAGCCCTTTTACACTTACACCTTCGGTGGGCAACAGAGGGAATGCCGGTAAATGAGAACAACACCCATCCTTTTACCTACCAAGACTTAACCTTTATTCACAACGGCTCTATCTCCCCCTTTGATTGCCTGGATCCCTTAATAGATAAGAAGTATTTAGATCTTGCCAACGGAACCACAGATTCAGAGAGGTACTTTCTCTATCTGCTAACCCAAATAGAAAAGCATGGCTTTATTGAAGGTGTTAAACAAGGTCTTTCCTACATCAAAAATAACTGCACACTCTCATCCATCAATATGATGATTATTAATGAGCAGACCTTTATGGCAGCTTGTATCTATAACCAAGATAAAATCCCACAAAAGTTTAAAGAAGATACTGATTACTACCACCTTAAATACACTAAAGATAAGGGTGAAGTTGTGGTGGCATCCTCTGGCTGGAACCAAGATGGGTGGGAAGAGATTCCCAATGGGAGTGTGTTGGTGGTGGATAGGGTGGGGCAAAGTGAGACGTTGGATAAGATTTAATTCCGTTAACTCTTAACTACCAGGGAATTACCTTCATCTCTTCCCACAGCACTCCAGTTAATCGCTCTTGATCAGTTGAACCATTCAAGTCAAAATTTCGCGTAGCCAACCAGATTGCAGTGCGAGCACCTTCTTCGGCAGATAGCAGAGCTGCTGGCCCACCCATGTCGGTCCGTGAATGATTAGGACATATGGCATCAACTAAAACTCCCCTACTACCCAAGCCAGTTTCATGTGCCAAATTTCGGACTAATGCATTTACCCCTGCTTTGCTGATTCGGTAAGGAGCTAATCCGCCAGCATTGCCTGGCCCGGACATCCGACCTAAACAAGCAGAGAAAATAATGACTCTTCCATTTCGTGCTTCAGCCATTGGGGCTGCCAATGTATTCACTGCACAAAAAACTGAATCCAGATTAATTGCCATGACTCGACGCCACTCTTCATTATCTGTTTTTAAGGTCTTTGACATCTTTGCACTCATGACTCCATGAGCCAAGATTAAAATCTCGGGCACGCCAATACTTTCTAAAATCTCTTCAAATGTTTTCTTAGCCGCATCGATATCCGCTAAATCAACTGCTAGATAGGTGCAATCTAATTGAGCTGCTGCTTCGGCTAATCGATCTTCTTTGGCGGTTTCAAATCCAAGTCCGCGAGAGCCTCCGGTAATGACAACGAGTGACATAACCCTATTGTGCCAAAGTACTCAGGAAAGTGCAGAAGTTCTTACTTTTTCTTATAGCCACTAGGGCATTTAGGGTTTGCTCCTGAATATTTCTTGGTGATCTTGCCTTTAGCGCAGGTAATTGTGATTACTTTCTTGACAACCACAGGACTTGGCGATCTAGCTGAATCTTCCTTAACAATCACAACAGGTTTTTCTTGTGTTAATTTCACTTTGATCGTCGGCGCCGAGAAGGTGAAATTCTTAGCACTGAGATAAAGCCACTGACGAGCTTCGTCTTCTCTCAATGATTCGGTCGCAATATCTTGCGTTGAGCCGTCTGTAGAAACAACAGACACTTTTGCACTAATTGGAGCATTCGAGAAACCATATAAACAACGGGCAAATTCACTGCGTAGTACTAGATCATACGAACCCTTAAACAAGGTCACACCATCGGCTAAGTAGTGCGCCCCTGCGACTTTGTAGGTTAATTCGCCATTAGCAAATGTAGGTGGCTTCGGCTCATAAGTAGGTGCGTTAGTGGTAACTAAACCTTGAAGTTTGCTCTTATCGTCGAAACATTTACTGCCAGATGCAGTTGGAGGCACTGTTTGCGTACCAAATCGCCAGATAGAACTCACGAGTGGGCCCGACTTGACAAGATCTTCGAAAGCTTCAAAATCACCCATCGCCCATTCTGGGGATGCACCGGCACCTACAGTGTCCTTACTTGTAAAATCATCTGCGGCTAACTGCTGCCGGCGCACTTTCCAGTACTCCACGATTTTCGGATACCTGCTTAAATCACTTTTGGCTACATAGGCATAAATTTCAGGAACATCTATCGGATCGGCTTCTAAAACACCAGGAGAGAAATCAACCTTTTTGGCACACTTTTGACCCTCACTCCAAAGACAACTTTGGTTTGCTTCGGTGTTTGACCCTAGATTAATCGGATACACCCTTGCCCTGAATCCTCGAATAAAAGCACATGGTGCAGTTACGAACTGAGCGCAGCCTTTATTCTGATAGTTCTGAGAAGTTGTACTCACAACCACCGCATATTCATTCGCCCCTGATGAATTCGGCGATTCCTTAGCGTTCCATATACTTGGCGTACCACCAGCCGGTGAATTTCGAACTTTACTCGCTGGATATTTCTGCCCTGGCAATTCATAACCGTATGTTGCCTTTTTTAATACACCCTTTGTATCTGAAACCTCTAAAGATTCAACGCACATCTCTTTAACGGAAGCCGAACATGGTTGCAAGATCAGTTGCGCAAAGATGGAATCTGCGCTGGCACATGCAACATCGTCGACAGAGGTGCAAGAAACCCTGCGTGTGTAGAGGCCGCTAGTAGCGCCTTCCGGATAAGAAAATCCGGTCACATACGACATCGTCTCTATCAAGCTGTCATCACTCGCTCCAAATCCAATTGAGGGAACTGTCGGCCCTATGCTTGGTGATGCCGAGGTTGAAGAGTGTGCAGGAAGAGTTCCGCTGACAGCAGAGGTTACAACGCTAATGGAGAGCAGAAGTGCATAAAATATTTTCATGGTGGTTCTCATTTGGCTCCCCGTACAACTCCATCGCTAATAGGACTAAGTCTAGAACTTAATCTCAGCGATAAGCAGGCACAACCCCCGCAATAGCGTCCCCAACCCGATGTACTCGCATGGCATTAGTTGAGCCTGGAATCCCAGGAGGACTTCCAGCCACAATCAAAATGTAATCTCCAATATTTGCTCTCTTGCTCTCAATTAATTTGCTGTCAATCTGCTTAACCATTTCATCGGTATGACTAGCCGGTGGAATCACAATTGATTCAACTCCCCAACTAAGTGCTAGAACTCGTGATGTTTTTACATCTGGCGTTAAGGCCAACATTGGGATTGCTGAACGCAATCTTGACATTCTTCTCGCGGAATCCCCACTTTGAGTGAATGCAACTAGAAATTTTGCTCCCACAACTTCTCCGACTTCAGCGGCTGCCTTTGTTATTGCTCCAGCAGTTGTATGTGGGTTATGACGAAGCGGTGCAACAGTATCTAAAGCTTCTTCTTCTGTTTTTGCGATAATTCTTGCCATCATCTCAATACTTTCAATCGGGAATTTCCCAACACTTGTGTTTCACCTGAAAGCATTAAGGCATCTGCCCCATCCAGTACCGCATTTGCACAATCATTTACTTCGGCACGTGTTGGGCGAGAATTTGTCATCATTGAATCCAGCATTTGGGTGGCGACAATTACTGGCTTGGCATTTTCACGGGCAAGAGTAATGCAGCGTTTCTGAACCAATGGAACTTCTTCCATCGGAAGTTCTACTCCTAAATCACCACGAGCGACCATGATCGCATCAAATGCCTCCACTATCTCTTCTAAATTTGCAACAGCTTGCGGCTTCTCAATTTTTGCGATTACTGGAATCCGAACCCCGGCGGAATCCATAATCTGATGAACTCGTTTTATATCCGCCGCATCGCGAACAAAAGAGAGCGCAATGAAATCTGCCCCCATCTCTATCGCCCACTTCAAATCTTCTTCATCTTTTTCAGAGAGCGCCGGCACGGATACCGCAGCACCTGGCAAATTTAATCCTTTATTGTTACTTACTGTTCCGCCTTCAATAACAATAGTTTCGATTCTTGGTGCTTTAACGGAAGTCACTTCTAAGGCCACTCGTCCGTCATCAATCAATATTCGATCGCCAACTTTGCAATCTCCCGGTAACCCTAAATAAGTTGTCGAAGAGATGGTCTCATCGCCTTCAACAACCTCGGTGGTGATGGTAAATTTTGCGCCTTTTACAATTTCGTGCGAACCGTTTTTAAATTTACCTAACCTGATCTTTGGTCCTTGCAGATCTACAACAATGGCAATAACAACATCGGCTTTCGATGCGCCTTGTCGTACCATTGCGAAGGTTTTTTCATGATCTTCACGGACTCCATGTGACAGGTTCAAACGCGCCATATTCATTCCAGCAGCGATCATCCGGTCAATCATTTGTTGGTCATTAGTGGCCGGGCCTAAAGTACAAACTATTTTGGCTCGACGCATGAGGCAATTCTACTTCTTTACTACTGCCTCTTTTTAAAAGAAGTTAAATTCAGTTAAACAGTTAAAGATCGATCCGTAGGCTCAATCGGGGCCGGCAATTGAGTGCGTCCCATTAAGGATCGATCAACTGCCGCAGCCGCCGCACGTCCCTCAGCAATAGCCCAAACTATGAGCGATTGACCACGTCCAGCGTCACCACAAACAAAAACACCTTCAGAAGTACTCTCGAAATTCTCATTTCGAGCAATATTCCCACGATTATCTAACTCAACTTCTAATTGAGTTACTAGCTCTGATTTTTCTACTCCAGTGAATCCCATAGCAAGGAGAACTAAATCGGCTGGTATCTCTTTTTCGGACCCTTCAACTTTTTCAAATTTTCCGTTTTTGAACTCTGTTTCAACTAATCGCAAAGCTTTTACATTTCCATTCTCGTCACCAAGGAAAGATTCAGTTGAAACTGCAAATAAACGTTCCCCTGACTCTTCATGTGCACTAGATACCCGATAAATCATTGGGTAGGTCGGCCAAGGTTGTGAAGATGGTCGCTCCCCCAGTTGGGCGAGGCATAATCTCAAGTTGGGTAAGAGTTGCCGCTCCTTGACGAATTGCAGTACCTAGACAATCGGCACCGGTGTCTCCTCCACCCAAAATCACAACATGCTTTCCAGCTGCATTTATCGGAGGCGGTCCACTTAATTCAGCCAATCCTTGTTTGTTGCCCCAAGGCAGATACTCCATAGCTTGGTGAATTCCATTAAATTCACGCCCTGGCACTGGAAGGTCGCGCCAATTTGTTGCACCAATTGCCAGAACTACTGCGTCATATTTAGTGCGTAGCTCTGATCCAGTTATCTCAACACCAACATCAACGCCAGGTCTAAACCTGGTTCCTTCGGCTTTCATCTGATCCAGACGCCGATCCACAATACTTTTCTCCATTTTAAACTCAGGGATTCCATAGCGAAGCAAGCCGCCGATTTTGATCTGGAATCAGTGGCTTAACTGATCCACTACCAAATGCTTCTTCAATCGTTCTTAGCTCTACCTGTTTAATCGTTACTGCATCCGAATTGATTGCTACTACACAAGCTGTTTCGCAAGGTGCCGGACATAATCTGCCGGTGAATTCTGGAAAATTATTAGTTGCATGCAAACGTTCAATCGCTTCTTCTTTTTCTCCGCGCCAAATCAAATCATTCCACTCTGGAATTAGGTTTCCGAGCGGGCAACCCTGGTGACAAAATGGAATGCCGCAATCCATGCAACGGCCAGCCTGCTTTTGTAAATCTTCAAAAGGTTGATCCTCGTAAACCTCTTTCCAATCCCGAATCCGCACATCAACTGGACGTCTAGTTGGCATTTGTCGTTCGGTTTTCATAAAACCTGTTGGATTAGCCATGAGTTGCCTCCATAACATAAGTTTCACGAGGTAAACCTTCTGCTTCTGCGCGATCCATCGCGGCAAGCACGCGAGCGTAATCTCTTGGCATCACCATAGAGATCCGATCACTTCCGGCTTTCCAATCGTCCAATAACTCTTTTGCAACTAGTGAGCCAGTTTCGACAAAGTGGTTTGAAATAATTTTACGCACTAGTTCTTTCTGAGATTCTGGCATCACAAGCACATCTACCATCTCGCCATTAACTAGGGCCGGATTCAAATCAAGAATAAATATTCTTCCGCCAGACATACCTGCTGCGATATTTCTTCCAGTTTTTCCTAGAATTACCACAGATCCACCGGTCATGTACTCGCATGCGTGATCGCCAACGCCTTCAACAACAGCAGTGGCACCTGAATTCCGCACGCAGAATCTTTCACCAACAACTCCGCTAATGAAAATTTCGCCAAACGTTGCTCCGTATCCAATTACGTTTCCAGCTATTACATTCTCATTTGCAGCAAATGTCGCTTTCTCATCTGGGCGAACAACAACTTTGCCCCCTGATAAACCTTTGCCGACATAATCATTTGCATCACCATAAAGTCGGATTGATAATCCTTTGGGAATGAATGCCCCAAGCGATTGTCCGGCTGAACCGTGAAGTGAAATATCGATTGTTCCCTCTGGTAATCCTGCGCCACCAAAACGTCGCGTGATTTCAGAGCCCAGCATCGTTCCAACTGTACGGTTAACGTTTCTTACCGCCATCTCAATCCGAACTGGTGTGGAGTTTTCAAGAGCAGGTGCTGCCAATTTAATTAACTCTTTATCCAAAGCCTTATCGAGGCCGTGGTCCTGAGTGATCGAACTAAATCTTGGACCTGCTGGTACATCAGCTACATCAGCAAGCAATGGTGAAAGGTCTAAGCCGCTAGCTTTCCAATGATCAATAGCTGCTTTGGTTTCAAGCGCTTCAACTTGACCGATCGCCTCTTTAAGTGTCTTGAAACCTAAGGATGCCAATATTTCGCGAACCTCTTCAGCAATGTACTCAAAGAATGTTTCCACAAACTCTGGCTTGCCATTAAATTTTTCGCGCAACTTTGGATTTTGGGTAGCCACTCCAACAGGGCAGGTATCAAGATGGCAAACACGCATCATTACGCAACCTGAAACAACTAGCGGAGCAGTTGCAAAGCCATACTCTTCAGCACCCAGCAATGCGGCAATCACAACATCGCGTCCAGTTTTAAGTTGTCCATCTGCCTGAACCACAATTCGATCGCGTAAACCATTTAACATCAAAGTTTGTTGCGTTTCAGCAAGCCCTAACTCCCACGGAGCTCCAGCATGCTTCAAGGAAGTAAGCGGAGATGCTCCGGTTCCACCATCATGGCCAGAGATTAAGACTACGTCGGCATGAGCTTTGCTAACTCCAGCAGCAACAGTTCCTACGCCAACTTCAGCAACTAATTTTACGTGAATTCGTGCTTTGTCATTAGCATTTTTTAAATCGTGAATTAATTGGGCTAAATCTTCAATGGAGTAAATGTCATGGTGAGGTGGAGGTGAAATCAATCCAACTCCAGGAGTTGAATATCTAGTTTTTGCAATCCATGGATAAACCTTTTGGCCAGGTAGCTGACCACCCTCACCCGGTTTAGCACCTTGTGCCATCTTGATCTGAATATCATCAGCGTTAACAAGGTATTCACTTGTCACTCCAAAACGTCCACTTGCAACCTGCTTAATTGCAGATCTCTTTGAATCACCATTTGCGATCTTCAGGTAACGCTCTGGGTCTTCCCCACCTTCGCCAGTGTTGGATTTTCCGCCTAATCTATTCATCGCGATGGCTAGAGTTTCATGCGCCTCTTGAGAGATGGATCCATAAGACATGGCGCCCGTTGAAAACCGCTTTACAATCTCTGAAATTGGTTCTACCTCATCAATTGAGATAGCGGCTTTGTTTGAACTCTTAAAAGTAAACAGCCCGCGTAAAGTCATTAAATCTTTAGTACGCACATCAACTTTCGTTGTGTATTTCTTAAAAAGTTCATACTGTTTATTTCGGGTTGAATGTTGCAACAAGAACACGGTTTCTGGATCGAAAAGATGTGGTTCTCCATCTCGTCTCCATTGATACTCACCGCCAGTCAAAAGTTTTTTAGAGCCAGGAATTTCACCACCCGGTGGATAAGCAATGTGATGACGTGCGATCGCCTCATCAGCGACAGTCTCAAGATCTATTCCACCAAGGCGTGAGGTAGTTCCGGAGAAATACTCATCAATTAATTGATGAGACAAGCCGACTGCTTCAAAAACTTGAGCCCCGGTATATGAGGCAATTGTTGAGATTCCCATCTTTGACATAACTTTCAAGACTCCCTTGCCGAGGGCCTTGATTAAATTGCGTACAGCTTTTTCTGGAGTGGTTCCGGTAATTACGCCTTGATGTACAAGATCTTCAACGCTTTCCATGGCAAGGTATGGATTAACCGCTGCTGCTCCATATCCAATCAAAAGTGCAACATGGTGGACTTCGCGTACATCCCCAGCTTCAATTACTAATCCAACTTGGGTTCGCGATTTTTCGCGAATTAAATGATGGTGAATCGCTGAAGTTAAAAGCAACGAAGGAATAGGTGCATTCTCAGAATCTCCATCGCGATCTGAGAGGACAATAATGTGTGCACCATCTTTTATTGCATCACTGACTTCACGTCTAATCTCTTCGATTCGGGCACGTAATCCTTCCCCACCCTCTGAAACTTGAAACAATCCACGCACAATATGAGACGCAAATCCTGCTTGGTTTCCATCCGCATTTACGTGAATAATTTTTGCCAACTCATCATTATCTATAACTGGAAATGGCAGTTGGATCTGGCGGCAGGAAGCAGCTGTTGGATCTAAAAGATTTTGCTCAGGACCAAGTGAAGCACCTAAGCTGGTAACTAATTCTTCACGGATCGCATCAAGTGGAGGGTTTGTCACCTGAGCGAAAATTTGCGCAAAATAATCAAAGAGCAATCTTGGTCGTTTAGACAAAACAGCTATTGGAGTATCAGAACCCATTGATCCAAGCGGCTCAAGTCCGGATTTTGCCATTGGCGCCAAAATTATTCGCAACTCTTCTTCGGTAAAACCGAATGCACGTTGTCTTCTTACCACGGATGAGTGTGGATAAATAATATGTTCACGTGCTGGCAAATCTTCTAACCGCACCATCCCAGCTTGTAACCATTCTCCATACGGAGCAGCGTTTGCTAGGCCATCCTTAATCTCTTCATCTTCAACAATTCGACCTTGCTCGATATCTACCAGGAACATCCCCCCTGCCTTTACGTACAACATCCTCTGGTTTAAAATCTAATACGCCAACTTCACTGGCTAGTACAACTAATCCATCCTTTGTGACCCAATATCTAGATGGACGCAATCCATTACGATCTAAGACAGCGCCAATTTGGTTTCCATCAGTAAAAGTAACGCAGGCAGGTCCATCCCATGGCTCCATTAGAGCGGAATGGAAAGAGTAAAAATCCCGTCTTAATTGCGAGATATTTGTGTTGTTTTCCCATGCTTCAGGAATCATCATCAGCATCGCATGTGGCAACGAACGACCACCTAAATACAACAGTTCAAGTACTTCATCAAATGAAGCCGAGTCAGATCCACCTTCGGCAACAATTGGGAATAACCGTTTTAAATCACCAGGAATTAGATCACTTTCTAGCAAACTTTCGCGTGCCTTCATCCAATTTCGATTTCCTTTAACTGTATTGATTTCGCCATTATGCGCGAT
>Ga0194050_1000680_pt1 | contig 11985 bp, 7 predicted proteins | sample SepL2310m_MetaG_FD_148657 | JGI IMG/M metagenome (GOLD analysis project Ga0194050, IMG submission 148657) | Anoxic zone freshwater microbial communities from boreal shield lake in IISD Experimental Lakes Area, Ontario, Canada - Sep2016-L239-10m | ecosystem: Environmental > Aquatic > Freshwater >...
GGGGTCAAGGCGCTTCAGGGCTCACGACTCGGTGCGCAGCACGTCAAGTGCGTGCTCCAGGTCGGCCGGATAGGGACTGGTGATCTCGATCCGTCGGCCATCGGCGGGGTGAGCGAACGCCAGCGAGCGAGCGTGCAGCCACTGCCGTTCCAGGCCGAGGCGTTTGGCCAGGATCGGATCGGCCCCGTACGTCGGGTCGCCGACGCAGGGATGGTGCAGAGCGGCGAAGTGGACCCGGATCTGGTGGGTGCGACCGGTTTCGAGATGGATGTCGAGCAGGCTGGCCGCCCGGAACATCTCGAGGGTGTCGTAGTGGGTGATGCTGGGTCGGCCGGTCTCGGTCACTGCGAACTTCCAGTCGTTGCCACGGTGACGGCCGATCGGAGCGTCGATGGTTCCACTCGATGGGTCCGGATGCCCTTGCACCACAGCGTGATAGCGCTTGTCGACGGTGCGTTGTTTGAAGGCTCGCTTGAGCAGCGTGTAGGCGTGTTCGGACAGCGCCACCACCATGACGCCGGAGGTTCCGGCGTCGAGCCGTTGCACGATGCCCTGCCGTTCGTGGATACCTGAGGTGCTGACCCGGAACCCTGCCGCAGAAAGTCCGCCGAGCACGGTCGGACCCTGCCAGCCGACCGTCGCATGCGCGGCCACACCGGGCGGCTTGTCGACCGCGACGATGTCATCATCGGAATACAGGATGGTCATGCCCTCGATCTCGACCGGCGTATTCTCAACCGGCGCAGGCGCTTCCGGCAATGTCACGATCAACCAGGCCCCCGCCTGCAGCCGATCTGATTTACCCGCACGCACCCCGTCAATCTCGACGCCGCCGTCTTCGGCAACGGCAGCCGCGGCGGTCCGTGACAGCCCGAGCAGTCTGGCCAGGCCCGCGTCAACCCGCATTCCGGCCAGGCCCTCGGGGACTGGCATCGATCGCTCGCTCATCAGGTCGATTCAGCGGAGTCGGGTGCCGCCACGGGAGAGCCAGTGGGCGTGCGACGGCCGATCCGGTCGAAGTCATAGCCCGAAATCGACAAGATGACCAGCAGGATCGCCCCGCCGACCACTGCCGGGTCGGCCACGTTGAACACCGGCCACCACCCGACTGACAGGAAATCGACCACATGGCCGCGCAGCGGCCCGGGTGAGCGGAAGAAGCGGTCAATCAGGTTGCCCGTTGCGCCGCCGAGGATCATGCCCAGACCCAAAGCCCACCACGGCGAAACCAGCCGTCGGCCCATCCAGATGATGCCAACCACCACGCCGGTGGCGACCAGCGTGAGAACCCAGGTGTAGCCGGTGGCCATCGAGAACGCGGCCCCTGAGTTGCGGCTGTGCGTCCAGGTGACGGTGTCGCCGATAATCGACACCGGTTGACCCGGGGTCAGCATCCGCACGGCCAGCACCTTGGTGACGAGGTCGAGGATGAGCACCGTGGCGGCAACCGCCAGCAGCAGGCGCAATCGCCGACGTGGTGGCGCCGTGGGTTGACCGGCATCGGTGCCCGTTACCGGCTCGGCGCCAGGCACTGGGTCATCGGTCACGCCCCCATCATCCCCTAGTGTCCCCCGGTGCCATTCCCAGATTCTCATACTCCGGCTGCTGCCGCGCCAGGGTCTCCTGCAATGATGACCGCATGTCGCGTCTCGTCGTCATCACCACTGGCGGCACTATTGCCACGAGCGCCGACCCAGAGGGCGTGCTGCGCCAGACTCGCAGCGGCGCTCAACTCGTCGACGGTCTCGATGTCGAGGTCGTCGACCTGCTGTCGTTGGACAGCTCCGAGCTCACCCCGGTCGAATGGCTCCAGATCGGATCCGCGGTCACCGCCGCAGCCGCGGACGGTGCCGACGGGATAGTGATCACACACGGGACCGACACGATGGAAGAGACCGCGCTTTGGCTCGATCTCACCTACGGCGGCGACGCGCCGGTGGTGCTCACCGGATCGTCACGGGCGGCTGACGCTGTCAACCCCGACGGACCCGGCAACCTCCGTGACGCGCTGACGGTGGCGGCCAGTCCCCTGGCCCGGGGCCTCGGAGTCCTGATGAGCTTCGCCGGCGCCGTGCTGTCCCCGCTGGGCACCACCAAACAGGGCGGCGCCCAGGTATTCGGCGCGAAAGCACAGATCGGCCACGTCGCCGGCGGGACCTTCACCGCGACCGAGGCCAAAGAGCGGCCCTTTCTCGGCACCGTAACCTCTGCACCCCGGGTGGATATCGCGGCGGCCTATCCGGGTGCCGACGGCACCGCCGTCGACGGGTTCACCGCCGCAGGCGCGCGCGGTCTGGTGATCGAGGCGATGGGATCCGGCAATGCCGGCGCATCCCTGATCGACGCCGTGGCGCGGGCCTGCCGCCGCGGCGTCGCGGTAGCGGTGACCACCCGGGTTCCGGACGGACATGCCAGCGCGACATACGGGCCCGGCCATGATCTGGTTGCGGCGGGTGCGGTGATGGTGCCGCGCCTGCGGTCCGGCCAGGCTCGAGTACTGCTGATGGCCGCACTCGGCGCCGGACTACCCGTCGACTCCGTCGTCGCCCGCTGGGGCTGACCCCTCAACTGCATCGGGATAGTCAGGCCAGTCGAGACTGTCAACCGGGTCAGCACTTGTCAGCGCCGGAGTGTCGATCGCGAAGGTGCGCATCACGCCCGGCCCGCTGCTGCGGGTCTCGAACCTCACGCTCACCACGCCGTGTCCGGCGCCCTGCACCCAGCCGTGACCGAACTCCGGGTGTTCGAGGTCATCACCGACTCGCCACCCGGCGGCCTCGCTGGTCCGATCGGGCAGCGCGGTGTCGGACGACTCAAGCTCATGGTGTTCGAGTTCAGGGAACAACGACTCCTGAAGCACGTCGCTGAGGCCGGAAAAACCAACGCCCACAAGCCGAATCGGGCCAACCTCGTGTGGGTCCAGCAGGAGCCGGCGGGCCAGGGCGGTGAGCACACCCGCATCGGCGGTGGCGTACGGCAATGTTGCTGAGCGCGTCAACGTCGACATATCAGACTTCTTCAGCTTGACGGTCACGGACCGGGCTCCGCGGCCATCGCGTTCCAGCCGTCGGTGGGCATGCTCGGCGATCGAGGTTACGGCCTCATGAAGTTGCTGCAGCGTTGTGCGATCGGTGTCGAAAGTGGCCTCGGCACTGATCTGTTTGGCCTCAGCCCGTTCCATGACCGGGCGGTCATCGATACCGAGGGCGAGCCGTCGCAGTGCTGATCCGACGGACCCGCCCAGGATGCTGGCCGCCTCGGTATCGGACAACGCCGCCAGCTGTCCAACCGTCTCGATACCCAGCCGACGAAGTTTCTCCTCGGCCACCGGGCCGATACCCCAAAGGCGGCGCACCGGAAGGCTTTCGAGCAGCAGTTGCTCCTCGGCGCGCCGGATCACTCGCACGCCATCGGGTTTGGCCAATTCCGAGGCGATCTTGGCGATCTGTTTGCCCGATCCGGCGCCAACGGAGGTGACCAAGCCCGTCTGCTCCTTCACCTGAAGCCTCAACTCGGCACAGAACCGCTCGACCTCATGGGCGCTGGCCCCGAGAAGCTCAATGGGTTCCCCAAAAGCCTCGTCGAAGGAAAGCTGCTCGAGCACCGGAACCATCAACCGGACGGTGTCCATCACCCGCCGGCTGGCGACGCTGTAGACCGCACCACGCGGCGGCAGCACCACCGCCGGCGACCCGACCAACCGCCGGGCCTGGTGCATGGGCATGGCGGAGCGGGCACCGAAGGCACGCGCCTCATAGCTGGCACCGGCCACGACGCCCCGGCCGCCCCGGCCGCCGACCAGAACGGGCCGGCTCCGCAATGTCGGCCGGGTCAGCTGCTCGACAGATGCGAAGAACGCATCCATGTCGAAATGCAGCACCCACCGCTCCGCCGCCAGAAGTCAGCCCTGCTTGGCTATCGCAACCCGCACGCCGTCGCCGATCTGGACCCCGTCGTCCATCTCCTCGCCAGGCTCGACGAAGTCGAAACTGGTGGCCAGGATTTCACCCGCGATCAGGTCACGGTGCGTGCGCGCCCAGTCAGCCCGCTGCGCCGGTACCGCCATCACCACTGCGATACGGTCGCTGACATCCAATCCCGATGACTTGCGCAGGTCCTGCAGTTCCCGGATCCGGTCCTTGGCCCAGCCTTCGGCCTCCAATTCCGGGGTGAGAGTGCCGTCAAGCACCACCAGCCCGGCGCCATCAGGTAGCGCAGCGGTGTACTCCTCGTCAGCGGCAACGAGTCTGGAACTGTACTCATCAGCGGTCAGTACCACCTCGCCGGCGGCCAGTGTGCCATCCGGGTTGAGCACGCCACGACCGGCCTTGACCGCTGTGATGGCACCCTGCACGGATTTTCCCAGCCGCGGGCCGGCCGCCCTCGCGTTGACCGTCAGTTCAAACCGCCCATAAGCGGCAATATCACCAGTCAGATCGACGGCCTTCACATTCAGCTCATCGGCGATCAGGCCGACAAAGGGTCGAAGTTTCTCCGGATTATCAACCGCCACAGTGAGTTTAGGAAGCGGAAGCCGTACCCGCAGCTTCTTAGCCTTGCGCAACGACGACGCCGCTGAACATACCTCTCGAACCTGATCCATTGCGGCAACCAGGCCTGGGTCCGCCGGGAGTAGACCGGCATCAGGCCAGTCAGTCAAATGCACCGAACGGTCCCCGGTAACGCCGCGCCAGATAATCTCGGTGATCATCGGCAGCAGTGGCGCGGCCAGCCTGGTGGTGACCTCGAGGACGGTGTGCAGCGTGTCGATCGCGTCGCGGTCCTCGGCCCAGAACCGCGAACGTGACCGCCGCACATACCAGTTCGTCAGCGCTTCGGTGAACTGACGCAGAGACTCACAGGCGCCCGATATGTCGCACACATCCATGGCAGCGGTGAGGTGATCGCGCAGTACTGCCAGCTTGGCCAGGATGTACCGATCCAGCACGTGGGAGGAATCCGTGCGCCAGGTTCCGACCTGCGGGGCATACAGCGCCAGGAAGCTATATGCGTTCCACAGCGGCAACTGGACCTGGCGGACACCCTCCCGAATGCCCTGCTCGGTGACGATCAGGTTGCCGCCCCGAAGGATCGGCGAGGCCATCAGGAACCAGCGCATGGCATCCGAGCCGTCCCGGTCGAACACTTCGTTCACGTCGGGGTAGTTACGCAGGGATTTGCTCATCTTCGCGCCGTCGTTGCCGAGCACGATCCCGTGCGCCACGCAGGTTTTGAATGCCGGTCGGTCGAACAGCGCCGTGGCGAGCACGTGCAGCGTGTAGAACCAGCCCCGGGTCTGGCCGATGTATTCGACGATGAAGTCGCCGGGAAAATGACCTCTGAACCAGTCGTCGTTCTCGAACGGATAGTGCACCTGCCCGTAGGGCATGGACCCGGAATCGAACCAGACATCGAAGACGTCCTCGATACGACGCATCGTCGACTTGCCGGTCGGATCGTCCGGATTCGGCCGGGTCAGCTCATCGATGAAGGGTCGGTGCAGGTTGTTCGGGCGCACTCCGAAGTCGCGCTCGAGTTCGTTGAGGCTGCCGTACACGTCGAGGCGCGGGTAGGCCGGGTCATCGGAGACCCACACCGGAATAGGTGTACCCCAGTAGCGATTTCGCGAGATCGACCAGTCCCGGGCTCCTGACAGCCACTTACCGAACTGACCATCTTTGACATGCTCCGGGTACCAGGTGATTTGTTCGTTGAGCTCGACCATGCGGTCCCGAAACGCGGTGACCTGGACGAACCAGGACGACACGGCGCGGTAGATGAGCGGGTTACGGCACCGCCAGCAATGCGGATACGGGTGGTCGTAGGTTTCATGCCGGATCAGCACCGGACCATTGACCGCCGCCGGTCCGGTCTGGTTCTTCAGGTCCCGGATGATTAGCGGGTTAACATCGAAAACCTGCTGGCCCTGGTAGTCGGGCACACTCGCGTCGAAGCGACCCTTGGCGTCGACGGGGGTGACGGGCACGATGCCGACACTGTCGGTGGTGGCCTTGTCATCCTCGCCATAGGCGGGTGCCATGTGCACGATGCCGGTGCCGTCCTCGGTGGTGACGAAATCACCGCGCAGCACCTGGAAAGAATTGGCATCATCGGAGAAGTAGTCGAACGGCGGCAGATAACGCATACCCAAGAGTTGTTCGCCGGGGAAGGAGCCCAACACTTCCGGGTCCTCCCCCAACTCCCTCGCGTAGGCGGCCAACCGGGCCCGAGCCAGGACGTAGCGTTTGCCCTCCGCGGATTCCGGCGCGACCACGACGTAGTCCATTTCGGGGTTGACCGCCACCGCCTGGTTGGACGGAAGCGTCCACGGTGTCGTAGTCCAGATCAGTAGGTAGGCGCCATCGAGTTCGGAATCCACCGCGGTGATGCGGAAACCTACGGTGACAGCCGGGTCCTGGCGGCTCTGATAGACGTCATCGTCCATCCGCAATTCATGGCTGGACAGCGGGGTCTCGTCGTTCCAGCAGTACGGCAGCACCCGCACGCCCTCATACGCCAGGCCCTTATCCCAGAGTTGTTTGAACGCCCAGATCGCCGACTCCATGAAGGGCAGATCCAGGGTCTTGTAGTCATTGTCGAAATCCACCCAGCGCGCCTGCCGGGTCACATACGCCCGCCACTCAGCGGTGTACTTCAGCACCGAGTCCCGGCAGGCGTCGTTGAACGCGCCGATACCCATCTCCTCGATCTGTGCCTTATCGGTGATACCCAGTTGGCGCTGAACTTCGAGTTCGGCCGGCAGTCCGTGAGTGTCCCAACCGAACCTGCGCTCCACCTTGTACCCGCGCATGGTGCGGTAGCGCGGGACGATGTCCTTCACGTAACCGGTCAGCAGATGGCCATAGTGCGGTAAGCCGTTAGCGAACGGCGGCCCGTCATAGAAGACGTATTCGGCGGCGCCGTCGCGGCCTTGGATGCTGGCGCGGAAGGTGTCGTCGGCGGCCCAGTAGTCGAGGACCTCGCATTCGAGGGCCGGAAAATCCGGCGAGCCGCCGGCGGGCTTGGGGTAACCGTTCTCGGTCACAGCTGGCTCGGTCACGGTCGGGACGGTCTCCTGTGCCGTTCGGGCACGGGGACGACGACGCGCGGGTGCGCGAGCGCCGCGGTACCACCCCGCTTACGCACACGCGAACGTGCACGTCGCTCATGTCAGGCTGTCACGGGCCTGGCCCCGTCCGGTTCTACTGGGCCCCTGCCTGAACAGGTCCGTTCCTCCGGAGGCTCCCCGGTGATGGCCGGATCAGCGCCGATGACCATAATTCTAGCGGCATCCTTGGCGGAGCCCGAGCGCGCCGCGCTTGCGACCCACGGGGGTTCTCCCCGCAGGTCACCTACGATGGGCGGGTGGCTCGAAACTGCCTTCCGGCAAAGATGGCCCCGGCCGCTGGAGCCGAGGACATCGAAGGCGGGGGCTTCTTCGGATGGATCGGTCGCTCCGTCGTGCGCTGGCCCTGGTTGGTAATCGGGGCCTGGATAGCGCTGGCGATCAGCGTGACCATGGCGTTTCCGTCACTGGCCGTGCTGGCCCAGAAGGCACCGGCCTCCATCCTGCCCGGCAATGCTCCGTCGGTCGTCAGCCAGAAGCAGATGAGCGAAGCATTCAAGGAGGCCAGCTCCGACAACATTCTTCTCATCGTCCTGACCAATGAAAAGGGCTTCACCCCCGCTGACGAAGTCGTCTATCGCAACCTGGTCGACAAACTGCGGGCCGAAACCGAAGATGTCGCAGCGCTTCAGGACTTCGTGACCACGCCACCTCTGCGCGAGATCCTGGTCAGCAAAGACAACAAGGCATGGCTGCTTCCGGTCAATATCGTTGGCGAAGTCGCCACCCCGGCAGCGATCGAAGCGACCAAACGTGCCAATCAAACAGTGCAGGACACCGTGGCCGGCACCTCGTTGCGGGCCTACACCACAGGGCCGGCCGGCACCTTCAACGACATCAAGGACATCGGCGACCGGGACATATTCACCATCGAGGTCGCCACGGTGTTGGCACTGCTAACGATTCTGCTGATGGTTTACCGCAACCTGCTGACCATGATTTTGCCGCTGATCACCATCAGTGTGTCCCTGGTGGCGGCCCAGGGCGTGGTGGCGGGTATGGGCACGATCGGTCTGAGTGTTTCCGCCCAGACCATCGTGCTGCTCACCGCGATGCTCGCCGGCGCCGGCACCGACTACGCGGTATTCCTCATCAGCCGGTATCACGACTATCTGCGGATGGGCGCGGAGTCCGATGAGGCGGTGCGCAACGCGCTGGCTTCGGTAGGCAAGGTCATCACCGCTTCCGCCGCCACCGTCGCGGTGACGTTCGTGGGCATGATCTTCACGAAACTGACGGTTTTCTCAACCGTCGGTGTCGCCCTGGCCGCGGCCATCATCGTCGGCTGTGCTGGCGCGCTCACCTTTCTTCCGGCGCTGCTGACACTGGCGGGCCGCCGGGGCTGGGCCAGACCGCGGCGGGACCTGACGGGCCGATTCTGGAGGCGGTCGGGCATCCGGATCGTGCGCCGTCCAGTGATCAACCTCGTTGTCAGTCTGGTGATCCTGATCATCCTTGCCACAACATCGGTCCTGGCGACGTACAACTATGACGATCGCAAGGCACTGCCTGCCGCGAGTGCAAGCATCCAGGGATACGACGCGATCAGCCGGCACTTTCCGTTGACTGCCAGCCTGCCGCAATACATTTTGATTTCCTCGCCCCGGGATCTGCGTACACCCAAAGCCCTGGCCGATATGGAGCAGTTGGCCTACCGGGTGAGTCAGATACCCGACATCGACATCGTGCGGGGTATCACCCGGCCCACCGGCGAGTCCCTGGAGCAAGCGCGACTTTCATTTCAGGCCGGTGAGGTCGGCAAGCCTCTCAACCAGGCTGCGGACGCGATCAACACAAACACGGGCAATCTCGACCTGCTGGCCTCCGGCTCTGATCAGATCGCTGACGTACTCGGCGGACTTCGCGGCCAACTTGGGCAGATGCTGACCACCATCAACTACCTGGTGCGGTCGTTGGCGTTCATGCAGAACCAGTACGGCACCGGCAAGGCGCTGCCGGGATTCGATATAGGCAGTGATCCGCTCAACACCATTCACGGCCTCGGCGGCAACATGGGGGTGAACATCGGTGACGCCGTCGCGGCGTACGACAAGTCGATTGCGCCCGTTCTCAGTGCCCTCAACGGAAACCCGGTCTGCGACGCGGATCCGAAATGTGTGGCTATCCGCGCCCGCCTTCAGTTGCTGGCCGACGCCCGCAACGACGGTACCCTCAACCAGATCACCAACCTCTGCACCCTGCTGGAGGAGGTACCGATCGATCCCACCGCATTGCCAGCCGAGCGGCCGATGCCGACACCGGTAATCCCGGGCAAAGAGAAGCCGGGTCCGGTCACCACCATCCCGGGCAATCAGGCGACCCCGCCCACCGCCGGCGGCATGGGCCCCGCGTTGGATTCCATCAGTCAGAGCCTGCAGGCCGCCGGGATCACTAATCCGGCCGATCTGGAGTCCCAACTGAGTCAGCTCCAGCAGGGCATCGAGCTGCTGTCCGTTGCCAGTCGCCAGGTGGCCGACGGCGTCGCGCTACTGGTCGACCAGACGAAGAAACTCGGCATTGGCCTCGATCAGGCATCTTCGTTTCTGCTGGCGATGAAACGCGACGCCACCACCCAGTCGATGGCCGGCTTCTACATACCGGGACAGATCCTCTCCGGCGCCGAATTCAGAAAAGCCGCCGCGATCTTCATCTCCCCCGATGGCCACACCGTCAGGTACCTGGTGCAGAGCAAGCTCAATCCGTTTACCGAACCGGCGATGGATCAGGTCAATATGGTGCTCGATGCCGCACGCGGAGCCCAACCCAACACCGCCCTGGCCGACGCCTCCATCGGCATGACCGGCCTCACGGTGACACTTCGCGACACCCGCGACTACTACATCCAGGACTTGCAAAGAATCGTGATCACGACAATTCTCGTGGTCCTCACGATTCTGATCGTCCTCTTGCGGGCGCTGGTTGCACCGCTGTATCTCATTGTCTCCGTAATTGTTTCATATCTGTCGGCGCTGGGTATGGGCGTCGTCCTGTTCCAACTGATCCTCGGTCAGGAATTGCATTGGAGTGTGCCGGGCCTGACGTTCATCATCCTGGTGGCGGTGGGTGCGGACTACAACCTGCTGTTGATCTCACGCATTCGCGATGAATCCCCGCACGGCATCCGTTCCGGCGTGATCCGAACCGTCGGCCAGACCGGTGGTGTGATCACTGCGGCCGGCTTGATTTTCGCGGCCTCGATGATCGGTCTGCAGTTCTCGAGTATCACCACGCTGGTGCAGATCGGATTCATCATCGCCGCCGGCATCCTGCTCGACACCTTCCTGGTCCGGACCGTCACGGTACCCGCGACCGCGGTGCTAGTCGGCAAGGCGAACTGGTGGCCGTCGAAGTGGCAACCGCCACCGCCACCGCCAACCACGAGACGTCCGGCACCGGAGCCCGTTGCGGTCGTGGCTGATTAATACCCCTGCTGAATACCGCATAAGGGGACCCTTGCGGCTACCGCCTACAATCGGAAAGTCATGTCCTCGATGCCCGACACCGGTATGAGCAGCGCAGGTAAACGCGGCTACGCCATTGCCGGTCTACTACTGACGCTGTGGGCGACCGTGTTGACGGGAATTGCGCTCACCGTGGTTCCTGATGGCTACTGGTTCTCCTACTACTCCGTCGACTACACATTGGGTTTCGTTCGGCGCGGTCTCGCCGGCGAATTGGTCGGCCTCATCCCCGGCGATGAGTACTTCAGTTCGCTTCGGGTTTTGCGCTGGCTGCCCACCGTTCTCTTTGTGCTCAGCCTCGCTTTTGTGGCGTGGGTGGTGACGGTTAGATCCGGTCGCTCAGAGCGACGGCTCATGATGGCACTTCTAATCCCATTGTTGCCTTTCGGATTTGCCTTCGCGCTTTTCTCAGCACGCCCAGACCTTTTCGGCGCGACCGCGCTGGCCGGGTTCGCTGTTGCATTGAAATCGACCGACAGCGATCGTTCGACGATTATCGCCAGCGTCGTCTACGGCGCAACTACAGCCGTGTTGACACTGACCCACGAGGCCATTCCGTTCCTCTTCGGCCTCGGCGTACTAGTGGCACTAGTTGTGCTCGCGAGGCAACGTAGTGAGAACACCCTCCGATTGAGCGCTGTTTTGGCTATTGGCCCTGGACTGCTAAGCGCAATCGCCGTGGCGATCTTCGGTCGGCGAGGGATTTCGGCACAGCTGTGCGAACTCGTCCCGCATGGACCTATGAATCATCCATTGGCAGGCAAACCCAGCCTCGCCCAACTCCTCCGCGGCTTTCGCTTCAATGTCGACTATCACGACTGGCTGTGCCGCAACATCCTGCCTTTATACGACCAGAGTTTCGGGGATGCGACCCATTTCGTGGCGAGCATCGGGGTCATCGCGCTGATGGCGTCGACAGCATTCGGGATCGCACTGCTTGCCGGCACATTACTGGCCGTCAGTCACGTCTCGGGCGTCCCGTTCAGCCGCATGCGTGCGGTAATGCACAAACGGATGATGTGGATGTTGATCGGCTTCGCACTGATCCTGCCGATCTTCATGACCGGCGTCGACTGGGTTCGCTGGTGGGTGATGATCACCTTCGATATTGGACTTGTTTTTCTACTCTTCGCAGGCGGTGAGCAGGAATCATCCCTTATTGCGACTCGACGCACGAGGGTCGTGTACGCCATCGGGGCGATTCTTCTGGCAGTGCTGCCGTTGGGCATCATCCCCGGTTTCGGCGCCCCTGTGCCGATGTGAACGACCTATGCTCATTGTGCCTGCGGCACATACACCGAGCGCCCGGAGGTTACGGCCTCGCACGCCGCATCGAACGGGCTGGCTGATCGGCAGTAGTCCGGGCCGGACGATCGGCATCGGCAGTAGGGTGGGCGA
>Ga0194050_1000690_pt1 | contig 11940 bp, 7 predicted proteins | sample SepL2310m_MetaG_FD_148657 | JGI IMG/M metagenome (GOLD analysis project Ga0194050, IMG submission 148657) | Anoxic zone freshwater microbial communities from boreal shield lake in IISD Experimental Lakes Area, Ontario, Canada - Sep2016-L239-10m | ecosystem: Environmental > Aquatic > Freshwater >...
TTGTCACATTAGTTTGAGTAACTCCTAGGCCACTGACTGCAGCTGAGGCAATCCATTCGCCATATTGCCCTAAATCAATTGCCAGCCCCTTGCTGCTAAATTCCAGCGCGTTGTCCATATTGATGCCTATTTGAATATTATCGGTTGGGGTGGTGGAGATAAAGGACTGGTGAATCGCCGTTTGGCAAAAGCCACTATTGGCAATAAGCCCTAGTGCTGTAGCCAAAATACTGCAGTAAATTGACGGATATTTTTTAGAGTGCAAGCTTGGCTTTAGAAGATGTTTGAATAGAAGCGAAAGCGAAGAGGACGAGCCCAACCCCCGGCACTGGCAGTACTTGGGTTTGGCTGCTTCGTTCCCGACCTGACCAGGTTACCAAGCCACCATGCGAGGAGGCCCGTCCACCCACATTTTAGCCTTGTTCGAATACCTATGGCAGTATTAGGATTGGTTCGATCCAAGGGCGGTAAAAAATGAATATGAGCTTAGTCAGAATCGCGTTAATGTCGATTGTTGTCGGCCTTGGTGGAATTAGTTTCTGCTTAGCTCAAGTTAACCCTCCCGCGAGTTTAGAAGGCGATATAGAGCTAGAAAACATAAAAGCCCCACCTAGAAATATTAAGGATATTTTGCAGGTGCTTGATACTAGTAAGCAAGACTTTACTGCTCAGGATGAAGCAAAAAAGATTTTGGCATCTCCTAAGCCAGAATCAAATGATCCCAAAATATTAAATAATTTTTATTATAAACAAGCTAAGGCATATGAAAGATTTGGTAACTATAAAGCTGCCGTTGCTATTTATGAAAAAATAATCACTGAATACCCTCTCACTGGAGCAGCTGGTGCTGACGAGCTTCTTTATTATTCATTGGCTGAAATGAGAAATGGTAATCCTTTTAAAGCAATTGACTTAATACAGCGAGCATATGCAATAAATTTTTCGATCGGCAATCAAAGGGGTTTTATATCCAATAATCGTATTTTAATTCAATATTTTCTTACTATTGGCAACTTAGAAGCTGCAAAAAAGACTATGGGCTTGCTTGAAACCCAGTTAGAACAACTATTAGCAAATCCTAAAGTACGTTTTGTTGACAAAGTGCGCTTAGAGGGTCAGGTTGAGACTGTTAGGGGGTCAATTTTTCTTAGAGAGGGGCGATCAGTTGAGGCAGAAAGAAGATTTCGGAAGGCCATAAAATTAACATTGGAAACCATAGCTAATTTTCAGAGCGTCAACAACGAGCTAAACTCCGCTGAACGAAGTGCTGATAGTACTAGAGTAATTGATGGTATGAGTAGACTAGCTGAACTTCAGGATCTCCTAGCAACGGCATTTTTAAATCAGTATAGATTTATAGATGCTGAAATAATGGCTAGAGAGAGTATTAACACAGTGATAAGCTCCTTTGGAGTGGTAGCTCCTGAAATTACTTCAGGTTTAACCACGTTAGCAAATACTCTTTTGGCTCAGGGGAGGGTTGATGAAGCTCGTTTTTTAGCCCTTGAGTCTTTAAGAATATTAACTTTAGGTAATTCTGATGAATTATCGACCCGGATGATAAGGCAGAAAAATTTTCTCGGGCAAGTTCTTGCCGCTGAGGGTAAATATGCTGAAGCAGATAAAATTTATTCAAATTTATTAAGTAATTTACAGAAAGACCCTGAATTATTGGTTAAGTTTCAACCAAGAAATTTAAGTTGGGTACTAGCCATGCTTAAAACCAACAAAGCAGCTCAAGCTACCGAAATGACCGATGTGCTTTTAAAGCAGGCAGTGCGCCGGATGGATAAAAACTCGGCTAATTTAGCAATGACGCGCGCTTTTCATGCCTCAGCCTTACAAGCCGATGGTAAAAGTAGTCCGGCAGCTACCGAATTTAAGCAGTCCATCCCCATTTTGATTAATCAAGCCCAAAATAATACTGAGAACGCAACCAGCAGCTTTATTCAGACCCAACGCCTCAATTTTGTCTTGAGTAATTATTTGGCACTCCTTGCCCAAATCGCTAAAGCAAGTCCCTCTCAATCCGGTGATGCTGCTGCCGAGGCCTTTCAAATTGCTGATGTGGCGCGCGGAAGTGGGGTGCAACGCGCCTTAACCGAGAGTGCCGCGCGCGCTTCGATTAAAGATCCCCAACTGGCGACTTTAGCGCGTCAAGAACAAGATTTGCAACAGAGAATAAATGCATTATCTGCCTTACTTACTGGTCTTTTATCCACCCCCGCTAATCAACAACTCCCGGGAGTACAAGCTAAGCTTAAAACCGATATTGATACCTTTAAAGCTGAGCGTGACCTGATTAAAAAAGAGATTGAGAAGAAGTTCCCCGAGTACGCGGAGTTAGTTGACCCAAAACCAGCGACCGTTGAGCGCACCCAAAAGCTTTTACGTCCCGATGAAGTTCTAGTGTCTTGGTATTTTGCCGATACAGTAGGTTATGTCTGGGCGATTAGTAAAGACGCTCCGGTGCAGTTTGTGCAGCTGCCGATTGGTCGGGCGCAAATCGCAAAAGAAGTAGCGCAACTACGTAAATCCTTAGATCCTGGTGTCACCACAATTGAAGAGATTCCAGCCTTTGATGTGGTGCTCGCTAATCAACTCTATCAACAGATTCTAGCTCCCGTGGAGTCCGCACTAAAGGGTAAAAAGGTCATGATTGTGGTACCCCATGCTGAACTAGGGCAGTTGCCTTTATCGGTACTTGTCACTAAAGCTACGACTCAACCACTCAAGGTAGGAACTCCTTTTGCAAGCTATAAGACTGTGCCTTTTTTAACCAAAGACATTGCCATTGCGCAGATTCCATCAGTCACAGCCTTAACAGCATTAAGAAGTCTGCCAGAGGGCGACCCCAACCGCAAGAGCTTTGTGGGTTTTGGTGACCCGTACTTTAGTACTACTCAAGAAAAGCAAGCTGATAAAGCCAAAGGGATGCAGCTAGCTACTAGAGGCATTCCCTTAGCGCTTAGGAGTGCTCCTAAAACAGCGGGAGTCAGTTCTGCTGAACTAGCCCTTTTACCAAGACTACCGGATACAAGCCTTGAGATTGAAGATATTGCTAAAGTCGTAGGAGCAGGGCCAGACGATATCTTTTTACATAAGCAGGCCAGTGTGAAGCAAGTGATGTCAATGGATCTATCTAACCGTAAAGTAGTGATGTTCTCTACCCACGGTTTAGTCCCGGGAGAGCTTAATGGCTTAACCCAACCCGCACTCGCTTTATCGTCACCGGATGTCACCGGGGATAAGGATGATGGACTACTCACCATGGATAAAGTCATTGGGCTAAAACTCAATGCCGATTGGGTCGTGCTATCGGCTTGTAATACTGCCGCTGGCGAAGGTGCTGCTTCAGAAGCAGTCTCTGGTCTTGGTAGGGCCTTCTTCTTTGCCGGCACTAAAGCACTCTTAGTGTCTAACTGGCCAGTAGACTCCGTCGCTTCCAGACAACTGATGACTGATCTTTTTAAGCGCCAACAAGACAATAAGACCTTAGCTAAAACCGAAGCCCTAAGACAAGCGATGCTTGCGCAAATCGATCAAGGTGGAGTGAAAGATGGCAGCACGATGAAATACAGTTATGCCCACCCACTCTTTTGGGCGCCATTTATGGTGGTGGGCGATTGAGTGGGGATTGACTCTATGAAAAAAATGAAACTATGGATACTATCTGGCTTACTACTTTTGCTGCCCGTTTGCTCATCTGCCTTTCAACTATATGCAACTGGAACTGGAGTAGAAGATTGTCTGTATGTTCCTACCCCTAAAAAATTTACCGATGACTTACAAAAACTATTGGTAGAAAAAGGAGTTACTGTCACTGTAGTGAATGGGGGCGCAAGTAAAGAAACGAATTTAGAATTTCTGTATCGTATTTTTAAACAAGATATAAACCCTGAGGTGAAATTAGTAATTTATGTTTCTCCCGGAGGTGGCTATCACCATCCCCAGTGGATGCAACTTGACTATATTGAAAAAGTGTTGTCATACACTCAAAAAAGAAATATACCCACCATTATCGCTTTACCGATTAGAAAACTTAAATCCAATAGCAGTTTTCTGCAAAAAACTGCTGAGTTAACTAAAAAATACAATGCCTATGACTATGGTAGTTATGCAAAAAATATTCCCGATACCGCTGAAAACTGGGTATACCGCGATACGATTTTAATGATTCGCCAAAATTTAGAAACATCAGGTAATAACGCAATTACTGGAAATTATCAAAAAAATAAAGAATTTTTAACTGCCCAAGGCTGTTATCTGTGGGCGGAAAATATGCTGCCTTTAATTTTGCAGGTCATTAAAGAGCGTAATATCCAATAAGGCCTCTGCAGCTTAGCGCTCTGCGACTTGGTTCACCCACTTTTATTTTAGCCTTGTTAGAATCTAGTTATGACCGCATTAGCATTAGCCCGTTCGTGGCGACCTAAAACCTTCACTCAATTAGTAGGGCAAGACCACGTCGTCAAGGCTCTAACGCATGCCCTAGACCAGGGGCGTCTGCATCATGCCTGGTTATTTACTGGTACGCGTGGCGTAGGTAAAACGACGATTGCCCGTATTTTGGCTAAAGCGTTAAATTGCACTGGACCTGATGGCAAAGGCAAGATGACTTCTGAGCCCTGCGGCAAATGTCCTGCTTGCGTTGAAATTGATGAAGGCCGCTTTGTCGATTACATTGAAATGGACGCCGCTAGTAATCGCGGTGTCGATGATATGGCGGCCTTACTTGAAAAAGCGGCATATGCACCAAGTAGTGCACGCTTTAAGGTCTACATGATTGACGAGGTACACATGTTAAGTACCCAAGCGTTTAATTCAATGTTGAAAATGTTGGAAGAGCCACCACCCCATGTAAAGTTTATTTTGGCGACGACTGATCCGCAAAAAATTCCGGTCACGATTCTTTCTCGTTGCCTACAATTTAATTTAAAGCAAATGCCGGTAGCGCTGATCATCGAACATCTGGAAAAGGTATTAGCGGCAGAAAAAGTCAGTTATGAGCCCGTGGCCTTGCGAGTGCTTGCCAAGGCTGCACAGGGCTCGATGCGCGATGCGCTTTCGCTTACTGATCAAGCCATTGCCTACGCTGCTGGTGCTGTCAATGAAGCCGCAGTACGCGGTATGTTGGGTACCCTAGATGATGCTTATCTCATTAGCATGTTAGATGCCTTGGCCATACATGATGGTGCAAGCTTATTGGCCATTGCAGAAGAAATGGGCGTTCGTAGCATGTCATTCTCCTTAGCTTTGCAGGATTTATCGAGCCTGCTGCAAAAAATTGCTGCTGCACAAGTTGTTCCCGAATCGGTGCTAGAAGATTGGCCTGAGGCAGGCGAAATTCGGCGCTTGGTATCGGTATTCACCCGTGAAGAAATTCAATTGTTTTATCAGATTGCTATTACCAGTAGAACTGATATTTCCTTAGCGCCCGATGAACAAACTGGCTTTGCCATGGCCTTATTGCGGATGCTGGCGTTTCGTCCAGCGGGATCGGGCGATTTAGCACAAAAGACACTTCCCGCGAGTACGCCGGTAGTTAAATCAGCGCCTAAGCCAGCACCTAAACCAGCAATGAAGACTGAAACTCAGTCTGCAACTCAGGCTGCAACTGAACCCGCAACTAAAGTAGCGCCTGAAATCCTCAAAGAAGCACCCAAGATCTCAGCGGTAGCTCCTGCAGTATCTTCGTCGACTGCAAGCAAGGGGGTACCTGAGGCAGGGCGTCCCAATTGGCATGATTTAATGCGTCAATTACCCCTGCGTGGTTTGGTACAGCAAATGGCCTTTCAAACTGATTTACAAGATTGGGTTGACTCCACACAAGGTATTAAGATCATTGCGGTCAGCAGCTTGCCACAGTTAGCGACAGCTGATTGTGTTGAGCGCCTCCGCGAAGTACTTGCCACCCACTTTGCTAAGCCAGTACGGCTTGAGGTTGTTGGCGGAGTAGTTGATCAATCGGTAGCTAAAATTGATGCGCAAGTTAATCAAGAGCGTCGTTTAAATGCTGAAGAGCAAATTGCTGCCGATCCTTTGATTAAAGAATTAGAAAAGCAATTTGGTGCAAAAGTGGTGAGTGGTTCAGTGCGGCCGCTATAGGAGAAATTGTGAGTCACATTTGCAATATGGAATTTTGTAAAAAGATGAGGAATGCATCATGATGAAGGGTCAATTGGCAGGCTTGATGAAACAAGCTCAGCAAATGCAAGAAAATATGAAGCGTGCGCAAGAAGAGTTGAGTACGCTTGAAATTACTGGCCAAGCCGCGAGCGGCTTGGTAAAAATTACCCTTACCGGTAAGTATGAAACGAAGCGTGTACAAATTGATGCAGGCGCGATGGAAGACCGCGAAATGCTCGAAGACTTAATTGTCACTGCCTATGCCGACGCCTTTAAGCAAGCCGAGGCAGCAAATTCAAAGCTGATGTCGGGTGCGACAGCGGGTATGCCGATGCCACCTGGATTTAAGTTACCGTTTTAATGACGCGAAATTCAACTAAGCCGAACGGTAAGTACGATTTACCGCAAGATGCTTTACAGCGCTTAATTGATGCCTTAAGAGTATTGCCAGGGGTTGGGCCTAAGTCAGCACAACGCATGGCTTTTTACTTACTACAACACGATCGTACAGGCGCGGCTTTGTTGGCTCAATCGCTTGGTGAGGCAGTGGAGAAAGTAGGGCATTGCAAGCGCTGTAATACCTTTTCGGAAACCGAAATTTGCATTACCTGTGGCGACCCGCGCCGTGACCCTGGTCTGTTATGTATTGTCGAAACCCCTGCTGACCAAGTAATGGTGGAGCAAACGCTGAGTTTTAAGGGGAATTACTTTGTTTTGATGGGACGGATTTCTCCTCTTGATGGTATGGGTCCAACCGAAATTCATTTTGATCGATTACTAGTGCGCATAGAGCACCCCGACACTGAAGTACCAGTACGAGAGGTTGTTTTGGCTACCAATTTCACCAGCGAGGGCGAGGCAACTGCCCACTATATTGGCGAAGTTTTAAAACTCAAAGGCATTAAAGTAACCCGGATCGCCCGCGGGATACCGGTTGGCGGGGAGCTAGAATATGTCGATGCTGGCACCTTGGCACGGGCTATGCTCGATCGTCGAACCCTGGGTTAAGCTAATTTTTGCTTATGAATCAATGGGATAGTAAATCGATTTATTACTATAAATAGGGCTTTGTCACCTATAATCCGAGGGTAAACGTGAACTTTCATGATAGAACTCGATTGAATTGAACTTATTTAAAAAACCCTGCCGTCAATTACTGTGGCGCTTCCCTCGGCATACTCTGAGCGCGGTCTGCCTTAGTTTCGTCATGCTCGGTTATTGTCATAGCGGTTTTGCTCAATCAGTTCCGGCTACAGTAACTGTGCAGCCCACCAATAAGTTTGACGCTTTTAATCGCGCTGAGCCGAGTACTAAAGTTGAATCCTTTTTACCGCCGCCTGAACTGAATTCTACCGAGGCACCGTTACCGAAAATTCTTAACCAATCGGTGAACAATGCCCGTAGCAGTTGGGATTTGCGGCAGCTCTGGAATGAGTTAAGGGCTAATAACCCGCAATTGATTGCCGCCCGTGAAGCCTATTTTGCTGCCAAGGCTACCGTACCGCAAATAAATGCGCCTGCTAACCCCACGGTTGGCTTAGTTGTTTCTGGTATGCCTGGGTCAGGCTCACCACTCGCCTTTGGTACTGCTGGTAGTAGCCCACAAAGTCAGAATGCATTTTCTTTCCAGCAGCCGTTTCAGTTTCCAGGTAAGCGCAGTTTGGCTGCCGACATTGCCGATACCTCGGCCGAGGCCTTACAAGCGCGTAATGAAAATCTCTACTTACAATATGGTGCTCAACTAGCCAGTTTGTATTACAGTACTTTGGCATCGCAACGACAATTAAAAGTATTGAGCGAAACCGTGGTGCGAACTGAGCTCATTAAAAATATTGCGAAAGCACGTTATGCCAATTACTCCGCTGCTTATGTTGAATTTTTGAATGCGCAGGTTTCGCAAAGTGCCGCTGAATCAGATCGTTTTACTTTAGAGCGACAACTCGCAGTTGCTTATAAAAATATTAATGTTTTAATCGGGCGCGATCCCCGCGAAAAATTAGTATTACGAGGCGACCCAGGTGCAGCGGTACGTAAGGTGCCAACTTTAGTTGAGTTGGAAAGCTATGCTGAATCGAGCCATCCCTTGTTGAAAAGCTCTCTGCTGCAAGTCGATGCTGCTAAAAAAGGCGTTACTTACGCAAAGAAAGCGTATTTACCCGATTTCCAAATAATCGGCACTAACTTTATGAACCGTAGTCCATTTGCGGCGAATAATAGCGCTTCGTATTACCAAATTGAATTCGATATCGTCATTCCTTTGTACTTTTTTATGAAGGAGCGGTACGGAGTAGAGCAGGCGGTACGTAACCAAGCAGCTATTGAGGCCAGTAATACCTCAATGCATCAAGAGATTATTTTGGGCGTGGGGAGTTCTTATGCTTCTTATGAGCAAATTAAAAAATTGTATGAATTTCTACGTGACCGTCAGCTGCCGGTGGCCGAAGCCGCATATAAGGTTTCACTGATACAGTATGCTAATAATGGTCAAGGATTTAACGATTTAATGACTGCACAAATTCAATTACGCTCGATTGAAATACAACTAGCGCTTGCTGAAAGTAATTTAATGCAAGCCCAGGCTACTTTATTTGCTGCGGCAGGTAAAGACCCAATTGAATAGGTAAGACTTATGTTAAAAAAACTGACTGAATATCTTGAAAAAATCCTTGCTCTGATCAAGCAATTTAGCGTGACTGCGATGAGTCGTCTACAGGTTATCAAAGACCAAGTTTTTGCCATGTACTGGGATTTAACGCCCGATAATCGCCAGCGGGTGCGTTTAGTGGCTTTTGCTTTTGCTATTTTGGCATTAGGCTTTTTGGTAGGACGTATTACCAACGTTAATCGGATGGTAGATATTGAGAAGGCAGAAAAAGTTCAGCTCAAGGTTGAAAAAAGTGGCGCGATTGAGATCAAACTCCCCGACCTCAAGTTAAACCCCGAAATCTATCAATTTCAGGTAGTGCAAAAAGCCCAGGTACCAGAGAATATTAAAGTCCCTGGACGTTTTGCATTTAATGCCGAGAAATCGAAAGTGCTCTCTGCCCGTGTACCAGGAAGGGTCGAGCGAATTTATGCCTTTGAGGGTGCGGTAGTTCAGGCTGGGTCGCCTATCGTAGAGCTTTATAGTCCCGAATTTCTGTCAGCACAGCAAGAGTTTTTATTGGCGACTAAAACAACCCAAGTTTTAAGCGGCAAGCAATCATTAAGTGATGTTCTAGGAGATGCGCAAATTACCGTACAAGCTGCGAGTAATCGCTTGCGTAATTTAGGCGCCTCTGATCAGGATATTCAGAATTTAGAAAAAACCGAAAAGGGCCAGCCAAATTTAATTATGCGCTCACCCTTGCAGGGCGTAGTGGTAAAGCGCAATGTCGATCCAGGCGCTTTTGTGAATTCAGGCGATGTTGTTGCAACCCTGGCTGATCCTAAGCAGTTATGGTTTTTAGGGAATGTATATGAGCAAGATATGCGTTTAATTAGTCGCGGGCAAAAATTAGTTTTACGTACTGAGGCTTATCCCGATAAAGAATTTATTGCTTATGCAAACTATATTGCCCCATCAATTGATCCAGTTACACGCGCGCTTTTAATTCGCTGCGATGTAGATAACTCGGCAGGTCTGCTACGACCCGATATGTATGTTTCAGCCAAGCTCACAACAGGTATGACTGAAGCTTATGTATTGCCACAAACCGCCATTATTCGGGTGCGCGAAACCAAGTATGTGATTATGCGTATCGCTAGCGATACTTTTAGACGTGTACCTGTGAAGGGTTATGACATTGATAGTAAAACCTATGCTGTTACCGAGGGTTTAATACCCAATGCCAATGTGTTGATCGATGGCGCTGTGCTACTAAATGATCGTTTTGCAAGGCAAGAGGACTAAGTGAGTCTGTTTACTTCCTTTATGGGGGGCGTGCTTGAAAAGCGCGTCATCGTCATTGTTGCCTCAATTGGTTTATTGGGGCTGGGAATGTTTAGTCTTAGTCAATTGCCAATTCAGCCCTACCCTGGTGTAGCCCCCTTAACAATTCAGGCAATTTCACAATGGCCTGGGCGCAGCACTTCTGAGGTCGAGCAGCAAGTAACCATTCCAGTTGAAAATGCCCTGGCTGGTATTCCAGGTGTGCAAGCTTTTCGTTCAGTTTCCTTATTTGGCTTATCGGTTGTTACCTTAAAGTTTACTGATACCACCGATCCCTTTAAAGCGCGTCAAACGTTTATTGTTAATCTGAGTAACGTGACCTTTCCCGCTGGAGTTTCATCGAGCATTAGTCCAGACTCAGATGCGACTGGTGAAATTATGCGTTATCACGTGCAATCGGAATTTGCTTCACCAACTCGCTTAAAAACCTTACAAAATTATGAGATTTATAAAGAGCTGAAACAAACCCCCGGGGTAGCTGATGTCTCATCTTTTGGTGGCAAGGTGCGGCAATATCAAGTGATTATTACCCCTGAGAGCTTGCAAGCAAAAGGGGTGACCATCACACAAATTATTACTGCTCTAAATAATGCTAATAGCAATGCTGGCGGCGGTTTATTACCAGCAGGAGAGCAGCAGTTCGTGGTGAGGGGTGTTGGTCTCATTAAAAATATAGGCGATATTAAGCAGGTCGTGGTAGCTGTAAATCAGGGTATTCCCATTCGTATTGGTGATGTCGCGACTGTAGAGATTGGTTTTGCTCCGCGTTTAGGTATGTTTCAATACGGAGAAAACGCGGATGCAGTAGAGGGTATTGTATTTTTGCGTCGCGGCGAAAATGCTACTGAAGTATTAGCTCGGGTGCGCGACAAAATAAAAGTCATCAATAAGCATATCTTGCCGCCAGGCATTCAAGTAATACCGTTTTATGATCGACAAGCACTCTTAGACATTACTATCGGGACTGTTAAGCACACCTTATTTTTTGGTATTTCTTTAGTGCTTGCCGTGTTATTTTTATTCTTAGGTAATTTGCGCGCCGCCGCTGTTGTCGCAGCTGTAATTCCTTTGGCGTTATGTGTCTCGTTTATCCAGATGCATATCTGGAGCGTGCCAGCCAACTTAATCTCCTTAGGCGCTATCGACTTCGGGGTGATTGTTGACTCAGCAGTCATTTTGACTGAAAACGTGATGCGCCATTTGGAGGAGGGCGGTAAGCGCTTAAATCAAAGCATCATTATTGCCACCAGCGAAGTTCAGCGGGCGATGATTTATTCCACCAGCATCATTATTGTGGCTTATTCCCCCTTATTCTTTATGGGTGGTGTGGAAGGGATTATCTTTAAACCGATGGCCTTCACCATGGGCTTTGCGCTGATTGCGGCAATGATTTTGAGCCTCACTTTTTTGCCCGCAATGATTTCCCTTATTTTTGGGGAAAACTTACATCATAAGCCACCTAGCTTTATTACCCGTTTATTAGCAGGGTATAAGCCTTTATTACGGCGCTGGATGGACCGTCCCCGCACCGTAGTAGCGATTGCAGTCTTTATTTTGGGCTTAACGCTATTTAGTATGACCAAGCTTGGTACGGCCTTCTTGCCCACCTTAGAAGAAAATAATATTTGGTTACGGGTTACCTTGCCAAATACGGTTGATTTAAATTATTCAGTCAAAATTGCCAATGAGCTTCGAGGAATATTTTTAAAGCAAGGTGAAATTGAAAAAGTAGCCGTACAAATTGGTCGCCCAGATGATGGTACTGATTCAACTGGCGTTTTTAATCAAGAGTATGGCCTCTATTTAAAATCCCCCGATAAAATGCCTTCAGGTTCGAGTAAGAAACTATTGATCGAGCATTTAGAAGTCGAGCTGAATAA
>Ga0194050_1000701_pt1 | contig 11822 bp, 15 predicted proteins | sample SepL2310m_MetaG_FD_148657 | JGI IMG/M metagenome (GOLD analysis project Ga0194050, IMG submission 148657) | Anoxic zone freshwater microbial communities from boreal shield lake in IISD Experimental Lakes Area, Ontario, Canada - Sep2016-L239-10m | ecosystem: Environmental > Aquatic > Freshwater >...
AAAAAGTTCCTTACTTCCATGAGGTGGCCGCCTCGGGCGGGTTCGTGGGAGCCGACTTGGACGACGGGTTAGTCGATGCCATGACAGTCCATGGCGATCTGGACTCCGTGGTGAGCCAATTGCAAGAGCGCTACGGTCAATGGGCCGATTGGCTTGAACTCACCCCGCCAGGTGCGGTGGGTGGCAGCGCGTTGGCGGCTGCCTACCAAGAGCTCTTCCAAGTAGTGGCCCAGCTCAACTCGGCTCCTTAGAATTCACCGGAAAATTCACCCCAAAATCCCTCGGGAAATATCTCTGCGAGCCTCTTGACCTCGGCACGATCAGCCGACAAGATTATCGGAACAGCGTTCCGCAAGGTGGAACCAAACGGCTCGCTCCCTACCCTGCTTGGAGGATACGTGCGTAAAACTCGTTTCGCGGTTGGATCGCTTGCAGTAGCGGCCCTTGCTCTTTCAATTATTCCAGCGCAAGCTGCCGATAGTCCGGGCCTTGTGCCTAAAGGCACGTGGAGTTCTGGCTTAAAGGAAATCACCATTGGCCTTGAAGCGCCGATGACTGGCGTTTTCGCCGTGCTTGGTGTGTCTCCCAGAAGAACTCCATGACTATCGTTGCCGATCAAATTAATAAGGCTGGCGGTATCGGTGGAGCTCAGATCAAGATCAGAGAGCTTGATGATGGTCTTGCCCCTGCTAAGGCTGTGGCCAACGCGAAGGAATTCGCCACCGACGACACCGTGAAGATGGTTGTCGGACCTTCGATCACTGCTTACTACCAAGCAGCTGCGCCATCGTATGAAGCCGCAAAGAAGATCAACTGCCAGGCGGCAGTTGCGGCCGGAAACTTCGCTGATTACAAGTACGGTTTCCGCTCACAGGATTATTACAAGGACGACATCAATGCGATGCTCGCCGTCCTTCAGGATAAGGGCGTGAAGAGCTTCGGCATGATCTATGAAGCAGGCGCCACAGGTACCGATTTCCATGCATACATGACTACTGTGGCTGCTCAATACGGCATGGTCTACATCGGATGGCAACAAATCACTTCGACTGCAACTTCACATAATGATCAAGTGGCGAAGTTCATTGATGCTGATGCCATCTGGATTTCCAGCAACGCTTATGGTGCTCTTACTGCTAAGGCAGCTAAGGCACTGAATTTTAAGGGGTCTCGTCGTCGGTGGTTCTGGACTTCAGAACGTGGCCTTCCACGATGCTGGTGGCGATGACTTTGCCGGCACATACATGGCGGCGCCTAACTACCAATGGCCAGTACGCGACAAGTCAAAGTGGATGCCAGGTTACAAGGCACACATTGATGCCATCGTTGCTGCATATGGCACCAATACTGGAGCCATCGCGGGTGCGACTTCACCTAAGGGCACTGCGCTCGCCGCAGACTGCGTCTATGCGTACGCAGTTGCTGCGAATAAGGCACAGTCCTTTGATCCTGACAAGGTTGCAGCAGCCATGAGCACTTTGGATATCCCTGCTGATCAAACTCCTTCAGGTAACCGGATTCATCCAGGACCTGAACATAACCTCTACCAGGCTGATGCGATCCACATCTATAAGTGGATGAAGGACGCAACTGGCTGGTTCACAGAGGAGCAAGTGAAGGATGTCGTCCAGAAAATTGCACGAAGGCGGGAGCTACAGCGAAGTCTGCTGCTGGCAAGACCCTCAAGTGCACGAAGGTCAAGGGCAAACTCGTTCTCAAGTAAGTAGAGATCGAATTGAAAGGTGGGCTGAGACCTCTAGCGAAGTCTCAGCCCACCTCAATTTTCAGAGTGCGGACCGATAGTAAATTCAACATAAGGGAAAGTTCTCGAGGTCACGAAATATGAGTTTGCAAGCGCTCTTTGATGGTCTCTTTAGTGGCTCCGTCTATGGCCTTGTAGCACTTACTCTTACGATCACCTATCAACCCACGCGTATCATGAACTTTGCCCAAGGGGAGACCTTCATCCTCGGCGCTGCCGTGGGTTTTGAGCTCGTAGGCGTCCGCAAATTACCCTGGCCAGTAGGTCTTGCCGTCATGTTAGCTCTTGCGGTTGTGATGGGTCTGATTATGGAACGTATGGTGATGTTGCCAGTACAACTTTCTGGTAGTCGGTTTGCCTGGATTATTGCCACACTGGCCGCGGCGCTCATTTTTCAGGCCGTTTTCTCGATTCGGTATGTGGGTGACACGCTCACCTTCTTCCCGATAATAGATAAGACTTTTTCTATTGGAGGCGCCGCGGTAAGTGCACAACAAATTATTGCGATCGTGGTCTCTTTAACAATCATCGTCGTTTATGACCAATTCTTACGCCGATCGATTTACGGTCGCGCGATGCGCGCGACGGCGCACAATCCTGATACTGCCATCATCCTTGGCGTCCCAACCAAACGCTTAGTGGTCGGTGCATTTGTGGGAAGCGCGGTTCTTGGTGCGCTTGCAGGTTTTCTCTGGGCCCCAGAGAATTTTGTGAATCCGGCAAACGGCTTAGCTTTCACCATCAGCGGTTTTACGGCCGCGGTGATCGGTGGTGTCGGTAGCCCTCGTGGCGCACTCTTTGGCGGCCTCATAGTAGGGCTGCTTAATAGAGCATTGCCGGCGCGCTCTTTGGCGGTATTGCTGCAGGTATCGCAGTATTCATAGCGTTGGGTCTGATTTTGATTCTTAAACCCGCTGGATTATTCGGCAAGCCGATGGATGGTCACTGATGAAAATGGTGAAGGTTTCACTGCGGGGTTTAGGTTTTATTCTCATCACACTGCTACTTCTTTTTCCTTTGTGGGCAAACTCAACATCTAATCCTGAGTCCTACATGAATGTCATCATCACTGCAGGCACCTCTGCGGTGCTGACAATCTCTCTCAATATATGTATGGGCTATGGCGGGTTACTCTCACTTGCACACACTGGCATGCAGATGATGGGTGGGTACGCCATTGGCTTGGCCATGCTTAACTACGGCGTTGATCCCTGGATCGGTATATTCATCGCTGCGCTAGTGAGCACAATCTTCTCGGTCCTCATGATTCTTCTGAGTTTGCGCGCCACTTATCTTTATTTCGGAATGATTACCCTCGCGGCCAACTTGATTGCCATGGAGGGCTTCAGGAACGCACTTGGAAATGATGGCCTTATCTCTGGCCTTTATCTGCCGGCATTTCGTGGAGAAGATCTGACAATCAAGCAGTTTTACTACGTCACCTTGGTCATCTTGGTCATCGCATATGTGGTTCAACGCAACACCGTTCTTAGCGGTTTTGGTAGAGCCACCATGGCATTGCGGGAGTCGACTGACACCGCTAGTGCGTTAGGTGTTTCACCCAGTGTTCAACGAGTGAAAATCTTTGCGATCGCGGGAGGTCTCGCTGGAGTTGCTGGAGCCATCACGGCAATGCAAGGCGGTTTTATGGCTCCAGAAATTGGCGACCTCAACGGCGGCTTGATCTTCTTCGTAGGGCTCTTCCTGGGAGGTGTCGGCACGCTCTTCGGTCCGCTTGCGGGAGTAGGACTCATCGCGGCTATTGATTTTCAAATTCGATTTGCGGGCGCTTATCGGACCCTCATTCTTGGATCGATCCTCTTGCTCTGCATGATGGTCCTTCCTCGCGGAATCGTTGGTACCTTCAGGGCTTCAAAGATGGGTTCCCCGCAAGAACTTGCCGAAGAGCCAACTATTGATGACGAGGAGATCATCACGACTCTTAAATCGGCAAGTGAATCAGTGGCCATCGAAGCTACCAATATCGTTAAACATTTTGGCGGTATAAAAGCGATCGATGGAGTCTCTATTTCTATTCGATGTGGACGTGTTCATGGAATTATTGGTCCAAACGGATCAGGCAAGTCGACATTAATTTCGTGCATCACTCGATACCACTCGATAACAGACGGAGAGGTAAAACTCTTTGGGGCAGAGATGCCTAAATCTCCGCATCGAGTAGCTCGCGCTGGAGTGACGCGAGTATTTCAGATTCCTCACCTTTTTGAACGAGTATCGGTGCGCGATAATGTGCTTACGGGTATGTACTTGCATGAGCGATATACGTGGATTGAAGCTGTACTGCGCCTTCCTCGTTATCTTTCAACCACGCGCGCCGAAGAGAGGCAGGCTGCGGTACTTCTTCGGTTAGTTGGATTGGGCAGGAAGAGTGAGATTGCTGCGGCCAATCTAAGCCACGGGCAGAAGCGGCTTCGTTTTGAAATTGTGCGTGCGGTTTCTGCACGGCCAAAGGTGCTTATTTTGGATGAGCCAGCGACTGGTTTGACGCAGAGCGAACTTGAGGCCCTCCACAACCTCATTCTCTTTTTAAAGAATGAAGGGCTCGCAGTGGTGCTCATTGAGCACAATGTCGATTTCCTTATGGGATTGGCAGACATTGTTACGGTACTTGAAAGTGGCAAGGTTATTGCTGAAGATTCCCCCGAAGAAGTGCGCAATGACCCGCGGGTGGTTGAGGCTTACCTCGGGCGCACAGATATCTCAGAATTGATGGGGGAGTAATGCTTCTTGAGATTAAGGACCTCACCGTGGCATACGGTGGGGCAAAAGCATTAGATAACCTGAACATCGGTATCGAAGAGGGCGAGTTCGTGGTACTTCTTGGATCTAACGGAGCAGGTAAGACCACCACGCTCCGCTCAATCTCAGGACTCATAAAACCCGCCCAGGGAGAGATAATCTTTGGAGGTAAAGATCTTTTAAAAACCCAAAGCTTTCGCCGTTCAGAGCTGGGAATCGCACACGTTCCTGAGGGACGTCAAATCTTTCCTGATCACACAGTGGCAGAGAATCTTCAACTCGGAGGATTTACTGCACGAAAGGATGTCTCCAAAACAAACTTGGCTTTAGAAGAAATCTTTCATCTCTTTCCGCGACTAGCCGAACGCCGCGATCAAAAAGGCGGCACGCTCAGTGGCGGCGAAGCCCAGATGCTTGCGGTGGGACGTGCGTTGATGGGACAGCCGCGTCTCTTAATGCTTGATGAACCGAGCCTCGGCCTCGCTCCACGTCTGGTAATTGAAATGTTTGGCTACCTCAAGAGACTTCATAAGGAAAAAGGCCTCACAATTCTGCTCGTGGAGCAACAAGCTCGCTTAGCTTTGCAAATTTCGCAAAGGGGTTATGTGTTGGAGCGTGGAGTCGTTGCTATCAGCGGTGCCTCTGCATCGCTGAAGGATGATCCAGCAGTCGTTGCGGCATATCTCGGTCACGCAGGCTAAAGATGGCAAGCGCACACCTAGATGGAGAATTGGTGAGTGCACTTAAGACGCTCAACACGCCTGGAAAATGGGTTCACCTCGCCACGGTTTCTCCCGATGGCGGGCCACACGTCACCCCGGTAGTACTGGGACATGACAAAGATGCGCTTTATCTCAGCGTCACGGGGAAGCAGAAGAACAAGAATATTGGACGTGACCCTCGTGTCTGCATCTCGATTTCACGTGAGGGTGATCTGGCTCACCTAACAATCTGGGGTGAGTGTGAACTCTCAATCGGTCCAGCAGCACAAGAGAAATGGGAGTGGCTCATTCGTTCCACTCTTGGCGAGGAAGCATTAATTGGCATGCAACGCACACTTTCCATCGAGGGGACACAACTTGGTGTAGTTCATCCAAGTCGCTACCGGATATATGGGTTGAACTCATGACGTTTATCACTGGAGTAACAGGTGCCTTTGTGGGCGTGCAAGATTTTGCACTTCATTTAGATTTTTGGTGTGGCGAGCTCGGTTGGGATAACTGCAAGAGCGGTGTGATCTCCGCAGATGTGGCTAAAACGGTTTACCACGTTGACGGTGAGATTGAGGTGAAAGTTCTCTGCGCTGCCGGAGCAGACACTGGTCAGGTCTATCTTGTGCGTACTAAGAACGCCGCATCATTGGTACCGAGATATCCGCACACCAGTGAACTTGGTTTCCATGCGCTTGATCTCTATACGAAAGATAGTGCGGCCACGTATGAGCAGATGAACAAGGCTGGCCATAAGTGGGTGCGAGAACCTGAGGCTTACAAGGTTCCGCTAGGGGAAACAGTTGTGGAGATTACCGAAGCCTTTCTCTTTAGTCCTGAAGGTACCGGAGTGGTCTTCGTGGAGGCCAAGAATGCCCGCGTCACTAAGGCGTGGGAGGCCAATCCTGAGTTGCCATACACAGAACTCACTTCGGTGGTTTGTGGAGTACGCGATGTTGAAGGCCTGACCGCATTCTTTGGTCCACAAGGACTTGGAATGGCGAAGTGGTATGACGTGAGCTTCACTTCGGAGGGCCTCAATAAAATGGCACAACTGCCAGCTGATGCAGAGATTACTCTGGTATTCCTGGCTGGTGAAAGCACGGCACGCATTGAAGTAATCAAAGTAAACAATGTGGAGCCACCGCGTGATCTACGTGCTGAGCAGCGCCCCGGTAAAGCCCTTGGACACTCTGGATGGTCGTTTAAAACCCACGATCTCAACGGCGCTCTCGAAGTCGTGAAGAGGCAAGGCGGCGTAGTGCTCTCCGCGCCGATGGTTACCGATGATCCGATCCACGGCAGGGCTCGCCTTGCATCCGCTGAAACGCCCGAAGGTGCATTCATCGAGCTATGGGAGGCCATTTAATGGAGCAACACGCCTGGTCCGGTCGGATCGATTACATTCATGACGAACGCGGGGAACGTGGTCGCGAATGGTTTACCGTCACGACGCATCAAGATGGACATCGTGTTGTGCGAGCGCGTTGCGAAATGGATGACACCGAGATCATGCGAGATGTTACCTACTCGATGAATGGCTTCACCCCTGAAGAGGCGTACATCCGAATTGTGATCAAGGGAAAGCACGAAGGCTCCGGCTGGTTTTCCTTTGATGAAAACGAGGCGCATTGCGAGGCCATCATCGCGGGTGGTGGACGCGTGAGCCAAACCATGAAAACCCCTGGCCCAGCCGCTTCGTTCGGTGCTCACCCAGTTCTTTGTGATTGCTTACACGCATCGCTCTACAAACATGGTGGCCCTCAGCGCCAGCGAGTCATCAATATTTTGAACTCGTCGCACTCTCCCGATGGTTCTACTGGACCGATGTTGGGGGAGTGGGAGTTTGATATTGAATTTATCGGAGAGGAGCGCATCACTGTTCCAGCGGGAACTTTCGATACGTACCACTACACCTACCATTTGGATCATTACGGTTGGGCCCCTGAGCAGGTCTGGGTGATGCCCGGGTCAAACCAGCTAGTCAAAATTTACTGGGATGTCTTGAAGACCTCGTACGTGCTTGCTGAACTGAATGGAGATCCACGATGACGCGTACGCTGGAAGATGTCCTACACGGTGTTACCGGCGTTTGGGAGGGCACTTATGCCCACCATAATCCCGATGGCACTCTGATTGAGAAGTACGGTAGCCGTCAAGAAACTCGTTTAATTGGCGAGGAGTGGTACGAGCGCATTATTTATACGCGCGAAGGTAAAGAACCGGAGATCTTAGATTTTCGCGCCAAGGTACGCGGCAATGACATGCTCTTCGAAGATGACGATTTTATGGGTCGAACTCATATCGTCGATGAGCAGACTTTGATGTTTCCTTACCATTGGAAGAAGAATCCGGATCGCACTATCTTGGAGACGATTCACAATCTCACCGGCGACTACCGAACCCGGGTGTGGCAAACCTTTGAGCATGGCGCAATCGTGAAATTTACCCTCATTGAGGAACGGCGAATCCCCAAGGATTCATCGGCCGCTCACATTACTGAATGGTTTTAGAAGAACTTCATACCTGGCTTAGTGATCCCAAGTATTGCGGAGATGATCACGCAGAGCCAGATGAGGTGTACCCAAGGAATGGCGCGCTTCATCGATGCCGTCAAAGCGTCTTCGGCCTCTGGGGTCGAACCCTTGCTCATGATTGAACCAAATGCCGGGCCGAAGGGAACCAGAGCTTTGCGAATTCCTACGCCGCCGGCGATGGCTATCGCATAAACGAGGACTTTGCCACCGAGCCACTTGGGATTAGTGGTGACACCAAAGGGCTCGCTGGCGATGATCGTGTAGAGCCCCATGCCGGACAATCCCACGATAAGGCCGTAGCGAATATATAGATCGACTTTGCTGAGGAATGGATTCTTTCCGTGCGTGCGGTATTGCGTAACCACCATATAGAGCCACCCGAGTGAGAGCACCCATGAAAGTGTCGCAAGTTGCCAGGAAAGCCAAGCGACTCCGTGTGGATCGGTTGCCATCAAAGAGATTCCGCTAGGAAGAAAGAGCACAAGGCAGATTCGAGGGGAGAGATCGACTGCTTCCATTACTTTGGCAACAGTGGCACGTGTCTCGTTAGCGAGGTCACGTCGCACCACGAACTTACTGGAATAGTAAACGCCGAGATCGGCACCTAACCAGTAGACCAGCAAGAAGACGTGGATGATCAGCCATAGTGGTTTAAATGGCATTACATTCCATCGCCATCCCAGCGACCGCGAGAACGCGAGCGCACTGGGAGAGTCGAAATGATCGGTACGGGGGTTTCTTGGCCAATATTTTGCTTGTAATTGCGGCCAGTTCCCCAATTGTGTGCACGATCCGTGCGCTCCTCTGGATGTTCTAGCGCAGAAGGTGCTGGCCATTCGGCCATGACATCGTGTGAATGATCGTCATGAGCGTGACCATGATCATCAACGAGACCAAGTGCGCGAAGGCTGGGGTCCACGTGCGTTCCGTGTTGGTGGTAATCCTTATCTGGCGCGCCTTGCGCGCGCTGGAAAGCGACAGAATCTTCGAGCTGTTTGAGATCATGTGCTGAGCGAGCATGTGGTCGGTTAGCCAAATCCCAACTCGATTGTGAGTACGTCATGCGGCCGCCATCAGGTCCGTAATTGACCGCTTCGCCACCCCAACGGAGCCACTCGTGCTGGGTGTACCAGTTGGTCAGTTCGCCATCTGAGCGCAGAAGCCATGTGGCACCACCTTCGAGCGAAACGAAGTGACCATGCTTCACACGAGCAGGGCGGAAAAAGTATGTGCCGACGTCGAGATCGCCAAAGTTATATGACATCTTTCCTTGCAAGGTATAGGCCTCCTCGTAGCAAGGGTGATGGGCGAGACGGTGATCGGTCCAACCCTCTTTGGAGTGCACGAGGCGGGTGTAGAAACCGGTGACTGGGTCTACGTGCAAATACTTAATAAGTAGGCCTGGTTGTGGTCCGGCGTTCGGAACTTCGGTCCAATTCATGGCGCCACTATCAACTACCAGAATGTCACCATAAGCATCGGATTTACGACCGACATGTGCGTTATCGGTGCGATCAAAACCAGCATCACCAAATTCGCGGTAGTGCAAAATTTGCGTGCCCTCTTCGAAGACGATGGAATCCATCGGAACGCCCTTGGGTGCGTGTATGTAACCGCCAGGACCAATCTTCCATCGGAACGCCCTTGGGTGCGTGTATGTAACCGCCAGGACCAATCTTTTGGTCGCCCAGTGTCATGGAACCTGACATGACGTAGTACTCGGTATCTGCGTGGTGGAGACCAGGACCGCGTCCCCACTTCGATTGGAAATCAACGCGCATTGAGGAGGAGCCATCCTCTTCGTCCACTGAGAGATTACGTTGATGGGCTTTGCCTTCGCCTTGTGGAAGTTCCGCGGCATGCCAGATGTAATCGTGTTCAGAGATGAGTTCGACGTGTGGACGCATTGTGGCTCCTCATAGATATCCGATGAGTGTTCCGTCTGGTGGAACGCTGTTTCACGATTCTATCGGGGTGGGATTTCGTAGACAAGGTTCCCGCAAAGGTTTTTATCAACGGTTCACCCGGAGCGCTCTCTAGGAGAAGTGCACCTTGAGATCGCGCTTCACGATCTTGCCAGCCGCATTCCGAGGGAGGGCATCGATAACCACAGTCTCTTTCGGCATTTTGTAGCCGGCAAGCTTTCCCCGAAGGTGGGCTTCGATGATCTCGTGGTCGAGGCTTTTGCCGGCGCGGGCGACAACTACTGCCACCACGCGCTCACCCCAAGTCTCATCGTTAATACCAATGACGGCACACTCTGCAACGCCTTCATGGGTCGCGAGAACTTCTTCGATTTCGCGTGGATAAACATTTGCGCCCCCGGTGATGATCAAGTCTTTCTTCCGATCCACGATGCTGATGAATCCTTCCTCATCAACGACCACGACATCACCCGATGTGAGGAAGCCATCATCAGTAGTGCAGGCAGCGGTAGCTGCCGGATCGTTCAGATACCCATTCATCAAGTAAGGGGAGCGGCTGAAGAGTTCGCCTGACTCACCAGGATCAACGAGTGAGCCATCTTCTCGCACCACACGTACTTCGGTCATAAACCAAGGATGTCCCACCGAGCCTGCCTTGCGAAGCGCATCTTGCGGGCGCGAGTTAGTCACAATGCCGGCTTCGGTCGAGCCATAGAGTTCGTGCACACCGGTATGAGGAAATACATCCAGTACCCACTTCTTCAATGCAACGGGTAGTGCAGCAGCATTGAAATAAAGAGTGTGTAACGAAGAGAGATCGCGACGCGTGATGGCTTCATCACCGAGTGCGCGCATCATTTGTGCGTGCGTGGGCACGAGGAACATAGATTCAATTCGTTGATCCTGAACCATTTGCAATGTCTCATCTGGATCGAACTTCCGTTGCATCACCACGGTGCCGCCAGTAAATATCGGCGCATAGCCAAAAGCGAATCCCGCTCCGTGATACATCGGCGCCACCCCGACTGTGCGCGTATTGGGACCAAGGCCCCATTCGAGTGCAGTGGCATAGAAGGTCAGCGAACGTGACCGGTGGCTAATTAGGACGCCCTTGGGCTGTCCTGTAGTTCCTGATGTGTAGGTAATGCAGAAGGGATCACTTTCAAGTGTAGGAACTCGAGGATCAACTGCATTAGATGCCGCAAGAAAATCTTCGTAATTCTTTCCTACATCATTCCCGTCAATTGCAAAGATAATTTTTGGTACTCCACTTGATGGCAGGCTTCCTGCTAGCGCGGAGTCGACGATGATCGCTTGAACGCTTGCATGCTCAAGCACGAACGCAATTTCGTTGGCTACTTGACGTGGATTGAGAGGGACAAGCACAAGCCCGGCCATCGCAAGACCCGCGGCGATCTCTGGATATTCAAAACGATTTCCAAGGAGAAGTGCGACGGTGTCACCTTTATTGAGTCCAGCTTTTAATAATCCGGAAGCCAGGCGCGAGGCGCGTTCGTTGATGGCTCCAAAGGTGAGTGAGTGATCACCATCAATCACCGCGACTCTGTGAGGGGTGGCATGAGCGAACTCACGGATTCCATTAGCAATGTTGAGTTGGGACCCACCAGGATGAATTGCCATCAGATCACGTTCAATTCGATGAGTTTTTCTCGGAGAGCATGATCGCTCGGCTCGGTCAGATGTGTGCCATCGGGGAAGCAGATGACCGGGATGGAGCGCATGCCGCCATTGATCTCGATGACTCGGGCTGCGGCCGCGGGGTCGGCTTCAATATCTATATAGGTGTACTTCAATTGATGAGTCGCCCCCAACGCGTCCAAGAGCGCCATTGACCTCTGGCAATCTCCGCACCATTCGGCGCCGTACATCAGGATTTCCATGAGCACATCTTAGAGGCGGGGAAGTGGGAGAATTAAGGCCCCAGACTCTGATCAGGGCTGAGTTAAGCGTGAAACCCGCCCTAATTGGGTCGATTCCGCCCCCGCTGATAGATTTCTGCCGTTGGATACGAGAGTTGCCGAGTAAAAGACCGGTAGCCGCCACGCGAGAGATAAGGGAGCGCCATATGGCACTCGAAAGTTCTGAGAAGAAGCAGATCATCACCCCC
>Ga0194050_1000702_pt1 | contig 11808 bp, 11 predicted proteins | sample SepL2310m_MetaG_FD_148657 | JGI IMG/M metagenome (GOLD analysis project Ga0194050, IMG submission 148657) | Anoxic zone freshwater microbial communities from boreal shield lake in IISD Experimental Lakes Area, Ontario, Canada - Sep2016-L239-10m | ecosystem: Environmental > Aquatic > Freshwater >...
ATTCAGTCTGGTTGCACTATTCGTCGCGCCAGCACCTTGAACGAAGCATTGGCGTTGGCCGGCTTCACAACAAACGGCTAGTCACTTCGGCGAACCGGCATTGCGTCGTATTGCCCAAACTGCGCAATCCATTCCAGTCCAGGTTCCCCCATCACAAACACTGTGGTCGCATATGCATCAGCCCAAGCGAGGCTCGGGCCAGTCACGGTCACAGATAAAAACTCATCAGCCGGAGCACCTGTACGCGGGTCCCATATATGTGCACCACGTTCTGCGCTACCTGATGTTGCAATAGCACCATCAACAACATCAATAGTTGCGACTAATCGAGTCGCATCACGAGGGTCTGCAATTCCAATGCTCCACGGTTCTGATTCAGTTAATCCACCACGCAGAACAAAGTCGCCACCGATACCTAGATAGAAATGCTTAAAGCCTGCATTGCTCAGAATTGACGCACTGCGCTCTCCTGCCCACCCCTTCACAAATCCGGATGGGTTGATTGCAGATTCAGTGCGTGATCGACGAATAGAAAAAGCACCATTCGAGGCTTGCTCTAACCATGTACACGCATCAAGCACTGCAAAAACTTCAGGCGATGCGTCAAGGTGATGCAAAGTTCCCGCATTGATTCTGCTTATCTCACTGGTCTCTCGATAGACAGAAAATATCTCTTCTAATCGATTTAGTTCATGTCGCAACTCAGAAATGACGGAATCAAATTCACAGCCTGTAACTGAATCGTTCACGTGCACGCTCGCGGTTGTTCCCATGATGGGAAACGAGGTGCGATGAATCGCTTTCATCTTTATGCTCTGTTATCAATTGCTGATTGAAGCGATTTGGTATAAGCGTCAGATACTGCAGTTGCACCTGAGACACCTTGAATATTTGCATTGCCTGCATTTGAGGCTTGCTTATTCAAAATAGGGATAGCGTACGACTCATATCGTTCTGAACGATTGTCATATGTTTGGTATTGCGCAGTTGCCTTGCACAATGTTCCATCTGACATAAATTTTGCCGTCACTTGAATTACGCCATAATCACGACGCCACGAAATGGTTACTGGTGAACCACTGCCAGTCAATGCACCACAATCGTTCGCAGCAGGAGCAGCAGGTGTGGCGGTCACAACTGGTGCTGCTGTTACCGGTGCTGCTGTTCCCGCGGGTGCGTTCGTAACGGCGGGTGCGTTTGTAACCACTGGTGCCGAAGTAGCAGCTGGAGCGTTTGTAACTGGTGGAACAATTGTGGTTGTTGCAGTGCCAGCCATCGGGGCAAGAATTCCGCGCGCACCCACGATTGCTGGACGATCAAGGGAGTGCACCATGCCCACGCCCACCGTGGTGAGCGCAAAAGCCGGAAAAATCCGACGAACAATGGACGGTTTACGGTGAGACATTTTTTACCACCACGGCAATTCGAGATGAATACTGGATGGGGCCAGTCCTGCTTCACGTAAACCCTTACGGGCAGCAAATGTCAGCGATGTTGGGCCACACACAAATGCAACGCAATTGGTGATGTTAGGGACCAGTGAATTCAGTACCTTGGGTGCAAATGGGTCACGTGACTTCAATTGTGCTGTACGGCCAAGTACTAAACGCACTTCCCCACCACGAGATTCTGTGAGATCACAAATCTCTTTGTAATGAGGAATCTCTTCCACTTTGCGCGCACGTAACAACACCATCGGGTGCGAACCTTTCGGTAAGCATTCCAGCATGGCTCGCACTGGCGTCACTCCAACACCGCCGGCAATCAGTAACGGCCGAGCGCCTTCGAAAATGTTCGGTGTTGCAATGCCGTATGGGCCTTCCACTGCGACTTTGTCTCCACGCTTCAAACGGAAGGTGGCTGCACTTGCATCACCACGGTCTTTCACAGTGATGCGCATTCCACCAGTCGTTGGTGCAGCTGACAATGAATATGGATTTGACTTCCACCACATACCTCGCTTCAACATGCGCACTGTAACGAACTGACCAGCTTCGCCGGCATATGAAGTGATGTGTGGTCCGCCGAGAACAACACTGACCGTGTCTTCTGTTTCGCGTTGAACATCAACAACTCGCAGTGGTTTGCGAATTGCGTTGATCACACCAGACCAACGAGCAAGAACTAGCAAGACAAGAACATATGCAAAGAAGATTCCCCACAAGTAACGAATTAATCGGTCACCTGATAACAGTGAACCAAGCGTGATGGTGTGGCTGTAAGAAATGACGACACCCACGTAGGCACTGAGGTGCAACAAGTACCACGTTTCATACGACAAACGATTACGAACGTTCTTCAGCGAAGACACAACGACAACAGCAACGATGAGAGCCCCAATAGTTGCCATGCCCATGTATGACTCGCGACCAATCATGTCTTTCACAGTGGCGACAAGTCCGCCGCGTAATGGCATCTCTGCCATTAGAGATGTAAAAACATGCACGCCCAACATCACACCCATGGTGTCGCCGGCCATTCTGTGCCATATGAGAATGCGATCAAGCCCTGCTGAACGTTCCATCCATGGAAGACGCGCTGCCAATAACAAACCGGTCAATGCTGCAAGAGATGTCCAGATACCGGTAAGTGATGCGCTGGCACGCCACAAATGCGACCATCCACCAATGACTTCGTCCCATCCACCATTGACTGCCCACACGCCTGTGGCAACAAGAACAATGAACCCAATAAAGATGAGTACGTCGCTATTGATGGCTCGCGTCCGGGGGGCGGGCGCCAACCGTTGCACTGATGGCTTGGCGGGAGTTTTTGTGGCGGTATTCATGCGGATGGAGACTTCTCGTCTCCATGAACCGTACGAGGCACTCGGTAAAGATTGGGTAAGGGGTTACCCCAGATTCAGCCATTTATATGGGTTTGCGAGAATCCTTTGCTCCCGCTCTTGACTTCAATTCTCGGTTGGGGGCTCCCATCAGAATTGTTAGAGTCTCTAACATGTTCAAGAAGGCTTCCCTCATTGTCCCCGGCCTCGTTGCCGCGGGAATTGTAGTTTTCTGCGGCTTTCTCGTCAGTTGGCAGTGGACAAGCGTTTCCCCTCTCACGGTGTCCTTATTGATCGGCGCGGTCGTCGGAAACCTCGGCCTCATGCCCTCGACATGTGAACCAGGACTGAAGTTTGCATCGCGGCACATATTGCGTGCCGGAATTGTTTTACTCGGATTCCAATTGTCGTTTAGTGAAGTTGCACATTTAGGAAGCCGCGGATTTCTAGCTGTGATCGCAGTTGTCATCGTCACATTTTTTGGAACCCAATACATCGCGCGACTTCTTGGAGTCTCCGCTGGTCTTGGTCTTCTCACCGCTACTGGCTATTCCATTTGCGGAGTCTCTGCAATAAGTGCAATGACTGGTGCAATCGATGGAGACGAAGAAGATGCAACATACGCAATTGCGCTTGTCACGTTGTTCGGCAGTATTTCAATATTTGTTCTTCCAGCACTTGGTCATCTCATGAATATGACCAACGTTCGTTTTGGTATGTGGGCAGGTTCATCAGTGCACGATGTTGCTCAGGTTGTCGCCACCGCAACTGCATATTCACCTCATGCTCTTGCACCAGCGGTAATTGTGAAACTCACACGCGTAGTTTTATTGGCGCCACTAGTTGCCATCTATGGCTATCGACATAGCCAAACTCAAAAACATGAAATACCTCACGAGCACCCACACTCTGGTTCACAAAGAGTGTCACTACTGCCAATGTTTATTGTGCTCTTTCTCGTTGCGGTCAGCATTCGCACAACTGGTGCACTTTCATCTGATCTGCTTACCTCTCTCAAACAGATTGAAAAAACCTTTCTTGCATTGGCTCTTGTAGGCCTCGGCGCTGGCGTCAATATTAAGAAGCTTCGTCTTTTAGGTTCACGCCCAATTATTCTTGGTGTTTGTTCGTGGGCACTGGTGCTCGCTACGTCTGTCATAACCATCCGCCTTATCCCTATTAATTTGTAAGGACCCCCCATGATTGAAATGAACTGGTTTTTGCCAACCGGAGGCGACTCACGTGATGTGTTGCCCGATGACAGCTCAATTAATCGTGCACCAAGTCACGCATACCTCGCACAAATCGCTCGCGCGTGTGAAGAGCTCGGGTTTGATGCACTGCTTACACCGTGTGGCACAGGGTGTGAAGATGCATGGCTTGCGACTGCGTCACTTATTGCGCTCACATCACGTATTAAATTTCTCGTTGCATTTCGACCAGCACTCCTAACGCCAACACTTGCTGCCCAAATGGCAAGTACCTTCCAACGCATGTCAAATGGCCGATGCTTGGTCAACATCGTCACTGGCGCTGAACAAGCCGAGCTTGCGCGATTCGGCATTACAGAAGACAAAGAAACTCGCTACGAGCGCACAGGTGAATTCATTGAAGTGATGCGCGGCGCATGGTCTGGTGAGCCCTTTACGTACAAGGGAAAGTACTTCGAAGTCACAGACGCGACCACACGTGAAGTACCGCACCCCATCCCTCCTATTTACTTCGGTGGTGCCTCGGCATCTGCCGAAAAAGTGGCCGGTGACAATGTTGACCTGTACTTGTCATGGGGTGAAACACCCGACGCCATTAAGGAACGTCATGAACGTGTAGCGGCCATTGCATCTGCGCAAGGTCGCACCATGCGGTTCGGAATTCGCTTTCACACCATTGCTCGCCCAACGAGCGAAGAAGCATGGGCAGTAGCTGACGGCATTTTGAATTCAATGGCACCCGATGCAATCGCTACAGCACGTGAGGATTTCATGAAAACGCAATCCGTTGGCCAACGCCGACAGTTTGATTTGCACGGCGGCGATCTGACAAAGCTTGAGATTCATCCGAATGTGTGGGCCGGCATTGGTCTTGTACGCGGCGGAGTCGGCACAGCGCTTGTCGGAAGTTACGAAGAAGTCGCAGATCGCATTGTTGAATATCACAACCTTGGTATCGAGGCTTTCATCATGTCTGGTTATCCGCATTTGGAAGAGGCGTATTGGTTTGGTGAAGGCGTTATGCCTATCTTGCGTGAACGTGGATACTTGCCCGCATTAGAAGGCGGCCCAACAAAGGTCTTTTCATTTCGATGAAAAAGATTGGTCTTCTCTTAGTCGGCCACATCGATGCCGGAAGTCTTCATGTCGGTGGTGATTACCCCGAGCTATACAACGCTCTCCTCGCCCCATTGGATATCGAACTCACTACCTATCGTTGCGATGAAGGGCACATGCCTGATTCTGTGAACGAGCAAGATGGATGGATCTGTTCACCAAGTCGCCTCAGTGTGTATGACGATCATGCATGGTTGCGTGATGTTGAACAATTACTTCGCAACTTTGTGGCTCATGAGACTCCCTACGTTGGAATCTGTTTTGGTCATCAACTCATGGCGCAAGCTATGGGTGCCACAGTTGCCAAAGCTGACTTCGGTTGGGGCATTGGTGCAAAGCACTACGAGATTGTGGAACCACAACCGTGGATGGATTCAACCACTGACATTGTTCTTGCAGCCAGTCACCAAGATCAAGTGCAATCACTCCCTGATGGTGCACGCCTCATGGCCCACTCTTCATACTGCCCAGTTGGTGGAATGGTGATTGGTGATCGCGCATGGACATTGCAAGTTCACCCCGAATTCTCCCCTGCACTGGCGGACAGTTTGCTCGCAACACGACTGGCACTTTTCGGAGAAGAAAAAGCAACCGCTGCTCGAGCAACATTGTCTGAACCGCTTGATCAACACCGGATAGCCGGATGGATGGCTCGCTTTTTTCACCAGACATCATGACGCAGCAAAAGATTCGACTCAGTCGCTCAGTGGTTGTCGAGATGGCTGCAGTCATTGCAGATTCCGAAGGGATCGATGCTGTCACTCTCAGTCGTATTGCACTAGACGCTGGAGTCAAGCAGCCGGCCTTGTATCGACATGTCACGGGTATCGAAGAACTCTGGGCATTGTTGTCATTACGCGCGCGTGATCTGTTAGTCACTGATCTCACTAATGCCATCTCGAATACAACACGAGATTCGGCAGTGCTTGCAGTTGCTCATGCATGGCGCGGGTTTGTACAGCAACATCCGGGCCTCTATAGCGCCACCGATCGTGTCCCATCTATTGGCGATCTGGATATTGAACTGTCTCTAGCGCGTGTCGTTGCAGTGCTCGCACAATCACTTGATGGTTACCAACTCACAGCGTCGCAACGTGCGCACTGTGCTCGTACATTACGCAGCGCATTGCATGGCTTTTGTGTTCTTGAAAAAGATGAAGGACATCCAGAGCCGTACGCGATCGACAAGAGCCTTGCTCAGTTGGTTGAACTATTTTGTCGCGGAATCGAAACTCTGGAGATTTAACTTCCAGCAGTATCTGAAGGAATCAGTTTGCCCCACAACACATCTTCAGTCGGAATGCTGCATTTCACTGAAGAACCATCAGTACCAGCAGTATCAAGTTCCGTTCGCGCCAAGTTACGCACAATTGATAAAGAATCAGATAGTGCTGTGCGGTTATCTTGTTGCATGGAAACAGCGTTAATACCCGCATCCACACTTCCCTCAACTTGCAGAGAAGAACGTGTCCAATTCAAAGCGTTCTGCCATGTATCCAACATGGCCACAAATTTGTCAAGGCATTTGTTGGTCACAGCCGAGGAAACTAATCCAGCTTTCGCAGACGAATACGCCAAAGACTGACGCACCTTTAGATACGCAGTTTCTTTTGTAGCTTCACTTACAAGTGCTTCATCAAGGATGACATTCTGCTGGTCAATAGCTGCACCATATGCCCACAAGTCATTTGCTCGTTGGCCTAACAATTCAATTGCAGATGAGGCATCAGCAACAGTTACAGACCACTCTTCTACCAATGCGACGACACGAGCACCACGCCGAGTCTCATTGAGGTTTCTGTTAGTAGTGGACAACGTTGCGTACATTGCGGAGAACGCCACTAGCGCAGTAGTTCCGATTGTGACCGCGGCATTGAACATCATGGACCGGTCGCGACTTTTACCCTCCCTCTTCATAAAGAGCAGCAATTGCCACCATTGTCGACGTTGTGTTTTTTCAGCTGCCTCAGCCGGAGTATCTGTGGGGTCGGCGAGTAGATCGCTCTCTATGGACGGATCAGAGGTATCAGACATACTGAGAGATTACATTCCATGCGAATGGTGACTTCAAAAGAGACACCCGGAAGAAAAAGCAAAATGCCCCCGCGATCGCAGGGGCATTTCTAGTGGTGCGCTCGGCCGGACTTGAACCGACAACCTTCTGATCCGTAGTCAGATGCTCTATCCATTGAGCTACGAGCGCTTGTTATTAGGAAAATAACTCTACCTGTGAGATTTACTTCCAAGCACTCCAGCTATGCGACCGCTTATATAAAGCCAATCCTGCAGTGGCATTCACCCGTGCATCCAGTAATTGCTGGGCCGACGTGATTCCCATAGCCGCCAACCAACTCTTATGAGAGTCCCAATTAATCTGGAAAAGACCGACACAACAGGAATTCCATGACGCAGCGTTCAGGTGGGTTTCCCGCTTGGAAATGGCAATCGCCCGTTCCTCGAGATGATCAGGGAAAATCTCGCGAATAATGGCGGTGGCTTGTTTCACCGTGTAGCGCTCGGCCGGTTCCTTCAAATGCAGACCAGGAGTGACGGGGACTTTCGTGGTGGCTGATTTCGGCAGGCAAATAACATCACCTATTAATAAGAGCGATTGAGTGCTGGCTTTATTGACCTTCAGTAAAAGGCCCATGGACACGTGCACCTTGCCGGCGATGCGATTCCAAGAATCATTTGGCGCCACCGAATAGGTCTTTGCGCAGCCCGTCGCCACTTTCGCCCCTGCCGGGGCTGGCCCACTGAAAATCAGCGCGCCTGCAACCACAAGGGCTGCCAGGGGTTTGCGGAGCAAACTCATATGGCGGAGAGGGTGGGATTTGAACCCACGGTCCGCTTTAAGACGGACAACGCCTTAGCAGGGCGCCCCATTCGGCCACTCTGGCACCTCTCCTGGGAAGGGTTGAAGTGTACCTGCGCACAAGCCCCTGCAACTCAGTGATTCATGGTTCGTTTGGGTAGCCATACTCACTGATACGTCACGATTTCGGGTGAATTGAGCCGCTTTCATGCCGACTAAGGTTTCTGCATCGGCATCGCTCGCGATGCCTCAAATCAGGGAGACCAATTACATGAAGAAAATGTGGAAGCTTGCCGCACTGGCAACAACTGCTTCACTGCTCGTAGCCGCTTGCGGTAGCAGCAACTCAAGCAGTGATACAACAGCCGCACCAGCAGCAACAAAAACAGACGTGAAAGTCGCTGTTGTTTACCTCGGTACACCAACCGACAAGGGTTGGACATACCAGCACGAGCAGGGCATCTTGGATCTTGAAAAGAACCTTGGCATCACTGTCAAGCGTGTCGAGAACGTTGCAGACAACGCAGATTCAGAAAAGACTTTTGAACAACTCGCATCAGATGGTTACAACCTTATTTACGCAACCTCATTTGGTTACGGCGCTCCAATGGCAAACGTTGCCGCGAAGCACCCAGACGTGTGCTTCGAATGGGCAACTGGTTCAAAGTTCCTTCTTACAAAAGCCGGTGGCGGTGCATTCGCTGACTTCCCAGCTTTGCCAGCAAACCTTGGTACATACTTTGGTGCAGCCGAAGAAGCTCGCTACCTCAGCGGTATGGCAGCAGGAAAAGCAACAAAGAACAACAAGCTTGGCTATGTTGCTGCATTCCCAATTCCAGAAGTAATTCGCGGAATCAACGCATTCACATTGGGTGCGCAATCAGTGAATCCAAAAGCAACTGTTCAAGTTGCTTGGACAAAGACATGGTTCGACCCAACTGTTGAGAAGCAGGCTGCAGAGTCACTTCTTAATGCAGGCGTTGACGTTCTTGGTCAGCATCAAGACACCACTGCTGCCGGAGTTGCAGCAGAGGCAAAGGGTGCCAAGTGGGCTGGTTACAACAGTGATGTGAAAGAAGCAGCACCTAAAGCTTGGCTCACAGCGCCAACATGGAACTGGGGTCCTTACTACACAAAGACCACAAAGGCTTTGGCTGCAGGCAAGTGCCCAGCAGATGAGTACTACGGTTCAATGGCAGATGGCCTCGTAACACTTGCGTCATTCGGCGATTCAGTTGATGCAGCATCTCAAACTGCAATCAACGCAAAAGCTGAAGAAATCAAGGCTGGAACATTTGCTCCATTCACAGGACCAATCAGTGACCAAGACGGAAAAGAAGTTATTGCAAGTGGAGCAAAAGCCGCACTCGGCGATCTCCTCAGCATGAGCTACTTCGTTAAGGGTGTCATCGGTTCCGCAAAGGGCTGATCTCACACATGACTAACGCCTCTCACGAGGTGGCGAAGGGGCCGCATCACGCAAGTGGTGCGGCCCCTAGCGCACTCTCTGCTCACTCAATTGTTAAACGCTTTCCCGGCGTTCTTGCTAATGACTCTGTTGACTTCGACGTTCTCCCCGGCGAAGTACACACACTCCTTGGTGAAAACGGTGCTGGCAAAAGCACGCTTGCTGCAATGTTGTGTGGCTTGTATCAACCTGACTCTGGCTACATCACGCGTAACGGTGAACGTATTGCGTTGTCATCACCACGCGCAGGTCTCCAACACGGCATTGCCATGGTGCACCAACACTTTCGTTTGGTTGAACGATTCACTGTTGCAGAAAACGTCATTCTCGGAAGTCGCGATCTTTCATACAGACTGAACCGTTCTGAGCTTGAAGACAAAGTTGCTGCTGTTGCTGATTCTTACGGTCTGCCCATTGAGCCAGGCGCAACTGTGGGAGACCTCTCTGTAGGGCAACGTCAGCGCGTTGAAATTGTTAAAGCGTTGTATCAGGGTGCCGAGATTCTTTTGCTCGACGAACCAACAGCAGTGTTGGTCCCTGCTGAAGTTGAGAAACTTTTTGAAAATGTTCACGCCATGACACAGGCTGGCAAATCAATTGTTTTCATCAGTCACAAACTTGGTGAAGTTGTTGAAATTTCAGACCGCGTCACTGTCTTGCGCAACGGGCGCGTCACCGGACACGTGTCTGGTCGCGGAGCAACTGACACCAAAGAATTGGCCCGCCTCATGGTGGGTAGAGACATTGAGTTAAAGACTCAACGCGCTTCACATGCAACTGGTCACGAAGTTCTACAAATTCGCGATCTGTCGTTGACCATTAATGGCGTCAGTGTGTTGTCAGACGTTTCATTCAATGTGCACGCAGGCGAAATGGTGGGTATCGCAGGCGTCGCCGGAAACGGTCAACGTGAACTTGCTGACACCATCGCTGGCCTCATATCTCCTACTAGTGGTTCTATTGCTATCTCAGGTTCTCTCACAACGGATCGCGGCCCAATTCACGCACGCGAACTTGGCTTGGCATACGTGCCAGAAGATCGTTTAGGAATGGGCCTTGTGCCATCAATGTCAATTCTCGACAACTTGTTGCTCACTCGAGACAGACACATCGTTGTCGACCGCACAACTGTGCGACCAGAAGCGACACGCCTGATTGATCAATTCGAAATTAAAGCAAATGGGCCAGATCATATGGCTCGCAAACTCTCAGGTGGAAACGCTCAGAAAGTGTTACTTGCACGTGAATTGTCTGGTGGCAGATCTGCCACCAAATTACTTGTGGTGTGTTCACCCACTCGTGGACTTGACGTTGGCGCAATTGAAACTGTGCGCGCGTTGCTCGATGATGCACGCAGCGCAGGGCAAGCAATTTTGTTGATCTCAGAAGATCTTGATGAAGTGATGTCGCTGTCTGACCGAATCTTTGTTCTGTATCGAGGAAGTGTTGTTCATGAGACACCTGGTGAAACAGCGCAACTTTCAACTGTTGGTGCTGCTATGGCCGGCCTTAAGCCAGAAGGCAAATCGTAATGCGCTCCCCAATTCGTATCGTGTTTGAGCAGCGTAGCGAGACACCAAAACGCTTATCAATTCTTGTGCCGCTTCTCTCAGTAGTAGCAGCGCTCATAGTTGGTGCACTGTTCTTGTTGGCGACTGGCTATTCCCCCATCGACACCTATTCCCATATGTTGACTGACGGTTTCATGTCGTCGCGTGGTCTTACCGACACTCTCGGTTTGTCCACCGTGTTGATCTGCACTGGCATCTCTGCTGCATTTGCATTTCAAATGAACCTCTACAACATCGGTGGAGAAGGCCAGTTGTATTTAGGAATGATCGCCGGTGCGTGGGTTGGTCTCGCATTCGGTGACCACTTGCCATCATTCATCATGATTCCTGTTGTTCTGTTGGTGGGCTCACTTGCGGGAGCGTTGTGGGTTCTTCTCCCTGCTTATGTGCGGTCTCGCTTGGGCACCAGTGAAATTGTGACCACATTGCTGCTGACGTATATCGCAGCGAGTTTGGTGAAACATTTCGTGTACTCACCCGGAAGTTTCTTTGTTACAAAAAATTCTGCTTTCCCTCAAGGTCGGTTGGTTCCTGATTCAGCTTCCCTAAAGGGAATCGGTAACACTTCGCTGTACCCGACATTTTTTGTAGTGATTCTTATTGCCTTTGTGTTGTTCTGGGTAGTGAAGAAAACTGAATACGGATATCGCATTCAAGTGATTTCTGATTCACCACGCGCAGCGCACTACGCGGGCATCAACGCCAATCGCACAACGTTGTCAGTGATGCTTATTTCTGGAGCACTGTCTGGTCTTGGTGGTGCTGTTCTTATTGTTGGGCCATTTGGTCGACTAGATCCAGGAATCATTGTTCTCGGGTATGGCTATGCCGGCATTGTTATT
>Ga0194050_1000711_pt1 | contig 11702 bp, 16 predicted proteins | sample SepL2310m_MetaG_FD_148657 | JGI IMG/M metagenome (GOLD analysis project Ga0194050, IMG submission 148657) | Anoxic zone freshwater microbial communities from boreal shield lake in IISD Experimental Lakes Area, Ontario, Canada - Sep2016-L239-10m | ecosystem: Environmental > Aquatic > Freshwater >...
AAAAATAGCATTTTCAATTAAGTTGTGCAGTGCCATAACTAATTGTTCTCGATCCCCAAAAACTGGTGCATGGATTTCTGAATCTAGCGCTATATCTATCCCCCGGGCCTCAGCATTAGTTTGGCTTTGTGCTGCAGCAATATCTATCACAGATGAAATACCTACGGGTGATGCACCAGTAAGTGGATCAGTATCTTGCAACCTTGAAAGTGAGATAATTTGTTGCACTAATTCAGTTAAGCGATTCGCGGTTTGTCCCATTTTCATGGCAAAGTGCTTAACCATCGCAGGATCATCGCTGGCTTGCAAAACTGCTTCGCTTAAAATTGAAAGTGCTCCAATTGGGGTTTTAAGTTCATGTGAAATATTTGCCACAAAATCTCGCCTGACACTATCAATTCGATCTTCTTCGCTGACATCATCTGCCACAATTAAAACTAATCCGTCTTTCCCTAGCAGTGTAACTTTTACTACTAAATTTTTTATGCCTTCGCCGACCGGTCCACGTGGAATTTCGATATTTCCTTCTTGTGATTTATCTTCGCGACGTACTACTCGAATTAACGCAAGAAGCTCTTCGCTAATTAACTTCCCGTCTTTTATTAATCCAATTTGTACGGCAGAGCTGGATGTATACAAAATTGCATTTCCCGGAGCCAAAACAATCACAGACGAGTCCAAGGTCTCCAAGACGTCCATGGCGCCACTCGAGAGTATGCCTCCAGAGTGCTGTAACTTCTCTAACCTACGGCGGGCTAATCCCATGCCTATATCGTAGAGAGTTTCGCTGGCTATCTATTCAAAATTTACTTTGCATTAAGGTAAAAGAAAATGATATTCAGGTGGAGTTCAGCCAATGTTCACAAATGTCCTTCCTCTGAGCCCTATTCCAAGCCCTATTCCACAGTAAAGTTCAGCCATGCGCGATGCCTTTCACGAAGAGTTAGATGCCATAAATAACACCTTGGTCGATTTAAGCCACCGCGTTAATAAGGCAATTGAGCAAGCAACTCATGCACTTTTGACTGCTGACCTTGCAATCGCCGAACAAGTCATCGCGGAAGATAACCAAATTGATGAAATCCAACATGCACTTGACGCCCAAACAATTGATTTGATGGCAAGGCAACAACCTGTTGCAAGTGACCTACGCGCTCTAGTTGTTTCACTTCGTATGAGTGCTGATCTTGAACGGATGGGAGATCTCGCACACCACATCGCGAAATCTGCCCGCATGCGTTACCCCGCAACTGCGGTTCCACCTGAACTCCTATTAACCATTCAGGAGATGGGTGCTGCTGCTTCCAAGATTTGTAAGAAAACTGGCATCATAATTTCAAGCAGAGATACGGTTTTGGCTCTTGAACTTGAAAAAGATGATGATGAGCTCGACATGCTTCATCGTAAACTTTTTATTGCGTTACTTGATGATGCTTGGCCACATGGAATTGAAACGGCGATTGATATGACACTAATCGGTAGATATTACGAGCGCTTTGGTGATCATGCTGTTTCAATTGCAAGAAGAGTATATTTTATGGTCACTGGGGCATACGCTCCGAAAGAGTAAATTACTTACCACTTACTTTGTATCTAAACAAAAGGGTGTTGTCTACTTTTAAATCCGCACCCCAAATTAATTTTGCCTTTTGATCCCAATCGATATCCAGGTAACCATCTTTGACTCCTACTTCAGATTCCGAGTACTCACGCGCAAACGGCCAACCAGAATCACTATAAGTGATTTTAAACCAAGTTGCTGGAATTAATTTTTCCACAGATTTGCAATCCCTCAAAGGGTCATTAGATGTAACGCACTCGCTATTCAGTGGAGCTTGTTGTATCGCAAGTACTCGCCATTTCTTACCAGTAGTTGCAACAACTTTTCCAGATTTTGATTCCTTTATTTGTAAAATGACCCCACCGTCGCCAATCTGTTGACGATTACTTCCTATGTACTCTAACCCAGAATCATTTTCTTTAAAATCTTTACCGATTAATCCGATTGTTAATGGATAGGTAGCTTTGAAAGTTATTTGCTCAGAATTGAAGGATCTTTCGGTTGTTATCGGCACTGAGTCTTCGCCAACTAGCTTGCCGTTTATATAGAGTGCAAACCAATTATCTGCCCAAACTTCTGCAGTAAAAGAAATGCTCTTATTTGCAGCATTTGCTGGCGATAATTGAATAATTAAAGTAAAAAAGAGTAGAAAAGAAATTAATTTTTTCATCGTCTTTGGTAACTCTCTTGAACTATGGCGCCTGCGCTATCTGTAAATTTCATTTCTACCGATGCCAAAGTCGTGGAATACTCAATTTTACTTTCAAGCTCATTTACTTTGTAAGTTAGAGCATAAGCAGTTGCACCTGCTTGTTCGAAAGCCGTTATTTTTGCCCCTCGCAATGGAGCTCCAGCCTCCCTGAATGGACGGGTCCCAGGTTGTGGTGAAATTTGACCTTCTGCGACTGTTACAACCCCACGCATTCCACCATTTATATACGGATACGTTTTTGTACCGTGATAGTGGTAATTCTTCTTTGAATCATAATGCCCATTAAATTCATCAAGCCCCTTTACTGCTTTCCCGTCGACTTCGACTTCGCCATATATCGGGAATCCGTCCAGGGCATAAGCGATGGGTTTTTTCTTGCCCACAATTTTTTGCAGATGTAATGGAGCTATGTGATAGTGATAATCATCAGCGCGCCCACAATGCCCACCCCAATCATCTAACTCACCAATTAAATACGAATCTTCGCCTCGATTGTTGAACGCATTAAAAATGGGTATGCCATTTACCGCTAAGGCAATAGCTCCACGAAATAGATTATTTTTAGCAGAGATAGGATTTTTTGAAATTACCGGCTTAACCGGAATTTTCCAAGAATTGTCACCTGTATATGGTTGGACAGTTGGAACTTGTTGTTGCCAATTAGTAATGCCAACCATCATGCTGTGGCTCGGAATTCCATTTGACTCAACTAAGTAATACTTTCCAGATTTGAGCGTTTTCACTGATTTTGAAAATGCATCAAAACCTGCGAGCGTACTGGTCGCCGCAAAAGAATCATCTATGGCTAGTGAGCCAAGTAATGAAGCACCAACACCTATCCCGATTCCCTGAATTAACGCCCTTCGACTGATCTCTGAAGGAAAAGTAATTTCATGATTATTTTGATGGAGGTGGTGGTGGACCATCTGTCGCCCCTTCAGGTCTGGTGTAAGTGAGATTGAATGTTGCTTTGCCCAAAGTTATTTTTGAAATAGCATTCAATAGAATTTCCCGGCTCACTGACGCTGATGAAACCTCGCCGAGATTGGCAGATTTTGAAAGTGCATAAATTGTGTAGGTATAAAGTTTCTCACCTGGGCCTTTTGAACAAGGTGGGGCATATCCAATATCTCGGTTAACACTATTTCCACCAGTTTTTCCAATGGAAGTACTGTTTTTAGGTAGTGATTTTGCATTTGCCGGGATATCCCAAACAATCCAATACCAGTGTGGAGTTTCAGGAGCACCTGGCCCCGTTGGCGGAATGTGAGACATTAGTAATGCAAAGCTCTTACTTCCTTTAGGAGGATTACTCCATCGCAATTCTGGCGTTGCACTTACACCGTCACATGTGTACTCGGCCGGTAGCATCCCTTTTTCTTTAGCAATCGGTGATGAAAGCGCAAATTTTTTACTTGCCGCTTGCGCACTAGGAAACATATATAAAGTATTTAAAAGAAATAATCCTGTAACCGCAATCGCAACTTTTTTTCGCATAGTGAAAGGTAAAGCATTTCATAAGTTTTTACCGCTTTAAATTCACTATCTCCGGCTATTCACCCAAAATTCGCAGAACTTACTTACGTCCCTGATTGGCAACTGCCTTTATTGAGGCCTTTGCTGCAACAGGATCTAGGTATTCGCCTCCGTTTTTTACAGGTTTGAAATCATCAGTTAACTCATAGAGCAATGGGATACCTGTAGGGATATTAAGTGCGGCAATATCCTGGTCACTGATGCCATCCAAATGTTTTACTAGAGCTCGGAGTGAGTTTCCATGAGCAGTCACTAGCGTTACTTTTCCACTTTTTAGATCAGGAATAATCTCTTGCTCCCAATATGGAATTAACCTTTGAACAACATCTTTTAAACATTCAGTTTTAGGAATCAGATTTCCTAACTCCTGATACCGCAGATCGTTAACTTGACTAAATTCGTCGCCATCTTCAATCGGTGGTGGTGGCACATCAAATGATCTGCGCCATAACTGGAATTGTTCATCTCCGTATTGAGCAAGTGTGGCTTTTTTATCTTTTCCTTGAAGCGCCCCGTAATGGCGCTCATTTAATTTCCAAGATCTGCGAACTGGGATCCAGTGACGTTCAGCTTCATTCAAAGCAATTTCTGCAGTATTTATGGCCCGTCGCAAAAGTGAAGTATGTAAAAGCTCAGGCAATAAATTGTGTTCCTTAAACAATTCTCCGGCTCGTACCGCTTCTTCTTCACCTTTTTGAGTTAAACGCACATCTACCCAGCCAGTGAATAGATTTTTTTCGTTCCACTCGCTTTCACCATGTCTCAATAAAATTAACTTGTAGGCCATAGCGTTAATCCTACCTTTCTGCCTCAACAAGATGCGCAAAGGCTTTCAAATTCTCCATCGACTCCCCACGACTCAAACGCCAAGCCCACTCACGTCTGATTGCATCTGCAAAACCCATCTCAAGCAATGTGTTAAAAGTTGTATCGCAATACTCGAGCACTGCTCCAAATATCCGATCTAATTCGCTTAAAGTTACCGAGGAAAGTGGCAATCTTCCAACTAAGTAAATATCCCCTAATTCATTTACAGCGTAAGAGAGGGCATAAAGATTAATATTTTTGTGAAGTAACCACTCATGAATCTGACTTTGATTTTGATCAGGTTTTCGAATTACGAAAGCATTAATACTCAAAGAGTGCTGACCAATTATTAACACGCAATGCGTTTGTAATTTTTTAATTCCTGGCAAAGTAACAATAATTGTATTTTCAATCGGCTCTTCAAACTCTAATTTATGTTCAGCAATACTCTCAAGGATGGTTTCACGCGCGCCCATCATGATCACGCAAGAAAACGGTTTGATGCGCTATTTGGTTTACTCAATAATTGATCATAAATATCTAATGTTCCGCGTGCGGTGTTTTCCCAACCAAAACGTTTTGAATGTTCAAGTGCGCCCATCGAAAGCAAGATGCGGCGTTGAGGTTCATGCAATAGCCGGCTTATAACTGAACTCCATGCTTTCGGATCATGACCATCAACTAATGAGCCAGAAAAGCCATCTGAAACCGCAGTACGAAGTCCACCAACTGCAGCGGCGATAACTGGAGTGCCGCAAGCTTGTGCTTCTAGAGCAACCAGGCCAAAGGATTCGCTATAACTCGGGACGCAAACTAAATCTGAGGCTCGATACCAATCCGGAAGATTTTCCTGCGAAGCAGGTTCAATAAATCTAACTGAACCAGAAATTCCTAACCAATTTGCCAACTCTTTCAATCTGTTTAACTCATTTAGCCCGGAACCAGATGCGCCACCAATAATTAAAACTAATAATTTTGAACGCAAACTTTGATCATGAGTTAACAGTTCGGCGGCAGTTTGAATTAATACTTCTGGACCCTTATGAGGTTGAAGCCGGCCAACAAAAGTAAGGATTTGCGCATCTTTCGGTAATCCGAGTCTGGTACGTGCTTCACGTTTTCCACCACCAGGAGAAAACTTTTGCAAATCGACACCGGGTGAAACCACATGAACCAAATCTGGGCACGCGTTATAAAGTCCAACTAAATTTGCTGCTTCGGCATCAGTATTTGCAATTAATGCACTTGCGGCATTCACAACTTGTTCTTCTCCGATTGCACGTGCTATTGGTTCAGGCTTTTCATTTTCGGCAAGTGCTAAGTTCTTAACTTTTGCCATTGTGTGCATCGTATGGACTAATGGAATTTTCCATCTTTCTGCAGCAAGCCATCCGACTTGTCCTGAAATCCAATAATGTGAATGGACTAAGTCATATCTACCTTTTGGAAAAGCAGCTTCAACTCGCATTAACTCTGCTGCCATCGCGCACATTTGTGAAGGTAAATCTTCTTTTGCTAAACCTTGATAGGGACCTGCTGTTATGTGCCGAACATTTACGCCATCTGCAATTTCAACAACTTCTGGCAAGTCAGAGGAATTTGCTCGCGTAAAGATATCTACTTCTATTCCGGCTTTCGCAATCCGTTTTGCACTTTCAACTACATAAACATTCATACCACCTGCATCTCCAACACCGGCTTGTTCAAGTGGGGAGGTATGCATCATCAGGGTCGCAATGCGACCTTTAGTGGCCATCGATTACCAGCGCGGTCCGCGCAAGACATCTGTCACGGCAGGTTTTACATCAACTAAATAAACAATCGCAGCGACTGCAGCGATTACGCCAAATAGATCAAGCGGTGAAGCAAAAGTTAATCGAGCAATGAGTGCTGCGCCAAGTAGAAATCCCCAAAATTGTTTTGATTGCTTACTAGCCGCCGGAAATGCTGCCGATGGAGTTCGCACCGCATGAAAGAGCGCAAAACCAAGTGCAATCAACTCTGCTAAAGAAATAGCCAAGATGACGTAGGTAGATAGCGAACCCAGCGGATTTAAAATTGACTCCATGTGCTAACTCTACCGAGGTCAAAAAGTGGCGCGAATTGACCCAACGGGAGCTCCGCCACCGAAGACACTTATGCTCTCATCAGGGGCTTTAACCCCGAAATGCGCCAAAGCGGCAGCTGTTATTACTGAAAAGGGGCGAAAGCCTCCATCGGAGATTTTAAAAGCCAGCGTCCGGCCATCAGCAAGAGATGCGATTTGTACCCCCTCGGCACCTTCCTTCATAAGAAGTCCTGGGATCACACTCATCCATCGTTGCGTCAATCGGCCAACCCCTGAAACCAATTCGGGATATTCGCGCATTGCGTTTCTAATCTGAATTGAAGCTGAATCTGCAGAAAGTGTTACATCTTGAATTGCACGTGCTAATCCAAGAGTTGAAATTGCAAATAGAGGTGCTCCACATCCATCAAAAGTTTTATTAATACTTTTTTCACTAGCTGTACTTTCAATTTCGCTAAGTATGAGTTTCTGTAATGGATGATCCATCGCTAGATAATTTTCAATCGGCCAATTGTTGGTAATACATGTTGCCAACATCCCTGCATGCTTTCCACTGCAGTTCATGGCAATTCGAGTTGCTGGTGCATCTCCCCATTTTTTGCGTTCGACTTCACCAATTGGCTTATCTAATGCGCACTGCAAAGCAGATTCATCTAATCCAACACTCTTTAAAATTTGATGCACTATTTCAATATGCGTTTCAGATCCCGAATGACTTGCGGTGACTAATGCTAATAATCTTGGCTCTAAATTTAACCCCGCTTTAACCATCGCTCGTGCTTGTAATGGCTTTACGCATGAACGTGGAAAAATCGGCAAATTAATATCACCAAGTTCTAATTGAATTTCGCCTTTGGCATTTAGTAAAACTAGGTGGCCATAATGAATTGACTCCACCATTTCATTTCGAATTACTTCAGCAAGGGCTGCTGGCATTATTCCTCGTTTACTCTATAACTCTTGGAAGAGTTGACCAGATATGCGCTTGCAAAGTTTGTCCTTCGGCAGCCATGTCATATGCGTAGAAAAGTTCGCCTTCGACTAATCCATACAAACGGGCTCCCGCTGTAACAACTTTCGCAGTTGGAGCGCTGTATCCCTGATCCATTACTAATTGAATTTTTGGACCATCGTATCGACCGACCCAACCTTCAGATATTCCAGTGCTATGCGAAATTACTACCTCTAAAACATTATTAGGTTTTATCCGCCAAAAACCAGTTTCTTGTGCAGCAGGAGCAATTATTTCGTCCTCATCATCAATTAACCATGAGCGCGAAAAGTAGGAAAGAAAAGGTCGGCCATCATGATTAAAAGTAATTTCATGAGCAAATTGAAAGTTCTCGATGTTTGGATACTCTCCTTGGCCTTTCCCTCGCCAAGTTCCAACAAGCCAAGCCAGTGGATTTAAATCCGGATGCAAACCTTCTGGAATTGAAAAAGTTCTCATTTAGCCAATCCCCTTACTTCTTATTGCGCAAAAAAGAGCGGAGCCCTTTACTTGACTGTCCCACAAGAAAAAGTGCAATAAAGGCTGCAGCTCCAACAATGATGACTGCAAAAATCAACTCCATATTGGCACAGCCTAGAGCCATCAGAGTAGATTTACCTCATGGCACAACGGGGATTAGTAATTAAATGCATCGCCGGAATTGATGACGCCGAAAGATGTGCACAAGCATTTACAGTTGCAGCAACTGCAGTCGCATCCGGTATTTCAACATCACTTTGGCTAACTGGTGAAGCATCTTGGCTCGCACTCCCTGGGAAAGCACAAGAGTTCGAATTGCCACATGCTGCGCCGCTAGCTGACTTATTGGCCGCCATCATCGCAGGCGGGAAAGTCACTTTATGCACTCAATGTGCAGTGCGCAGAGGAATTAATGAGAAAGATTTAATCGAAGGTATCAAGATTGCTGGTGCTGCATCATTTTTAGCTGAAATTATTGAACCTGATATTCAAGCACTCGTTTATTAAAGTTTTTTTATTACAACCATTATTACTACAGCCGCTATTGCAACTATAAAATATTGCGAAAGAGTATGCATAGTTTTTTCGATCTACTCTGCTGGAACAATTAACTCTTGTGAAGCTGGGATTCCATCAACCGTAAGAATTGCATCAGCTGGGATTGCTCGCTTTAATACTGCAAGCGCAATAGTTCCTAATTCATGATGCCTTGCTACTGTTCCTAAATATCCAACCTCTTTTTCATTAAAAATAATTGGGCTATTCGGAGTTGGAAGAGTAACTCCGGATCCATCTAAATGCAGCATCGTTAATCTTCTAGGTGGTTTTCCAAGGTTTGCGATTTTGGCAACAGTTTCTTGTCCTCTATAGCAACCTTTTTTCATATGGACCGACTTATTCAAAAGTCCAAGTTCATTTGGAATCGCTTTATTATCTGTATCAAAACCTAATCTTGGGCGACCAGACGCAACGCGCATGGCATCAAGGGCCCAGCTTCCTACCTGCATTGAAGTTGTATTGAAAGTTTCAAACATTTGCGCAATCTCAGATCGAGGAACGAGTGCATACGGCCCACCAATTTCATTCTCGATGCCAGGGGCACGAAGTAACGCAACTTCACTACTTGCATCTCGAACTTCAACTCGCAACATGAATTTCATTGAGTTTAAATACTTTTCCAAAATTTCCGCACGTGAGCATTCCGTAAATAACCAAGTTATTTGGCCGTCATCAACAAGTACAAATTGTTCCTCGATGTGGCCTTTTGAATCGAGAATGAGTGCAGATTGCCAATCACCCGGTTGTAATTTTTCTAAATGTTGAGTCGTTAATGCGTGCAACCAAGTTAAACGATCAGAACCGGTAATTGCCAGCGCGGGTAAGTGTGATAAATCTGCCCAAGCTTTTCCAGCTTCTAAAGCTTTCTGTTCTTTGTTTGGTTCACCAAAATGCCAAACAGCGCCTTTGTCGGGACCTTCTTCATTTAAAACAGCAGACATTTTTATAGCGTTTCAAGACAACGTGCACAAGTTCCGTGGATTGCAAAATGAGTTACATCAGTTTTGAAACTGTAATCATCAGCAATTGTGTTTACAAATTGTGCTGCTGTTTCAATTGGAGCTTCACCAACTGAACCACATTTTCCGCAAACTAGATGTAAATGATTTATGTCATCGGCTGCGTGATACGTGGCTCCACCATGACCCAAATGTGAATGGATTACTAAGCCAACATTTTCAAGGGTTTCAAGATTTCGATAAACAGTTGAAAGATTAATTCCCGGATGTTTTAAGCGAACCATCTCTGCAATCTCTTCTGGATTGGCATGACCTAATTCGCGTACTGCGGCGAGAACTAATTCGCGTTGAGGGGTTAAGCGCAATCCTCGATCGCGCAATTCATCTGGCATGCCCTAAGCCTAGAGTGGGATCGTAAGATCTACTGCAGTGCCGACTACTGCTAAGACGACTCGTTCAGTTGTGACTCCTGGAGCCAAAATCCGAACGGTCCATTTACCGGGTGCTGCGAAGAAGCGAAATTGCCCTTGGCCATTCAATGGAACTTCTGCGGTGAACTCTCCATCTTTATCCAATAAGCGGGCATAGCCGACAGTGATTGGTGTCCCGTTTGGAACGCCATCACCTGAACCCTCTGCAATTACCACACCCTGGATAACACTCTGCTTATTTAGATCAATCCCCGAAAGATCGGCCCCAGCAAGAGTTGCTCCGCAGCTTTTCATGCGCCAATTTCTACTGGTGCGCCGACAAGTGAACCGTATTCAGTCCAAGAGCCATCATAATTTTTAACATTACCGAGTTCGAGAAGTTCATGAAGTACAAACCATGAAAACGCTGAACGCTCACCAATTCGGCAATAAGCGATCGTCTCTTTTGCATAGTCGACGCCTGCGTTTGCGTACAGTGAACGAAGATCTGCATCAGCCTTGAAAGTTCCATCATCATTTGCTGCTTGTGACCACGGAATATTTTTTGCTGTTGGAATGTGTCCGGCGATCTGTCCGCCTTCTTGCGGCAAATGAGCCGGGGCAAGTAATTCACCTTTAAATTCAGCAGGAGAGCGAACATCAACGATATTTTTTACTCCGATTGAATTGATTACTTCATCGCGGAATGCACGAATTGAAAGATCACGCTCTTTCGCAACATAACGAGTAGCGGTGCGAGTTGGAGTTTCTGAAGTAAGCGGACGTCCATCTAACTCCCACTTCTTGCGGCCACCATCAAGAATTCTTACATCTGCATGTCCATAAACTTTGAAGTACCAATAAGCATAAGTTGCAAACCAATTGTTATTTCCACCATAAAGCACAACTGTTGAATCATTTGCGATTCCATGCTTTGAAAGAAGAAGTTCAAACTTCTCTTTAGAAACGATGTCGCGAATTACCCCATCTTGCAGATCGTTTCTCCAGTGAAATGTGCTTGCACCTTCTATATGGTTCTTCTCATATAAAGAGGTATCTTCATCAACTTCAACAAGAACTACTTTGGATTTTGTTAAGTTTTCTTGTACCCAATCAGCTGTTACTAATGCGGTTGAACGTGACACTATTTAACCTCCAAAGTTGTTTTTGAATTACGTGGACTAACTAAACGAACGCCTAGTAAATAAAACTGGCAACCTAAGCAATAATTAAAGGCAAAGTTTAAAAATGCTGCTGCTAGAGCAAATGCGACTGCAAAAGAAAAAATGGCTGTTGAGCCTGCAAATGATCCAACAAGTGCAACAATTGTAAAAGCCAAGCCAACTGCTTGCGCAAATTTCGGTGGGCGTACATCTTCAAAAATTGGATTAGATTTTAAACGTGGCTTAACTACTGTGCGGAAAATAATTGCATAAGGAGTGAATTGCGGACCACGAAATGCACCAATTGCAAAAGCTGCTGCTTGCCAAAGGATTAATGCGGGTGATTGCGTTAATAGCGCCGCGGAAAGAACAATTGCGGTGATTAACGCACTAAACCGTGCACCACGTGCATCTATTTGTACAGAAGCCTTTAACATATTTGACATGAATCTCCTTC
>Ga0194050_1000720_pt1 | contig 11586 bp, 8 predicted proteins | sample SepL2310m_MetaG_FD_148657 | JGI IMG/M metagenome (GOLD analysis project Ga0194050, IMG submission 148657) | Anoxic zone freshwater microbial communities from boreal shield lake in IISD Experimental Lakes Area, Ontario, Canada - Sep2016-L239-10m | ecosystem: Environmental > Aquatic > Freshwater >...
GTTATCGGACGTTGCTATTATAAGTTCCAGCCAATTCCCGCCTTCAAACAGCGTCCGATAACGGATCTTATGTTTCATTCGTGGTATAGCTTCAAATTCTTTTATCAATCAGATATGAAAGGACGACTCAAGCAGAACCAGCAGATTGCTCTTGCGAATTACCTTCCAACAATACACCCATGTTGCGGAATTTCTGGTAACGCTTTTCGAGTAACTCATCAACGGGAAGCTGCAGCAACTCACCCAGATAGCGAAGCAAATACGACTTCAAGGTGTTCGACATTTCTTTTGGATTACGATGCGCTCCACCCAATGGTTCTGGAATAACCGCATCCACGATCCCCATCTTTGACAATTCTTTAGAAGTGAGTTTCAGAGCATCAGCGGCGATTGGCTTAGTGATCTCGGTGGCAGCTTTCCAAAGAATACCTGCACACCCTTCCGGGCTGATCACGGAATAATAAGAAAACTCAAGCATACTAACTTTGTCGCCCACGCCTATACCCAAAGCACCACCCGAACCACCTTCCCCAATAACCACACAAATTACAGGAGTCTTAAGGCAGGACATTTCAAGAATATTGGCGGCGATGAGTGAAGACTGGCCTCGCTCTTCTGCGCCAATGCCGGGGAAAGCCCCCGGAGTATCAATAAGACAAATGATCGGCAGACCAAACTTTTCTGCCAACTTCATATTCTTCAAAGCTTTTCTATAACCCTCGGGATGGGCACAACCATACATGCATTCTCTTCGCTCTTGCAAGGTATGGCCTTTTTGATGGCCTACCAATAAAACGCGATGCTCTCCAATTCTTGCGAATCCGGTTCGAAGGGCCCGGTCATCACCAAATGCACGGTCACCATGCAGTTCTACAAAATCATCAAAAATCATTTCCACATAGTCCATCATTTGTGGACGATCAGGATGGCGGGAAACCAAAACGGTCTCCCAAGAAGTAAGATTCCCAAATTTTACTTTTTTAAGACTAGCGACTTCTTTGCGAATACGACGAATCTCTTCGCTATTTGAAATATCTGAACCCTCCTTCACCTCCAACGATGAAAGAAGATCCTCAAGTGCGTATATTTCTTTTTCAAACGGTAATCTTGCTTGCGAACCCATTGACCCCTCAAACATTTACTATGGCTAATCCCAGCCACACGAATACCTGTTTATATCTTATCAACTCAAAAACATCAAACAACTTATGAAACTCATTCTATTGCTAGATTTTTCAAATTATTGTATTTGAATACAAGCCCAATTTTGACTTCCTAAGGAAGCACTCACTAAACCGGATGGTTCCGATGTCTACTATACCGATGCAACCCAATCACAACACAGGCGCTTTAAAAAATAGAATCGTGTTTTTCAGTATTAGTCTAGTACTGCTCCTCGCAGCGGCTTCCCCCATATTTCTTCGTACCAATTCCGAGTTTGACCTAGTTTTCAAGACTTACGCCAACCTTTTAATCCAAGGCGAAGATATTTATCATGAAGGTTCCGTCTTCATGTACCCACCCTGGATGGCTTTTATCTGCATCCCATTCAACACTCTACCCCAATGGCTCTCCAGACTAAGCTGGGGAATCATCAATATTTTTTTTCTTTATCTTGCAATCGATAGTGCTTGGAAAATCAGTCGGGCTGTTTTTCCATCAAACGACAAATTCGGGTGGATAGCTTTCATCATCGGCTTAATTTGCGCTTCAACCTATTTCCTCAACTGCCTTTCGCATCAGCAATTCGATGTACTCATTGCTGGCACCATCCTCTTCGGATGCCTGCAACTATCAAAAAACAAAGAGATTAATGGTGGCATATTATTAGGAGTAGCTGCGGCCTGCAAACTGACTCCGCTTTTATTTCTTCCCTACTTGATCTACAGGTTTCGGTGGAAGGCAGTATTGGCATTTGTACTCGGATTCTTATTTTGCAACTTCATTCCAGACATTATTCTTGGGCTTCCGAAGGAGGGGAAACCTAGAGCAATTATTTTTGTAGAACGATTTCTAGCCCCAATGACAAAACCCGACTTTGTTCCAGGAACATGGGGCAGCGAAATTATTTACAACCAATCGCTGGCAGGTTCCGGGAAAAGATTCACTCAAACCCATATCGAAACAAAAGATGGTAAATACTCCGTCATCATTGAAAACGATAACTCGCAATCCACGAAAGTAAAACCTATCCTCATGGGTCTGGTAATCTTTGGCACGGCAATGACTTTATTTTGCTGGGGATGGCCAGGAAATCCTATCAACTTAAACGCCATAGGATCGCCACAATTTGCACTCGAAGCTTCGATGATCCTTTGCGCAATGCTTTTGCTTTCCCCGATGTCGAGTAAAGCGCATTTCGGAATTTTGATCCTGCCAGCATTTTGCCTGGCAAGAATGCTTGAGTCACAGAAAAAAATCCTCGCTCTGTTCTTTCTCGCAATACCATTAATGATGGGGATTTTGTTAAACAAAGATCTTAGCGGCGCAAATATTTACACCCTGCTGTTGTGGGTTGCAGGTGTGACTTGGTCAACCATTTCATTATTTATAGGAAATACAATGCTGCGATATTCGACAAAGAATGCGAACGAATCTCTAATCCATCATTAAGACCAATACTCTTCGAAATGAATATTGCCTGGGGCATGACCATGGCCTAAATCTGCATTGAAACCCCGGGATTCTAAAAGCTCAATGATACCTTCAGGTTTGGGATAAGTTCTCACCCCTGTTTCAAGATGTTTGAATGGGGCACCAATCATTGCGGGATTTCCGCACAAATATACATGGGTCTTTTCGGGATTAAGTTTAGAACCGAGTATGGCTTCCATTTCACCGGACCGAACCAAATCCTGCAAGTAACGCTTTTTCGAAGGATCACCTTCGCGAGTTGTAAGCGCTATGTATTTATAGTTGGGGGCGTTCTTCATCAACACATCATGAACATTAAGGTAGCCAAGATCTTTACCCATACGCACACAGCAAGCAGAAATAATCTTCCCTTGGTGATTATTTCGCAGCATTTCAAGTGCCATGTAGTTATGGGGCGCCTCACCTGTTCCGGTTGAAAAAAAGATCACATCATCATCGGGCTTTACATGAGAAAGATTGTAATGCCCGGTTATTTTTTCACCCATGAAAAGCCTTGAACCAACTTCCAGATTAAACAATCTGGGGGTTAATGCAGGTGCGATCTCACGGCCTGTTTCCCGGACCAAAACAATATAAAACTCGTTCCAATCATTTTCTTCTGCCTTGATGTATGAACCATCAGGCCCAAGAATTGAACTTGATAAAGAATAGGCCCGCCTTGCAAGTTTCGTCAACTCTTCCTCGGGAAGGGTTTCTTCCTGGCAACCAGGATATCTACCTTCCCAGTACCCCAAACCAAGCAAAGTATACTGACCAGCACGATGCGGCCTTATGGCCTTATCCGGTTTCACCCGAACAATCATCAAGTCAGAATGAGCTTTTTTTAACTCAACAACGGTCGCATTGTACTTGGTATTCCTAAGTTCTTCTATCTGTTCAACAGGCAAGTTGCAGGCCATATTCTCTTCCCAAATAATTGATCAAGAAATCTTTTTAACAGCCGTGTTAAAAATGTCGATGCATGCCTTAAGATCTGGAGATGGGTCTTGAGGATTAGCTTCGTATTCTATGCTTATCATACCGCTAAAACCAACATCACTTAATGCCTTGAGCACCGAATCAACATCCAAAACACCCTTACCAAAAATCACATCAGTGTTCTTTTTATTGTCATGATCTTTAAGATGCATACCAAAGTTTCGTTTACCCATGGTTCGAACTTCAGTAGCTGGATCAAGATTTTTTCCCAATTGGGCAGATCGGATTAGATGACCCGTATCTAAACAAGAACCAATCAATGGGTGGTGGTCTTTCACCCCTGCCATGATTAATTCAGCACTATACCAACGGTGCAACATCATCTTGCCAGCAGGACCATGGGGATGAATTGCGATAGCAATTTTATATTCAGCGCAAAGTTTGTCGAGGCTTTCAAAACTATCTGGATCAGGGTCTGCACTAAAAGCGGTAACGCCAACAGCCTTGCCAAAATCAAACATTTTTTTGTTGGCATCATGATCTTTGGTAAATCTTTGAACGCCAAAGGCCACTGGCTTAATGCCATATTCTTTGCAAAGGTTCAAGATAGCCTTGAGTTGTTCTGGCGTGCTGGTTGCAGGAATGTGCTTTTGATAAAACTCAGCTTGAGTAACGCCAAGCTCCTTCATTTTTTTCAAGGCAGTTTCGAGATCAAAGTTTCTGTAGGTGTAGGTTTGAACACCCAAGATAATTTTCGGAGTGGGCTGTTTTTTACCCAAGAACTCTTGCGCCTTCAAAATTGAAGGAGCAGTTAGGCTGGTTCCAAGCAAAGCCAGGGATGCCTGCTTAACAAATACTCTACGCGAATTCTTACTTACATAATCACTCATGGCAATCTCCACAAAGATGGAAAAAATAAAATCTCTAGCCTATGTTAAACATAGTCTAGAGATTAAGGCCATGAAAATTTCGATAACAAGCAAAAGTTCTGATCTTCACCCTCAAAGCCTGTTATTTGTTTGGAGCAAACATCTGTTCAATTTCCTTATCAGAAATCGTGTTTTTGCCTTCTTGTGTATCAATTACCAAGGCGGTATTTCCGGGGGTTACCCAAATCAAATAGTTGCCCAGACCAAATAGTTTTCTTAACTGGGGCTGTTTTTCTAATAATCGGAAGTATGCATCGCTTTGAGCCTGAATAACCATTGTGGGCATGGATTTTTGAAACCCTTCATCAATCCAAACCCCGCCCACCTCGATCATACTTCGACCTGAAATCTGTTTAATTGCAGTTTCAGAAACAGTAATCTGATCTCTAAAATTTTGGTTTTGGACCGATAGATCCACCCCCATTTTCCCTCCTTGAACAGCGTTCTGATCCCTCCTTCGCAACGCATCCTTGGCACGATCGAGATCGCCCTTTGCATCCATGGCTTTTTTCAATTGCTCTGCACCGGGCGCACCTGCAATTCCAGCAAACTCAAAAGCTTTTTCAGCAGCAGTCGCCCTGCCCTCTGCAAGTTGGCCCGGTCTACTTTGATTTTCACGCGCAAATTCAAGAACTTTGCGATTTCCATCACCACCCGATGAGGGTAGCAAGCCAAACGGAACAGGAAGCTTGGGGGTGGGATAACCAGGAACCGGCCTATGAATAGGGTATGCAACATGATCGGGAACAACTAAATAACTTGTGTAGGGAGTGGTTATTCCATATTTCTTTGCAAGCTTGGTAACCTCATCCACAAGCTCGCCTTTCTCACCATTGGCACGAATCTGGTCGAGTAGAAATCCAACTTTCCTTCGTGCCCACAATTGCTCGACAAAGCTTTTGGAATCTGAAGTCTTTTCGGGAAAATTATATTCATAGACAAATTCTTTCTTTTCATTGGCAAGATCGCCCCTCAATTTGATTGCTGAACCGCCCTTCCCTTTATATTTCCCAAACACCATTAGTTGGCTGCCCTCAAAAATATCGGGCAAGCTGGTTGGATAGATATCTAGCACTTGTATGTCGGGCGAAAAGGTCAGGGAAAGGTTTACAAGCACCGGGTTGCTGATTTTCGAAACCATGGCACTGGATTTAATCTCGATATCTTCTGCAGGGCGAACATAAGTGGTTGCAGCTTTTGTTTTTTCCGCAAGCATATCAAGCATGGTTGCGTTTACATCATCACCTACACCAAAAGTAAATATCCGGGTATTTGGTTTAATCTTGGCAAGAACATCACGGGTGATTTTTTCAGGATTAGTTTCACCAATAGTGGGCATTCCATCGGTAAAGAAAACAATTACAAACGGCCTAGATGCATCATTGCCTCGAATTTCTAGTGCAGCAAGTAAGGCATCTCGGATCGCGGTCCCGCCAGTGGAATCTAATCCCTCGATCCATTTTCTTCCTATGTTCTTAAATTCCTCATTGGCAGGAACAAATTCATCTCGAAACAGGCTGATACTAGTGGCAAAATTAAGCATTGAAAAACGGTCGTTTTCACCAAGGCTATTGATGCAGTATTTCAATGCTTTTTTGGCCTGATCCATTTTCGGGCCACGCATACTTCCAGATGTATCCATGACAAAAACAAAATCCCTTGGCATAGGCTTTGCCTTGTTTCCCTTCATCGAAGGATTGATCATCAAGGAAAAATAACCCTCTTCGGAAGCTATGGGGCGGTGAGTAAGCATACTCATGCCTACAGCTTTGTCAGAGAATGAATAAAAAAGTTGAAAATCCTTGTCTCCCATAAGCCCGGCTTTGTTCAAACTGAGTGAAACTTCTTTGTCTGATTTACGCTGCGTATTGATATCGTGGGTGGGACTGTAAGTATTGGCAATACCATGCTGGGATTTGATGGTCCCTGAGAGGGAGAACTCTTGGGCGACCTGATTAGACCGCATTTCACCTTTTAACGGAAAAACAAACTCCATAAGATCGCCTTCTTTGGGAACGACAGAAGTATAGGAAACCGAAACACGCTGATTGCCTCGGGCAGGAACTGGAAAAACTCGCATTCTTAGCAGATTATTTTCCATATACTCGAGCAAGCCTGGGTCTTGTATTCTGCGCACAATGCTAGTGTAAATTTCGCGGGCTTTATCCGCTTCCAACAATTCTCCTTTGGTTTCTTTGCCATCCACCCACATGGTGAATTTGTTTACCGATGCACCTTTGGGAACTGGAAATATATAGGTAGCTTCCAAAGGCCGATCACTATGGTTGTAAAAAACCTGTTCAACCATGGTTTCTGCAATTTGATCTTCTATTTTAAAGTCCACAATTTGTTTGACGAGAATCAGTGGTGCAATTCGCTTGTCTTCCGGAATTAAGATCCCTCTGGCAAATAAAGCATTGGGATTAATAAGCATTGCCAAGGTGAGAATGATTGCAAATTTGTTTAACATGATGCACCCATGAAATTAAATTAGTATTAGTTCTAAAATTAAGACGAGGTAGAGCATTGAAGAGATTGAAAAAAATAAAGGCCAAATATCAGCCCATTGTTCCCATCTTTAAAAATCTGGGCAATATGGCTAAACCTTTAGCGATGCATTAGGGCTGTAACTAAATTTGTAGTAGTCAGCCCCCCTTTCAAACTAAGGTTAAAAGCCAATAAGAGCGATTAAATAGGAAGTATCTTGGCACGAGGTTTTTAAACAATGCTTAGCCGTCGAAACATTCTCTCCCTTGGGCTAACCGCAATCTGTTCACAATTTTCGTTTAGCATGCCTGCTAAAAAGAAGTTGCTGATACTTATAGAAGGTGCGGGCGATTTCCAAGCCGTTGCCAAGGTTCTGGAAAAATCGCTCAATCTTTTACCCCCTAATATGGAATTACAGCGGTTCCATTGGTCACACGGGTACTTAAGAATTATTGCTGATCAAACAGATCTACCACATATTTCTGAGCATGGTGAGATGCTCGCAACTTCTATTCGAAGAATTCAAAGCAGAAATCCCGATATTGAAATCACTATTCTGGCGCACAGTGCAGGCACTTCGGTTGCACTTGCAGGCGTTTCGCTGTTGAACGAAAACAGCATTGAACGGTTGATTCTTTTGGCACCCTCGGTATCGAAGGATTACCCAATCATTCCTGCAATTGCAGCGGTGAAAGATAGTGTTCATGTGTTTTACAGTCATGAAGACACCTTTATTCTTGGACCAATTTTAAGATTTACAAAAACTGCTGATCTGAGAAAAACACAAAATGCAGCTGGAAGATATGGGTTTATTCCTGCTACAAGAAACCGCGAAGAAGAATTGCTGGTAGCTACAAAACTCAAGCAGTATGCCTGGAAGACTGAAGATGCTGCAATTGGAAATAATGGTGGCCATTATGGAGCCTATGGCCAACCCTACATGGATAAGAAAGTACTGCCACTTCTTTTCAACAATCCACAAACACAAATTACGAGTGTAATACCTTAATTATCTGTCCTTAAAACAATAAGCACTTTGATACCACTAAGACTGCTGGATTTGGTAGCTTCGAGGTATTGCTTTACTTCGGCGCTGTTGACCAAATTTTGTGCTGCTGGAAAAGATACCGCCAAGGCTGAACTCTTATTCTTTTTCAATGATTGCAAGGGATCTCCCTTAGCAGACTCGGGAGTTTCATTTGGTGGGGTGGCATTGGTAAACGAACCGCCCTGCTCTGCTGGTTCAAAACCTAGCACGGATTTCATTGTTTTACGATCATTCGTTGATATTTTAGAAAGCACCAAAGCTTCCCAGAAGGAAGTTGTTGCTGCCACTTTTGCAGCTTCCTTGCTTAGTGCGGGTTTTTCTTGACCCAACAAACGCGCAAGATCATTTGCATTTGCGTTCTCTAGGTACACCATGAAATTAACAGGCGACTTATCATTTTTGTTTTTTAAACGCATGAGGGTGTTTACATCCGAATAAACAAAATACCCCATCTTGGAAAGATTCATTTTAAGCTGAGCGAATGCAGCAGCGTTATCCTTGCAAGAAAGCTCTATTTTTAATCTTGTTTCATTGTTTATAACTTTTGCGAGCATCTTACCTGATACTTCGCCTGATACTTCTTTCTTACGCAACACCCAAGGGAGAGGCGCATCGATACGGATCAAATTAAAAGCTTCATTTGCAGGTGCAGCGAGCAATTCTTTACCCTGCGTACCTTTGGTAAAAGGACCTTTATCAGTTTCTAAAGGTAGATTTATCTTTACAGATTTCTCATTATCTTTATTTATCTCAGGCGATACAGGGAGAACATTTTGCTTCTCAAGCATTGCAATCTGATCCGCTTTCTCAGTCTCAAGTGCGTTCAGATTAGCAGGCAACTTTTTTTCCCGGGTTTCATTATTCTGACTAAGCGAAAGAGATTTTTTCGCTTTTTCTAAATCATTTGCTTGCACACCAAGAAAGGCATTAACTGCGTAAAAAGATATAAAAGTGGTAACAGCAAGAATCGCAGCCACCGCAACTAGCGAGAACCAAGGCCTCATCATCAGATCATCGCGTTTGTTTAAGTGGCCGATCCGAGACAATGACCTCACCTTGATTTTAGCGAGAATTTTTTGCGTCAGTTCATAACTGCATTCCATTGGAACCTGATTGCGAATCATTAAGGCATCTTGTTTCAATAAGCGCAATAATTCCCGAGCTTCGGAAGAGTTTTGCAATAATTCATTCAATTCACTCTGCATGCTTGCATGAAGTTCGCCATCTACATAGGATGTCAGCAGCTTCAGATCATGTTTTTTCATAAATCACCTCTTTCCTTATCTAGCTTTTCCAAGATTGCCCTTAATTCAAGCCTGGCTCTGTGCAAACGGCTTCTAACCGTTCCAACTGGCACACCAAGGGACAAAGCAATCTCTTCGTAGGAAAAGCCTTCAATTTCCTTTAACACCAACCCTGCCCTATGATCCAGCGAAAGCATCCCAAGGGCTTTATCCATCATGGATTTACCCTCTTCGTCTTCCATGTTTTTCATGGGACTCGCATCATCTGAGGGCAAAGTTATCTCACCCTGGCTATCGGTCTGACTATTTAGGGACAAGGCAGGCTTGCGTTTTCGTCTTTGACTTATCGCAAGGTTATAGGTAATCCTAAAAAGCCAAGTATAAAATTTTGCAGTACCCCGAAAACTACCCAGCGCTTTAAACGCTTGCGAAAAAGTATCTTGAGCCACGTCTTCGGCATCTTCAACACTATTCAAAAGCCTAAACGCTAAGCTGTAAACCTTTGTATTGTAACGCCTTACGATGACATCAAAGGCCGAAGTATTACCTTCCAGCACCAATCGAATCAGAGTGTTGTCATCTAAGGAATTCACTTTAACCCTAGTTAGTTAGACGCAATTAGTTGCAAAAGGTTCCCTTTACTAAGCTTTAATACAAGTTTTCTTGGGCACCTTACCAGCAACTTCATGCTTTTTATATTAATTGTTAAACTTGGATTGGGAAATACACCACCCGATTCTCTTATAATCAATTCTATCTGCAACGCGACAACCGAACTACGGTAAACCTCCAAGGTTGATGGGAATTATGAAATCTGAAGATACTCAATCGATTGTGGTTCGAGGGGCACGAGAGCACAACCTCCGAGATATCAGTTTGGTTCTCCCTAGAAATCAACTGATCGTTTTTACGGGGGTCAGCGGATCGGGCAAAAGTTCGCTTGCTTTTGACACCCTATACGCTGAAGGCCAAAGGCGTTATGTAGAATCTTTATCGAGCTATGCGAGGCAATTTCTGGGTCAACTCCAGAAACCCGATGTTGATTTCCTTTCGGGATTATCCCCCACGATCAGCATTCAGCAAAAATCCGCAGGCAGAAATCCCAGAAGCACTGTTGGCACCATCACAGAGATTCATGATTACCTTCGCGTTCTTTTTGCAAGGATTGGACTTGGGCATTGCCCAGATTGTGGCAAACCCATCACTGCGCAATCCAAGGAACAAATTCTGGCGCAAATCTTAGTCCTGCCCAAAGGCACTAAATTCCTTGTTCTTGCTCCCTTGATTCGTGGCCAAAAAGGCGAGTACAAAGACCTTTTCGAAGATCTTCAACGCAAAGGGTTTGTTCGTGCAAGGGCAGATAAGAAAGTCTTTCGGTTGGGGGAAGACATCAAGCTTGATCGCAAAATCAAACACGATATCGAAGTAGTTATAGACAGGCTGAAAATTGATGATGATTTGCGTTCCAGGCTCGCAGAGGCGGTTGAACAAGCTCTTCAACAATCCAAAGGTTCCCTTATTGTTGCTATCGAAAAAGAAGATGGCACCTACGACGACATTTTACTTTCTTCGCATTACGCATGTTTACAATGCAATAAAAGTGTGGAGCCCCCCTCCCCTCAACTTTTCAGCTTCAATAGCCCTCATGGTATGTGCATGCAATGTGATGGCCTCGGGATTTCCTATAGTTTTGATCCCGATTTGATGGTGCCCGATCCTTCCTTAAGTTTTTATCAGGGTGCGATCGCAATTCTTGGAAAAGTTCCAGCAATGGGTCGCTGGCGCAAGCATATTTATGCAGGCGTGGTTAACACCCTTGGCATCGACCCCAAAGCTGCTTGGAAAGATTTACCTAAACAGCATCAGGATTGGCTTCTCTTTGGTAGTGGCGATACTCATATCGTTTACGAATGGAAGATGCGTGGCGGTGGGGTTTGGAAGCATGGTGGAATCTGGGAGGGAGTTGTGCCCCAGCTACAGGTAAGCTTCAAGAAAACCGCTGCAGGGCCCAGAAAGTATCAACTCGAAAAATACATGCGCGTTATGAAATGCTCAGCCTGTCATGGCCAACGCTTAAACCCTCAGGCACGCTTTGTTAAAATTGCAGGCAAGTCGCTTGTCGATCTTTGTTCGCTTCCTGTTTCAGAACTGGCTGAATGGCTTGATCCAATCAATGGCGTCCTCGCAAAAAAAATCTCTCCCATTCACGCTCTCATTGCTGATGAAGTGCTGAAAGAACTTCGTGGAAGAATCGGGTTCCTTTTAAACCTCGGCCTTCATTATCTTTCTCTTGAACGCTCTGCAC
>Ga0194050_1000728_pt1 | contig 11524 bp, 15 predicted proteins | sample SepL2310m_MetaG_FD_148657 | JGI IMG/M metagenome (GOLD analysis project Ga0194050, IMG submission 148657) | Anoxic zone freshwater microbial communities from boreal shield lake in IISD Experimental Lakes Area, Ontario, Canada - Sep2016-L239-10m | ecosystem: Environmental > Aquatic > Freshwater >...
TGGACTTGTGGCCAGAGACGCTAGAGGCGATCGGGATGGTGCGCTCTAAGTACCTACTGAAGCTGGTCGGTGGGTTGGTTTCCGCTATCTACAGGCGTTGCGACCTCATTCTTGCGCAGTCCAAGAGCTTTGTTGGGGGCATCGTCAAGTATGCCGGCAATCAGGCGCGTGTTGAATACTTTCCTAGCTGGGCAGACTCTGCCTTGAGCATGCAAAATGTTCTGCCTGCGTCCGAGGTGCCCGTGAAGCCGGGTGCATTTAATATTTTATTTGCTGGGAACGTGGGCGATGCTCAGGATTTTCCGACCATCTTGTCTGCGGCAGAGTTGTTGCGCGATCATCCAAAAATTCGATGGCTGATTGTGGGTGACGGGCGACAGGCTGAGTGGGTCAGGAATGAGATCAGCATCAGGGGTTTGCAACCGAACGTCTTAATGCTGGGTCGGCATCCCGTTGAGCACATGCCATCCTTCTTCAAGTGCGCCGATGCGCTCATGGTGTCCCTGAAGGATAAACCCATCTTTGCAATGACCATTCCGGGTAAATTGCAAGCGTACCTGGTCTCTGGGATTCCTATTCTGGCCATGCTAAACGGAGAGGGTGCCAATATTGTGAGACGAGCACGAGCGGGTTTGACCTGCCCGGCAGGTGACCATGAGGCACTCGCCGAGGCTGTGTTGAAGCTCTACGGAATGTCAGCTGAGGAGCGTCGGGCTATGGGTGTGAATGGTGTCGAGATGGGGGCTCTTGAATTTAGTCGGGACAAACTAATTGATCAGCTCGAGTCTTGGCTTGCCAATATTCAGCTGAAGGTGATTAAGTAATTTTCGTAATTGTGGGCGTGACGAGCATTCGTCTTTGAGCCGACCTTTGGTACCACCTCCAGTTTGTACTCCAGTATGCATGCCGCCTGACAAAACGTACGCTTTTACGTACTTTCTTAAAAATAAGTAGTTAAATCATGACTATACTAACCGCAAGCGAAGCTCGAGCAAGCCTCTATCGTTTGATTGATCAGGCGGCAGAGTCACATAAGCCAATAGTCATTTCCGGCAAGCGTGCTAACGCCGTTTTGGTTTCTGAAGAAGATTGGAACGCCATTCAGGAGACGCTATCTCTCCTGGCAATTCCAGACATGCGTGAATCTATTAAAGACGCTATGGGTGAGCCTCTCGCTAAAAGCAAAAGGGCATTGAAGTGGTAATTTGGAATTTAGTTTATTCCAAATACGCCATTAAGGATGTTAAAAAATTGTCTGCCGCAGGGCTAACAGATAAAGCACAGACATTGCTGGATATTTCAGAAGTAGACCCCCTACAAAACCCCCGCCTTATGTGGGGCATTTTCTTTTGGTCTGGTGATGAGATTCCGTGATTCAGAGTTTTTTGGCCATCTTAATTTTGCGGTTGCACATCTGCAAAATTTATGTACAATGTACATATGATCTCAATACGATTTGAATGGGAACCCCGGAAGGCTTCAGCCAATCTGAAAAAGCATGGCGTCTCCTTTGAAGAAGCGAAATCTGTGTTTTATGATGAAAGTGCCAAATTCATTTCTGATCCCGATCATTCGGAGGACGAAGAGCGATTTATATTGCTTGGATTAAGCCATGCTCTTCGCGTGATTTTGGTGTGCCATTGTTATCGAAGTGAGGGTAATGTAATTCGTATTATTTCGGCTCGTAAGGCAACGCCTAAAGAGTTTAAATCTTATTAAAGGTGATGAAATGCGTAAAGAATATGATTTCTCAAAAGCTCGTAAAAATCCATATGCTTCAATGCTCAAGAAGCCTATTACGATTCGACTAGATGAAGACTCCGTGACCTACTTCAAATCAGTGTCTGAAGAGGTTGGCATCCCTTATCAAAGTCTTATTAATCTCTATTTGCGTGATTGTGCCGCTTCCCATAAGAAATTGAATCTTAGCTGGAAGTAGTCTGAGGATAGAGTCAGGCATCTTCGGCCCTGGTTGATTCCGTCCCGGGCCACCAAGATTCCATAGTGGTACCAAACTGCCTTAGGCAACTATTTTGGATTTGGTCGTAATTAGATTGCCCTTGCTGAGTCTGTTTTCAACCAGTTTTATAGATTTGGATTCTCTTTTAATTTCGCCTAGTAATAGGTTGATAAAAGTTTGCCATCCCTTGCCTTTGGATTTATAAAATTCTAGGGTATCAGTATCAATTCTTAAGGTGACCTGCTCTTTGGTTCCGCTACCCAGGGGTCTTCCACGACCACGAGTCAGGGTGGGCTTAACTTGAGCCCATTGCTTGTCTGTAAGTGGGCGAGAGTCAACATCCGCTTTGGCAATTTTTGTAATCGCCGCATCATCCTTGGCGCTTAATCTAATTAGTTTCTTTTTCATATCTATCAATCTCACGGTTATTTGCTTTTCTTAAGCTAATTATTCTTCGATTCATCTTTAAATCAACATAAACCACACAATACAAACGTTGCTTCATTGGTACCAAGGCAGCACAACGCTGCTCCCCATAATCTTTTCTGTCATCCACCCAACTTAGAGCCTCATCCCAGTCTAGTAATTTCGCTTCATCAAGTGACAGACCATGCTTATCAATATTTGATTGATTTTTGGCGGAATCATAAGTTAATTTCATCCTTATTAATTGTAGCTACATTAAATAAAGAAAGCAATAAATAAATGCTACTACAAAAATAAATGGTGCTCAGCCCAAAGAACCGGACTTTCTAACGTCTGATCGATTTCGCTTGACATTTATGTTGTTTATAGTTAACATTTACGCACTATTTTAGTCTTAATGTTAGTTATGAACAACATAAATCTTGATCTGAGCTCGCTAGGTGCCACCTTTAAGCGTGAACGCTTGGCCATTGGACTCACCCAGGCCGAGGTGGCTAAAAAAGCAGGCTTGCGACGTGAGACCATAATACAGCTGGAGTCGGGGGCGTCGACCAGTGCGACCACCCTCATACAAGCCGTTGCAGCACTGGGTAAGGCGTTAGCCATTATTGATCGTAGACTTGATTACGACAGACTTGATGAGGTGTTTAGTGAAGACCGCTAAAATTAAGGCACTGAGCGTGGAAACCCCAGAAGGCCATGCCGGCCGACTCACCAAAGAAGCGCGCTATGTTTTTAATTATGAGACCACCACACATGACGCGGAGGTTTCACTGGTGATGCCGCTGCGAGCACAAAGCTACGCCAGCGGTGGATTGTTTTCCGTATTTGAAATGAATCGCCCCGAGGGCTACCTGCTGGACGTCATTAAAAAACGTTTTGCAAAGCAAGCACCGCTGGATGATATGGCCTTGCTTAAAATTACAGGCGCCAACCAGATTGGTCGCCTGACCTATCGCGACCCTGAGGACGATATCGTCAACGCCCTGCCTCAAGTGTCAAAAGAGGAGCTGATCGGGTCAACGGCTTCAGCTGAGTTATTTGAATTCCTCTCGGACATTTACTTTAACTCGGGTGTCTCCGGCTTTCAGCCAAAGGTAATCATGCCTGACGCGGGTGCACACATAGCAGAAAAAAATTCCGCGGTGACACCCGACTTGATCGTTAAGGCAGCAGGTGAAGACTATCCTTTTTTAGCGCAGAATGAATTCATGTGTATGGAGGTGGCTAGACGTGCAGGCTTAATGGTGCCACCCTTCTGGCTATCAGAGGATGGTGGATTGTTTATCACAGAGCGCTTTGATGTGGCTGCAGATGGTCAGCGCTTGGGGCTGGAAGACATGGCGGTGTTGATGGGAAAATCCCCAGAAGAAAAATACAATGGCAGTGTTGAGAACATCGCCAAGGCAGTCGATTTATTTTGTGGATCGAACTCGGCGGAAAGCAAGTCTCGGCTTTTTGAATACATTGCACTTTCCGTATCGCTCAAAAATGGTGACGCGCATCTAAAAAACTTCTCGCTCATTTATGACACCCCGAGAGGGGATGTCAGACTGTCTCCGCTATACGACGTGGTCACCACCATGATCTACAAGATAGAAAACCCCAGAACCGGTGCCACCAAGGTCGACAACACCATGGCTTTAAATATGTTTAAGGCAAAAAGCTACCCACCGACATCATCGCTGCTGACGTTTGGCAGAGCTGTCTGTATGGTCAAAAATCCTGAGAGTGTCATCGAGCGGATTGAAGAGGCTAAGCGTGAGACGCTTTCTGAGCACCAGTCCAGAATAGATCCTTGGCTCCATGCCAACTTAAAATCTGTTTGGGATAAAAGTGATGCTGTGAATTGATGGACCATATCAGTAGTGTTAATCGTGCCCTATCTTCAGGAGCGTAAGCCATGACTCAATCTAAGCGAACAGGCGGACCCAAGACCCCAGAGGGAAAACGGGTCAGTGCGCATAACGCATTAAAGACAGGCGCCTATACCTCCTTAATCATATTGCCCGGAGAGAGCGAGCAGGATTTTCAACAGCTAGCGGATCAGTTTATTCACGATTTCGTCCCGCAGGATATCGTTGAAGCTTCCTTGGTGCATACGTTAACCGTGCTGACATGGAAGCAGCTCCGCACACAAAAAATTGAGCACGCAGCCTTGGTGCGCACGCTGGCAGCAATATTTGATTTGGCTGATTGTTACAAATTCAATCTCCCTATCCCAGGGGAATATCGACCTGGGGCGTTGAGTTTTGTGGATAGGTTGACCGAGGCTAACGAGAGGGCATGGGTAACGGCGGTGACCCTGTGCAAACAGTTTATTCAACACCCACCCACGGCCGAGGCACTGCGGAGTTTGGAATTCACGTCGCCCACCCTGTATCAATACTTCGAGAGTAGGGCTGTCGCCATGAATGCTCCAGACCAAGGGCCTGCCCGCTGGGCGACCATGGAGATTAAGGCCTTTAGTGGCGAGGTTTGTCCGTTTGCCGAGAGTTGCAGTCGGGCTTTCTTGAATGAATACAAGAGCGAGGCAAGCGCCATAGAGCACATTGCGTTGCTGCGCCAGCCTATCAAAGAGATCAAGGAGGCACGACTTCTGAAGTTTATGCAGCAGCAGAATATGCAGCGCGTTCATGATGACCTGGATCGTGCCTTTTACCGCACCCTGTCAGAGCTGCGTAAGCACCAGCTGTGGCGCAAGGCTAAGAATATGATCGATGTCACGCCAGAAGGCGAGACCTAGTTGATCTGGTTTAGCGTAAAACACCCACCTATTAGCTGCGGGTATTTTTTTGCTTTGAGCCAGAATAGGTAATTTTACAAAACAGACTAGTTCTCATTTGGAGTTTCACGCCATGCCGAGTATGAATAGGGTATTGATACACATTTAAATGTGTATTAAAATGTATACTTGACATGAAAGGAAGATCCTATGGAAACTTTATTGACGCCACTGACCGCCTCCCTCACGGAATTGCGTGAGCCTGGCAAGGTTATCGCCAAGGCAGGCAATCAGCCGGTTGCCATTTTAAATCGCAATGAGATGATTGGATATTTTGTGCCCAAGGGTGCCGTCTCGGAAGTCGCTTTGGTCGCAGCAAGCCATACCCAGGTCCAGGATTTTTTAGCATCACGCCTGCCTGAGATTGGGCATGTCCTCGATTACCTGAAAGACAAATAAGTGATGACGCAGTATGTTGTCCTCACCGCCACCGAGGTGGTTGTGATGCATGACCATATTATTGGTCCACACGAACTCCAGGGACTAGCCAAAGACAAGTCCTTGGAGGCTGTGTTGAATCGTGTGCATAATCGCCTGCAGTATGGATTCATCTCAGACGTCTTCGACTTGGCTGCTTGCTATGCAAGCTTCGTTGCCAGGGGTCACTGCTTTAATGACGCAAACAAGCGAACGGCTGCGACTGTATTATTTTTTATGTTGACCGCGAATGGGGTTGAAATAAAGTTTGATGGTGTGTTGCTAGGCGAGTGGATCATTGATGTCGCAACCGACAGGCAGTCCGAAGTTGAATTCGCCAGTTGGCTCAGAAAAATAGCACTCGCATAACGTATCGTCGATCTGAGTGATTGACATACAGATTGTCGATAGTTGACTTTGGGTGATGCGTGTATATACTTATGCCATATACAAACAAGGGGGGGGAAGATATGGCTGTTACTTACTGTGTTTACCAACAACCGCACCCAGGCTGTTCGATTGCCATCCGAGGCCAGGCTCCCTGAGGGCGTTAAAAAAGTGATTGTTAGGGTCAAGGGGCACGAGCGCATTATTGCCCCCGTTGAACATTCGTGGGATAACTTTTTCCTGAGCGGCCCCCGGGCTACCGATGACTTTATGAATGATAGAGGCTCGCAAGAGCAGTCACCCAGAGAGCCCCTGTAGTGCTGAAGTATTTGCTGGACACCAATATTGTTATTTATGTATTAAAGCGTAGGCCAGCTGAAATCTTAGAAACCTTCAACAAGCATGCGAGTCGCATGGCCATCTCAACCATCACCCTGTCGGAATTAATGTACGGCGCAGAAAAAAGTCAGAACACTGCTAAAAACTTAGAGGTAATTGAAGATTTTATTAGCCACCTTGAGGTGCTTTCGTATGATGCGAATGCATCTCAGCACTACGGTGACATCAAGGCTTTTCTAGAGAGAGGCGGGACGCCCATTGGCGTGAATGATATTCATATAGCTGCACACGCAAGAAGTCATGGCTACACGCTCGTGACTAATAATGTGCGAGAGTTTAATAGGGTGCCAAACTTAGCAATTGAAAATTGGATTGAGTGAGCTTGCATTCAGGTGATAACTAAAATATAGAGTTTGTAGTATTTCTACAAGCTGTCATCCTGGGGGTGATTGCGAACACTTCTTCTAGAAGCCTAATAGTTTAGATACAGGTTAATCGACAGGATGTGGTCGTTTCGATCTACCGGGGTTAGGGGCCTGTTGATGTACTGGTTCATATAGCCCACCTCAGATTTAATTTCCTTGGTGAGGTTGTACCCTAAGCCCACAAAAGCTCTGTTTTGATCGAACCCTCGCTGCGGACCCCAATTGGCATTATTCAGATTTACCCAGTACTCATCGCTCATCACTAGGCTGTAGACGGGGGCAGAGGGCAGGGGTATCGACACCTTAAACATTTGCCTAAAGCGCATGCCGGTGTCGTCGCCTAAGCGGGGTGCGACACGCTCCTCGAGTCGCGACCTGCTGCTGATTGACCCCAGTGCAAACTGATCGCTCCATAACAATTGCTGCCAAAGACGGCGCTCATTAAAGGTTGTTTTAGAAAAAGGTGCTGCCGTCGGAACCAGGGCGTATCCAAACCAGACGTCGGTGGTGGCGTTGAGCTTGTAACCAATACCTGGGCGGATCATGCCCTGAGAAAAGCGCGACGTGTTGTCACCAAAGCGCCCCTGCAGCTCTGCCCAGTACTTGAAGTTGTTGAGCGCGGGGTGGACGGATTTTAAGCTCCCGACCGCTGTCACGTTGACCCACGTCTGGTGGTCAATAATATCCTGTGCAGCAATAGTCGGACCCGAGAGCAGTAGGCCTATGAGGGCGGTGATGCCAAGCGAATGAGTTCTGTGGGACACGATATGTTTTTTTGTGTGGGGTTGGGACGCTAGTGGATTGTTGCAGCTCTTGTCTTGGATTATACATTTCAATGTAGCCAATGTTAAATACGGCCAGAGTGGCATGCATGTTGGTTTTGGGTGGCGCGAGCATTTGGGGCTAGGTGGCTTGACGAGTGCCCCGGGCGGCGTCTTAACAGGCTAGCTACAGGATTTGATTGAAAATAGCACGCGCGCCACAGGGAGAGCACAGCCGGCACCCTTAAATTCAGGTTGTGGAACAGGCCAGTATTTTGATAGAATCGCGACCTTAATTTTTGTTTAAGGGTAGTTTGTTTATGACGACTGTACGCGTTAAAGAGAATGAACCGTTCGAGGTAGCCATGCGCCGCTTCAAGCGCTCGGTAGAAAAGACCGGACTGCTAACAGAATTACGCGCACGCGAGTTCTACGAGAAGCCGACCGCAGAGCGTAAGCGCAAGCTGGCCGCCGCAGTGAAGCGTCACTACAAGCGCCTGCGTAGCCAAGTCCTGCCGCCCAAGCTGTACTAAGATTCCCACCGTGGGCGGCCCTAGCCCACGCTGAGCCTGCCTTTATTTATTGCGATACCGAACTCACCATGAGTCTCAAGCAGCAAATAACCGAAGACATGAAGACCGCCATGCGCGCCAAGGACTCGGTGCGCCTGGGTGCTATCCGCTTACTCCTGGCAGCAATCAAGCAGCGCGAGGTGGATGAGCGCATTGAGCTTTCTGATACTGATGTGATCGGGGTCATCAATAAGATGATCAAGCAGCGACACGACTCCATCACCCAGTTCGAGGCGGCAGCACGGCAAGAGCTGGCCGACATTGAGAAGTTCGAGATCAGCGTGCTGCAGAAGTACATGCCACAGCCCATGAGCGAGGCAGAGGTCGAGGCCGCGATAGTCGACGCCATTGCCAGTAGCGGTGCGAAGACCGGACAGGACATGGGCAAGGTCATCGCACTACTCAAGCCAAAACTTGCCGGTCGCGCCGACATGGGCAAGGTCTCGGCACAGGTCAAGGCGCGCCTAGCCTAATCGCTTTCGTCGTTGTACCTCGGGTATCGATGTCACTTGGAGCGGAGCCAGCATGATTCCAAAAAGCTTCATTCAAGATCTGCTCAATCGCCTCGACATCGTGGACGTGATCGAGCGCTACGTGCCGCTAAAAAAAGCGGGCGCCAATCACACCGCCTGTTGTCCCTTCCATAACGAAAAATCCGCCTCCTTTACCGTCAGTCAGAGCAAGCAGTTCTACCACTGTTTCGGCTGCGGTGCGCACGGCACGGCCATCGGCTTTGTCATGGAGCACAGCGGGCTGGGCTTTATCGATGCGGTGGAGGAGCTAGCACGCGCCGCGGGGGTGGTCGTGCCACGCGAGACACTAACACCTGACCAGGTGCCGCAGAAGGCCGCACCAGACCTCTACGATGTGATGCAGATAGCAATACGCTACTACCGCGACCAGCTCAAGCGTGCGCCCTTAGCCATCGACTACCTCAAGCGACGCGGGGTGAGTGGAGAGATAGCGCTACGCTTTGGCATAGGCTACGCCCCGAGCGGTTGGCAGAATCTGGGGGAGGCCTTCGAGAATTACCAAAGCAATAGCCTGCTCGAGACCGGACTCGTCATCGAGAACGAGGACGGCAAGCGCTACGACCGCTTCCGCGATCGCATCACGTTCCCCATTATTAACACGCGCGGGCAGGTGATAGGCTTGGGCGGCCGGGTGCTGGACTCGGGCGAGCCTAAGTATTTGAACTCGCCAGAGACCGCGCTCTTTGAAAAGGGGCGCGAGCTGTACGGCCTGCCGCAGGCGCTGAAGGCGATACGTGCCAAGCGACAGGTGCTGGTGGTGGAGGGCTACATGGACGTGGTCGCGCTCGCCCAGCACGGGATCGAGTACGCGGTCGCAACCTTGGGAACCGCAACCACGTCCTACCACGTGCACAAGATGCTGCGGCTCACCGACAGGGTGATGTTCTGCTTCGATGGCGACCCCGCCGGCCAGCGGGCGGCGTGGCGTGCGATGGAGAACGCCTTACCGCAGCTGGTGGACGGCAAGCACATCGGGTTCCTGTTCCTGCCGCCCGAGCACGATCCGGACAGCTTCGTGCGGGAGCACGGTGCACAGGCGTTCGAGAAGCTGCTGCAGGAAGCACTACCCCTGTCGGGTTACCTACTCCGTGAGCTGTCCGCACGGGTCGACCTGCGCACCCAAGAGGGACGCACTGCCCTGCTGCAGCAGGGCAAGCCACTCCTGACCATGATCACGGCACCCGCGACCGCACTCCTGCTAAGAAAGGAGGTGGCGAGCCTGGCCGGGATCACGCAGGCGGAGCTGGAGGCGCTGTACGCGATCAAGCCCATCGGCACCCCACCGCGCCGCGCCCCGGCCAAGGCGGCGCGCCCTGTCGTGTCTAACCTGCGCGTGCTCCTGCGCTGCCTACTTTTTCAGCCCGGCCTAGCGCGTGAGCTACCTGAGTCCTGGGAGCCCTGGGGCGTAGAGGCGGAGCTGATCGTGGCGCTGGCCGAGTGGTCGCGCGCACAGGTGGGGGAGATCAGCACGGCGGCCACGATTCAGAACTTTCAGGGGACAGCACACGAGTTCCTATTGGCAACCGAACAGGCCGAGATCATGGAGTGGGGTGAAGCCTTCGATGTGACGGCGGAGTTTCAGGGCGTGCTGACCCGGCTGTATGAAGAGCAGCGCAAGGAGCAGTTGCAGGCGCTCAACGTCAAGATGCACGGGGCGGGGATGCAGAACCTGAGCGAGGAGGAGCGACGGCGCTACCTGCAGCTCTTGCAGCGAACCTAGCCCCGCCGCTTTGCAAAGCGGATCCTGAGGAAAGTTTCTTAAAAATCGGGTATAATTTGCCCCCTTTTCAAAGACATTAGCGTTAACCCATCCACCCAAATGGGAACCCACCGATACTATGGCGATCAAAAAAGATAAGAAAAAATCCACCTCGGCCAAGCAGACAGCCTTGAGCAAGCAGGCCATGGACCCCGCGGCGGCGCTGCAGGATATCGAGGCACGTCGCACGCGCCTGAAGGCGCTGATCATCCTGGGCAAAGAGCGCGGGTACCTGACCTTTGGTGAGATTAACGACCACCTGCCAGAGATGCTCGAGGCCGAGCAGATCGAGGGCGTGGTCAGCATGATCAACGACATGGGTATCACCGTGTGCGACGAGGCACCGGATGTCGAGAACCAGATCATGTCGGACGCCCCGCCGGTCGTGGCGGACGAGGACGCGGTGGAGGCCGCCGAGGCGGCACTGTCCACGGTGGACTCAGATTTTGGTCGCACCACCGACCCGGTGCGCATGTACATGCGCGAGATGGGCACGGTAGGCCTACTCACGCGCGAGGACGAGATCGTCATTGCCAAACGCATCGAGGAGGGCCTAAAGCACATGATCCAGGCGATCTCCGCCTGCCCGGTAATCATTTCCAGTATCCTCGGGTTAGTCGAGAAGGTCGCACGTGACGAGCTGCGCATCGACGAGATCGTGGACGGATTCATCGAGCCCGAGGGCGTGCCCGTGGTCGCCGAGGTTGGGGTGGTTGACGAGCCAGCGGACACCGAGGCCGAGAGCGCAGAGGAGAGCGAGGCGATCGCGGCGGCCAACTTAGCGAAGCTTAAGGTCGACGCGCTAGAGCGCTTCATGATCATCCACGACCTATTCCTCAAGATCGGCAAGTGCTACGAAAAGCACGGCTACTGTAGCAAGCCGTACAACAAGCTGCAGGAGCAGATCTCCGCCGAGCTGACCCAATTCAGGTTCTCCGCCAAACAGGTCGACGCACTCTGCGACATCATGCGCCGCCTTGTTGAGGACGTACGCAGCCACGAGCGCGTCATCCAGGAACTGTGCGTGACCAAGTCGCGCATGCCCAGGCAGCACTTCATCTCGGCCTTCACCGAGAACAGGGAGCGGCTCGACTGGGTGGCACGCGAAGTCGCCGCCAAGAAGCCCTACAGCGAGACGCTGTCACGCTACGGGGCCGGGG
>Ga0194050_1000729_pt1 | contig 11518 bp, 9 predicted proteins | sample SepL2310m_MetaG_FD_148657 | JGI IMG/M metagenome (GOLD analysis project Ga0194050, IMG submission 148657) | Anoxic zone freshwater microbial communities from boreal shield lake in IISD Experimental Lakes Area, Ontario, Canada - Sep2016-L239-10m | ecosystem: Environmental > Aquatic > Freshwater >...
TTGGTAATGTCCCCATGCTCTTTATTTCATCAATCACTGTTGGAATTGCAATTGCGGTGCTTAACTTCTCATTACCAGTGTGGGTGAAGGAGAACGCTCCTGATCACTCAGGGCTCATAACTGGAATCTATATAACAATCATGGGTACTTTTGCTGCGATCTCTGTGGCCGTTGCTGTGCCACTAGCTGAGACAAGTCAATGGGGTTGGCGCTTATCGATGATTCCGTGGTTAGTGATTGGTGTGATTTCATCAACTTGGTGGGTAATAAGAAATTCAAAGTTGCAGGATTCTGGACATATGCAAGTAAGCTCAAAGTTTCACACCGCCCTTTTTAGAAAATCAGGTGCCTGGAGTATTGCAATCTTCTTTGGTCTGCAATCTATGCTTTTTTATGGCACAGCAACATGGCTACCAACAATCTTGGTTTCTAAGGGTTACACCCTGGGCCAAGCTGGGTTAGTTGTTTCGATTACAGGACTACTAGGTTCACTCCTTGGTATTACTGCCCCACATTATGCCGCTAAGTTAAAAAACATTCGCACTCTTTTGTTCCTGCTAGGTTTGATGGTTTCGGCTAGTTTTGCTGCACTAATCTTTGATAGTGGTTGGCGATTAATCATCTGGTTACTTATTGCAAATATAGGGCTCTCCATTACTTTCCCCTTATCTCTGTTACTCACAGTTACACGCAGTATTGATGCGGGGGAGACTCGATCTCTTTCAATCATGGCCCAATCCATTGGTTATCTCATGGCCGCCTTTGCTCCAGGAATAGTTGGAGCAATCTTTGATTCAACCTTGAGTTGGAACACAGCGTTACTAGTTCCCGTTGCACTTGGAATAGCCCTGGGTTTGGTTGGCTACTTCGCAGGAAAAGCTGAAAAGATTGAGATTTAAGCCTGATCGAAAGCTTGGGCAGTTACCATTGAGCATTAACAGCGGGATGAAAAGGTGTTCACATTGTTTGAATCAATAGTTCTGGGAATCGTGCAAGGGCTTACAGAGTTTCTACCTATTTCATCCAGTGCCCACCAGCGCATTGTTGGAGAGTTCTTTAGCAATGCGCAAGATCCAGGTGCCCGCTTCACGGCCATAACCCAGATTGGCACAGAGTTAGCTGTTCTGATCTTTTTTAGAAATGACATCAAAAACATTGTTCTAGCGTGGTTTAACCAAGTTGTCCTGCGCAAAGATTTAGCGTCAGATCAAAAGCCCTTAGCTCGCATGGGTTGGCTCATTATTATCGGTAGCATTCCAATTGTTATCTTGGGTTACCTGGGCAAAGACATCATTACCAATGATTTCCGCTCCCTATGGCTCATTGCTTCAACTTTGATTATCTTCGGTGTGATTCTTGGAGTAGCTGATCACTTCGGCAAGAAAGAAAAAGGACTTAGTGATCTAAATTCCAAGCACGGCATCCTTTATGGTTTAGCCCAATCACTTGCTCTGATCCCAGGTGTTTCTCGCTCTGGTGCAACTATTGCAATGGGCCGCTACCTCGGTTACACCCGCGAAGCAGCGCTGCGCTATTCATTCCTCTTAGCTCTACCAGCTGTCTTTGGTAGTGGGCTCTATGAACTCAAAGATGCTTTTGGTTCAGATGCTTCTAATGTTTACACCCTGCCTCAGACCTTTATTGCAACAGCCATTGCCTTTGTTGTTGGCTACGCTGTCATCGCCTGGTTACTTAAGTTTGTAACAACTAGATCCTTCATGCCATTCATCATCTACAGAATCGCACTTGGAACTACAGTGTTAGTCCTACTCGGCACAGGCGTCATTAATCCATAAGTAGAGAATTAGCCGAGAAAGATTAGCTTCCTGGGCTCACCGTAGACATATTGAAATCTTTAATCACTAATGGTGGAATTGCCATATTAGACACATCCCCAGCCCATTCACGTGGTTGAGTCCATTCATTTGCACCAGCATGTGCGATGCGAGATAGGGCTGAAACCGGTGAATCATTCCAACGGAAGTTATTAGTAGCACCAACTACTTCGCCGCCCTTAACGTGATAAACACCGTCACGAGTTAAGCCGGTCAAAAGCAGTGAGTTGGGATCAACCATGCGGATATACCAGAAGGTTGTAAGAAGTAGTCCGTTATCAACTTTCTTGACTAGATCTTCCAATGACCCACTTGCGCCATCAACGCTCATGACAAGGTTCTCACCCATGGGTGTGAAATTAAGGTTTGTCAGCTTTGCAGTTGCACGTGTTTGAATAAGAGATTGCAAGACGCCATCTTTGAGCCAGTCAACGCGCTTGATTGGTTGACCATTATCAAATACTGAAGAAAATGGTGAACTCACAGCAGTTGCTACGAAGTTAGATGCAGGAAGTTGCTTGAAATCAGGATCACTAAAGAACTGCAGTGAAACATTGGAAAGCTTCTCGCCAATACGAGTTCCGCCACCCTTTTTAGAAAATACTGATTGACCTTCATGAGCATCACGAGCAGTTGATACCCACATCATGTAGGTGAAGAGATCTGCAACAGAACCTGAAGGCAAGATGGTGTCATAGCGACCAGCTGGAAGATCTACTTTTGTGCCCTGCCAGGTTAAACGTTGGCGAATCTGTGCATCGATATTTGCAACAGATACATCTTTAAAGTCACGGGTTTCAACGCCTGCCCATGTGGAGCGTGAGCGATCATGAGACTTTCCAGTCATCTCTACGCGACCAACGGGTGAATCCTTGCGCAAGCGCAATCCACCCTTTGATCCAACCCAGGTTGTTTCATTGGTGTGCTCTGAATATCCAAAGAGTTCAATTTTATCTGCAACCGAGCGAGAGAACATATCTCCTAACGCTGGAGCAAAAGTAGAAAATACTTCAGGTCCTGTTGGAACGTGAGCTGCAGACCAATCACCGATAGATACGTTTGTTGCAAGGGGAGCGTAATCATCGGCTGGACCTGATGCCTTTGCTGCTGCAATTGCTTCTTCGAGCAGCTTAGGAACATCTGTAAGTGAGACATCTGTGCGGGATACGCCACCAGATGCCATGCCGCCATCAACTGCAACGAATGCAATAACTGTAACGCTGCGCTCTTGGATTACACCGTTAGTAGTTAATGTGCTGCCAGCCCAACGAAGGTTGGCTTGAGTCTTATCGCGCACAACAACAATGCAGTCATCACATGGTGCAGCCGATGTGATCTTTTCAATTAGATCTTGAGCAGAAATCATTTTCCAGCCTCCGCAACAGTATTGAGAATGTTTACTTTGTCGAAGATTGCCGCTGGGCAACCATGACTTACCGCTGCAATCTGACCTGGTTGCGCTTTACCGCAGTTAAAGGCACCGCCTAGAACATAGGTTGAAGGACCACCCACAACCTTCATAGAGCCCCAGAAATCAGTTGTTGTTGCTTGGTAGGCAACATCCTTTAATTGACTAATAATCTTGCCGTTCTTAACGCGGTGGAACTGTTGACCAGTAAATTGGAAGTTATAGCGCTGCATATCAATGGACCAAGACTTATCACCCTTGATGATGATGCCATCTTCCATCGAAGCAACCATCTCTTCATAAGTTGGACCGGTTGGGTTTGGTTGCAAAGAAACATTTGGCATGCGCTGAATTGGCACATGTGCTGGTGAATCTGCAAAGGCGCAGCCATTACTGCGATCGCGGTTAACGCGGGCAGCAATGCGGCGATCTAATTGATAACCAACGAGTAGACCATCTTTAATGATGTCCCAACGCTGGGCTGCAACACCTTCATCATCAAAGCCCACAGTGCTAAGACCATGAGGTGTGGCGCGATCTCCAGTGACATTCATTAGCTTTGAGCCATATTGGAGCTTATTTAACTTATCTGGTGTGGCAAAAGAAGTTCCTGCATAGTTTGCTTCATAACCAATGGCGCGATCAAGTTCAGTTGCATGTCCGATTGACTCATGAATTGTTAGCCACAAGTTAGATGGATGAACTAATACGTCATAGCGACCAGGTTCAACTGAAGGAGATGCAACCTTTTCAGCCAATAGTGAAGGTAGTTCTGCAATCTCATCATCCCATTTCCAATGGGAATTACCCATCCACTCCCAGCCAAAGCCTGCAGGTTGGGCCAATGTGCGCATGGATTCAAAGCCATGATCTCCAATGGAGATTGCTTCAATCTGTGTTTGAATGCGAACGCGCTGCTGAGTGGTGCTAGTTCCATAAGAATCGGCATAGTGCTTTTGTTCTTTAACAAACATTGTATGAGCAGATGTGTGATTAACGTTTGCACTCTTGAGCAAGCGATTACTTAAATCTGCAAGGCGATCCTTTTTATCTGAGTCTGAGACTGAGAAAGGATCGATTTCATAATCAGATACCCAGGTTTGGTTTGCATAAACCGGCTCTGTTACAAGTGAGACCAACTCAGTTGATAAAGGCTTTGATGTCTTTGCCATTGCAACGGCCGTTAATGCCAGCTTCTTAGCAACATCTACAGAGATTTCAGGTGAGGAAGCAAAGCCCCACGCTCCATTGACGATGACGCGAACGCCTAGACCGGCATTAGTCTCATCACTTTGTGTCTCAGGACGAGCATCTCGCAGCGAGAGCAAACCATTGCGTGTGCGCTCTATTCGCACATCAACATGGGATGCACCGGCATCTTTTGCGGTGCTAATCGCGGCATCACTAACGGCTGCTAGTGGAAGGGCTAGGAAATCTGCATCTACGTTTTTGTTCACCCCCGAACCTTATGTCAAAACTTGCATTTGGGCTAGCATTGCGTTTACGCCTCATTAGAAAGTGGAGAATAAGTGAAGAAGAACTGGTTACTTTTACCCAAGGGATTGAGGAAAGTCATCGCTTTTTCGGTTGGTTCATTTCTAGTTCTCACCGGCTTGGTCTTAATTGTCCTTCCAGGTCCTTTCACGATGCCTTTAGTAATAGCTGGATTATTTATTCTTGCTGCTGAATTTGCCTGGGCTGAAAGATTTTTAGCAAAAGCTAAGCTTCATGCGAGCAAGATTGTGCCTAAGAAATTCAAGAAGTAAGTAAGACATAATTGCCTAATGCCTCACGACATCACATGCGTTGAACTACACGCTGATGAGTGGGCAAGGCTGCGCGATATCCGTTTAAAGGCGCTCATTGATAGTCCTCATGCATTCGGTGGCACTTATGAAAATGAGAGCGCATTTGATGAAGATAGATGGCGACTGGAATTCGTAAAACAAGCTTTTGTCATTGCATCAGTTGATGGTGTTGATGCGGCAATGATGTATGTTGAAAATCTTGTGGGTGATTTCGGTGCCACATGTTGGATTGGTGGATGCTGGAGTGATCCTGATTTTCGTGGTGTTGGCTTAATGCGCACAATGTTTGAGTTCCTAGATAGACAAGCTGATTCACGAGATTGGTTAGTCCAAGGCCTTGGCGTGTGGACCGATAATGACCTAGCTATTTCAGCGTATGAAAAACTAGGTTTTGTTGAGATGGGTGGGCCACAGCCAAGTACGCGTCAGCCCGGAAAGTTTTACCAGCACATGATTAGAAAAGCTATTACCGCTTAAATCTCTGACAGTTGATACTTAGCTTTTGCGAGCCATGCTGGGTTTATCTCAACACCCCAGCCTGGGCCTTGTGGAATCTGGACCTTGCCATCTTCAATTGCAAAGGGATTTCCAAGAAAGAGATCTTTTTGCCATGGGTAATATTCAAAGCCTTCAATAGAAAACTCAAGATATTTTCCTGGATTAGGAATTGCTCCTAGTAAGTGCATTGTGCAGATGGTTACCAAAGAGAGGTTGGCACTATGTGGGGTAATTGGCATTCCTGCTTTTTTAGCCATCTCAACAACCTTTAGCGTTCTCCAAATTCCACCCATATACATAATGTCTGGCTGCAAGACATCAACTGCATGCATATCAATCATGCGCTTCCAGGTGGTTAGATCCCAATCCTGCTCACCGCCAGTTACATCGATCTTTAGCGCATCAGTAACTTGCTTCGTTTCTTCAAGTTCCCAGTACTTACAGGGTTCTTCAAAGTGGCTAATACCCTCTGCTTCTAAAAGTGCGCCAACTTCAATAGCTCGCTTAGGAGAAAAGCCACTGTTGCCATCTACTAATTTTGAGATTCCATCGCCAAGTGCGCGAGAAACAACAGGGACTACTTCTTCTGTGCGACCGGGCCACTCATCAATATCATTTCCGCACTCCGCGCCAACACGCCACTTAAATGCATCAAAGCCAAACTCATCACGCAGTTTAACTAAACGCTCTGCTTCCTCTTGTGGTGTGATGTCACGGCGCATAGAGGATGCGTATGTGCGCAGCTTTTTAGCAGTTCCGCCAAGTAGTTCAACAACTGGTTTGCCCTCCACCTTGCCGCGCAGATCCCAAAGGGCGGTATCTAAGCCGGCATTGGCACGTGCACGGTAGCTTCCTGGAAATTTATGTTCCCGGGCTTCAACTAACGTGACAAGTGCTCCAACATCAGATGCATCTTTACCTAATACCCATGGAGCAACTTGGCGGTGAAAAACCTGCGCTGTGATATCTGAGTGATAGTTAGATGTTTGTCCCCATCCGATGTGACCATCAGATGTTGTTACCTTAACAAAGCAAACAAACTCATCAGTAAAAGTTTCAAGCTTTGTAATTGAACCAAAGATCATCCAGCAGCCTTCACAAAGACTGGCATATCAAGAAGAGATACAGAGACGCTCGCGCCCGCACCAATTCCGGCAGCATCTAAGCTCGGCAACTGAGCCGTAATTTTAGTTCCATCGTTCATGGTGATGTTTAAGCGACACGATGCTCCAAGAAAACTTGCTGCAGCAACGTGTGCATTGCCAGATTTGCTGGCAACAACATCCAAACTTTCAGGGCGCACGAGGGCGATACCTGTTCCAGAAGTTACAGAGCCTGGGAGAGTTTTAACTACGCTTCCAAGGATCTCAATTGATCCGCCAGATACCTTGCCTGAGATTGGGTTAGTTAAGCCAACGAATTCAGCAACAAATGATGTCTTAGGGCGGTCATACAACTCTGCTGGTGCGGCAATTTGTTCTAACTGACCATTGCGCATAACTCCCACGCGATCAGCGATACTCAACGCTTCTTCCTGATCGTGGGTAACAAAGAGTGTGGTAGTTCCAAGCTCCACTTGAATGCGTCGGATCTCTTCACGCAACTGCGTGCGCACCTTGGCATCAAGTGCTGAGAGTGGCTCATCTAGCAGTAATACCTTTGGTGAAATTGCAAGGGCTCGAGCCAGCGCAATGCGCTGTTGCTGTCCACCAGAGAGCTGATATGGATAGTGATTTGCGTGGGTTGATAAGCCAACTAACTCTAAAAGTTCGGCCGAACGATCCTTACGTTTTTGGCTTGAAACCTTATGCGTCCGTAGTTTTAAACCGTACTCAACATTTTCGCGAGCTGTCATATGTGGAAAGAGAGAGTAGGCCTGGAAAACCATTCCCATTCCGCGCTTACTTGCACTTTGAAAAGTTACATCTTTTCCATCAACCATGAGTTGACCACGATCTAGCTCTTGCAAGCCAGCAAGGGCGCGAAGGGCCGTTGTTTTGCCACAACCTGATGGACCAAGAAGTGCGACGAGTTCACCTTGAGCGATGTCAAGGCTCAGACCATCAAGTGCCTTTACCTTTCCAAAGTACTTGGCGAGGTCAACTAGTTGTACATATGTCGATGAGCTCAACGTATGTCTCCTTCTCTATTAGGCGATGTCAACATCAAGAACAGCCCCTCGACGTTTCTTATTTGGGATGAGTAAAAGAAGCACGAGAACAAATAGCAAAGAGGCAACAGAGACCGCCACCGCAACTTGTCCATCCGTGCGTCCGATTTGAGCGATGACAACTTGGAAAGTCTTGAAATTTAGGATGTTTGATATCGTGAATTCGCCAAGCACAAGGGCGATTGCAATGAATGAACCATTGATGATTCCAGTTTTAATGGTTGGCATAATGATTCCAAAGATCACTCGCGAAATACCGGCCCCCAAAGTAGTTGCAGCTTCGGCCAAGGTATGAATATCAACGGCATCAAGAGCTGCAGAGAGTGAGCGATATGTGTAGGGGAGAATAAGCATGGAATACACACCAGCCAAAGTGATAGGAGATTCACTCAGATTTATAGAAATCCAACGGTATAGCGGCGCGATACCTACAACGATAACGATGGCAGGAATGGCTAGCGGTATGAGACAAAGAAGTTCAAATGGGCGGCGAAGTAGAGGTAATTTCAACTGCACCCAAATCGCTGTTGGAACCACTAGAAAGAGGATGATCGCCATGACGATTGCAGCGGTAATAAGCGAGCGTGTCACAGCTTCAAAGAGAGCCTCCTGAGTTCCAATTACTTTCCAGGCTCGCAATGTACGACCGGAATCCTCAAATCCATAAGGTTTGGTTGAAAAATCAAACATCGCATAGAGAGGAACTAAAAGATAAAAGCCGACTACTGAGATGATTGACCAGCGCCAGATTTTTACACCCATTCTCTGTTTCATCGACGTTGCTCCCACTTACTCACATTGCGTCGAAGAAGTGCATAGAAGGTCATAGCAATGATGACGACTATGACCATAAAGAATGATAAAACTTTTGCTTCAGCCGGATTTGATCCACCAGTCTCACTCGTGAGCGCTGTGGCAATTTGAAGAGGAGTTAAGAAATCGGCCAGGTTAATCAAGATACTTGCAGTGGCATACGCCGAAAAAGAGTTAACAAAGAGAAGAAGTGCGGCTCCTGCAAAAGATGGGGTCAGAATTGGGATTCCAACACGAAGCCAGTACTCGTAGTACTTGCCACCTAGGGCATCAGAGGCTTCGCGCCACTGAGGTTGTAAGTTTTCTAGCGTAGGTAGAAAAACAAGGACCATCAATGGGATCTGAAAAAATGTATAGAGAACGGCTAACCCATTCATGCTGTAAAGCCAGCTGGCATCGGCAAGAAAAGATGTGGGTAAAAACTGTGTGGCAAACGTTAAGACCAAGCCGTTAAAACCAAAGGTTGCCAGAAAAGCAAAGACAAGCATGACGCCACCGAACTGGGCCAATACGCTACTGAGTGCAACTGAAACCTTGTAGAAGACACCGCCTTGTTTTCCGGAGGCGATTGCCCAAGCAAAGAGACCACCCAGAATCGCACCGATGATGGCGGTTTTTATTGAGATTTCAAGAGAGTTTCCAAAGGCGCCTCTGGCAATGGGAGAGTTAAAGACCGCCATAAGTTCGACCGTACTTGTAACACCGTAATTATCTTTAAAAGCTCCCGACATAACATTCCATGTTGGGTAGAGAAGGAAGACTCCTGAAAAAAGTAGAAAAGGGAGTGCGCCTAAATATGCACTCTTACTGCGCCAATACCGAGAACCGGTCCTGCCAGTGGCAGAACCGGTTCCCTTGTATTGAAGCTGTGTCAATGAATTGACGTTTCTACTTAGTTAGTTCCTACAGCTGCAGGCCATGCAGTCTTTAGGTATGCACGCGCAGCAGCGGTCTGAGCAGATGTTGCAGCTTCTGCAACAACCTTGCTCGAACCAATTGATGCTAAGCCAGCTGCACTTGCACGATTGGTTTTAACTAGGTGCACCCAGAGAGTTGGAGTTGCTCCACCTTGTGCCCAAACATCGGCACCGACTTCACCAAGTGTGTATTCCATCCATAGACGCGCACATGCTGGATGTGGTGCCCATGCTGAAATCGCGCTGTTGTATGTAGAACCTACTGAAGCAGGTGTGTACAACTTCCAGACTTTACCAATCTTTGCAAACTCCTTAACAACGCCTGCCTGTAGGTAGCCGTTGTCGATTACAACAGGTGTTTGACCAGATGCGATTGTTGCCTGTGTTGGGTTTACGTTGATGAAGTTACCTGCATCTTTTAACTTCTTGAAGAATGCAACACCCTTTGTAACATCATCAAATGTTCCACCAAGTGCCTTATTAATCATGTAAATACCGTTCATGGCAGCAGATGAACCTAGAGGATCTCCGTTAAGAGCAATCTTGCCCTTGAACTTTGGATCTAGTAGATCATCAAGCTTTGTAATTGTTCCAAGAGTTCCACTGTAACCAATTGTCATTGTTCCTGTGTAGTTAGGTGTGAATTGTGCAGTTGGATCAACTTTGGCTGCGAATTGGAGGTTACTCCAAGTTCGGACCTTGTATGGGGCGTAAGTTCCTGTGTTGAGATACTTAACAGCAACAGCTAGACCGATATCAAAAACATCTGGTGAGCGCTTTGTACCCTTGTTTGTTACAGCTGCATCAATTTCTTCTTGAGATGAACCTTCTGGGTTTGCCTCATCGATTTTGACTCCGTAACGCTTCTTGAAGCCGTCAATCATGTCGCCGTAGTTTGCCCAGTAGAGAGGCAGAGCGATTACGTTGAGCTGTCCTTCACTTCTGCACGCTGCTTCAAGACCAGCAAGACCGCCGGCCTGTCCAGCACTAGTTACCTTAGAGAAGTCACGAGCTGCATTAGCTGGTGAGCTTTGAATCACTGGGATCGCTAGTGCAACAACAAGTGCTGCAGCTACTGATCCGCTAGTTAGTTTTGAAAACTTCACTGCGTTCCTCCTAGTTGTAAGTGGTATGTGTTTTGTCATACATCCTTACCTCTTGCACTACACGTGTTGAGCGCAAGCGGTCTGGGATTTTGTACTTACGTGAAACCTCCTAGTCAAAGACCAAGACGTTTCGCGCCCCTTCCCCAGCCCTTAAACGATCAAAGGCTGAGTTAAGGCCCTCTAAACCTATCCGCTCAGATATGAGCTCGTCTAGGAATAGTTCGCCATTTAGATAACTTTTTACTAACGCTGGTACATCTTTTCTCAGGTTTGCTGAGCCGAAGTAGCAACCCTTGATTGACTGTTCGTTGACGAAAGGACCGGCATCAAGCGTGATGGTGGCGCCATTTTTCATTAGGCCAACCAAAATGAGCGTTCCATCCACACCCACTGTGCCCCACGCCTGTTGGATCGTGCTCTCACGGCCGAGTGCTTCAAAGGCGTAGTCAACGCCGCCGCAGATTTCTTTGACCATCGCAACTGGATCACTGGTTGCACCATTGATGACATGGGTAGCACCAACTTTTTTAGCTAAATCAAGTTTTTCCTGTGTTACATCCACGGCAATAATCGTTGTTGCACCCGCCATACGTGCACCTTGAACGATGTTTAAGCCAACGCCGCCGCAACCAAAGATTGCAACAGTTGATCCAGGTTTTACTTTGGCCGTATTTATCACTGCGCCGTAACCAGTAAGGACTGCGCAACTAATGAGCGCTGCGCGATCAAGTGGCATCTCATCAGGAATAACAACTGCGCCAGATGCTGGCACGACAACATATTCTGCAAATGAGGCAACGGTTAAAAAGTGATTGAGTTTTTCACCGTTTTGGGAAAGGCGTGATGTGCCATCAAATAGACCGCCAACTGACATTGCATTACCGGCAGTTGCGCAATAGTTAGGGCGTCCACTTGCACAGTATTCACATGTTCCACAGCTAGGAACGATAGACATGATGACGT
>Ga0194050_1000739_pt1 | contig 11413 bp, 5 predicted proteins | sample SepL2310m_MetaG_FD_148657 | JGI IMG/M metagenome (GOLD analysis project Ga0194050, IMG submission 148657) | Anoxic zone freshwater microbial communities from boreal shield lake in IISD Experimental Lakes Area, Ontario, Canada - Sep2016-L239-10m | ecosystem: Environmental > Aquatic > Freshwater >...
GGGCTACACTTTGTTGCAACTCAGCGCTAAAAAAGACATCAGTTCATTGTTACCTTATTTGCAGCATCACTTGAGTGTTTTGGTAGGGCAATCTGGCATGGGAAAATCTACGCTCATCAATGCTCTCATCCCTGCCGCTGAGCGCGCCACAGCGGAGATCTCTAGCGCACTTGATACTGGGCGTCACACCACCACCCATACTAGACTCTATCATTTCGATAAGAACAGTCACATTATTGATTCACCTGGTATGCAAGAATTTGGTTTGCATTACATTAATGACGCCGACTTGGCCTGGGGATTTATCGAATTTCATCCTTATATTGGGCATTGTAAATTTAATAATTGTTTGCATATGAATGAGCCTGATTGTGCGCTTACAAGAGCCGCACAGGAGAATAGAATTGAAGACAGGCGCTTAAGTTTCTATCGTAAACTAATGGGCACTCGGAACTCCGCATCCTGACCATTTCTGGAAATACAGAGGTTACAGGCATTATTCAAGACATTGAGAGTACCTGTTTAATTTCCACAAAGATCAGCCCTAAGCTACAGATGAAGATGTGACGGTAGAAAGTTATGAAATCTATTTTTTTATTTTTCTTCCCGACAACGGGTGATCTGAGAAAAGTTCAAATTGCTCGAAACCATTTACTGTTACGTTGCCACCAGTACGATGGTATCCGGTCTCAAAGTTCTCAAGAAATTCCATAAAAGTGTGGTCGACAAGTTTGGAATTACTGAAATCAATTATTATTTCTTTACCAGGCTGGAATCGTTCGAACACTTTCTTAAAGCCAATTAGATTTGAGAATATTGCTGGATCCTGAATAGTCAAGTTGTACTTGCCATCAGTTTCTATTAATTCATAACGGGCTTTGAAGAGACTTCTAAATGTAGCCCCATTCATAAAATGGATGATAAATTTAACCATGATTCCTGAGGCTATTCCTACAAGTAAATCAGTTGCTATAGTCACTGCAATAGTAACTATAAAGATTACCAATTGGCCTTTGCCGGTCTTGTAAGTTTTAATGAATTCTTTTGGTGAGGCAAGGTTGTAGCCAACAAAGATTAGCATGGCAGCTAATGCGGTGTTTGGGATTAGCTCAATTACAGGAATCATCAGCAGCATGGCAATAAATAAGAAAAAACCATGAAAGAAATTTGCCCAACGTGTGCGAGCACCGAAACCTATATTGGCTGAACTACGTGCAACTTCAGATATCATTGGAGATCCCCCCAATATTCCTGCAAGTGTATTTCCTGCTCCAACAGCGACCAAGTCTTTATTGAAATCGGATTGGCGTTTCCATGGGTCCATATTATCCATGGCTTTTATTGTGAGGCAGGACTCCAAGCTACCCACCACTAGAAACATAAATACATACTTCCAGAAAACACCAGTTCCTATTCCGGAGAAATCAGGGTTGTAACCTATAGATCCCCAAAAATCTCCAATTTTAACTAGGGCATGTCCAGGTTGCGTTACATTAAAATTCAGAATGATGGCCGCAGGAATCGCTATTAACAACACGATCATCGGGGCTGGGATTTTTTTTATAAAATGGATATTTATTTTCGGCATACCAAATAGAATTATTAAACTAATGATTCCAATTGTTGCAACGGGTATGTTGGCATGCATAATGGAACTAGGGGCTTGTGCATAAAGTGCCAAAGGCTTCATCCCTGCTAATGTAGCAGGATCGATTCCTAATAAAATATGCACTTGTTTAGAAATAATAATAAGGCCGATAGCCGCTAACATCCCGTGTACTGCGGAATGTGGAAAAAAATCACTGAGTGAGCCAGCTTTCAGTAGACCAATAATAACTTGGAGTACGGAAGCAACTACCATAACGCCCAGTGCAAGGTGCCAACCTTCCAGACCACCCCCGAATGCCATTACACATCCTGCAGAGAGGGTTATCAGCCCGGCAGCCGGCCCTTTAATAGTAATTTTAGAACCAGCAAAAAGACTTACAAGCATGCCTCCGATCATGGCGGTGAGTACCCCCATTGCTGGCGGGATCTCACCAGCTTTAGCGATACCTAAACTAAGTGGTAACGCTAGTAGGAATACAAGAAAGCCAGAAAGAAAATCAAATCTAAAATTTTCTTTTAATCCTGCCAGACCGTCTTTTGGCAAGGAAGAATCAGTAGCACTCATAAGGATCAGCTCCAGTTATTAATAAATATTGTTAGCTTAAGGAAATTGTTTTTGGTAATTTTTTATTTTTTTTGCAACTTTAAAGAATCTATTCAAGAGTTAAGTTCTTGATAGTATCTAGACGCTCTAGCACCTCAATTTTTCTTGTATTTAGATTGGTGCATCCGGTAAGTATCTGTAGGTGAGGCACTAAATCTGGAACTTTATTTTTAATAACATTGGCGGCAAATTTATTTAAATATGTTGCCTTTTCTTTAGCTAACTCATGTTCAGCACCAATACTTCTGTAAGCGGCAGAGGTCATGAGTACAGCGCCATTTTGGTTACCCCGACCATTCTCAATGTTGTTTAGTAAAAGTGTTGCAGCAGTTTCAATAGCAAGAGAAAGATTTGGGTCAAAGGGCCCTACTAAGAAGGCTGTATTGATAGCGTGTAGCCAGTCAAAACCGCGTCCCACTCCCAAAACCCATTCATTATGCTCAACTTTCGCGATGGGCCTGTTAGAGGCGCGAATTTCGGCAATGTGCCGGATGTTTCCTTCAATTAATGGCATCATGTCTATGGCAATTCTTTCAGGCATTGATGGGTACAACGAGCAAAGCATACTTTCCAGTTCTGTCTTGGATGATTTTTTTACTTCTGCTAGGTCAACTGCACGTCCGTCGTCACCATGTAAAATTAGGGCATCGAGGTCGGTTTCAATACCACAAACAATTGGTACAACAGCGCCTTTTCCATAAATACGGTCAAATTGGGTCTTAAGTTTTATAGCTGTATCTCTGGCAGCATCAGTATCATAATTAAATCCTCTGCATCCACGGTGAACATCACCACGTGCATAGTGATACGTTACAAATGTTAAGCAGTGCCTACCACGTCTAATCGAATACTGGACCCAGCTATCCAAAATAGCTTGAAAAAATGGCCAGCCAAGATCGAACCTTCCGCCTAAGTTTCGGAAGGGTTGGATGATACCGAGCGCGGTTTGTGTCATAACTGATAAATTAAGCCTGCCATCCATGCACTTGAGAGCTGCTATTTCAGTTGGGTGATCGCCTCTGTATCTGCGGCGTTCCGTAGCCAAATCAATAAAAACCTGAGAATGAAGCGTATTCAAGTTGAGTAAATAATCAATTCCAGTATTTAACTTTTTCAAATTTTCTCCTCCAGTGTCATTATCTTAAATTAAATAAACTTAACAAGGACAAATAGTAGAGTAACAGCAGGACGCCACTATCAAGTTATTATTTTTTTGGTGCATAGCTAATACATATATGAAGAAAAAAACTAACGTTAATTGTACGTCACCCTTGGAGGATTATTTGTCATGGGAACCCCATTAAATAAATGTGATAGCCAATTTTCTGACGCCATATAATTAATGTTAAGAACATAATCTGGGAAAAATCCAAACCCTAAAACTAATAATGCAGGGATGCACAATAAAGCCATCTCACGGGGCAATAGATCTTGTGTCGAATTTATGCTTGTGTGTGTGACTGGACCAAAAAATACACGCCGGGTAAATGATAGCATGTAAGCCGCACTAAGTATTAAACCTAGCAATGCAGCTATACCCAAACTAGGGTGGGTAATCAATGCGCTAATGATCAGTAATAATTCTGCTGGAAACCCATTAGTACCGGGCGTCCCAATGCTTGCCAAGGCAAATAAAAAATAGAAGCAGGTCAGGCGGGGCATCACCCTAGCAAGTCCGCCCAGATGTACAGCCTCAGTGCTACCGAGTCGATGATGAATAAAATTGGCAATTAGCATCAAGGAGCTAGAAATCAGTGTAAAGTTGAGTAGTTGAAAAACCGCACCTTGAATACCGTGTATGTTTAGCGATGAGATACCGATTATTACTAGTCCAACATGACTAATACTGGCATAGGCTAGTAATCGACGCAGGTTAGTTTGATGTAATGCAATTAGTGCTCCATAAAGAAGTGTAATGGCCCCAAGAAGACCAAGCAACCAGCTATATTCAACAGCTGCAGCGGGTGCTAGCGGCATGGTAAAGCGTAGAATGCCGTAAACCCCTAGCTTTAGACCAGTTAGGATTGCCGTTATGTGAATCGGACCCTCCATTGCGGTAGTGGGTAACCAAGAATGAAAAGGGATTAAAGGCGCTTTAACGGCAAAACCTAGTAGCAGTAAAAAGAAAATGAGTGTTTGTAGGTTATCTGCCAAGGGTGTTTTTAAAAGGGTTGGCAGGCTAAAGGATAGATCTTGGGGGATAGTGCCGCCTATCACATTAGCATGATTCATTGCTAGTGTAACAATAGCAAACATTAGCGCCGCGCCACCAAACAACATATACAATGTGTATTTCATGGCCGCGCCGCGCCGCTGAGAGCCTATTCCCCATAGACCAATTAAGAAGAAGAAAGGTGGCAGCGTCAATTCCCAAAATAAAAAGAACAGTGCTGTATCTAGTGCAGTAAATACACCTATGGTGACGCCTTCTAGTGCAAGTAATAGTGCAAAATGAAACCGAGGAATGTACTGTACTGAATTCCACGAGGCAAGAATTGTAATCAGTGTTAGCAGCGCAGTCATTGGTAAAAATAACACTGAAATACCATCAATGCCGATCAGATACTCAATATTCAGAAACGGTATCCAAGAATATTTTTCAACCAATTGAAAATTTCCACTATCGACGTTAAACAACCGTAATACTATAAGCAATGTAAGGAGCAATTCGATACCGGCTATCGTTAGCGCGAGCTCTTTGGCTAGTTTTGTGTTTTTGGCAGATAAAGTTATGATGGCGCCCAGTAAAGGCAGCAGAATAACAAGACTTAATATCGGAAAACTGGATTCACTCATCTTGGCTACCCTTGACGTCAATGGTTGATGTAGTTAACGTATCAGATCGTTGCGTTTCATGTATGGGATGGCGCTTACTTATTAAGGCATGTACAAGAATGCTTTGGTCTACGATATGTGCCCAAAGTGGCGTGAATAAACCAGAGATGATAAGTAATGAGCAAACCACAGCGGCAATAGTTTTTTCTCCTTTAGTAGAGTAATGCTCGTTGCTAAAGGTTTGCCTAGCGGTTTGCCTAGCTCGTTTAGATGTAGAGAAAAATATTTGTTGGAAAGCACGCAGTAAAATGGCTGCAGTTAGGACGTTACCTATTAATATTGCAATGGCAGTAAGCCAGCCGTATTTATTAATAGTACCTTCAATGAGTATATGTGCGGCATCAAACGTGGGTGTTCCAGGCATAGTCATCGTACTTAGTGCAGAGATTACGAACAAAATTGCTATAGCAATACTAGTGTTCAATCGTCTACTTAGACGGGGATAAAAAGAAGTTCGAGTTCGTTCATACATCATACCGATACTGAGTAACATACCCACTCCAGCCAGACCATAGGCTATAGAAAGCATAATGCCACCTTCCAAGCCGTAGTAATTTGAGTCAAAGACACCAATAACCAGTACTCCTGTATGACTGATGATGGCAAAGGCTAATAATCTGCGAACATTGATTTGCATCAGCGCCAGTAATGCCCCGTAAAAAATACTGATTAAACATAAAATTAGTATAAATTCGTTCCAATGTTCGGCAATCTCCGGAACTATCGGTATAATGAAACGGATAAGTGCGTAAATGCCCAGTTTTAATCCGACTATGAAAATGGGGATAGTGACGACAGTTCCATGCTCTAATAACAACGGAAACCAGCCGTGAAACGGGAATAGCGGCAGACGAACGGAAAATCCAAAGAACAGGAGTATAAAAATAAGTACTGTATTTTGTAGGTGAGCATTATTTTGGGTTAATGTTATCCAATCGAAAGTCAGAATATGCCCTGAATTCATATAGCCAAAGGCTAGGATAATGAAACCACACAACGACATTAGTAAACCGCTAATCCAATACTGCATCAACAGTGTGATTACTGATCGCTTATTTTGCCCAGTTCCCCTATGCCTAGTTAGCACAATTACTGGAATAAGCTCCAGAAAACACCATATCCAGAATTGCATTGCGTTTAGTGCCGAGAAGGCGCCAAGCAAAATGACTTCGTATCCCAGTAGGCAAGCAACGTATAATCTAATTGAGGTCGGTCGGACAGTTAAGACATAGATTAGTGCTAGTAAGGTTATAATAGGAGTCAGTACAATAAATAGAATATTGGCTCCATCGACACCAACACTGTAACTTAGGCCTGCAAATTTTATTTCCTCGTATAGTTGAATACCGGATTGTCCAGTATCGAAAATAGCTATTAAGTAGGCGCTGAGGATTGTGGTCAACAATGTTCCGACAGCAGCAGAACGCAGCGCAGTTGCTGTCGAACGTGAAAATATCATAACGATCATGACTGTTAGCGGAATCAGCATCATGGTTGACAGCAGCGGGAATGCTGTTGTTTCTGACCACGGGATAATTTTGATATCCATCATGGTCTAAAATGCAACCAGTAATGCGATACACACACACAACAATAAATATTGTGGCTTAAGTAGCAATTGTTCGATTTTATTAGCAAGATGTCCAAGTTTGCGGCCCGCATGGATGGTATCCATGCCGATGCCTCGCAATACCAATCGATTTTCAAACCAGCTCATAGCATCTGCGGCCCATTGGAAAGGTTTGCCAACTAAACCACTGCCACGACTGAATTCGTCGGAATCTTGGCTAGATTGAGGATCTATGATTCTTTCTTCCAGCTTAAACAGTGATGATATTGCAAGTTCTGTAGAGGCAGGGGTACCCATTACGCGATCTACGATATGATCATCAAAATAGGTCAAATCATGCCCAAGTTCACGAACAGGTTTTACTATAAATCGGTCGGCTATTGGATCTAACCAGAAGCGCTGTAACGATACAATATACGCCCAGCGAAGCCCTCCAATGGCAGGAATAACAGGCTTCATCGGAACGCCGTGTACATAATTTAAGAAAGATGGCGCGGTTAATACTTGATAACAGCGAACAATAGCGTGCGCACAAAGATGCCAACTTGCCAATTGCCAAAAGCCTAAACCACATTCCAAGAACATCAATCCCAACTGACCAGATATAGCATAACTCAATGAACTTTTTATATCTGTTTGCGTTAGGCCAACTATAAAACTATAGATGGAAGTCATCAGTCCCACAACTATAAAAAGGCCCATCACAAGGGGTGCGTGTTCAAAAATTGGCTGCAAGAGAATTATCAGATAGACCCCGGCGTGTGTCATTACAGCACCGTAAAATATTGCACTTGACGGAGTAGGACCTTCCATTGCTCGTGCAAGCCAGGCTGTAAAAGGTAGTTGTGCTGATTTTGCAAATGCTGCTATGGCAAAACAAAGAGCGATCGAAGTTGATTGTCCGGTGGTCAGTTGAATGGGGGCTGTAACATTTAGAATAGAGGCCGTATTTATATCGCTCCAGTTAAAACCGACCCAAGTATAACTTAGGCATATTCCTAAAATAAAACAAGCATCACCAATACGTACAGTGACAAATACACGGGTTGCGTTTGTAGTTGCGACTGGGCGGTCGTAAGCAAAGGCTATCAAAAGATAAGAGCATAGTCCGGCAATTTCCCAGCCGATAAACGTGCCAATGGTGTTACCTGACAATACCAGCAGCAACATTGCTGAAGAAAATAAGCTTAAGATAAAAAAGAACCGGTGAAAGCCGGGTTCTCTATGTATGTAATTAATTGAAAAGCGCGTGACAATAGTTAGTAGGATTGAGAACAGAGCGGCCAAGCCAACATTAAAGCCGGTAGTAATAAAATCCATTTTTATAGTTAGAAAACCGCTATTCAACCATTGTCCCGCGCTGATTGAACCAGTATTTTTTCCGAGCAAATCGGCGCCGAGTAACGTTAGAGCTAGAAGACATGACAGGGTGTTGGCCCAGGTGGCAATTCTGGCCGTAGTGACTTCGCCGGTATCACCATTGAGTGTGCCAAAAAGATGACCCATACCAATAACTGCGGCAGAAATTAATGGTAATAAGGGTATGAATATAACCAATATATCCATTAGGTTATAACCCTTTTCTCTGTATCAGGTTGCTTAATTAGTACAGGCGAGAGGGGCCAGATTTTACTCTGGTAACAATCCGGAGACTTTTCATAGACTGGCAAATCTTCTGCTTCAGCTTTCCACGGGACGAAACCTACGCCGCGCTCGAAGATAAAAATATCTCCGCTGTCTGGGTCTATAGCACTTAAAAGTACCCAGCCCCCCCCTATTAATTCACGCAAACTTTCCTGCCGGTTATAGATTTCTCCAAGTACAGAGGTTTTTGCCTCAACCAGAATCTGCAAACGTACCGCTTCGTGAATTTCAATCATCTGTCTAGGTAAACCAGTACGTAAATCACTGCTAGTTCCTTCCATAACAGCAAAATTACCGGTAAGGTTATGTGGAATTTTAGTGCCACATCCAAAACGCTCGTTATTAACCGTAGAAAAATAATATTCCAAGTTAATGCCTGCTCCAACAGGCCCAACATTGAGTAAAATACCTTCCAGGGTTTTCCCCTCTGGATCATAAGTTGGATCATAAGAAATCAGAAATGCTCGGCGATCTAAGAAAGTTCCCTGCGTTATTGAGCGTCGGCCAACAACCGCAGAGGCATTAGTTGCATGGCCGAGTTCGGGTCGTGCCTGAGAGAAATCCGTGGCACGTTCTTCCATATGTACCAAAGCTTGTTCAGGTGTAGGGTCTCGTGGCGCAGAAGCCAGTCTGCGGCAACGCTCATGTGCGGACAAGAGTTGAGCATGCCGAAGTTCCTTCTGTATTTTTTGTAGTTTGTCTAGTCGCTCTACTGGAACATCATTTACGTCATACCAGTCAATTTTTTCATTGCACGTATTGTGCTCTGCACCAATAAACCAGGTATCGGGCGGAATATTGATATCGCGTTCAGCTACTAGTTTGCGTATTTCAGAACGATTCGCCATCGCCGCGAATAATCTGGCACTAGGTCCACCATGACGACCACTACAGGCACCACAATCGTAAGCTGCCAGATGTGGGTTATTCTGACTAATAGAGCCGTGTCCCATCAGAACGACCAGTTCCGAGAATCCGCGAGTCAAACCACTGTTGCGCAGAAAATTAGAGACTCGATCAGCCTGTTCGTTATCGGTAAATCCCAGTTTTGGTTGTTCCGGCGATGCAATCGTCACGTTATCCGTTGAAGTAAACATCAATTGGGTTTTAACCGTAGGTGAAATTATTTCTGAGATAGTTGAAATTAGGTGCCGTTGTTTTTTTGGGAATAGCGATTTTGCTACCAATCCAATAAAAGTGACTGGTGCAATTGCGTGGATAATTGGTAGTGATAACAATAGATTGCCGCGTAGTCTCTGATATATCAGATAGATGGTCTGTTGCGCTATTTTGTAACCGCGTTTGTGTCGAGCAAGAGTATATTCGGTATCGGTTCGTGGCACCTCTTGTACTTCATGAGCTGGGGTCACCACAATCGGACATAGCGGTGTTGTCCTGGTATCGTCCAGAGCTTTATAGTTCATAGGAACTCCGAAAAACCCAGCTGCGCCTAGCGTTTCAATGGCAGGATTGAATTCTTCCAGATGACGTCGGAAACTTTCTTCGCGATCGTCTATACAGAAAATGACTTGTGAGTCTGGGCGTGTATTACGCTCAGCCCAGCGACCACGTTTATAATTGGCACGTAGCGCCTGAAAGAAAGCTTCTCTGTAATTGTGTTCGTAAGCATAAAGCCAAACCTTACTTCGTTCAGTAACGTTAAATCTATCTAGTATTTCCAGTATCTGTTGTAAGTCTATTGTCTGTAATTTTTGAACATGTGCTGCACTTAGACCCAAGTGCTGAAATAATCGGAACAGCCGCCAGCCCTCATTGAATGCCATATATCTGTCGGTATTTTCCACCATCGGGCTGAACTGCCAGGTCCAGATCAGGCTGGCCAGCTGGCGCCAATTAGATCGTTTTTGTTGTTCGGTACCAGTAAGTTTAACGAGTGATTCGGCTGATTGAGTCAGATATTCTGGTAAGACACCTTGGTACAAGAACTTGCGCACCATAAATTCTGATGGTTTATCACGGAAATAGGCCCACAATGAATTTAAGCTGGCTTCAATTCCCCAGATTTCTTGGCAAGTCTGATTTAACCAGAGCCTATCCAAAATTAGCCGAATGGCCAGATAATCTGCTAATTTAGGTGCCGCATCATTTTCAGCATAGTACTTAGGGTGATGCTGCCTCCAGTTGATTAATCCTGACCAGCCTGGCAGTTCAAGTGCCAGTCGGCGCAGATATCCATCCCATTTCTCCTCTGGTATTTCCATCTGTCTTAGCTGCAGAATGATGCTATCGACTGGGTCTTTAGGTAACTTGGCAACGACCTGTTGCCAGTTAGATGCATTATGTAAGAATAAGGGACTAAGATCATATTGAGCTGTAGCCATCCAGGCCGCATAAAGGCCTAAATGGTTGCGTTCAGGCAGTTGCCAAGCTGCCACACCTTCATCCATAGCAGATGCGCAGATTCGTATTAGTTGTGGACGAACGAAATCAAGAATGTCTATTCCACTTAATGCCATAAGAAAACCACGCAAAGTGATGCCATCACCTACTTGATCTAATAACTCATTCAACGCAACACCTGACTGTTTCTCCATGCGTTGATGCACTAAGGTACTTCTACTTTCTAAATGGGTAGGATTAATCCTGGCAAGCCAGTCACGGGCTTGCTCTGGTGACAGGTCAAACATGTTCTCCGGATGCGGAGTAGTATGTTTCAGTCCGAGTTTATCTGAAATGCATTCCCATAGATTCCTAATCATATCTTTTTGGCTAACACCAGCTTCAAATAAACGATTGCGGACTGACTCAGGTACATCAGCTTGCAAGGTACTCAAAGCACCCATTTCTTCAATTTGCCAATTCAACTGGCTGACATTAAGAGCTTGTAGATCAAATAATAGAGCAATGCAATAAATATCTTTTTGCGTAATTATCATGCCGTCTGATGAATGAATAATCTTCTCAGTTTGTAACTTCAGGTCATGCGCTAGCGCTGCTAGTAGATCGTGCTCATTAATACGTCCTTGCTGATAAAGCTTCCTGTTTTGCGATTCTGGAAGATAACCAGATATACCGGTTAGCGCTTCAAATGCAGCTAGTGCCTCTTCAAATGGCATGTGCTGATACCCATGTAGAGTATTGTGATGGACAAAATCAGCAATCGGTCCCTGCCCCGGGAGGACGTGATCCCC
>Ga0194050_1000741_pt1 | contig 11407 bp, 6 predicted proteins | sample SepL2310m_MetaG_FD_148657 | JGI IMG/M metagenome (GOLD analysis project Ga0194050, IMG submission 148657) | Anoxic zone freshwater microbial communities from boreal shield lake in IISD Experimental Lakes Area, Ontario, Canada - Sep2016-L239-10m | ecosystem: Environmental > Aquatic > Freshwater >...
CTGGTGCCGTGGTTTCCGTGTTTTCGGCGTCGTTTTTTGCATCCTGTGCAACGGGTTTGGCAGGCTCCTTGGTGGTCGTGTGGCAGCTTGATTAGCGTCGACTGACTCGGATGGTTGTTGACGATTCGGGCTTGTGGGGCCGGATCTTGTCATGGTTTCCGTGTTTTCGGTTCGGGTATGGAAAGGCCACTGGGACAGTTCCAAATCGGAACTGTCCCAGTGGCCTTTGTGTTGTTGAGGGTTATTGGTGTTTGAGGATCATCTTGCGTTGTCTGCGGGCGTGTTCGCGTGGTCCGTATCCGGCTTTGCCGTCATCTTGGATCCATTTGGTGTGGAAGTCGTGGATCCGGTCGTGGTTGGTGATGCTGACTGCGATGGCGAAGATCAGTCCATTTTTGGCTATGCCGCGGATCTGGGTGACTTCGTTTTGTAGTCCTCCACTGTTCACATTTTTTAGTGTGCTGTGGAAGCGTTCGTTGGAGGAGCGCACTGTTTGGTAGTAGTCATCGTGGATGAATGAGCCCCAGGGTAGTGCTTGTAACTTTTTGAGTTGTTTGTTGGTGAGTTTGTAATTGGTGACGGCTGATCGGCACGCTTTTGGTCGTAGTTCTGGGTTGTGTAGGTGTGGCGGGTTGGGTACGTCGGGCAGGCCTTCGGGTCGGTTTGTGCCGGGCTTGTGGTGGATAGCGCAGTAGGCGCGTCCTTGTAGGTGTGGGCATTGCACGGTGATGGTGTGCGTGTAGGGGCTTGGTGCCGTCCCGCCCTTTGCTCCTTGTGCGCGGTTGGTGTTGCGTGGTCGGGTTTTGAGTCGGCGTGGTTGTTCTTTGATGGGCATGGTCAGGGCTTGGTGTAGTCGGATGCGGCGGTCGCGTTCGATGATGCTGGCTGGGGGTTCGGGTTGGGTCCCGCGGTACTTGAGTTCGGGGACGGGATTGTGTGGGTCGCGTGCACCGGGGCAGAGTATTTGTCCGGCGACGATGACGGGTCCTGGTGCTGGTTGTTGCTCGGTGTCGGTGTCGGCGAGTTCGCTGACGGGTAACCAGTGTTTCGGGTAGTCGGCTACGGTGCGGTATCCGTGCTCGAGCAGGTAGTCGGCCCATCCATTTTTCGGGCTGTAGCCCATGTCGGCGATGACGTAGGGGTTGCGGCTGCCGTTGAGTTCGGGGTGCTTGGTGAAGAAGCCGATGGGTCCGACCTTGTGCTGCGAGTCGCGGTAGGTGACAGCGATCCCGCCCTTAATGGGGTCAGTAAGGCTCGGAAACAGACGGTTGGAGTCGGACTCGTAGTAGGCGACGGTCAGGTGCTCATCCGCCAACATCTTCTCGTTCCACGCCTTAGGCGTGAAGCCTGCGTTGAACAAGAAGCGTGCTGGCGTGATCAGCACAGCCTTGTCGCCGACCTCGTAGGCAGCGTCCATGAACAGGTGGTAGATCGGGGTGTCACGTGTGCCTCCCCCTTGTGCCTCTTCTTGGTAGGGAGGGTTACCGATAACCACGTCGAACCTCTTCGTCATGTCACGACTCTCCCAGCATCTCGGCGACAGTCCTGGTCCGGTCTTCCGGTGTCATGTGGGCGAGGTTGCCGACGCGGAAGTGCCCGGAGGCCTCGATCCATACCTTGCGTTCTTCGACGCCGCCAGAGACGGCCTCGACGGTGATTCGGTGCAGAATCTCGTTGTGACTCATCTCGTAGATCTGCGAGGTGAGGATGTGCCGAAGTCGCTCTTCCTGGTCTGGAATCACTCCGGCGAGACCGGTGTCCAGCCGGCGAACCAGCTCCATGAGGAAGAGCCCAGCCGTTGAGAACAGGTCGGCGAAGGTCCGGGTCGGATCGCTGAAGATGCTGGGGTTCTCCGCCTCCAGGATGTCCACCATCTTCGTCACGACGGCCTTCGGCGTGAACACTAGGGAAGTCTTCTGTTGCGGGACGTAGGCGAAGATGTCCTCGGTGAGCGCAGGGTTGAAATAGTCAGCGAGCTCTTGCTTCTTGTCGAGGAACTCCTGGATGGACTGATCGAAGACGGCTTCGTCGAACAGTCCAGGAATCAGGGTGACACTGCCGTCGTCCTCCATGACATCCTGACCATCGCGCAGGAGGCGGAACTCCGCCTCGCTGATGCCGGTGATCTCCTCGAATACGTCGTCCGGCGTGTAGTCGTCGAAGTTCGCAAGCCGAATGCCTCTGTCGCCGTAGGCCATGAGGAACATCGGGATGGTGCGCGCGAAGCCGCGAAGGTGGCTGCGCGCGTCGTCCATCGACTTGTCCGCCTGCTTCTGCACCTTCTTCGTCTCCTCGCGCGTGACGACCTCCGGGACGATCCTGTCCATCGTCTTCTCGACGATGGACAGGATGTTCGCCTGGAACGCTTGATCGGCCACGGCACGCTTGACCGCGACGGCCTGCACATCGGCTTCAGTCGCCGCCTCCTGAGCCTCGTCCTCGAGGTGCTGCTGGGCGATCTGGTGCTCCGTGTAGGCACGCTCCACATCGGTCTTCACCTTCGCTTCCAGCGCTTTGGTATCGCGCTCGACCTGCTTCGCGGTAAGCCCGTAGGACTCCTGTAGCTCCCCCCGCGTCGCACGCGCTTGTTCGGTGATGGCTTCTGCAATCTTTGCCGCCGCGACGCGAGCCGGCGTACTCGCGTCGACGGGCGGAACCGATTCAGTCGTCCAAACGGGCTTACCGAACGCGGCGACTTTCGGATTGATGATGGTCTCGACATCGACTTTGACGTTTCCATCGATGTCGGTAGTGGGCGGCGGGTGGGGCAGATCCAGCGGCTGTCCAGTCGTGACCTTGCCCTGCTTGGCGGTTGGCAGCTTGTCGAGAATCTCCTTGACGTGCTCGGAGTAGCGGAAGATTCCAGCGACGTTCGCGAACAGGAGGTTTGAGAGGAACCCCCGCCGCACGACCTCTCGCGCCTTGAAGACCTGCGGGAACGTCAAGACTTGAGTGGCGTCGAGCTCCATCATCCGGCCCTCGGAGTCTTCACCGAGGACGGGGAAGAAGTTCAGTAGCCGCCGGATGTTCTCCTGCCGTTGGCCACTGTCAACCGGTGGGTTCGGGGCCAAGTTGTTAGCGAACGCATCGAAGATGGTCAGTGTGCGCTCGGGAGCAAAGTCGAAGATGTAGGAGTTCTGCTTCTGAAACACCGCATTGTCATTGCGGATGAACGTGTGCGGGTTCTGTGCCCGGAATGCCGCCTGCATGTACAGCGCGGGTGAGGAGATGTTGGACAACATAACGACGGCTGTCCACTCGGGGACCGTCACGCCCGTTGTGAGCTGCCCGACCGAGAGCGTGATCGTCTTCCCGCCGGCAGCCTCGGCGTTCTTGATCGCCTCCCTCACCTTCTCCAGAGACCTGCCTGAGATGGCTACATCGTCGCCGGCCTCATCGAGACCGTCGTCGCCACCGGACCGGCCGTCGCCTGCCGCCAGGACGATCGTGTAGGCCTTGAAGACCTCGTGCCTCTTCAGTAGCCGCTCGAGCGCACCGGCGGATCGACCTCTCACGGGACCCATCGCGCTCGCCAGGCCCTGCCGTGACAGCGACAGTCGGTGGCGCAGCGCACCGGCTGTGATCTGCTCCGGTGAGAGGTGCAGCAGGGCGGAGGCCCGCTGGCGCCACCATGACATGAGGTCGGTCAGACGCCGCGCCGTCTTGGCCGGGCGCACCTGTCGCGTGATCCGCTGCCGCAGCTGCGTGGTCTCCACCCGGCTGGGTCCACGCCCGCGAGTGGCCTTGAAGTCCGCTACTGCCGCGACCATCGCGGCGTCGACCTGCGCTGACCGTGTCGAGAACTCGGCCAACAGCCGGTCGGGCAGCCCGGCCAGCTCGAAGGCCGGCGTACGACGTGGTCCTCTGTCGCGGTGCTCCCACGCCACGGGCAGCACTCGCGCAAGGTGGTCGGCGAACAGGTTGTCGTAGACCTCGCTGATCGCGACCACGGCGTGATGCAGGGCCCGTGAGTCCAGCGTCCGCCACTTCCCATCCAGGCCCTGCACCCGGTTCGCAATGACGACGTGCGTGTGCAGGTTCGGGTCCCCGGTGCGGGTGTCCCAGTGGTCGAACAGCGCCGCGACCATCCCCCGCGTCGGGACCTGCGCGCACGAGCGAGCCCCAACCCGGGTGAACACCGCACGCGACTCCACGAACGACAACACGTCCCGTACGGCCGCGTGATGAGCGTCGAGCACCGCCTGCTGCGTCACGGGATCGGCGAGCGCCCACAGCACCGAGGCGGACTTCGGTGCGGTGAAGGTCATGTCGAACCCGGCCACCGCGACACGTGGTCGCCGGGCGGACTCGACACGCTCGATTGCCGCGACTGCCGTCTCCCGCTCCGCGCCACGAAGCCCTTCCGGCAGGAGCGCGACGGCGTCCGCGACACGTTGAGCCCGGGTCCGGTACGTCGGATAGGCGCGCCCCAGCGGCCGATCAGTCACGGGGTCGTGCCCTGAACCGAACACCCGGGCCATGGCCCCCTCGGTCACCGTCGATCCAACCGTGACGTCACCGGTGGACAGGCCGAGACCGGCCAGGCCGGTACCAAACCAGGTGCCCGGCGGGTATCCCGACTCTGCGTAGTAGGCGGTGAGCTCGGTGCCGGCCTCTCGGGACGCGTCGCCACACGCGGTGTGACGCAACAGGTACTGATAGCCGGCACCTGCAGACAGCCGCGCCAACGACATCACCGCGCACCGCCACCGGCGGCGTTGCTCGCATGAACATCCACACCTATAGGTGTGCGCGAACTACCCCGAAACGCGAGCTACAGCGCGACCGAACTCCGCAGGAGCCAGACGAGTCTGCGCTGTGGGTCGATGTAGGCGTGCGGCAACCGATGGACCGTGGGATCTGCGCCGCGAGTCACGATGGGTTCGGGCGAACCGTGGTCGACGACGACCATTTCGGTCGAGTTCCAACAGCGTCGGCAACCTGTGGCGACATCGCGACTCGAACCCCAATCGCTGACGATCAGGATTGCGATGGGTGGCATTACGAGGTGCTGTGGCCACGCAAACGTGAACGTTAAAGCATCAGTCCCGGGCAACGCCGGAAGCGGAGCTGGGGAGGTGGCGGCATGCCGACTCTTCGCTTCGGCTTGCATCGACGGCGCACGTTCGCCGCGTCGGCTGTTCGGTTGTTGACCCGCCTATGCGGACCGTTGCCTGACGGTGCCCGCCCGCCAGTGGGTTAGGGATGATGCCTAGTGATGCCGTCGGCAGTCTGGCGAACGGGATGACGTTCAGCAAAGGCGACGGACTCAACCCGCCGGAGGTCGGCCACGACTATGGCCTGCCGACCGACACCGGATTCGACCGGATCCATGTTCTCCGTATCGAGCGACGAAGCAGTCCGGTTACGAGTCGCTGGTGGCCGAGCAAGACCTCGTACGTCGCGGTCGTGTCGCGCGACACGCCGGGTGAATCGTCCACACCATTCGAGCTACAGCAAGAGGTCGTTCTTCGGATCTCTCCGGGCGGTCTGAAGCCCTGGACGTGGTGTCAACAAGCTCAGGAGCTGCTCAGAGAGCTCCAAGTCGACCGTTCGGCTTCTACCCAGCGCGTGGGTACGTGTTGGCCGTTGACCCAGGACCAGGTGGATCGGCTCAGGGAACTCGTCTTAGAGAGTCACCGACCCGGAGGCGATGTCCCTCGAAGCACCCGATTGCTTCTGAGTGGGCACAAGCTATTCCGGACACGGAGTCGCCTGTACCAGGCCGACCTCGAGTACCTGCTGGACTCTCGGGCAGGGTAATCGGGCGTCATCGCGGGGCGACCGCTAGTGCGTGGCCGCCCCGCGACGAAGCTCAGTTCCAGGGGATGACGGGGAGGTCCCTTGGAGCGCGAACGGTCAACAGCTCCGCACCGTCCTCGCGGATCACGATGTTCTCTTCGTGAACCATCATGCGACCGGGCGCGAACTCCATTCCGGGCTCGATCGTCAACACCGTCCCGGGGAGGAGCACGGTCGTGTCTCCGGGCATGTTGCTGGGGGGCTCAGTAAGCTGCAGACCAAGGCCATGGCCGAGGCGACCGACGTTGTTCCCTAGCGATCCGCCCGCCGTGAGGACGAGGTCCATCGCCTTCCAAACTTCCTCGACTGTCGCACCAGGCGTAGCAGCGGCGATCCCTGCCTCGGTAGCGTCCCAGACCACCTGGTGTGCGCGAGCGACCTCGGCGGTCGGGCTCCCGAACGCCCAGTTCCTGTCGAAGTCGCAGAAGTAGCCGTCGTAGGTCGTGCCAGTATCGATGATCAGTACGTCGCCCTCGATGATCTCTCGGTCAGTGGGGCCCATGACGATGTTGTCGTAGCCGCCTGGACCAGCGACGCCGATGAGGTATGGGCTGGTGTCGGCTCCCCGGGCGATGACATCACGGCGGTACTTCTGTACGACGTCTCGCTCGGTGTCCCCTCGCCGGTAGAGATTTGGAACTTCCGCGTACGACGCGGATGCGACCGAGCACACGAAGCGGATCCGGTCGATCTCGAGCTCGGACTTGACATGGCGACATCCGCGGACAACCGAGGTCCCGTCCACAACGTCGACGCCCGACCTCGCGCGGACGGCCTCTAGATCGTTGAGGGGCATTCGAAGTGACAGCTCGCGACCCAGTTCGGCGCCGACTCGCCCGCCACTACCAGCAACCTCCCGAAGGGTTTCCGACAGGAGTGTGACGCCATCGTCATCTGGTCGCGGAGCCGGCCATGTCCGGATGTCCTCCACCCAGGTCACAGCCATCCCCGGCGCACCGATCTCGGGGATCACCGCAATCGGACCGCTTCCGCTGACAGGCAGCACGACATACCACGGTCGAGTGGGGCTCTCCCAGAACTGGGAGTCGAAGCCGGTGAAGTACCGGATCTGCTGTGGCGTTGTGACGAGGAGTGCGTCAAGTCTTGCCTCAACCATGAACTGCTGGGCGCGTTGGAAGCGATCGACGAACTCCGCCCGAGGGAAGCCACGGGCCGGCGGTGCCGGCTGACTACTCACGGAATGCTCCTTCTGGTCGAGAGTCGGCATCGGTTGCCGGGTCCGAACGACGATCGAGGAATCCCTCCCGGAGCACAAAGGCGACCATGGACCTGCGCTGATTCTGTGGCCAGGGACAGGATCGAACTGTCGACCTTCCGATTTTCAGTCGGACGCTCGTACCAACTGAGCTACCTGGCCGTTCGTGCTGGGTGAGCATATCGGAGCGGTGGCTACTGCCCCAACATCGGGCCGCACGTGCCTTCATCGCGACCACTCAACCGAGTGTGCCGTGGTGGGCACTAGGGCCGATCACCGCGACCTATCGGCTGGCCTTGCAACGTGCATCCCACTTCGTAGCGCCCTACTAAGTGCTCCTACGTACTGTGCGACCCCGACCGGGCTCGAACCGGCGACCTCCGCCGTGACAGGGCGGCGCGCTAACCAACTGCGCTACGGGGCCTCGTAGCTCAGCCGAAACCGAGCCTTGAGTCGTGCTGTACCCCCAACGGGATTCGAACCCGTGCTACCGCCGTGAAAGGGCGGCGTCCTGGGCCACTAGACGATGGGGGCCTGGTACAGACCTCCGACGTCACCTGTCAGGGGACGCGGAGAGCATACGTGACTATCCGGGTAGAGGCCAAAACGGACGACCACTCGAACGGTGCCCCAGGAGCCTATCGGCTCGGGCACTATGGGTGCATGCTCGAGGTACCGTTTGCCGATTTCGAGGATCTTGTGGCCGCCGCACTGGATGAGATTCCCGATCAACTCGCCCGCCTTGTCGACAACGTCGTCATCGTGGTCGAGGACGACGTACCGCATGGTGATCGGCCGCTTCTCGGGCTGTACGAGGGGATTCCGCTCACTCAGCGAGGTAATTACTACGCGGGTGTCATGCCCGACCGGATTACCTTGTACCGCAAGCAAATTCTGGCGATCTGCGACACGACAGAAGACGTGATCGATGAGGTGCACATCACCGTTGTGCACGAGATCGCACACCACTTCGGCATCGACGATGAACGTTTGCACGAACTCGGCTACGGCTGAGCCGACTGAGCCGACTGAGCTGGAAGTCGTAAGCAGCGGCTGATCATGTGTGGCTGGACGCTACTCGCCGGATTGATTCGACGGCTGATCGGTGGCGTCAAAATACGGCCGGACGGGTGATGCATCTTCGGGCAGCAGGAAGCCCCACTCCAAAGCGAGGCTGTCGCCGATGCCTGTACCGGGCCGGTAGCTGGGCGTCGCTGGGGTGAGCTCACCGCTGGTGAACTCGATCGTGTACTTATCGACCGCGCCGGCCCACTCGCTGCCGTTGTCGACCCACGACGGTGCTTCTTCGGACGACGGTGCTTCTTCGGACGACGGTGCTTCTTCGGACGACAATGGCTCTTGCGGCCGCGTTAGCCCCTCGCTCGCTGCGACCTCAATGGCAGGAGCGCCGGGTGCTGCTGAGGATGGCATGAGCCCGGTCCAGGACGCTGGCCCCGCCAAGGCGCCCTCGTCCAGCGAGACTGTGTTCGCGTACACCTCGAGTGGATACGGCTTGCCAAACAGGTCTCCCTGCGCCGCTGCGACACCGATGCGGCGAGCCTGCTCAAGGAGTTCGGGGGTGTCGACGCCAGCGGCAATCGTGACGATCCGCACGGCGTTCGCGGCTGCGACCATGCCTCGAACTAGGTCCTCGTAGTCGGGTGAATTCAACGTGTCGAGAAGTACCTCGGGGTCAAGGGTGACCGACGTGGCCGGGAGCCTGCGCAGTAAGCCCATGGAAAGCAGCTCGGTCGTGTAATGCGTGACGCCCAGTGCGATCGGGCCTTCGGCAATCAGGTCGCTGAGCCGGCGCTGGATACGACTCGGCTTACCTACTCGATCGACTTCGCTTTCGGCCAGCGCGAGGATCAAAAGTGGTGCCGGGCGACTGGCGTGCTCACCATCGAGCCCGTTCAACGCAGCGGCAGCAGCCTTTGCTGTGCCTGGCTCAAGAGCATTGCGTGATGTGGGAACCCACATGCTCAGTTCGTGGGCTCGAGCGGGTGCGACGTGGCGTACGTCTTGCACAGCCTGATCGAGCAGCCAGTGCACGACCGTGGTTGCCGTTGGCTCGTCGAGTGCCGCCCGAATCTCAGCTGACGGAACGACTTCCTGGCCTCGACGCCAGTGAAGTACCGCCTCGAACCCGGCCACTGAATTCGTCGCCAGTGTGACCACTGGCCGGTAGTGCACGCGCAATTCGCCCCGAAGGTGGGCGCTGGCTAGGTCGAGCATCGGAGCCGGCGCTTCTCCACTCGGCTTCGCGAGGACGACTCGGCCGCCACCTAGCGCCTTGGCGTCAAACATGGCGGCGTCAGCAAGTCTTTCTAGGTCGGCCGCCGAGTGATCCCCGGGGACGTAGAGCACAAGGCCGAGGCTGGCGCTGATAGGCACGTATTGATCGCCGATGGTCACCGGCTCACGGAGCACTGTGATCATTCGCTCTGCGAGACTGACCGCCGTTTCGGCATCGCCTACGTCCTCGCACAGGATCAGGAACTCATCGCCGCCTCGGTGCGCGACAAGGTCGGAGGTCCGGAAGGTAAGCCGGAGCCGGTTGGCTGTGGTCCTGATGAGTTCGTCGCCTGCTTGATGACCGAGGGTGTCGTTCATCGTCTTGAGGCCATCGAGGTCGAGGAACATTACGGCGAGTTGGGTGCCAGCGCGCCGGGCTCGGGGTAGCGCGTGTGACAGCGCGGTCGAGAAGAACTCGCGGTTGGGGAGCCCAGAGAGTGCGTTGTGCAGTGCGGCATGACGAAGTTGGTCTTCGGCGGCCTTGGCTGAGGTGATGTCCTCGAGAGTGATCAGCGTGTGCGGCTCGTCGTTGTACTCGATGTCTCGTGAACGAAGGCGCACCCAGGCCGTCGTGCCGTTTACCCGGGTGATTTGCCGTTCCTTGCCGTGCACGAACCCACCGTCGGTCCGGCTCAGGTCGCGAAGGGCTCCGTCTGTCGGGCTCTCTGTGCCGAGGATCGTGTCGATGGTGGTGGTGAGGACATCGTCACGCGACATCCCTACTGCGAGACAGAATGCGTCATTGACGGCCGAGAAGTCGCCATGCCGGTTGACCACGCTGAGACCTACTGGGCTCGAGTAGAAGACAACTCGCAAGGCACGCTCACTGCGCCCAAGTCGCTGCAGTTCCTCAACTCGTTCGTGTTGATCGTGGATCACCATGATCACTTCGCCAACAGCACCGGCTGAGGTGTACGAGAAGGCGCTGGCGCGCAAATCGCGCCACAACCATGCGCCATCGATCATCAGCCGAACTTCGAAATGGCGTACCTCGTCGGAACCAAGACTCACCAGTTCGTCGACCCACCGACGCAGTTCTAACTCATCCGCGAGGTGGACGTCGAGGTCATTGAGTGAGGAACCCACATGCAGGTTCTCAGCGACAGCGGGAGATACAGCGGCTCCGCCGTGCACTGCACTGATCAGTCGGGTGGCAAGGTCGCACACGATGAGGATGTCAGGCGAGCTAGCCAGGATCCGTAAGGCTTCGTCGTTGTCGAACTGTTGCTCATCGGGCTGCATATTGCTGCCGGTGGGCTCCGATGCGCCGCGCTGCCTTGTCGGGATCTGCGGGGGCGGTTGAGTAATTCCGGGCCGTGCTGGCATAAGCGGACCGCTTGCGCGCTTGGCGCTTGTCGGTTCGGCGCCTAGTGCGGTAGGGGTACGTGAGGCATCGCGAAGATCGACGTTGAGCACACCGAATTCAGATTCCGGCTCTGGGTCAAGCCGCGCGGAGGTCTTCCCTGTGCTGCTCGTGCTTGATGCGCGGCTTAGGTCACTTGCGCTAGCCAGCGGCAGTGATCGGAGTGCGGGAGCCGATCGGCTGCCACGGGTGGGGTCTGCGCCAAATTGCCCTTGCGACGACCGCTCCGAATCCGCTGCCTCTGCTCGGCCGCCGTCCAGCCTCCGAGCCGAGCCTCGGGTCGGCGGAGTCTCGCGCTCTGCGTCGCTGTCTGCTGCATCGTCTTGATAAACCCCCACGACACCGGGGCCCAGCGGACGAAAAGCCAGGGTGCGGCTGGAGTTGCCTGATTGGGCGAGGCGAAATCTCAGCTGGACTTCTGGTGTGTCCGATGCGAGCCAGTAGGCCGCCCGTAGGCGTGGAATATCGTCGGGATGCACCCCTCGGGCGACGTCGTCGATGGACCGGACTTCGTCGATGCGAGGTCGACCGTGGAGTTCGTAGGTGAGGTCAGACCACGCGACTGCTCCGTCATAAGTGACGGTAATCAGACCGACGCCAAGTGATTCGGCCGCCGCCACTAGGACATGGTCGACATAGCCGCGCGCGCTAAAGAGCGCGGCGACGATGTCCCATTCGCCGGCAGCGCGGCTCGTCATGGGGTTGATTGTGCCGATCCTCGCGCTCCTCGG
>Ga0194050_1000751_pt1 | contig 11301 bp, 10 predicted proteins | sample SepL2310m_MetaG_FD_148657 | JGI IMG/M metagenome (GOLD analysis project Ga0194050, IMG submission 148657) | Anoxic zone freshwater microbial communities from boreal shield lake in IISD Experimental Lakes Area, Ontario, Canada - Sep2016-L239-10m | ecosystem: Environmental > Aquatic > Freshwater >...
GAACCAGTTGGTGGATTAGTGGTTTTAGTCGGCACTGCAATTTCACAAGGCCGCCATCTACGCAATAGTTTAGAAATTGTAGAATAAGTAGGTGAGCACAACAGCACCAACTCAAAACAGCTGGGTGCCTATTTATTTGGCACTTGGATTTGTTTGGGGCTGTTCATTTTTATTTATTGAACAGGGGTTAACTTTCCTTACTCCAATTGGCGTGGCTTTTGCACGGTGTGCACTGGGAGCACTAGCGCTTTGGGTAGTTGTTTATTTTAAAAAAGTAGCAATTCCAACAGATAAAAAATTGTGGTTTCAACTTTGGGTAGTTTCACTTTTACTTAATGTCTTTCCTGGCATTCTATTTGCACTCGCTCAAACAGAAGTTACCTCAGTTCTCGCTGGGATCGTAAATGCAACCACTCCACTAACGACCTTGTTGGCGATCTTTATTTTTTTTCGGAAAGAGAAAGTTAAAAGTTATCAAGTTATTGGTCTTTTAATTGGATTCTCGGGAGTAGCGACTGTCTTTGGAGTTTGGCGTGGATTAGGTAGTAGCGCCCCTTGGGCAATTGGCGCACTTTTAATTGCAGTTAGTTGTTATGGCCTATCATTTCCATTTTCAACGCGATTTATAATGCCTCGTAAATTACAACCAGAAGCACTCGCAACGATTCAAGTGTCGATGGCGGCAATTACATTGTTGCCCTTTTACTTAATCGATGGGATCGCCGAAGATAAATATTTACCATTACCAGTTTTGTCAGTACTTGCACTTGGAATTTTTGGCTCTGGAATCGCATACATCTGGAATTTTAGAATTATTGAATTGGCCGGCAGTTCAGTCGCGTCTAGCGTTACTTATTTAACTCCCATTGTCGCTGTAGCAATAGGAATCGCTTTTCTCAGTGAGCCGTTCTCATGGAATGAACCGGTTGGCGGTCTAATAGTTTTAGCAGGAAGCGCCATCGCTCAAGGCCGGCACCTTCGTAAGTTGCCGTGAAATCTTTAATAATTACGGCGATCTTAATTGTTGGTTTCTGGGGATAAGTGTTGTAAACCCCAGGCGTACATGGCAATTGCTCCTGCGGCTGATGCATTAATTGATCTGGTTGAGCCATATTGATTAATTGCGAGAACTTCGCGACAAATCGAAACTGCTTCATCTGACATTCCAGATCCCTCTTGACCAAAAAATAAAACGCAAACTTTTGGCAGTGGACGATTTTCTAGCGGAAGACTAACTTCGATATTATCAATGCCAATTATGGGTAATTTATTTTCATTCGCCCATTCTGCAAACTCAGCGATACTTGCATGGTTATGCACGGTTAAATATCGATCAGTGACCATTGCTCCACGCTTATTCCAATTTTGCTTCCCAACAATATGGACGCCACCAACGTTAAAAGCATTTGCTGTCCTGATTAGCGAACCGATATTTAAATCATGTTTCCAATTTTCAACTGCAATATGAAGTGGGGTTCGTTTCGTATCTAGATCTGCAACTATGGCAGCGACGCTCCAATAGCGATATTCATCTAGAACATTTCGTTGATCACCATTTTCGAGCAGTTCTAGATCAAATTGCTCACCGACAGGCCAAGGTTTTGGGTGTGGCCCAACACCAATAAATGGGTAGAACTCTCCTGCGCCCGGGTCACTCATTTGTATCAGCGATACCCAATCTTCCTTGTTAGAATTAACTCAAAGTGCGAAGTTGTCAGAAAGCCTTTAGAAATTAATGGAACTAATGGAACCAGTGAAGGAAGTGTAGTGGGCGCAGCGTTAGCGTTACTTTCCAGCTTAACCTGGGGTGTTGCTGATTTTATGGGAGGAATTGCCTCACGTAGAAGATCAGTCATGCAGGTTCTGGTTATCGCTTATCCAATTGGCGCAGTCGTGTTAACCGGCGTTGCAATTTTTGTCGTTCCAGGTGAATTAAGTAGTGAAACATTTTTAATTGGAGCATTGGCTGGTGCTATTGGAGCCACAGCAATTGGGTGTCTTTATGTAGCGCTCAAACGTGGTCCGATGGGAATTGTTTCTCCAATAACAGCTTTAATGTCAGCTGCGATTCCAGTATTTTCAGGATTGCTAAATGGTGAGACCCTAAGTCTGCTGGCAGTAATTGGAATAATTGCCGCGGCGATGGCCGTAATTCTCGTAAGTCAAGAAGTAAATGCACATCAAAAAGTGGCATTTTCAACAATTGCTATATCCCTCACTAGCGGAACTTTAATCGGTATCTATTTGACTTTAATCGGAACATCTTCTGATGATTCTGGAATTTGGACTGCAACAATCGCACGCTGGTTCTCATCAATACTGGTACTTGGCGTTGTGTTAACAACTGTTCGTAAATTTGAGCGCAGTAATTATCCTTGGGCGCTGGTTATTATTTCAGGCGTTTTGGATGCAGGCGCAAACGGAATATTTCAAATCGCTTCTCAAAATGGAATGCTGGCCATAGTCGCTGTACTTGGTTCTTTATACCCTGCCACTACTGCAATTCTCGCCAGATTTATTTTGCATGAACGGTTGCATAAGATCCAAATTACTGGTGTGATACTTGCGCTTGCCGCAGCAGTCGCGTTATCACTTTCATGAAAAAAAGATCACTTCTAGTTTTTTTATTATCTGCTTGTTTAGCAAGTATGAATCTTGCTTGGCAATCTGAGGCAGCAGAAGTTGTGCCGAGTATTTCAACATCTGCGCAAACAAGAATCGATTTGAAATCAAAAATTGATCAACAAATGGATGCCTTAAAAATTGCCATCGAAGAAGCAGGTCCGGCCCAAGAAGATTTTTTGCAGATCAAAGCAGATCCACCTGGAAATACTCTTACTGAGCAAGCAATTTATTTAACCTCAGCACGCGGATTGTTGCAACGAAAAGTAGCTATTATTTTGCAAATAGTCGGGCAAGCATCAACGTTAATGACTCAACTACTTGCACTTCATAAAGAGATTAATGAGGCTGTTATTTCGATAAAAGAAATTGCAAATAGCCGGCCAACTGTTACCCCGCCAGTTGAATGCCCACCGGGTATTGAATTTAAAGGTGAAAGCATTTGGGAGACAGGAACCGTTCAAGCGGTAACCGACGGAGATACGGTTGAAGTGAAAACTTGTCGTGGGGTACTAGAAGTTCGGCAGATCGGAATTCAAGCAACTGAAACAACCAAACCTGATCACATTTCACAATGCGGGGCAGATGAGGCGACAACCTTCATGAGAAAATTGTTGCCAATTGGGAGTGAAGTGCAGTTGCGGGCGAGTAATTATGCTTCCTCTAACAATTACGAAGAAGTTGCTCGGCCTTTTAGAACAATTTATGCAAAAGATAGTGAAGGAAAATTCACTATCGATGTCCAAGCTAAATTGTTAATTGCAGGTTTATCACTTTGGTTCCCAAACTCTACAAATGAGTATTTTCACAATTTCGAGTATTTGACTTTGTTAAACAGCGCAGCCGAAGCAAAAGTTGGATTTTGGTCTAAAACACTCTGTCCAAATGATTTAACACCTTTGGATGCAATAGAAGTATGGATGAATAGTGATTCTCCATTAAGTAATGAAAATCCATTTGGTGAGTATGCTTTATTGCACAATAAAACAGATAAAGAGATTGATATTTCAAATTGGAGCATTCGCGATACATCTCTTGAATTAAGAGTTGAAAAGTTTGCATTTGCTGTTGGTACTAAAATTGGTGCGGGGCAGGTGCTCACAATTTATCTTGGTACTCCAATTTTGAATTACCCATTATCGACTGGTGAAATTTCTTTTGGATTAATATCTCCGATATTACAAAACCCAACATTAAATAGTGACAAATTTACTGGGGATGGAATTTATTTAATCTCACCACGAACAATAAAAGGTGGTGGAAATATTCGTGCTTGGATTCATCGGCCATGTGTCCCAAATGAATGCGTAGCCCCTGAGTGGTTAGTTAAAAATTCTGATGGCAGTGCCAGAGCGATTCCTTTGCCACAGACTCTTTCCATGGTGCTGAATCCAGCAAAATACGCCCGGAAAGTCCCAGATCTAGCAGGATTGAGTGCAGAACAAGTTACCGGTGCACTTGCGGCACTTGATCTAGTGGCGCAAATTGTTGATCAATCACCGAACTCTGGGAAAGCTACGCGAATGGTCCGGGATTTGTCCCCGAAGACGGGGACCAACTTGCCCGCTGGGGCACAGGTAAAAGTTTATGTGGGTGTATCAGACGCTTAATCAACAATTAATTTAAAGATTGTTGGATTTATTCATCAACTGTGCCATTGTTACAAGGTGTCGACTTCCCAAACTGCTGCGATTTCGGTGACAGATTTAACTAAACGTTATGGTGAACGAAATGCCGTTGACCATATTTCTTTTGAAGTTCCGCGCGGAACGATTTGTGGTTTTGTCGGACCAAATGGGGCAGGCAAAACCACAACTATTCGGATGCTTTTGGGGTTAGTTAAACCAACAGCGGGCGCAGGGACCGTTTTAGGTGAGCCATTAACCCATCCGGAAAGATTTTTAGGAAAAGTTGGTGCTTTAATTGAAGGTCCGGCTTTTTATCCGGCGCTATCTGGGCGAGAAAATTTGAAGGTGTTAGCAACATTGGGTAACTTCCCACATGAAAGAGTAGATCAATTATTAGATCAAGTTGGATTGTTAGATCGTGCGGGTTCTAAATTTAAAACTTATTCGTTAGGAATGAAGCAGAGATTAGGCATTGCCGCGGCATTGTTGCCATCCCCTGAATTACTAATACTTGATGAACCAACAAATGGATTAGATCCTGCAGGTATTCAAGAAGTGCGTGAATTACTTGGGCATTTAGCTGGATATGGTTTAACGGTTCTAGTTTCTTCGCACTTGCTCTCAGAGATTGAAGCAATATCTGATGATTTAGTAATGCTACGAGACGGGAAAGTTTTATTTTGGGGACAGACAAAAGCTTTATTAACTGCTCAGCAACCAACAGTTATCGCTAGCACTACCAATCCGCAAGATTTAGCACGGCTGATTGAGATTGCTACTAATTCTGGACACCAAGCACAAATTATGAATGAGAGTGTGCATGTAGTTGCGGACTCTGCATTTGCAGCAAGTTTTAATAAAAGTGCTTTTGACGCCGGAATAGTCCTGTCTTCATTGGTAACTGCTCGTCCAACTTTGGAAGAGACCTTCTTTGAATTGACAAGTGATAATTAATGATCCGTATATTTAAATCGGAATGGCGCAAACTTCGCCGGCCCACTTTATTTTTGGGAACTATGGCTGCAGTTATTGGCTTAACTGGATTAATTTCGTCATTACTATTTTTACTTCTAGATTCCCCACGCGGCAATGCTCGTGAAGGAATGATGATTACTCGTGAAACTCTAGCGATGCCAAATGGTTTATATATTGGTTTTGCAAACTCTGCTGGATTGCTAGGCGTGATTGCTCTTTGTGTATTTGCAGCACAAACTGCAATTGAATACACAAATGGAACTTTGCGGAATTTGTTAGTACGTGAACCAAGAAGATTATTACTACTGGCTGGGAAATATCTTGCCATGATTTCATTTGCATTAATCACTGTTTGCTTTTCGGCGATTGTGAGCATTGCAATTTCAGTATCTCTAGCCGGAACTAAAGGTGTTAGTACGGATCAATGGTTTACTTCTAGCGCGATTTCTCTATTTGGTTCAACATTTGGGAATGTATTCCTATCTGTAATCTCGTATGGAACGGTCGGGATGACTCTTGGGTTGTTATTGCGCTCACCAATTACTTCAATTTCCATTGCGGTCGCTTGGATTTTGGTGATTGAAAATATTCTTTCAGCAACCGTTAATGGCATCTCGAAATGGCTGCCTGGACAATTAATGAACGCCATTCCAGTGCAATTTGGCGTTGATTTTACATATTCACGAGCGTTAGCCGGAAGTGCGGCTTATCTTTTAATTTTTGCTGTAGCGGCCGCAATATTATTTAAACGCCGAGATGTGGTTAATTAATATTTGAGCAGGACACAGCCGCAAAATCTTTCAAATAACCGGCTTTTCTAAAGGCACTCATTTATCCTAAAGACATTCGTCACTGCCTTCACTTCCCTAAAGCAGCGACAAGGGGGAAATGTGTTTTCTAGCCGAAGTGCAGCTGGCCTTCTGGCCTGCGTTTTGGCGATTACTTTTATAGCCACACCAATAGAAGCACAATCAGCAACTCGTAAACCAACTCTTGAAGAGATTAAAGCCGCAAAAGATAAAGAGATTGCAAAAGCAAATGAAGCCGCAAAAGCTAAAGCAAGATTGGCGACAGCAGCTAACCAGTTGAGAGCGCTAACGGTAAAAGCAAATGCAGCCAGGGCCATTTATCTTAGAGAACAAGCAGCACTTAAAGTCGCTATTACAAAGGCAGAAAAAGCTGCAAAGAAAGAGAGAGCTGCAATCGTTGCGGTTGCTGATGCAAATATGCGGATCGGCAAGATGGCAGCGAATGCTTACATTATGGGTTCTGGATTTACTGATTTTGATTCAATACTTAATGCAAACGGCCCGCAAGATTTAGCAGACCGACTTTCCATTCTTGACGCTCTTGGAGAGGGAAACTCAGAAGTTCTTTCAAGATTAAAAGTAGCCCAAGCGGCCGCAGCGGAAGCAAAAGCCGAAGCAGACAGTGCGCGAGCTGAGCAAGCTGTCGCAACTGCACGAGTCGCCGCGGCTAAGAAAATTGCTGATGATGCCAGAGCCATGCAACAAGTTGAAGTAAATAAATTAGAAAAAATCCAGGCTCAGATAATTAGAGAACTTTCAAGTGCACGAAAAAAACGAGTTACATTAGAACAACAAAGGCAATTAGCAATATTGGAAGAAGAGTTAGCAAATCGCGCAGGACAAACAACTGGGCAAGCAAAAATTTGGCCGGTAACTGGTGTTGGATTTAGTAATGGTCGCTCCACATTCAGGACAAGTGAAAGTCAGAGAAGTGAAGCCGTTGTATTTGCAAAGAAACAAGTCTTGGCGCGTAAACCATATGTATGGGGCAATGAAGGCCCAAATAGTTTTGATTGTTCTGGATTGGTCTTTGCTGCTTATAGATCTGCTGGTTTGGATTACACCCAGTGGGATCGCGTGAACTCGCGGATTTATTATAGTTGGACTAAACGGGTTCCATTAAGTGAGTTGGTTCCTGGCGACTTAATTTTTTATTCCTATAAGGCGGATATCAGCACCATCCACCACATCACAATTTATGCCGGAAACGGGATGATGTGGGAAGCTCATAGCACTGCAAAAGGATTGTTGTTTAGTTCGATTTATTCAATTCCAGGATTGATTCCATTTGGTGGTCGGGTATAGTCATTTGAAGCAAATTTATCTATAATTTGCACTGCAACTGCTCGCCCACTATCTAAAATGGAGTTTCTAAAGTGAAAATTATTGATGTCAAATTTGCTGGTTTAAAAGGTGCAACTCCCAAGGGTGGCTGGACAGAAGAGTTAAAACCAGACAGCGTCGTTCATACGCTAATCTCAATCAAAACTGATTCTGGGATAGTAGGCGTTGGTACCGTATTTACGAGTTCAGATTTAGTTGCTGCCTCACTAGAAGTTTTGAAACCAATGTTAATTGGAGAGAGTGCAGTGGAGCCGGAGCGAGTAAGTGAAAAATTGCATCAAAATACATTTTGGCTTGGACGTGGGGGTTCAATCACTCACACAATTAGTGGAATTGATATTGCTTTGTGGGATATTTTTGGAAAAATTACTGGCCAACCAATTGGGCGTTTTTTTGGCGGAAGATTGCGTGAGAAAGTCATGCCTTATGCATCGCTTTTGATGGATGAACCAAAAATAATGAATGCGAATTTAACTGAATTAAGAGGGCAGGGTTTCAAGGCTTTCAAAATTGGCTGGGGAACATTTGGGAGAATTGATACTGCCAATGATGAACTCTTAGTTAAAAGTGCGCGCAAAGCGATCGGCGATGATTGCTTCTTGGCAGTAGATGCGGGCGGAAGTGATGCTTATTGGCGCGGAAATCTGCGTTGGGCAATTAACGCATCAAAGATGCTCGCTGATTACAACGTTGGTTGGTTTGAAGAAGCGCTAAGGCCAGATGATTTGGCTGATTTCGTAGAGCTTCGCAAGCAATCACCAGTGCCAATCACTGGCTGTGAAGTATTAACCCGCCGGCAAAGTTTTACCCCATTTATTACTGAACGCGCTTTCGACATTATTCAACCGGATGTGACAAAAGTTGGTGGCATTGGCGAATTTCGCAGAATTGCGGCTATGGCAGATGAATACGCGATTCGGGTCATTCCACATGGTTGGAATACTGCAATTGGTTTAGCAGTGGATTTACAACTTTCATCAGCAATTCTTACTGCAGAAAAAGTTGAGTACTGCACTGGTTCGGCATATGTTGATGATTTAGCCACACAGCCTTGGAAATTAGATAGTGATGGACTACTCGAGATTCCTACTAAACCTGGAATTGGATTTGAATTAGATCCAGATAAAGTTGAGAAGTACAGCGGCGTGCGCGGATTTTTAGATTAACTCATGATGATTGATGCGCGCAGAGTGGTTCGAAATGCACTGGCGCATTTTGAACCGGGAGATCGAATTCTGCTCGCCGTATCAGGTGGAGCTGATTCACTTTTATTAGCTGCCACAACAAATCTTGAAGCAAGTAAAGTAGGAATTGCGTTGAGCGCACTAGTTGTTGATCATCAATTACAAAACGGTTCAGGTGAAGTGGCATTAAGTGCACAAAAAAAGTTGATTGAATTAGGAATTACAGAAGCAAATATTTCTCAAGTTGAAGTTATCGGTAACGTAGGTAACGGGGGGATGGAGGCGGCAGCACGGCGCGCACGTTATGAAGCACTTGATGCCGAGGCGGATCGAATTGGTGCGGTTGCGATTTTTCTGGGTCATACTGAAGATGATTTAGCAGAAACGGTATTACTTGGTTTAGCAAGAGGGTCTGGTACTCGTTCACTTTCTGGAATGGCGTTTCACGTTGGCAGGTATGTGCGGCCATTTCTTGAATTAAGTAGAGCCCAAGTATTAACCGCATGTAAAGAAAGTGGAATTGAATTTTGGAGCGATCCGCAGAATGAAGATTTAAGTTTTGCCCGAGTTCGCGTCCGGAATGAGATCTTGCCAAAGATGGAAAAAGAGATTGGTCCCGGAATTTCCAAAGCACTAGCTCGCACTTCACGGATCCTGCGCGAAGATGCTGATGCCCTTGATCTGATTGCCGGGGATATTTTTGCCAGCCTGGCCGATCCCGCCCAGATTCCGATTGAATTGATCTCAGAACTACCGATCGCTGTGCGTAAACGGGTTATCAAGCGCGCAATTGAAGCAATGGGAGCACCCAGCCTGAGTGCTGAGCAAATTCTGGAGGTAGAAGCGCTGGTTGGAGCCTGGAAAGGGCAGGGCGCGGTGGCTTTGGCCGGTGGCATTACAGCCCGCCGAGATTCCGGCAGACTAACCCTCTCAAAGTAATCAAGGGCCAGCGTAATCAAGAGGGAGTTCACCTGTGGATCTGTCGATAATCAAAGATGAAGTCACTGAAGTTGTGGTAACTGAAGAGCAATTAAAGGTGCGCATAAATGAGATCGCTCGAAAGATCGAAAAAGATTACGAAGGAAAAGATTTAATTTTGATTGGCGTATTAAAAGGTGCAGTAATGGCCATGGCAGATTTGTCTCGAGCCATTCAACGACATATTGAAATGGATTGGATGGCAGTTTCTTCTTATGGATCGGGAACTAAGTCGAGTGGAGTTGTTCGAATCTTAAAAGATTTAGATTGTGATATTTCTGGGCGAAATGTTTTGATTGTTGAAGATATTGTTGATACCGGGTTGACGTTATCGTGGCTAAAAGCAAATTTAGAATCACGTGGTGCAAAAAGTGTTGAAATTTGCACAATTTTCCGTAAGCCAGAAGCGGCTAAAGTTGAAGTCAATGTTAAATATGTGGGATTTGATATCCCGCCTGCATTTGTTGTTGGCTACGGCTTAGATTTTAATGAGAAGTACAGAAATCTTTCCGTAGTTGCAGTTCTTTCACCACACATGTACTCCTAATTTGAGCGGATAATATGATCGAAAAAGTTTTGGTTAAAGTTAAAAAGTATTTAAAGTCTCCACTAACTTGGTTAGTTGTGGCGATGCTGCTTGCTATTGGCTATAGCCAAATTATGAATTTAAGCAAAAGTTTTAAAGTTGTAGATACTTCGACAGTGCTTTCGGTGATTTCTGCGAAACAAGCCGATTCAGTATTGCTAGTAGATAAAGAGCAGTTGATTCGTGTTGTGCTAAAAGCAGGAGTATTGATTGATGGCGCTTCAAAGTTAGAAGCCTCTTACATCACAGCGCAAGAACCACAAATAGTTGAATTGTTGGCTCAAAATCCACCACCTAAAAAATGGAATGTAAAAGTCCCAACCCAATCATTACTAGTTTCGCTGATTTTTACATTACTTCCATTCCTTTTAATAGGTTTTATCTTTTTCTTTGTAATGAGTAGAGCACAAGGTGCCGGTAAAGCATTTTCATTTGGAAAATCAAGAGCTAAATTAAATTCAAAAGAAACGCCCCAGACAAAATTTGAAGATGTTGCTGGCGTAGATGAAGCAATTGAAGAGTTGCGCGAAATTAAAGATTTTTTAGTTGCTCCTGAAAAGTATCAAGAGTTGGGGGCAAAAATTCCCAAAGGTGTGCTGTTGTACGGTCCTCCAGGCACTGGTAAAACTTTGCTAGCCAAAGCGGTAGCCGGAGAAGCAAGTGTGCCTTTTTATTCAATCTCAGGCTCAGATTTTGTTGAGATGTTCGTCGGTGTAGGAGCATCAAGAGTTCGTGATTTATTTGCACAAGCACGGCTAAATTCTCCGGCAATTGTTTTTGTTGACGAGATCGATGCGGTAGGTCGTCATCGTGGTGCTGGTATGGGTGGCGGACATGACGAACGCGAACAGACACTCAATCAATTATTAGTTGAGATGGATGGTTTTGAAGCAAATGGTTCAGTGATTCTGATTGCCGCAACTAATCGTCCAGATATCCTCGACCCGGCATTGCTTCGTCCTGGACGTTTTGATCGACAAATTGCTGTTGAACGACCAGATCTAAAGGGACGTAATGAAATTTTAAAAATCCATGCCAAAAATAAACCTTTAGCAGATGGAGTTGATTTACTAGGACTAGCTAGACGAACTCCAGGTTTTACTGGCGCTGATTTAGCGAATGTCGTTAATGAAGCAGCATTGCTGACTGCTCGCAAAGAGGAGAAAGTAATTTCT
>Ga0194050_1000755_pt1 | contig 11265 bp, 12 predicted proteins | sample SepL2310m_MetaG_FD_148657 | JGI IMG/M metagenome (GOLD analysis project Ga0194050, IMG submission 148657) | Anoxic zone freshwater microbial communities from boreal shield lake in IISD Experimental Lakes Area, Ontario, Canada - Sep2016-L239-10m | ecosystem: Environmental > Aquatic > Freshwater >...
CTTGTAAACAGCTAGTTGATGGACAGCGAAGCGTTACTCGAGTTCGAGTAAACCGCCACTATTACCACCACTACCGAGTGTGCCGGCTGCACGATATTCGTCGATCTTGGCGCGCGTATCTTGAATATCGAGATTGCGCATCGTGAGTTGACCAATGCGATCGAGTGGGCCAAACGCTGCATCTTCTACGCGCTCCATGCTCAGGCGCTCTGGTGCATACGTGAGGTGCGGGCCAGATGTGTTGAGGATGGAGTAGTCGTCGCCGCGACGTAACTGGATCGTGACTTCGCCAGTAATGAGCGAGCCAACCCAATTCATGAGCGGCTCGCGCAGCATCAACGCTTGTGGGTCAAACCAACGACCTTCGTATAACAAGCGGCCCAAGCGGCGGCCCATCTGACGATAATTTTCGATGGTATTTTCGTTGTGAATAGCCGTGACGAGACGCTCGTAAGCAATGTGCAGCAGTGCGAGACCAGGAGCCTCATAAATACCGCGGCTCTTTGCTTCGATAATACGGTTTTCGATTTGGTCACTCATGCCGAGGCCATGTCGACCACCAATAATGTTTGCTTCGTTGACGAGCTCTGTTTGTGAATCGAATTCTTTGCCATTGAGCGCAACTGGCCAGCCTTCTTTAAAGCGCACAACGACGTCTTCGGTCTTGATTTTCACTTTTTCGTCGTAATGCGCAACACCCATAATCGGCGCAACGATGTGCATGCTGGTCGATAACTCTTCAAGAGTTTTTGCTTCGTGTGTTGCACCCCAAATGTTGGCGTCTGTGGAGTACGCCTTTTCGGCAGAGTCACGATATGGCAACTTTTTTGCTGCCAAGAACGCACTCATCTCGGAGCGTCCGCCCATCTCGCGCACAAAATCGGCATCGAGCCATGGCTTGTAGATGCGCAAGCTTGGATTTGCAAGTAGCCCGTAGCGGTAGAAGCGCTCGATGTCGTTGCCTTTGTATGTGCTGCCGTCGCCCCAGATATCGACGTTGTCTTCTTTCATCGCGCGCACGAGCAATGTGCCCGTCACTGCGCGACCGAGTGGTGTGGTGTTGAAATATGTTTTGCCAGCAGTAGTGATGTGAAACGCTCCGCACTGCAGAGCAACGAGACCTTCATGTACGAGTTCGGTGCGACAATCAATGAGTCGTGCACCTTCTGCGCCATATTGCTTTGCGCGATCAGGAACTCCGTCTAGATCTGGCTCGTCTGGTTGGCCAAGGTTGGCGGTGTATGCAAAGGGCAGAGCACCTTTTTCGCGCATCCATGCAACTGCTGCTGATGTGTCAAGGCCACCAGAAAAAGCGATGCCTACTCGCTCGCCAACCGGAAGGCTGGAGAGAACTTTGGCGTTAGAAGCAGATGCGTTGGACTGGGGCATGTAACTACGGTACTTACTTTTGGAACTCTAGACCGACTGATTTATCCGACCCGCAAATGTGGCAATGGCAATCAGTGCTGACGAAACTGCGATGACACATTCGACCAGAGCGACTCCAGGGGTGTTGCCTATGTCTGCGGCTCCGATGGCACCAAGAAAAAGTGCCGATCCAAAACCGACGTAACTTGCGACTCGCCCAAATTTGATTGCTGCAATGATGCTGGCAATTGGTGCCACAAATGGAAGCGCCCAAAACAATATGAATGAAGGATTTGACTCGGGGCCAAGCCACCAAGTTGGCTTGCCAATATTGCGGCTAGTGACGGCAACGGCCATGATCGCAAAAAAGACGAGAAGCCACGAGACCACAGCAACAGTTCGCCAAGTATTGGTGAGTCCTGATTGATTGTTGGCAGATGCAGTCACAGCCTGCACAATACAGGCGTTGAGGCTGAGGTTGGATCGCAAATCCGATGCTCGCAGTTAGCCTAATTGGGCATGCCGAATCCACGTTTCGAACGATTTTCCGTATTTTTTCCCATGTGGAACGAAGAGGAATACCTTCAACGCGCGCTCAATGCTGCGATAGAACTCGGTGACGACCTGATCGCTGCCGGAACGATTGGCGATTACGAGATGATCATCGTCAATGATGCTTCAACGGATGCAACAGCTCGACTCGCCGATGAAGCGGCTGCAAGCAACGCACGGGTAAAAGTTGTGCATCACCCGACTAACCGCAAATTGGGTGGATCAATTAAGTCTGGTTTTGGCGCCGCAACAGGCGACGTGGTGTTGTACACCGACGCTGACTTGCCATTTGATTTCAAAGAAGTACATAAGGCAATGCGTTTGATGCACCAATACGAAGCCGACATTGTTGCCGCCTACCGATTTGATCGAACAGGAGAAGGCTACGTGCGCGTGGTGTACTCATTCTTTTACAACTTGATGGTGCGTGCACTGTTTGGCTGTCGCTTTAGGGATGTCAACTTTGCATTCAAATTGGTGCGCCGCAAGGTGCTCGAGCAAGTAACGCTCACAAGTGAAGGTTCGTTTATTGACGCAGAACTGATGGTGAGCGCACGCAAGATGAACATGAGCGTTGTGCAGTTTGGTGTTGACTACTTTCCACGAACTCGTGGAGTATCCACGCTCAGTTCGCCTTCAGTAATTATCAAGATTTTGAAAGAAGCGTGGACATTGCGCGGTCATCTCAACGCTCTGGGACCGAAAAAGAAGTAACTCCACAGGTGCATGAATAAACATGAGCGACGACTTTTCCAACGACGACTTTTCCAACAACGATTTTTTTGATCAAGACGAATTCTTTGATGAACTAGATCAATTTCACACGCAGCCCAGTCTCTATGATCGTTGGCGGCCAGCGATTGCTGCAATTGCCGTGTTGCTCACGGTCGTCGCGATATCGGTTGTGGCGAACGCAGACAAATCAGACTCGGATGCCAATAATCCAAACGTAATCGTAGATTCAACGAATGTTCCATTGGTGACAGTGCCTCTCACGCGAACAATAAAACCTGGGATGAAAGGTGACGATGTACTGCGAGTGCAGCAGCGACTGGCCGCGTTGCACTTTGATCCGGGCCCACAAGACAGCGTGTTTGGGCAAAACACCATTCAGGCCGTGTGGGCATTCGAAAAACTAGTGATGAATACGCCACGAGAGCGCGCAACAGGGGTCGTGACTCCGTCAACGTGGTCGATCATGCAATCAGATATTCAGATCAAGCCGCGACGCGATGCCGACACCGCAACGCATGTAGAGGTGTATCTACCCGAGCAGGTGTTGATCGTATTTAAAGACGGTATTCCACTCGTGATCACGCATATCTCCACCGGGTCGAATGAAAAATGGTGTGAAGAAGTAGCAATTAGTCCGGGCGAAGACGGCAACAGCACCGATGCCGAAATCAAGCGTGGCATTTGCGGAGAAGCAATTACTCCTCCAGGAATTTTCTATTTCTACAATCGTCACCAGGGAATGCGTGAGTCAAAACTGGGCACGATGTATAACCCCGTGTACTTCAACTACAACATCGCTATTCACGGTGCCATCTTGGTGCCGCTCAAGCCTGCATCGCACGGTTGTATACGTATTCCCATGTCGGTGGCCAGGTATTTTCAAGCAATCGTTGCCTATGGCGACCGCGTCTATGTTTTTGACGGTGTGAAAGAACCAGAAGAGTACGGTTCTCCTGTGCCGCCATTTGACGTACCAGACCCTGACTACACGACAGTGCCAACGACAATTCCTCAGACCACTCTGCCGAACGTAGTCGTCACGACAATTGCTGGGTCACCAACAACACTTCCTGTTACTGGACCGTAGGAGAATCGCACATGAACGCCCCAGAGATGGTTCCCTACAACGAGTTTTCGATGTTTGGTCAAAACATCGCTGAATACTCAATCAGCGCTAGCGCAACACCAACGGTGCAACGAGTAAGCGTGCAATTGCCCGATGGCCGAAAGGTGAGTGCGCTCAAGTGGGGCGAAGGCGAACCACATTTGGTGTTGGTGCATGGCACCGCACAAAATGCGCATACGTGGGACACGGTTGCACTAGCTCTTGGCTGCCCGTTGCTGGCAGTTGACTTGCCGGGTCATGGTCACTCGTCGTGGCGAGATGACGCTACGTATACGCCACAAAATTTGGCAGATGATGTTGCGGTCGTTGTACAGCAACTCGCACCAAACGCTCAAGCGATTGTTGGTATGTCATTGGGTGGGCTCACATGTTTGGTGCTCACTGACAAATATCCGCAGTTGGTGCGACATTTGGTGATGGTAGATATCACGCCGGGTGTGACAAGCAAAAAAGCTAAGGCCGTGCTCGACTTCATCAACGGCCCACAAAGTTTTGCCAGTTTTGATGATCTGCTGGCACGCACCACCGAGCACAACCCAACGAGGTCTTCCACAAGCTTGCGTCGAGGTATTTTGCACAACGCGCATCAGCTCACAGACGGCAGTTGGGAATGGCGTTACGACCGACGAGGTCAAATCAATTCAGAGAAAACTAATCTTGAAACCGAATCACCACGCTCGGCATTGTGGGATGCAATTGCTCGACTGCAATGCCCGCTCTTGGTTGTGCGCGGCGGGGCATCTCCGGTTGTTGATGACGAGGACATTGAAGGCGTGAAAAAGCACTATCCATCAGCCGAGATCGTTGTGGTTGACGGTGCAGGACACAGTGTGCAGGGCGATCGTCCGATTGAGTTGGCAGCGCATTTGCGCCGCTTCGTTTAGCCACAGACCAACGAATTAGCCTGACCTTATGAAGGTTTTGGAGAAGAAACTCGGTCGGCCGTGCGACACCGACGCTGGTGAAACACGAAAGCTTTTGGTGAAAGAAGCTCGTCGCTCATTTGCGGACGTTGGCTATGACGCAACGACCAATCGAGCGCTTGCGCAAGCAGCTGGAATTACTACCGGAGCGATTTACCATTACTTTCCATCAAAGCTCGACATGTATGTTGCGGCATATGCCGAAATGCAAGAGGTCGTGCAGCGCACGTTTGAAGAAGCAGCGGCAGAACACGACACGTTCACCGATAAATTTTCAGCAATTTTGGATTCGATAGCACTGATGAGTGCCAAAGATCCGTCGCTGGCGAGTTTTGTTGTGGGAGTCGCATCCGAATCTCAGCGTCACCCAGAGCTGTCCAAAGCAATTGCGCCGCTTCGTGTTGGCCTTGGACAGTTTTTGGCCAAAATGTGCGCCGATGCCGTTGCCCGCGGCGAGATCGTGCCAGGCATTAATGCTCAGGTTTTGCAAGACCTGATCAATGTGGTGCTCACAGGTTTGTCAAGGTTTGCGATAGCTGTCAACGACCAACAGCGTGGCCTTGACGTGATCGAAGGCCTTAAGCGGATTGTGGCCGGGACTGCACAGCACGCCTCTGCCAAATAAATAAGTCGAGTAAAACAATCGCAAGACAGATCCAGATCAGTGCAAACCCTGCAACTCGGGTTGTCGTGATTTCTTCGCTGTAGAGCAGCCAACCAAGCAGAAAATTAATTGTGGGAACGATGTATTGCATTGGGCCAATGAGCGTGAGCGGAATGCGTTGAGACGAAGCCGCAAATAAGAGAAGCGGAACGGTGGTGACGAAACCTGTCAATGCAATGAGTAACCATTGTGTTGATGAGGCAGTGTTGGAGACACTGTTGGCACGGTTCCAGCACACCGCAACATAGATGAGAGCGGGAATGAACGCGACAATAACTTCGCCCGTCAGGCTCTCGAGCGGTGGAAGTTGTACTTGCTTTTTGAGGTAACCGTAAAAAGTCCAAGACGATGCAATGGTGAGCGCAATCCATGGCACTCTGCCGTATCCGACCGTGAGCACAGCCACGCCACAGACAGCGAAACAGACTGCAATGATTTGGGGTCTGCGAAGTTTTTCGTGCAGAACAAATACGCCAAGCACCATTGTGCACAACGGGGCAATGAAATATCCGAGTGCGGTTTCAATGACGTGGCCATTGACAACAGCCCACACATAGGTTGTCCAATTGATGGTGAGCAAAATGCTGGCCAAGATCAGTCGCATCAATGTTCGTGGGTCGCGCATCGATGTCAGTAGCGGCTTCATTCGTTTGGTTGCTGTCATATACGCAATGAGCAAGATTGCCGATGTGGTGATGCGCCAACCGATGAGTTCAAACGAATCAAAACTCTTGAGATGTTTCCAGAAGATTGTGACAAGACCCCAGATGATGTATGCGCCAAATCCGAGGGTGATGCCAGATTGGGCAATGCGCCGCGATGCATCATGTTGCGTTGCTGGTGCGTTTGGTGTCATAACGTAATCACGGTGCAAGACGCTACTCGTGAGAGCGAGATAACCTGTTTACAGTGATCACCACCACATCTTCGTGGAAGAAGCTTGTAGCTCTTGGTAAAGAGCTTCCACAATCAACCCTGAGCGAGTTGTTTGCGCGCGATGCCCAACGCGCCCAACACCACACGCTGGATCTGAACTTTGGCAGTTCCTCGATCGTCGCCGATTTTTCGAAGCAAAACACCACTCCTGAAGTGATAGAGACCCTGCTCGAGTTAGCGCAAGATGCCTCGGTGTCGACTCGCCGAGACGCGATGTTTGCAGGAGCACCGATTAATACGTCGGAAGGTCAGCCCGCATTACATATGGCGCTGCGTGCACCGAGCACACACAAAATCATTGTTGATGAAATAGACGTAGTGAAAGAAGTGCAACAGGTGCGGCGTTCGATGGCCGAATTTGCCACTGGTGTGCGCAGTGGAAAGATTTGTGGAGCAACGGGCAAGCCTTTCACTCACATCATTAATGTGGGCATTGGAGGAAGTGATCTTGGCCCAGCATTGGTGTGGGATGCACTTTCGTGCTTGCTGAAGCCATCGCTGCTGTGCTCGTTTGTTTCAAACATTGATCCTGTCGATGTAGAAAAAGTGCTTGAAAAACACGATGCGAAACAGACGCTTGTGGTGATGTGTTCAAAAACCTTTTCAACTTCCGAGACTTTGTCAAATGGTCGAATTATTCAGCAATGGTTGGCTGCGTCGGTGGGCGAGGCTGGCGTTGCACAACATTGCGCAGTCGTTTCGGTAGAGCCGCAGCGCGCCACATCTGCAGGCATTGCATTTGCACATTCGTTTAACATCTGGCCCTGGGTCGGTGGCAGGTATTCGGTTTCGTCCGCTGTCAACTTGGCCAATGTCGTCGCATTTGGCTCTGATGTGTTTGACGATTTTTTGAGCGGAATGCGCGCTGTCGATGAACACTTTGTCGAAACGCCATTGGCCAAAAACATTCCCGTGATGATGGGTCTCATCAGTGTGTGGAATCGATCAATTTTGGGTCGTGAAACGCAAGCCGTAGTGCCGTATTCAAGCGCGCTGCGATTGTTTGCACCGTATTTACAGCAGCTGATTATGGAGAGCAACGGCAAGCAGGTGGGCAGCGACAATGCCGCTGTTGCAACACAAACTTCGCCCGTTGTGTGGGGCAGTATCGGCACCAATTCGCAGCATGCATTTATGCAGATGCTGCACCAAGGAACTTCTGTAGTGCCAGTGGACTTGATTGGCTTTGCAAAAACATCTGCCGTGCACAGTGATGCACATGATTCGTTGATGGCCAACATGTTTGCTCAGGCACAAGCGTTGGCGTTTGGTGCAGAATCAACCGAGCCTCAGCACACAATGCCCGGCAACCGTGCGTCGACTGTGCTGATGGCAAGTGAATTGTCGGCACAAACGTTGGGCGCACTGATCGCGCTATACGAACACAGCGTGTTTGTGCAGGGTTGTGTGTGGGGAATCAACAGTTTTGATCAGTGGGGCGTTGAATTGGGTAAAAAATTGGCTCAAAAGATTTCCCAACAGATAACACAAGGCGCACCAAGTAGCGATCAAGACGCCTCGACTTCGCAATTATTGCATTGGTATCTCAAACACCAATAAAACATCTAATGTTGCGGGCATGGCCGCAAAGACATCGCAACCCGAGCGCATGATCAACTTGTTGGCCCTGCTCGTCCAGCGCACCCAACCTCTGACGCTCAAACAAATTCGCCAAGAACTTGTTGACCAATATCCAGCAGGCGACCAGGCTGCTCGTGCTGCGTTTGAGCGCGACAAATCTCAGTTGCGTGCGCTTGGCATTCCAATGGACATGATCACGTTGGGTGGCGACAAAGCTGGCGAAGGTGCATACACCGTCGATCGTCGGCAGTTTGAAATTGGAGATCTTGGCCTCAACGAAGCCGAGCGTTCGGCACTACAGATGGCCATTGCCACCGTGCGCATTGGTGCAAGCCATGGTGATGAGGCGCTATGGAAACTAGGCGGAGAGCGCGCGCTTGACCGGCCGTCGACAAGCGTCAATATTCAGATGGATGACAAGCAACTACCAGCGCTTGCTGCTGGTGTGGTTGAGCATCGAACTCTCAATTTTGTATACAAAGGGCAGCAACGCCAGGTGGATCCGTATGGGTTGTTGTCGCGCGGTGGCTTTTGGTACATCGTTGGCTTTGATCACTTGCGCAACGCACAACGCGTATTTCGGGTTGATCGGATCGAGGGCGAAATCACCAATGGCGACGCACAGTCATTTACTCGGCCTGACGGTTTTGATCTGGCTAAAGCGGTGCCAACCGAGCTGGAGTTGCTGACTGAAGGTGATGGTGATGACGCAATTGCCACGGTGTTGGTAGATGTAGAGCTTGCACAACGCGTGAAAGCGGAGTTTGGCAACGGTGCAGTGTTGCGCGAACGAAGTGATGGATCAATCGAATTTGCAATTCCGTGCGCAAACATGAACGCATTTCGTGTCTGGTTGTTTGCGATGGTGGATCGCGCCGAAGTATTGGGGCCACCTCGAGTCAGAGAACACATCGTGAATCATCTGTGGCAGATCGCGGGGAATAACTAATGGCTCTTCGACGTTCTCGCCGCGGCCCGCGAAGTGCTACCGAGATTGTGGCCGGTTTGATGGTGATGCTGCCATGGCTTGTGGAGCGCAAACGGGTCAAATTGTCGGATATGGCCAAGCAGTTTAAGTTGACAGAGGCCGAACTTATTGACGACATCATGATGGCCTCGGTGTGTGGCGTGCCACCGTATTCTCCCGACGCGTTGATTGACGTGTTTGTAGACGAAGACGAAGTGGTCGCCGAAGTGCCGTTGATGTTTTCTCGACCATTGCAGCTGAACTCGGCAGAAGTATTTGCTTTGACCGTGATGGGTAAAGCAGCAATGCGCTTGCCCGGTGCCAACAAAACTGGTCCGCTCGCAACAGCGCTCAAAAAGTTGCGTCCGTTGTTGCCTTCTGACGACGGGGTAGTGGTAGTCGATCTGAAGCCCGTTGCATTTCTTGAAGAATTGCGCAATGCAGTTGCGCCTGGTGCGCACATGTTGATTACCTATTTCACGCCAGCCTCTGCTACACGATCTGAGCGAACCATTATTCCGCGCAGTGTGTTTGAGCGCGGTGGGCATTGGTATGTGTCTGCTGATGACGACAAGTCGGGCGAACTGCGCGAGTTTCGGATCGATCGAATTGAAAAGTTGACTACAACTGGCGACTTCACTGCGCCGAACGAAACGACCAAACGAGTAGCCGACGGCTCTACATGGTTTGATAATGCAGAACTGCACGTGACTCTGAAGGTTGAGCCTTCGGCCAGATGGGTCGTTGAGTCATACCCGTATATGTCGCGTCAGATCAATGCAGATGGCAGCACGCTGGTGACAATGGCGGTCGGAAGCGAACATTGGCTGGCCAGGTTGCTGTTACGAGCAGGCGACGGAGTGCAGGTGCTAGAGCCTGTTGCACTACAAGACCTGGGCAAGCGAACTGCAGCGCAGATGCTCAAGCGCTATGCCTAGCCGCGCATAACTATTTGGCAGCAAGCACGTTTATTTGGCGGCAAGCATGTTTATTTGGCGGCTAGCGCTTTGGTAAACGATTCGCGATCAAAATAGTCGCGCCACAAAGCGATTTTGCCGTCGCTCACCACAAACAGTCCTGCAATATCAAGTTCGATCCAGCGGCCATCCATCTCAAAGCGGTCGGTACGTTCGTTCATCACTACACCGTGGTCCATATCGCCACTGCTGACTTGATGATGAATGAGCCATTCCACTTTGGTGGCGGCGGCCAAGAAGTCGGACAAAATCTGGATCATCGCTTCTTTGCCAAACACTTTGGTGATTGGCACATTGTCGTATTCGCAGTCATCTGACACCATGTCCATTGCTGCAGTGAAGTGACTTTGCTCGATGTTTTCGATAAACCGGGTGACGTAGTCGCCGGGGTTGGTGATGTCTTTTGTTGCTATCGAATGATCAGGCATGTTTCTAGTTTGGCAGGCTCGTCGTGTTCAAACCGACATAGCAACAATGGACGGAGAAGTCGCAGTTGTTACAGAACAATTGGTGTGATGCGAACGCCAATTGGTGACGACAGAGTGAAGCCGGCTTCGTGTCGAGACTCTTCATTTTCGTCACCCCAAAACCCATATTCGTGATTGTTGCGTGCGAACGAGCGACAATTGGCCTTAACGGAACATGAGATACACAGTGAGTGGGCTTTGTGTTCTCTGCGCACTCTGGCTTGTGGACGTTCGGCAGGCTTGCCAAAAAAGAGTTTTGCATAGCCCTTGCAATTGGCGAGATGCGCCCACCCCTCTAACGTTCCTTGAACTATTGACGGCTCGGGTTCGCTGTTGTGCGTACTGAAATCATCATCCTGATATACATCGCTCATGGAAACCTCCACTGCTTTGAATCTCGTTATTTTACACTAAGTGGCAAGATACCAATAATGTCCAGTTGAGATCACATCTTTTCCAAAAATGTTTTAATCGATGTGAATCGGTGCGAGTCGGCTGGGCTAGAGCAACTCGGCGGCCAGGCTGGCCACCTCGCTGCGCTCGCAAGCAGCCAGGGTCACGTGCCCAAAGCATCGCTGGCCAGCAAAAGCGTGTATCAAAACGGCAAGCGCGTTATTTGTCTCACCCATATAGGGAGCATCGATCTGGCTGGTGTCGCCCGTGAAGACCACTTTGGTGCCCTCGCCGATGCGAGTGAGGATCGTTTTGAGCGTTGTTGGCTCGAGGTTTTGAGCCTCGTCAACCACCACAAATTGTTGTTGGAGAGATCTGCCGCGCAAGAAGGTGACCGACTCGAGGGTGAGTTGACCGCGATCGGTGAGGTCGTCGATGAGCCCAACTGCATCGCGACTGGATCGCTGATCGGTGAGAGCAACTATTGCATCGTGAATTGCTGCCATCCATGGGTCAAGTTTTTCATTGAGATCGCCAGGCAGAAAACCAACATCGGCACGACCAACAGGCACGAGT